>Ga0209580_10001217_pt1 | contig 12180 bp, 8 predicted proteins | sample Coa_R1_5_FD_187153 | JGI IMG/M metagenome (GOLD analysis project Ga0209580, IMG submission 187153) | Surface soil microbial communities from Centralia Pennsylvania, which are recovering from an underground coalmine fire - Coalmine... | ecosystem: Environmental > Terrestrial > Soil > Unclassified...
CCGCCTCTCTTCCACGCCGAGTTCCGCATAGTCCCTTCTCCTCTTTTTTCTCCTTCTCATGTTTCTCAATCAGCGTTGCGCTGGCTGGAAAGATCGCCGGAAACGCTAGGAACAGCCCACCGATGCCCGGACCAAACTTCTTGGCGATGATGCCGGCGACAGCCGTAATTAGTCCGCCGAAAAGGAATCGAATGGCGTACTCATACCAACTGGTTTGCCCGATAACCGAAGGTTCGACCTTGATCTGCATCGCTATTTCAGCCAGATGTACTTGAGTCCGAACGCTATCCCAAACCACAGAGGAATTGAGCAGATCGTGACCAACAGAGCGCTCATTTTGTAACGCATCATGAGCCAACTGACGCAAGAGGCGAAAGCCATGAATGCTATTGCCCCCGCTATCATGGAGCGCGATTCAGTGGCGGCATAGGATGCGCCTTCGGTCGCTATCGTCAGCCCCAAAGTCGCAAGCGCGACTGACGGTGCAGCGCCAAATAACCCTGCGAAGCTCTTCGGTCTTAACAGATCGCCTATGATTGCGAACGCAGATACGACTGCACCCCCGACGAGGAAACGGATGAGAATTTGGCTCATCTGTTTCGATCCCTCATCGCATCCCTGATTTCACGAGTTTTCGAGCTCGATCCGGTCCCTTTAGTGCCAGTTAGTGCCAGCACGCGGTATTGTTCCCCGGAAAGCTTGTGGTAGTTCACAAAGAACTCTTCCAGTTCTCGACAGAATTCCTTCCCCAGATCAGAGATCGCCTTTACGTCTGCCCAACTGTGCGCATCTTTCTCAACGGCAATGATTCGATCATTGCGTTCTTTGTCTTTTTTATCCCCCTGCTCGCCCTCGATCACACCGATAGGACGGCATGATAGTACGCACCCTGCAAATGCAGGCTCGTCCATCAGAACCAAAACGTCTACTGGGTCGCCGTCGTCAGCTTTGGTTGAAGGAACGAATCCGAAGTCATAAGGAAAAGTCATGCCCGCTGGCAATACCTTCTTCAATTCGAAGATGCGCTCATCGAGATTAAAAGCGAACTTGTTTCGGCTTCCTTTTGGAGTTTCGATGACTACTCGGAGCAATTGCTTGTCATCGGAGTCGAAAGGCTTGAGGCGGAAGGGGTCTGCGAGACCATTCTTTTTGCTCATTCGGGTTCCGATCTCTACTGCAAGGTGGATGCTGTGTGAGAGAGGAAGGTTTGTTCTCTTCGCAGAACATTGAGACCAATCCCGGAGGTAGACTATTGGGGTATGCGCAAGCGCCTCATCACGAAGGCTTCGCAGGATGCTTCGCATCTTGACGAAGGCTGGCTTGATCTCGACAGTGCAGCAACGGTCGAGGTTACGTCGGAGGCGAAGGAATATCCCGTCGAGTCTGCGCTGGTCTTAGGAGAAATGCGGGGCTGGCGTGCCGCCGATTCTGGCAGTCAAACCATTCGGTTAATCTTCGATGAGCCGCAAAAACTCACACGCATCTTGCTCGTCTTCGAAGAAAGCGAGACAGAGCGTACCCAAGAGTTCGTCTTGCGATGGTCTCCAGATTGCGGGCGCTCGTTTCGAGAAATCGTGCGTCAGCAATGGAATTTCAGTTCACCTAACACAACACGCGAGCACGAGGAATATCACGTTGAACTCTCGGAAGTCGCCATTCTTGAATTGGTCATAATCCCTGACATCGGTCGAGGAACGGCTTGCGCCTCGCTTAAGAGTCTGCGCGTCTCTTAGCCGACGCGATCCGCCACTCTCGCCACGCCGCCTAAGAAGGAGGAGTTTCGGCGGAAGAACGTACCCATGCGTATGGCTCTTGGTGCGACGCAGTCGTCGGTGCAATTTGATGTGATCTGGAGGACGCTGCGACTCGCGCTGATTGGCATCGGTGTCGGAATCATCGCTTCGCTGGTGCTTGCGCGGCTGATTGCTTCTCTTCTTTTTCAGACCGCTCCCAGTGATCTGCTTACGTTTGTTGGGATGGTGGCCCTATTGGGAGTGGTCGCGCTGCTGGCCGGGTATCTACCAGCACTAAAAGCTTCGAAGATCGATCCCATGGTTGCTCTGCGTACGAACTGAAGTCAGCTGGGGCCTCGCTCTTTGAAGGGATGCCCAGTTACAAAGATCGATCTTTAGCTTTGGTGCTGCTTAGTTGGCGCCAGGGGCTTCGAGTCGCTACCCTTTTTGTTTCGCAGTTTCTGGTCTCATTGAACTGATCGTTGTCGTCTCACGCACAGCCCTATCAGAACGAAGGCGGCCTTCTTGATCTTCCGCTCCAGCGACTCTGCGAGCCTCTAGATTAGCTTGAGTTGGAGACTGTTTGCGATGTCGGCCAATGCGAACTTTTCCGGGTTCAGCAACCGATCGTTTCCGAGGGATAATACCAGGCATGAGACAGGCCTCGGGGTTCGGCCTACTGGTTCTATTGCTAATCAGTCTCTCCGTTTTTTCTCTTTTCGCGCAGAGCGGTGCTGATCCAATCGGTGAAATTACAGCAGCATTGCGCGCCCGCGATTTCTCTACGGCGCTTCAGTTGCTTCAGCCCGCTCTCCAGCACTCCCCAAACAGTGCGCAGTTATGGACGCTGCAAGCACTTGCGTATTCGGGAAAAGGGCAGTGGAAGGATGCGCTGGCTGCATTTCGCAGCGCATTGAGGATTTCTCCCGATTACCTTCCGGCGCTCGAAGGCTCCGCCCAACTGGAATACGACGCCGGCAACGCCGCCGCAGTGCCACTGTTGAAGCACATTTTGCGATTGCGCCCTAACGATCCCACGACGCACGCCATGCTGGCAGTGATCGCGTTCAAGAAAGGCGACTGCGCCTCAGCGGTGCAGCACTTTGCCCAAACCGGGTCCCTGGTGGATTCACAGCCCGGAGCTTTGCAGGAGTACGGCGTTTGTTTGATGGAAATCAAACAATCCGACAGAGCGATCGCTATATTTCAGCGGATCTTGGCATCCCACTCCGACGATCCTCGAGCGCGGCGAAGTCTGGCAACTGCGCAACTTTCGGCCGGGCAACCACAGGATGCGATTACCACGCTGCAACCTCTGCTGAAGTCCGGAAGCCCCGATGTGAGCGGGATGCAGTTGGCGGCCGCTGCCTACGAGGCGAACAAAGACACGCCTAACGCCGTCAAAATACTCCACGAGGCGATCGTCAAAGACCCACATAACATAGCGCTCTACGTGGATTTTGCCAACATTGCAATGACTCACCAGTCTTTCCAGACAGGGATCGACATGATCGATGCTGGACTTAAGCTGGAGCCCAAGGCCGCGGAACTCTATTTAGCGCGGGGCGTGCTTTACGTGCAGCTTGCTGATTACGAAAAAGCGGAAGCTGATTTCGAGAAAGCCGAACAATTGGACCCACACCAAGCCCTGAGCGCGGCCGCACAAAGCATGGTTGCCGAGGAACGGAACCAGAACGACCCTGACCAAGCCCTAGCGACCGTGCGATCCAAACTTGCGAAGAAGCCCCAGGATGCCTTTCTATGGTACCTTCAGGCCGCTATCCTCGCGCAAAAGGCGCCCGACCCAGGGAGTGCCGAGTTTCAACAGGCCATGCAGTCAGGGGAAAAGGCGGTTCGATTGCAGCCGTCTCTTTCCGCCGCGCACAACGTATTGGCCAAGCTTTACCTTCAGGCGGGACAAATCACACTTGCCATCAAGGAGTGCAGGTTGGTTTTGCGGGATAATCCCGCAGATCAGACCGCCTTGTATCATTTGGTGCTCGCGCTCCGGAAGACAAATGACAAGGCCGAGATCCCTGAACTGCTAAAGCGGCTGGCAAAAGCTCGCCAAGACGCAACCAAGGAAGAAGCCGAACATAACCGCTACAAATTGGTCACCGAACCGGGTCCGCCGTCGAATTAATGTAGGCCAGCTTCGAGCCAACGCGCTCGTCTCGGCCGTCAAGCTGCTTCGACTCGACGGCTCATTGTGGATTGGCTGTCATCGATGCCCGATGCCCCGTGGTCGTCTCCCAGTAATCGATCCAGCGTTCGCGGATCCCATTGGCCCGCTCCAGGAGCTCCTTGCTCGGGGTATGCGCGTGTTCCACGACAACGACAATCCCCGTATTGAATTTCTTTTGGGAGTGATCAACATCGGGTAAGCGTGGACCCTCGGCTGTAACCACATCCCGGATTGTCACTCTCGTTCGATCTGCCTTGAATATGGGATGGCCGTTCGTATCTTTTCCGGCGAGAACGAGATTCTGCAGAATGAAAAAGTCAGGCACTTCCGACGGGGAGATCAGACCCATCAAATAAAGATCAAGGTAGGAATAACCCGTTGCTGGCACATAGTAGTCGTCATCAAGCTGCGTGTAAGTTCCATCGAAGTTATCCTGCCAAACGCTCCCACCCATCGCGGAAGCTTCGGTCGGACGCTGGTAAGGAAAGGCAACCGGGGCCTGCAGGCCACGCGCCCAGTGGACCGGACCGAGCTGAATTGTTTCACCACCTTTGAGTTTCGCCGACACGAACGCAGCCCAGCGATGACCCATCTCGTGCCCGATTTGTGACATGGCATAGTTGTAGGGAAGTATCTTTCCATCCGGTGAGCGCTCTGCAAGTTGGTGCAGGTAGAACGTCACCTCGTGGTCGTTCCCGACCGGCGCTCCATCGGGCGGCCATTCCTGCATCTGATTCGAGCCAACGTAAACCGGCTGCACGTATCCCCACTGAAACCTGCCCTCCGTGCAATAGCTTTTAAGATCGTGCATCGGTGCGGCAATCCCGGTGACGTTTCCACCTACCGGACCATCGCTGGGAGTTCCGGCTTCCTGGTTATCGATGCGGAAATCGGAGTAGTAGGCGAGGAAATCGAATTTATCGCCGAGCGCCGTGATTACTGTGCAAGAGAGGTCCTGAGGTCTGGGCAAGGTCAAGTAGTAGAACGCTTCGTATACAACTGCAAACGGGCCGTCTTTGCGGGTCAGGGAAGAAAGGTGAACTTCCGGATTGCGAATTCCCGATAAACGGACAACATGAGGCGAAATCCGAGCAACCGGAGCGGGATGTCCGGGCGCAACGACTTCAGCCGAGACGGAAGTCTGCTGCAGTCCGCGGAGCGAGCTCGGCACCACTCCTTCGAGGGTGATCGTGTTCCCATTTGCCATCACCTTACGCGAAACTCCCGGACCGAATGCGAAGTACCGTGAGGGACGGTGATGCCATGCAATTCCGCGCGCCGTCCATGCCAGCTTCTTCTGATCAGCATTTGCACTTGTCGAAATAGGTCTTTGCGCATCAAGATAAACGCGGTAAGTAAGGCCGTCGACCGCAGGGTCGCCTTCGCGGAGCGCTGGCCCTCGCATTTCGAACGTCACCTTCAGTCGAATGCCATCTTCAAGCGACAAATTGAGCTTTCGAACATCGAGATGTGCGGCCAACTCTGAATGTGGCTCTGCCTCGATCGTCGCCAAGGATTTTCTGGTGCCCGATAGATCGGAATAGATGCCAACGATGGCGTCTTTCGCCGCGAGTTCCTTGTACGACATTTCAATCGTTCCGTTGCGGTGCAGAACCACTTGAAACTGGTTGATCGTTTTGAACCAAGTGAAATCCTGGATGTTCCCGAATGGCTCAGTAACATCCCAAGTAACGACCACACGATCCGCGAGTTCTTTGGCGTAATGAGGCCCGGACATTCGCGGCTTAAAGAAGACGCATATCGCCGGAGCGTTGTCGACTAGCGTGCTTGCGGCTTCCGCCAGAGGTTCGAATCGGCCAATGGAAACACCTCCTTCAGAGCGTCGAGAGTTGTCGGGATTGTCATCCTTTTCCCGCGTGCCAAAGCTAATTGATCCGGTCGTTCCTACGAAGAATGAGTTCCATTTCTTGCCGGAGAATGGAAAAGCAAACTGATGAAGAACAACCTCAGAGCCGGCGAGTTCAGAGCCGAAATCGGAGTCCCAGTTCAACGTTCCATGCTCTACGCGGTACTGGGAGCCATCCGGCGTGAAACGGAGCCTCTGCCCGACGAGGTCGAATAAGTTCGCCTTTCCAAGTGCACCATCATCCAGTTCCATAACGACCAGGTTGCCATTCGTCGATACCTTGCCGATCGGATGCCCCGGCGCGATTTCTTCGTCCTGAGCCAGAGCTAGGTTGTGATAACAGAGCAACGTGCACAAAACCAAGAAGCCAGCCCGCATGAGACATTCAACGCTACGTCTTGTCACGTCTCCCCCAGTTCGCTACTTCGATGCAGTGCTTTTGCCAACACCGACCATTCGACTCCTCGCCCTCACCAGTTCGAGAGATGTCCCGGCTGACCGTGGTCTTTTGTGACAATTCCACGCAGAGAGGCGGTTCCCGACCAGATTAATGAGGGCGTTGCTGATTGAAGCCGTCTCCATGCATCACGGCGGGACGATGCAGTCTTAGTCTCGGTTGATTACTGCAATGGGCGCGTCGCTCGACCGCATTGGTAAAAAGACAGAGCAAACTTTCACCGAAATGCAGGGTTTGTATACTTTATGCGGAATCTCTGTCAATTAAAATCTTCTGCCGCTCAAAGATTTCCCGTCGCCCTATCCGGTGCGCGGATCTTTACTTGGCGCGCAGTGTTTTGCTGATCGTTGCTTTTGACGGCGCCACCAGAAAGAAAAAGAAATAGCAACCGCTCTTAAGGTGGTCGTTTCATCGGCCAGGGAGTTCGAGCTAGCCAGTAAACCTTTACTCGGGGCTCCACGGCCGCGATAATGGAAGCTCTATTATGGCAATTACCCGTCGTTCGTTCGTCCTTTTTTCTCTTTGTTGCGCTTCGGCACACCAGTTGATCGGGCAGCAGCAGGGAATCGCCACACGCGACATAAAGGCACAGCCCAAGCCCGCGCCTTCGGGTCGGCCGTTCGAGGCGCATTTCACCGATGTTGCGAAGGAAGCAGGCTTGCATATGCCTGTCATCTACGGAGGAGTGGACTCCAAGAAATACATTTTAGAGGCGAACGGGTGTGGTTGCGCCTTCATTGATTACGACAACGACGGATGGATGGACATCTTTCTGCTTTCCGGCACGCGGTTGGAGGGCGATCCTCCCGAAGCGACCAATCGCCTCTATAAGAACAATCGCGACGGAACTTTTACGGATGTGACCGATAAGGCCGGGCTACGAGCCGTGGGTTGGGCAAACGGTGTGTGTGTCGCCGATTACAACAATGACGGTTTCGACGACATCTTCTGTACCTATTACGGACAGAATCGCCTCTACCGCAATAATGGCGACGGCACGTTTGTGGATGTGACCAAGCAAGCCGGGCTCCGGGAATCGGGGCCGGTGCGATGGGGAGCCGGATGTGCTTTTCTGGATTACAACCGCGACGGTCATCTCGACCTCTTCGTATCCAACTACATTCGATTTTCGATTGAGCACGCTCCGGCACCAGGAGAGAACTCAACCTGTAACTGGAAGGGTATTCCGGTCAACTGTGGGCCACGTGGACTTCCCACGGGCAGGCATTCTCTTTATCGCAACAACGGGGATGGGACATTTACCGACGTCACCCGACAGGCGGGCATCGCTGGAGCAACCGAGAGCTACGGGATGACAGTAGTCACCGCCGATTTCGACGAGGACGGATGGCCCGACATATTCGTGGCCTGCGATTCCACTCCCAGCCTGTTGTTTATGAACAATCATGATGGAACTTTCCGCGAAGAGGGTGTAATGCGCGGAGTTGCCTTGAGTGACGACGGCATGGAACAAGCGGGCATGGGTGTCGGCGTTGGTGACTACAACCTCGATGGACATCTCGACTTGTTCAAGACTCATTTCATCGGGGACACGTCTGGCTTCTACCGCAATGATGGAAAGGGAAACTTCGACGAGGTGACCCGGTTAGCAAAGGTGGGATTCGAAACCCGGTTTACGAGCTGGGGGACGGGGATGATTGATCTCGATAACGACGGCTACCCGGACATGCTTTTCGTTACCGGCAGCGTGTATCCGGAGGTGGAGCGCAAGTTGCCGCAGTATCCCTACAAGACTCCACGAGTTCTATTTCGCAATTTGGGGAATGGCACTTTTGAAGAACTGGATTCGCAGGCGGGCGAAGGAATCACCGCTCCGCACAGTAGCCGTGGGTGTGCTTTCGGAGACTTCGACAACGACGGTGACCTGGACATTCTGATCGTCAACATGAATGAGCCGCCCTCGCTATTGCGAAACGACTTGAAGGGAAAACAGAACTGGCTGAAGGTGAAGCTGGAGGGTGTGAAATCGAACCGTAGCGCGATCGGGGCCCGAGTCCTCGTCCACTATGGGAATAAAGTACAGGCGCAGGCGGTACTGAGCCAGTCCAGCTATTATTCGTGCAACGATCCACGCCTGCATTTTGGTCTTGGTGCAGCTGTCGTAGCGGACGTCGAAGTGTACTGGCCCAACGGTTTCCACGAACAATTCAAGAAGGTTTCTGTCAACCAGTTGATTACGATTCGAGAAGGTTCGGGGATTGTAAGCAACAAGGGTTGGAGCCGAGGCTGAAGAGCCCACGGGCCCGCACACCAGAGCTCGGACAGACGAAAAGTTCTTGACAACGGATAAGGTAGTATTTATACATTATGCACTTGGGTAAACGTTTGCTCAGAACTGTCACCCGCAATTGAAGAGTTTTGCCGGAGGCCCACCATGCCAGGATGCATGCCGTCCCGCCGTTCCTTCTTTGTATTGTCGAGCTTGGTGTTACTCGCTAGCGCAGCCCTGGCGCAATTCACCGGCAGTATTCAAGGAGTGGTGGAGGATAAGAGCGGAGCGGGAATTCCTAAAGCCGACGTTCAACTCGTCAATGCAGCAACGGGAGTGGTAGCCACGACCACGACTGATGCCTCGGGAAACTACCGCTTCCTCAGTCTGGCTCCGGGTAGTTACAAAGTGACGGCTGAAGCTTCGGGATTTGCCAAGTCCGAAACGGACGTCACCCTGCTGACCCAGCAGAATCTGAGTGTCCCCATCACCTTAAAGGTCGGCTCCGCCTCGGAAGCCGTAACGGTCACTTCCGAGGCTCCGCTCGTGAACACTGCAGAGACCCGCAATCAACTAACTTTGGAGACGCAGTCGCTGTCCACGCTGCCACTGGCAGGCCGCAGTTTCATCTCCCTCGTAACACTGGCACCAGGTGTTTCAGGATTGGGAACCATGGGTGGTGGAACTCCGGGAGGTGGTGGAACGCCAGGTTCCGGCGTGGATAACTACTCCACCGAAACGGCTGTGGATGTGAGCGCCAATGGGCAAGGCACGGTGGGAAACAAGTTCATTATCGACGGACTTGATGTCAACAGCAGTATCCGGCAAGGGGTTCTGAACCTTACACCGAATCCCGATGCGATTCAGGAAACCAGCATTCAGGTCAATACGTTTTCGTCGGAGTACGGCGGCGCCAGTTCGATCCAGATGACCAGCACCACAAAATCCGGGTCGGACACATTCCATGGACTGGCCAGCGATTACTTCAACTACCAGAACATGTATGGCATCACGGAATTCATGACTCCTGGCCACACCAAGTACCATCCGTTTCATAGCAACAACTTCTCAGGGGCGATTGGCGGTCCCATCATCCCTCACAAACAGTTGTTTTTCTTCTTTTCTGTGGAACCACTTCGATCATCTGCCGCTACCGGAGGGGCAACAATCAACTCCCCGGATCCGGCGTTCGCTGTCTTTGCGCAGCAGAACTTTCCCAACACATTCGGCACTAAGATTCTGAATACTTATGCTCCCACGGGATTGACCGGCGGCACGGTGTCGAAGACAGCCAATGACCTCTTCCCGGGCACCTGTGGAACAGCAGCGACTAGCAATCTGCCATGTTCCACACCCATGATTGACACTGGCGTTTTCAACTCCAGCAATTTCCGTAACGGGGACCAATACTTCATCCGCGTCGACAAATATTTCAAGAACGACCGAATTTATGGCAGCTTCTTCCGTACTGTTCTCAGTTTCGGCGGACCGGCGCCTATCCCGCAGTTCTCTTCCACCAACAAGAACTGGGAACGTGCTTTCCAGGTGAATTACACGCACACTTTCAGCCCCACCACATTGAACGAAGCTATCTTCGCCCAAAACCGAATCGAGGGTGTGCAGCATCAAACTGGCGATTTTACAGTCCCATCAGTGGGAGTATCTGGGCTTTCCAACCTGGATGGCTTCGGCGGCTTCTATGGACAAGGCTTTGCGCAAGGCGATTTCATCCAGCACAACTATCACTGGCGCGACGTTCTGACCCACGTTCGCGGGGCTCACGTCCTGAAGTTCGGTTACGAAGGATGGTTTGGCGACGACGTCGAGCCCTTCCAGGGACCCTGGTCCACGCCGAAATTCCAGTTCGATAATCTGCTGAATTTGGCGCAGGACGCGCCTCACACCGAAGGCGGTGTGATGTATAACCCCATCACCGGTCAACAGCAGCTCTGGGAGTGGAACGCCGCTTCCAGAACATGGGGAATCTTTGCCGAAGATACATGGAAGGCGAGACGCAACTTGACTGTGACGCTGGGTCTGCGCTTTGACGATCAGGGCAATCCCTATTCGCGATCGGACTCGACCGTGTTTGGGAATTTTTATCTTGGATCAGGAGCGACCTTCCAGGACCGCGTTGCTAGTGGAGTTGCAAAGCCCACCAAAAACGCTCTTCGTGGTTCACCTAAGGCCTTCAACCCGCGTGTTGGTGTCGCATGGGACGTTACTGGAAAGGGTGACTGGGTCGTGCGGGGCGGGTTCGGCATGTATGCGAACTGGCTGTCTCAGGCCAATGTGCAGGAGGAATTCCGCGGCAATCCTCCGGGTCTGATTATGCCGACCTTCTTCGGTGGCACCGGCGCCAATTCTCCGGTCTTCACCCAGGGGAGCGGCGACAAGCCTCCATTTGGGTTTAGCTATCCGCCTCTCGCTGGCACCGCGATTTGTCCGACCGCGCCATGTCTTGATGCCAAGGGAGGAATTCCCGGTGCATCGCCGGGCATCGGTGGGATCAATCCCAACTTAACGACTCCTACCGCGTATATTTTCGCGGCCACGCTAGAGCGAAAGATTGGCAATAACCTGGTCGCCAGTGTCCTCTACAGTGGTTCTCACTCTGGCGGTCTGGTTGCGAACGGTAACCAGGCCGGAACTGTTAGCTATGGCGCCGACATCAACGCGAAGCCCGGGGATCTGTTGGTGAATCCGAATCCCACCAGGCTCAATAGCAGCTTTGGACCGATCACTTATGCGGACAACGATCGCGTCGCTAACTACAATGGGGTGACTTTTGACCTCAGAGGGCGCGCCAAACGCGCATTTTTTGATGCTTCTTACACTCGCTCCAAATCAAAGGATGATGCGGGCACGGGCGGAGCAAGTATCGGGAACGGTTCGTATCCTACGGCGTTAAATCCGCACCAGTTCTACGGACCGTCTCCCTGGGACGTTCCCAACCGCTTTTCGCTTACCTTCAATTACCAATTGCCGGGCATCAATGGCGGTCACGGCGCTTCTGGCTTGTTAACTGGAGGTTGGGGAGTAAGCGGGACTGCGATTTATCAGACAGGCTATCCGTTTACCGTGGTCACGACAGCTCCGTTTAGCGCTGGCGGAGACTACAACGCTGACGGAGACAACCTGGATTATCCCGATGTCACCAGCTATAACGAACTAACTTCGCGGAGTGCTTACCTCAATGGCGTATTCACCTCGGGGCAATTCACCAAGCCAACCTTAGGCACAAATGGCAACGAGAAAACACAACAATTCCGGCAGCCAAGCTTCACCGAAACCGATCTTACCGCTTACAAGGACACCCACATAACGGAGCGGGTGAATTTTGAAATGCGGTTTGAGTTTTTCAACCTGTTCAACCACCCAAATCTGTTTGTGGATCCAAACTTGGCGAATGGGTCGTTTGGAAGAGCCATCAGCCAGCAACTTCCGAGAAACTGGCAGATCGGGGGCAAGATCACGTTCTAACGATTTCGGCGGGTACTTGCAGTCGCGCCACTGCGCAACGACGGGGCTTTTTGCTTGCCTGCCTACCTCGCATTACATTAAGAGAGTGACCGAGAGTAGCCAAGCAGGACCGGTGACGGGGCGAAACGGGGGAAGCAGAAAAAAAAGTTGTCATGTTTCCCTCATACTATTGCTAGTCCTAACTGGTGCATTCGCACAAAGTGCGAGTGATCCATCCCTGCCAAT
>Ga0209580_10001218_pt1 | contig 12178 bp, 13 predicted proteins | sample Coa_R1_5_FD_187153 | JGI IMG/M metagenome (GOLD analysis project Ga0209580, IMG submission 187153) | Surface soil microbial communities from Centralia Pennsylvania, which are recovering from an underground coalmine fire - Coalmine... | ecosystem: Environmental > Terrestrial > Soil >...
CGGGCCGCAAAGTCCGCCGCCCGGAATTGACTTTCGCCGTGATGGATCATTCGGTCTCCACAAAGAATCGCGAACTGCCCGTTCTCGACGCGGACGCCGCCGGACAATTTGAAGCCCTGGCGAAAAATTGTCGCGAATCCGGCGTGCGCCTCTTCGACATGCACAGCCGCAATCAAGGTATCGTGCACATCATCGGCCCGGAGCTTGGCATCACGCAGCCGGGCTTTACGATTGTCTGCGGCGACAGCCACACGTCAACGCACGGCGCGATGGGCGCCCTGGCATTCGGCATCGGCACCAGCGAAATCGAACACGTGCTCGCGACGCAATGCCTCTCGCAATTCAAATCGAAAACCACGCGCATCGAAGTAAAAGGTAAACTTGGCGGCGGCCTCGCCTCCAAAGACATCATTCTCGCCATCATCGGCAAGCTTGGAATTGCCGGCGGCAATGGCCACGTTTTCGAATACACGGGCGACGCGATTCGTGCACTTTCCATGGAAGCGCGCATGACTATTTGCAATATGTCCATCGAAGCGGGCGCGCGCGCGGGCATGGTCGCGCCCGATGAAGTCACGTTCGCGTATCTCGAAGGCAAGCCCTTCGTGCCGCGTGGAAAAGATTTCGAGCGCCTCGTCGGGCACTGGAAAACTCTGCCGTCCGATCCGGGCGCGAAGTTCGACGAGACGGTCGAGCTTGACGCCGCGAAGCTCGCTCCGCAAGTCACTTGGGGCACAAATCCCGGCATGGTCACGGACGTGACCTCGCGCGTCCCCGATCCCGCGTCATTTGCGAATGACGTGGATCGCCAGGCCGCCGAGCGCGCCCTCGTTTACATGGATCTGAAGGCCGGAACGCCTATCACTGACATTCATCTCGACCGCGTGTTCATCGGCTCCTGCACAAATTCGCGCCTCGAGGATTTGCGCACAGCCGCAAAAGCCGTTGCTGGCAAGCACGTCGCGAAATCATTGAAGCAGGCGCTCGTTGTTCCCGGTTCGCGCCGCGTGAAAACGCAAGCCGAAGCCGAAGGTCTCGACAAAATTTTCCGCGACGCCGGTTTCGAGTGGCGCGATGCCGGATGCAGCATGTGCATCGGCATGAATGACGACGTTCTGCAGCCGCATGAGCGCTGCGCCAGCACTTCCAATCGCAATTTCGAAGGCCGCCAGGGAAAAGACGGTCGCACGCATCTCGTCAGCCCGCTGATGGCCGCCGCCGCCGCAATCGAAGGTCACTTCGTCGACGTCCGCCACTGGCGCAACGGAAGCAGCTCGAATTGAGTGCTACAATGGCGGTCGATACAAGGGATCTGACACGCGAACTTGAAGGCAAGACTGTGCGTATTCTTTTTGCTGATGGGGAAGAGCAAGTACTCAAGATGGAATTTGTTATGATTTTCAATTGCCACGATTCGTGCAACGGATTCGTCTATAAGTTGCTTTCTACGAATCGCCCCCAGAAACACGAGAACCCCGAAGGATTTTCGTGTCTGGGAAAATTCGAAGACGTAGTTTCTTGGAAACTCGTCGAGGACGGTAAGCTCGAGTGAAGGCATTCACAAAACATGCGGGGCTTGTGGCGCCCATGGATCGCGTCAACGTCGACACCGATCAAATTGTTGGGACCCCTCTTAGCGAAGACGAAATCGTCAAAGGCCACGATCGGGAGTTAATCAACAATTTCCGAATGCGTTCGCGCCTGGGACGTCTGGGCGGGGTCCTGTGAACCCGGTCGATGTCCAAAATACTTGGAAGCAGCGTGCCGCGGCGATAGCAGCCGTTATACAGGCTGGTTCCCAATCGCTCCTGTCGCTCTCGGACAGTCTGCAACGTGAGCTTACGCGCAACGCGGCACTGCTCACCTCGCCTAACCCCGGGGGCGCACTTTCCGCAGCGCCCGTACCATCTCCTGCGGCCACTAGCAACGCGTGGAACAACTGGGAGAAGTGGGCCGCCGCGCAGGCATTCCCGCACCCGCCACCGCCACCACTTCCTTCTCTTTCTGCGGCAGACAGGCGTGGCCTGCTAGCGGATGCGATTGCGCGCATGAAAGCTCTCGCTGCCTCCGGGTTGGCGCAGTCCGTTTCAGCTTTGGGCGGTGCCGGTTCCACCTTGCAGGCAGACGCATCGGCGCTTGCCACGCAGCTCGGCACCATCGAATCCGACCTTGAGGACCCACAGATGGAAGAGGCCGTCGTCAAAGTGTCGCGGCCCCGAGCGGGATGCCCTAGCGACTTTGACGAAGGGGAGTACGACAAAGCCAAGTCCTCACTCCACTCGGCGGCAATGGACATGGCCAATGCCCAGGTAGATCAGGCGAAGGTCGCGCTCGCCCAGGCAGGCCTCGTTGCGGCCATCGCGCAGCTCGACGGCGCGATCGTCGCCGCGCAAACCGCCACCGACGTCGCGCGCGCCAAATGGCTTGCGGTTCCTCCCTCTTTGGCAGGAGTTCAACAGACACTGCAGGAGGTCGCCGCCGCCGAGGGTGCTGCCCTGGTTCGCCCGATCGTCGCCCAACTCGACGCCCTTTCTGCTTTCATCAGCGCGCTCGAAACGCTGAACGAAGATATCGAAAAACTTCTGGAGCCCACTGAGAAGACAGGAGCCGAGGCGGACGTCAAGAAGGCGTTAAAGGCCGCCAAGGTTCTGCTTGAACAGTTCCAGGCCAAGCAGGCGCTTGCCAAACAGGAGGAAGCGGTGGCGAAACAGGACGTCGCCGTCGCGAAGGAAGTTGCGGACCGCGCCGCCCTCGCGGCCGCCTCCTTAGTCCTGCAGCAGGACCAAGCCATCGCCGCTTCAGATGCCTTAGTCACCGCCGCCTCTGCGGCTGTCACCGCCGCTTCGAACCAGATCCCAGTCGCCGAGAACGGACAGCCATGACACTCTCGTACTCGGCTAAATAAAGGAAGACACAGATCAAATGAAGCCATTTACAAAACACACGGGGCTTGTCGCGCCGATGGATCGCGTGAATGTCGACACCGATCAAATGGTGCCCAAGCAATTTCTGAAATTTCTGACGCGCGAAGGTTACGGCCGCGTGCTGTTTTACGACTGGCGCTATTTGCCGGGCGAAAAACCGAATCCGGATTTTGTGCTGAATCAGCCGCGCTACAAAGGCGCGTCCGTTCTGCTAGCGCGCGCGAACTTCGGCTGCGGTTCGAGCCGAGAACATGCGCCGTGGGGCATTGACGATTACGGATTTCGCGCCATCATCGCGCCCAGCTACGCGGACATTTTCTACAACAATTGTTTCAAGAATGGAATTCTGCCGCTGACACTTCCGGACAAGGACATCGACGAGCTTTTCGCGCGCACGGAGAAAAACGAAGGCTATGCGCTGACCGTCGATCTTGAAAATCAAACCGTCGCGGACGATGAAGATTTCAAGCGCTCGTTTGAGATCGATCCATTCCGCAAACGCTGCCTCCTCAAAGGCCTCGACGACATCGGCCTGACCCTCGAACACGAGCCAGACATTTCCGCTTACGAAAAAAAGGGTCTCCCCATCCCCGAAATGGTCGACGCTGTCGACATAAAATTCTATTCCCCACAAAATTAATCTTGAATTTCGCTTTTCTTAATTTGAACTTTAGTGCATGGCTGTGGAGTGCGTTTGGCAGGCGAAAACGCAGGCGGGCGGCAAATTGCGCCAGATGATTTTGGACTCCACGGAATCGAAATAGCGGCTGAGCGTGGGGCGCAGGCTGAGGCGGCGCAGGCGTCCATTCGCGAATTGCATGCCGTGAATGTATTGATATTGCGTGAAGACCGTGTTCTCGCGCAGAAAAGGCATCAGGCGCTCGAAAATTTCGTTGCGTTGCGCTTCGGACATAAAGCCGAGGCCGAGCGAAGAAGCGACGGCGTCGACGTGATCGTAGCCGCGCCGCTGAAGTTCGGAATCCAGGTTTGCAACATTCGCGTTGATGAGCACCATGCGCGGGTCTTTGAACTTCCTTCGCAGATGGCTGCAAAAGCGGGGATTGATTTCGAAGACCAGCAACTTCGACGACACCGGCAGCGCATCGAGCAGGCATTGCGTGATGGCACCAGTGCCTGCGCCCAGTTCCAACGCGACTCTGGCCCTCGACAGATGCAGCGGCGCGAGCATTGCGGAAGCCAGATGAGGCGAACTCGGCGCAATCGCCGCCGTCGTATAAAAATCATTCAACGCTCCGGCGGCAAATACTCGAAAGCTCATGTGTCAGCGTCCTCAGAAAAAATCTGCGCAGACCCGCGAGCCGGGATTTCGGGTTTGCAGGTGTGACAAACTGGAATATACACCAATTGCGCGCGGCGCGAGCGTCGCTTTGTAAAGAATTTTGCAACGGCACAACAACAACGCGCCGCAGTGCCGCGGCAAGTGATTTGTGACGCGCGTTCAATGCGGCGTGGGCGGTTTAAGCAGGCCGAAATCGATCAGCCCGTTGGCGACGAATTGCACGGCGAGCGCGACAAGCAGAAGTCCCATCAAGCGCATCAAGATGCGAATTCCCGTTTCGCCCAGATAGCGGCGAACACGATCCGCGCCGGCGAGAATCAAATACGCCGCGAGCGACGACACGATGATCGCGGCATAAACGATGCCGCGTTCCCACAGTGTGTGCGATTCACCCACAAGCACCATCACCGTGGAAATCGCGCCGGGTCCCGCGAGCATCGGCATGCCGAGCGGGATAATGCTCGCGTCTTCTTTTGCGGTTCCCTCTTTGGTTTCCTCTGGCGTGGAGCGCTGGCCGGATTGCTTCGCTTGCAGCATGTCGATGCCGATTTGCATAAGAATAATTCCACCGGCGATTTTGAATGCGGGAAGCGTGATGCCGAAAAGTTTGAAGATCAGGCTGCCTGCGAGAGCGAACGAGCACAGAACGATGCAGCAGGTCCATGCGGAGCGGCGTGCCATGTGGCGACGTTCCGCGTGCGGCGAGTCCGCCGTCATCACCAAAAACATCGGAATCACGGCGAATGGATCGACGAGAAAAAATACAGAAGTCAGCGCGAGCAGCGCGAATTCGAGAATGGCGATAAGCGAGCCAGGCATTTTAGATTTTGAAGTGCGTCCGTTGCGCGCGATTGCGCGGAACGGCGAAGCGCCAAAGTAGCATTTTCAGGCGCGAGGGGGGAAGTTACTTTGAAAAACGATCATGCAGTAGTGCATTTGGCTTCCGGGGCGGCAGTGGCGGGTGCGGATTCGGCGGCGCAGAGTTTGCAGGCGCCGGGGCGGCGAAACAAAACGGCGTCCCGCGGAAAAATTGTGCCCAGCGACCAATCGACCGCGACTTGAAATTGCTTTTTCAAGTTGACGAGTTTGTAGAGATGGACTGCGTTCCAGGTTGTCGGATCGTTGCGAAACGAATCGCTGACCATTTTCGAGGATGATGTGCTTCGGGTGTTCCTGCGCTATTCTGGAGAGTGCGCGACGGTTTGAAAGGGCGTGCGCAGAGGCCGAAGGAGAAAGCAGATCCCTGCCTGCGGCAGGCAGGCCTCGCCGCGTGGCGGCACCCTTCGCTAGGGCTCAGGGCGAGCGGGATGACAACGTAACGAGGCAAAGAGCTCGGCGCTTCGCGCCGACGGCCCGATCCTTCGTTCCTGCCTCCCTTCGCCGGGGCAGGCTGGGCAAGCCATAGGCGGGGCCCCAGAGGAGCAAAGACGAGGGCGCGACAGGTGCGAGGCGGTTTGGAATGACACTGCAAGAGGAAGCAGATCCTTGCGGAGGGGAAATGTCGTGAAGGCAGCTAAGGGCAAGCACGGTTTACGGATTCTGGTGATTGATGTTGGGGGGACGCACGTCAAAGTGCTCGCGACGGGGGAGCGCGAGGAGCGAAAGATAGTCTCGGGGCCAACGATGACGGCGGCGCGAATGGTGAAAGATGTGAGGCAGGTGACGAGCGGCTGGAAGTACGACGTGATTTCGATTGGCTATCCGGGGCCGGTGGTGCAAGGACGCCCTTTGCACGAGCCGTGCAATTTGGGGAAAGGCTGGGTGGGATTTCATTTCAGCCATGCTTTCGGGCACCCCGTGAAGCTGGTCAACGATGCGGCGATGCAGGCGCTGGGGAGCTATCGCGGCGGGCGCATGCTTTTTTTGGGACTGGGCACGGGGCTGGGCTCGGCGATGATTGTTGATGGAACGCTGCAGCCTTTGGAATTGGCGCATTTGCCGTACAAGAAAGGCCGCACGTACGAAGATTATATTGGCCTGCGCGGGCTCAAACGTCTGGGAAAGAAGAAGTGGCGGCGGCACGTTGCGGATGTGGTGGAGCGGCTGAAGACGGCGCTCGAACCGGATTACGTGGTGATCGGCGGCGGAAATTTAAAAAAATTGAAGGAACTGCCTCCCGGCGCGGAACCCGGCGACAATCGCAACGCGTTTCGAGGCGGCTTTCGTCTCTGGGCAAGCGACGAATCGAAGGTTTCCGTCCATGCGCCCGAAGCGCCCGCGCCAAAAATTCCGTGAATAAACAATTTTCTTCCAGCAACGCAAACATCCGAGTGTGCGAGGAACGCGCATGACACCCGATCCAAACGAAGTCAGATCAACCGCCGGCACGATTTTCAGATTCTCGTGGATTATTGTAATCATCGCCGTCCTGGTGGTGGCCGGGATTTTCTATTCGCGCTGGCAGGAAAATCGCGACATCGAAGAAAAGGCTGCGGCGTCGAAGCGCGCGAAAGCTCAGGAGCTTGTCGAAGACTTTGGCGGAAATGATTTCAAGATTCTGAATTTTTACGCCGCGCCCGGCGCAATTCGTCGCGGCGATGAAGCGGCGCTTTGCTACGGCGTGTCGAACGCAAAGGTCGTCACGCTTGAACCGAAAGCGTCGGAAGGCGTTTGGCCGTCGCTTAATCGTTGCCTGGAAGTTTCCCCTAAGAAAACTACCACCTATACATTGACGGCAAGCGATGCCGCCGGGCACAAGAAGACAGCGACACTCACCCTCACCGTTCAGTAGGTTCTAAGCTAAGACCTTTCTGAAGATGCTCCATGGGCGCGCAACGCGCGGGGCTTGACTCGGGGCGTGCGCGGTTGGACAATGCGCCGCCGGGAGCAGCGGCGCGAATTATTCGGGTTCTAAATTAACTCGATTACACGAGGCCAACACACATGTCAATCGCAGAGACAAAATCAGCCATCGACCGCCGCGGTTTTCTCGCCGCTTGTTCCAAGTTCGGAGTCGCAGGCACGCTTTTTCCCGGCGTGTTGTGGGCCATGGCTGAAGGCGAGCCGAAGAAAATCACAGTGGAGATGATCAGCGACGCGGCTGCGATTGCGGACGTGCCGATTCCCGCCGAAGATCGCGAGATGATGCTGCGCAATCTGCAGAATGCGACCAAGAATTACGACCAGATTTACGCGCTGCACATGGCGAATGGCGTTCAGCCCGCGATGGTTTTTGACCCCTTGACGAGCACGAATGCGCATTTCGAGCAAGCAAAGCGGCCTTTGCAAATGTCGGCTGCGCCCGCCATCGCCGCGCGCCACGTGCCGAAAGATTTGGAGGAGGTTGCGTTCGCGACGGTGCGCGAGTTGGCGGAATTGGTGCGCACGAGGAAAGTGTCGTCGACGGCGCTGACGCAAATGTATTTGGCGCGCCTGAAGCGCTACGATCCGCTGTTGCACTTCGTGATTACGTTGACCGAAGATCGCGCGCTCGCGCAGGCCAAAGAAGCAGATCGCGAAATCGCGGCAGGGAAATATCGCGGGCCGCTCCACGGTATTCCGTGGGGCGCGAAAGATTTGCTGGCCGTCAAAGGGTATAAGACAACTTGGGGCGCGGAGCCGTACAAGGATCAAACGATTGACGAGGACGCGACTGTCGTCAAGCGCCTGGACGCGGCGGGCGCCGTGCTTCTGGCAAAACTTACATTGGGCGCGCTTGCGAACGGCGATCATTGGTTTGGCGGCATCACGCGCAATCCGTGGAATCCAGATCAGGGCTCAAGCGGCTCTTCGGCGGGACCATCGTCGGCGACGGCCGCGGGGTGCGTAGGATTCGCGATTGGCTCCGAAACGCTGGGCTCGATTTCATCGCCGAGCACGCGCTGCGGTGTGACGGGCTTGCGGCCCACGTTCGGGCACGTGCCGCGCACTGGCGCTATGGCGCTGTCGTGGAGCCAGGACAAGCTGGGCCCTATCTGCCGCGCCGTGGAGGATTGCGCGCTCGCGCTTGATGCAATTCACGGACCGGATGGCGAAGACCGTTCCGTAAAGCCCGCCGCGTTCAGTTGGGACGCGCATCAGGACTGGCGGAAATTCCGCGTCGGCTTTCTCGAATCAGAATTCAAGTTCGATCGCGCCGCGCTGGAAGCGCGCGTGAAGAATTTTCGCGGCATCACAGATGAGGAGAAGCAGCAGTTCATCAAGTCCGCGGAATACGACCAAAAGTTCAACGATGCCGCGTTGCAAAAATTGCGCGACATGGGCGTGAGGATGACGCCAATCGAGTTGCCGAAGCTCCCTTATCAGCCGATGGTGACGATCCTCGACGTGGAAGCTGCCGCGGCATTTGATGAGCTGACGCGCACGGGGCGCGACAAACTTCTCGGCGATCAAACGGCCGGCGGCTGGGCGAACACGTTCCGCGTGGCTCGCTTTGTTCCCGCCGTGGAATACGTGCAGGCGAATCGCGCAAAGTTCCTCGCCATGCAGGCTGTCGCCAAGGCGTTCGAGGGTTACGACGTGATCGTCGCGCCCACGAGCGGCGAGCAGCTCACGGTGACGAATCTCACCGGCCATCCTGCGTTGATTGTGCCCAATGGTTTTCGCGGAGACGACGCGCCGCCCGCCGCTAAGGACAAAGACGGGATGGTCGGCAATTATGGCGGTCCCGGCACTCCGGTGAGTTTAACGTTCCTCGGGCCGCTTTATGGAGAAGAGAAAATGCTGGCATTCGGCCGCGCCTATCAGGACGCTACGAAATTCCATTTGCAGCACCCCAAGCTGCCGGCATAAGAACGCTGTGTCAGCGGTATGCAATTACAAAAATTCGCAGGAACGGGAAAAGGATTTTCCGGTCCGGACGCGGCGGATATGCGGTGCGGATTTTTTCAAGATACTCGGCGATGAATCGCTCACGCTCGGGTTCTTCCTCGATGGCCTGAAGATACGCGCGCATTCCTGTGCCTTTGTACCATTCGACGACGGCCTCGGCGTTCGGCATCACGTGGATGTACTCCGTCTCCCACAGCTCGACGCGCGAAGCAAGAGGCGCAACCAGATCGTAGTAAAACGCAGAATCATGCGAATGCCAATTCTTCACGCGCCCCGTGGGGAACCATCTGCGCCAGCCAAGCGACGCCGCCATTTCACGCAACAATCGATGCGCCGGGCGATCAAAGCTGCTGGGAATCTGTATCGCGAGAGCGCCGCCCGCTGCGACGCGCGCGAAGAGTTTGGGATAGAGAGCGCTGTGATCGGGAAGCCACTGGAGCGCCGCATTCGAGAAAACCACGTCGAATTGCTGCTCTTCCTCGCCGGCCCATTTGACAATATCGCCGACAATCCATCGCCCGCGCGGATGCGCCTGAATTGCCGCGTTGATCATTTCGGCGGCGCTGTCGACTCCAGTGATCTCCGCTTCCGGCCAGCGTTCCGCGAGCACTTGCGTGCTGTTTCCGGGGCCGCAGCCGAGGTCAACCACATGGTGGACGTCGGGGACGGTAACGCGGGCAGCAAGGTCACGGCAAGGCTGTGTGCGCTCTTCGGAAAATTTCAGATACTGCTCGGGATTCCAGCCTGCCATTTAGAACGAGCCGTCTACTCCATTCTCGGCGCGAGTTTGAGGGGGCGCGCGAGATGCATCCAGGTCAATAATTTTAGCACCGGCCACGATGGGTCGAATTCGCCGCGAAAGACACTGAAGCGCGCGGAAGTGGGATACGCATGATGATTGTTGTGCCAGCCTTCGCCCGCGGTGATCAACGCGATGAAACCGAGATTCGTGGCGGTGTTGTCGAAATTGCGTTTGCCGAAGGCGTGATTTGCGCCATTGATTACCGCATTCAGGAAAATATAGGTGGCGGCTTGCACCAGATAGGCAAGCCCTCCCCAGACGGGTCCGAGCAGCAGCATGAAAATCGCGATGCCCGTGATTACGCCCGCCAACCCAAAGCCAAAAATATGGCGATCGAGCCAGCCGTTGCCAATATCCGGGGCGAACGTCGCCAACGTCTCCGGCTGCTTCGCTTCGCGCGCGTAGTAATAGACATTGCCAAGCAAGATGCGCCACAGGCCTTCGAGCACCGGGCTGTGCGGGTCACCCTCGACGTCGGTGTGGCGATGATGTTTGCGGTGCACCGCGACCCATTCCTTGGTGTTGATTCCGGTCCACAGCCAAAGCTGCAAGCGCATGGGAAATGCAACGATGGGGCTGAGATACACTCCGCGGTGCGCGAGCGTTCGGTGCAAATAAATGCTGGTGGCAAATGAAGACAGTTGAACGGCCACAACTACGGCGATGGCGGCATAGAGGAGATGCAACAAAGGCGCCTCGATCTTTTCTGTTTCTTATCTAAATGCGAACGCCTAAGAATAGACCGGGGATGAAAGGCAGTCAAACGGTAGATACGATGTTTTTCCAGAACTCTCGATAGAAGAAGAGAGTGGTTTCGCGGCGGCATCCCGAAAAAATGAGTCAGGGCAAAGCTTACCGCGGGTTCCCAGAGGTGGCTTTTGCGGTGGATGCCATGGGTTGCAATCTGCCTTGTGCGACTTCACGGACGATCTTGTTGGCGATGCCGCTGCTGATGGGGCACGTCGTGTCGTTGATGCGGCACTCGGCCAGTGTCAACTTGCAGCCACAAGTGCAGCTTTGGGCGTTCAGGCGGTGCAACGCGATTTTCTTCTGCGCCGGCGTCAAGCCGGCGAAACTCACGCCAGGCAGCTCATTCGCACGGGCGGCGTTTTTCAAGAAAATCTGGCCGGTGTCCTTGAAGGTCTCAATGCGCGCCGTAACCGGCATGCCCATCACCGATCGCACTTCCATATCGTAAAACTCGAAAGGATAGACACCGACATTCTTCTGCACCACGCGGCCGTCCGCGTTGATCACGAATGTTGTCGGTAGTGCGGCGACTCTGCCATATTCGCGCTCGAGCTGTGCGCTGGACATAATGACCGGATAGTTGATACCTGCTCTTTTCGCGAATTTCGCAACCTGCTCGGGCGCCGCTTCGTCTTCGGACGCGCCGATGACCTCCAGGGTATCTTTGTACTGGGCTTGCAGCTTGATCATTTCCGGAATTTCCTCGCGACAAGGGCCGCACCACGTCGCCCAGAAATTCAGCAGAACTACCTTGCCTTTCAGCGCGGCAGTCGAGACCACATTGCCGGAAAGATCGCGGGCGAGGAATGGGGGAGCTGGTTCCGGATCCTTTGCAAAATAGAGAACAGGCACATCCTGAGTTTGGGCGCTTGAATTTGCGAGTGTCGGCGCGGCGGAAGGGCTGCGCTTAGTGCCCGCGCGCGCCACGGCTACGGCGTGCAACACAAAAAAGGCCGTACCTGCCGCCAGCGCCAGCAGCGCTATCGAAGCAACAATGTTCATCCGCGTCATGCGCATACGATTCAATCTCACCTTTATTATGGGGCCGGCCCATTATGAGTACAAGCCAAACGGTCTGTTTGGATTCCTTATGAGCGCCTCTTCAGGCGGATTTCTATGCCGATAATTTCGGAATTGCACTGGAGTCTGACACTTCCAACTCCGCGGAGTGATCCTGGATCGGGAATCCGCTTTTCTGCCAGGCTGCGAATCCTCCCGCCAATGGACGCACGCGCGTTATGCCATGCCTTCTCAGCAGCAGCGCCACACGGGCGCTGGTGGCCTCATTTGGTCAGGTGCAGTAGAGCACCACGTCGCGATCGCGTGGAATCTCCTGCTGGCGTTGTTCGATCTCTTTTGGGTCGAGGCGCAGCGCGCTGGGGATCGTCAGCGGGTCGGCTTCAAACTCCACCGAGTGCCGCAAATCGACGATCTGAATATTCTCCCCCGCGTCCAACATGCGCTTCAACTCCTCGGGCGTAATTCGCGCCACCCGCAAATCCCGCAGGAATCGCCGGCGCTGTATGTACTTGAATAGAATGTACGCGGCGAGGGCGCTCACCAGCAAGAAGATCAGCATCTCGCCAAATCTCAGGGCGTATTGCGCCACCCGTTCGAGTTGGTGCGAAAACG
>Ga0209580_10001219_pt1 | contig 12178 bp, 7 predicted proteins | sample Coa_R1_5_FD_187153 | JGI IMG/M metagenome (GOLD analysis project Ga0209580, IMG submission 187153) | Surface soil microbial communities from Centralia Pennsylvania, which are recovering from an underground coalmine fire - Coalmine... | ecosystem: Environmental > Terrestrial > Soil > Unclassified...
ACGCTCAACGCCAACATGACCAGGATGCCCACGACGTCCGCGCCGTAGCCGGGGACCAGCGGCTTGCTCAGGTTGTAGTAGTAGACCGGTGAGAGGCGGCTGAGCCAGAGCATCCCCGGCACCACGCGGTGCATGGCGTCCATCACGATGAAGACGAGCAGCAGGCCCGAAGTGATGCCGGCCGCCGTGCGCCGCTCCTCGGTGAACTGCGAAACCAGGAGCCCGAGACCCCCGAAGACGCCGCAGACCAGGGAGAGGTTCAGGCCGAACACGATCGACGGCCCGAAACCGATGTCCCCCTTCACCGCCAGCCCGCTGGCGTAGGTCAACAGGCCGATGATCACGCCCATCGCAAGGAGCGCCGTCCACAGTGCCGCGACCTTTTCCGCGGCCATCCGGGCTCGCCCGCGCGGCAGTGAGAGCAGCACATCCATCGAGCCGCGCTCCTCCTCGCCGCGCAGCATGCCGGTCGACGCCAGGATCGGCCAGATGCACACCACCAGGATGGTCAGGCCGTACTTCCAGGTCGCGTAGCCACCGGGCGTGTCGATCCTGATCGGCTCCGCGATGAATGCGAACGACGAGCCCAGCGCGACCACGGCCGCCCGCGCGGAAGCCGTGTTCAGCAGCGAGGGCACGGCGGCGAGGACCGCCGCCATCAGGACCCCCAGCCCCACGCCCCAGCCGAGGATCGGGACGCGAAAGCCGCGCACAGACTTGAGGTAGACGCTTCTAAACCACACCGGCGGCCTCCTTCGGCGCCTGGCCGTCGGGCTCGTAGTAGCGGAGGAAGATGTCCTCGAGGCTCGGCTCGTAGCTCGTCACCGAGACCACCGGGTACCGCGCCGCCGCCTTGACCACCGCGTCCGCCGCCCCCTGCACGGTGAGGCGCAGCGCGTGACCTTCGTTCAGCGCCTCCACCTTCTCCACGCCCTCGAGCGAGGCGAACGTCCCGGCGGGCACCGGCGAGGCGAACGAGATCGTGATCTCGTAGCGCTTGATCGCCTTGACCTCGGCGACACCGCCGACACGCACCAGCCGCCCCTCGCGGATGATGCCCACGCGCGTGCAGGTCTTCTCGACCTCGCTCAGGACATGCGAGGAAAGGAACACCGTGCGCCCCTCCCCGCGAGCCTCGTCCACCATCCCGTCGAACTGCTGCTGGTTCAGCGGGTCGAGGCCGCTTGTGGGCTCGTCGAGGATGAGCAGTCGCGGACGGTGCATGAACGCCTGGATCAGCACGACCTTGCGCTTGTTGCCCGTCGAGTAATGGCGGAACTTGCGGCTCGTGTCGAGGTCGAGCCGCTCGATCAGCTTCTTCAGGTACGCGCGGTCGACGCCGCCGCGGAGGTGCGCGAAGTACTCCAGGATCTGGCCGCCCGTCAGGTTGGGGTCCAGCGACGGCTCGCCCGGCACGTAGCCGATCGTCCGCTTGACCTCGACCGCCTTCTCCCAGCAGTCCATGCCGGCGATCCTCGCGCTGCCCCTGTCCGCCCTGATCAGCGCCATGAGGATGCGGATCGTGGTGGTCTTGCCGGCGCCGTTGGGCCCGAGGAATCCGAAGACCTCGCCCTCGGCGACCTGCAGCGACACGTCGACGATGCCCCGCTTGCCGCCGTAGCTCTTGGTCAGCTTCTCGATCTCGATGATGGACGCCATCTCGTCTCCTTCTTCGGCCTCTAGCCGAACCACGCACGCATGACGCCTTCATCGGCGATCTCGATCGATCCGGTCGGCGCGCCGAGGATGCGCTCGAACGCGTCGGTGTAGGCCGCGATGCTCCGCTCCACGACCTCGTACCCGATCGTGTTCGCCTGGCGGCCGATGAACATGTCGGTGGCCGTGTCCTGAAACCCGAGCATGAGCATCATCAGGATCTCGGCCGTCTCGGTCGGAGACGTCGCGTTGAACGTCCCCTCCCCGATGCCCTGCTCGATGATCACGGAGAGCACCCGGACCATCCGCCGGGCCAGGCCGTGCCGGAACTTCTCGCGGACGAGCGAGTTGTCGTCCGAGATCCACACCTTCAGGAGCGACAGGACCAGCGCCTTGCGCTCCGTCTTCCACCGGCCGATCCCGCCGAAGACGCCCTTGAGCTTGGCCACTGCCGAAAGGCTCGGGTCGTCCAGCACCGGCACGATCTCCGCCAGGCCGGCGTCCACCATGCGCTCGACCACGGCCTCGAGCAGGGCTTGCTTGGAGTCGAAGTAGTGGTAGAAGGCGCCCCGCGATGCGTCGAGCTCGTCGAGCAGGTCCTGGACGCTCATCTGCTCGTAGCCCTTGGCCTGCATCAGCCGAAGCGCCGCGTCCACGAAGGCCTCGCGGCGGACCGTGTAGACGGCTGCGTTCAGGGTCCGGGCCATCCCCAGATTATAACCGACCGACAGTCGGTCTGCTAATAGGGGGCCGCTAGACCTGCCTGGATGAAGCCGCCTGTCCCTCTCCCCTGCAGGGGAGAGGGCTTAGGGCTAATCCCAGGGGATCGGATCGCGTCGCGCGTAGAAATGCCGAGGGTCGGGCGAGGCGACGGTGAAGTCGACCAGGCTGCGCATGTAGTTGGCGCGCTCGAACGCCGCGGGCTCGGACGACGACTGCTGGCTCATGCTCCCCTTGAGCTCCTTCACGGACAGGTACTCGTGCTCATCGAGCCACACATTCAGCGCAGAGATGACCTGCCGCAGATGATTCGGCCCCCGCCTCAGCAATGCCGAGGCCATCATCGTCACGTCCGCACCCGCCAGCAGGAGCTTGGCCACGTCGTGGGCCGACTGGATCCCGCTGCTCGCCGCGAGCGAGATCAGGATCTGGCTGCGCACGATCGCGATCCACCGCAGCGGCATCAACGACTCCTCGGAGGAGCTGAGGTGCAGCGTCGGCACGACCTTCATTCGGTTCAGCGAGATGTCGGGATACAGGAAGCGGTTGAAGAGGACCAGGCCCTGGGCGCCTGCGATGGCCAGCCGCCGCGCCATGTTGGCGAGCGAAGAGAAGTACGGCCCGATCTTCACCGCGAGGGGGATCGAGATAGAGGCCGCCACCTCGCCGACCAGGTCGACGTAGCGCTCCTCTACCTCGGCCGAGGTCACGTTCGCGTCGGCGGCCACGAAGTATATGTTCAGCTCGAGGGCGTCCGCCCCAGCCTCCTCGATGAGCTTCGCGTAACGAATCCAGCCGCCCAGCGAGACGCCGTTGAGGCTGCCGATGACCGGTATCTCGAGCTTTGCCTTCGCGCGCTCTACCAGCTGCAGGTACGACTCCGGTCCGGTGTTGTAGTCGTCGAGACCAGGAAAGAAGTTGCGCGCCTCGGGGAAGCTGTCGTTCGCCGCCTCGAGGATCGCGTTGACCTCGAGCTCGTGGTGCTCGATCTGCTCCTCGAACAGCGACTGCAGGACGACAGCGGACGCGCCCGCGTCCTGCAGCGCCAGCAGGCCCTCGATGGTGCCAGTGAGCGGCGACGCCGCCGCCACGAGCGGGTTGGCGAGCTCCATGCCCATGTAGTTGGTCCTCAGGTCGGATGTCATGGCAAGTCCTCCTCGACCGCGACTTTTGATTCCTGGTCCGAGCCCTCGGTGGACGTATCGATCGGTGTGTGGCGCTCAACGCCGGCCATCTGCTCGTACAGGTGCCGCCGCTCGTCGACGTCCTGCTGCGCCAGCGTCATCAGCCGCCCCGCAAGCTCCGGCCGCGAGCGGGCCAGCAGCGTGTAGCGGCCCTCCTTGGCGGCGAACTCGCTGAGCGGGATGGTCGGCGCACCCGAGTCCAGCACGAACGGGTGCTCACCCGCCGTCTCGCGGGCAGGGTCGAAGCGATACAGCGGCCAGTAGCCGCTGTCGGCGGCCTCTTTCTGGTGCGACATGCCTGTCGCCATCTCGATGCCGTGGGCGATGCATGTCGAGTAGGCGATGATCAGCGACGGCCCGTCGTGGGCTTCGGCCTCGGCGAACGCCTTCACGGTCTGGGCGTTGTCCGCGCCCAGCGCGATCTGCGCGACGTAGACGTTGCCGTAGGAGCTCGCGATCAAGCCGAGGTCCTTCTTCGCCGTCCGCTTGCCGGCGGCGGCGAACTTCGCGATGGCGGCGCGGGGCGTCGCCTTCGAGGCCTGGCCGCCGGTGTTCGAGTAAACCTCGGTGTCCAGGACCAGGATCTTCACATTGCGCCCCGACGCCAGGACGTGGTCGAGCCCCCCGTACCCGATGTCATAGGCCCAGCCGTCGCCGCCGACGATCCACACGCTCTTGCGCACCAGGTGGTCGGCGAGCTCGCCGAGCCTCCGCGCGTCGGGCGCGGCCGAAGCGGTGAGCCTGGCGCGAAGGTCGAAGACCCGGCGGCGCTGGTCGGCGATGCCGGCTTCGCTCGACTGGTCGGCGCGCAGCAGGGCGGCGGCCAGCTCGGCCCCCACCTCGGGCGCCAGCTCCTCGAGCAGACGGCGGGCTGTCGCGGCCTGGTTGTCGAGCGCAAGCCTCATGCCGAGCCCGAACTCTGCGTTGTCCTCGAACAGCGAGTTCGCCCAGGCCGGCCCGCGCCCCTCGGCGTTGGCCGCCCATGGCGTCGTCGGCAGGTTTCCTCCGTAGATGGAAGAGCAGCCGGTCGCGTTGGCGACCATGATCCTGTCGCCGAACATCTGGGTCAGGAGCTTCAAGTACGGCGTCTCGCCGCAGCCGGCGCAGGCGCCCGAGAACTCGAACAGCGGCTCCAGCATCTGCGAGCCCTTGATCGTCCCGACCTTGACCTGTGTCCTGTCGAACTCTGGCAGCGACTTGAAGAACTCCCAGTTCGCCTGCTCCTGCTCGAAGAAGCCGTTCCTGGACGTCATGTCGAGGGAGCGGTGCTTGGCGACCTGCTTGCTGTGGGCCGGGCAGTAGTCCGCGCACGTCCCGCATCCGTTGCAGTCGTCGGGCGCGATCTGGATCGTCATCACCATGCCGGGCTGCTCCTTGGACTTCCACTCCTTGGACTGGAATCCTTCCGGCGCCCCGGCCAGCAGGTCTGGCGAGTAGACCTTCATCCGGATGGCGGCGTGGGGGCACACCAGCGTGCATTTCGCGCAGTCGATGCAGATGGTCGGGTCCCAGCGCGGCAGCTCCTCCGCGATGTCGCGACGCTCCCAGCGGGCGGTGCCGACCGGGAACGTGCCGTCGACCGGGAGCGCGGACACGGGCAGCAGGTCGCCGCGTCCGGCGATCATCTCCGCGGTCACGCTCTGCACGAAGGCCGGGGCCTCGACCGGTACGGTGCGCCGCACGTGCACATCGCCACCGACCGCCGAGGGTACGGCTACCTCGTGCAGTTCGGTCAACGCCAGGTCCACGGCCGCGAAGTTGCGCTCGAGCACCGAAACGCCGCGCTTCGCATAAGTCTTCTGGATGGCCGTCTTGATGGCGGCGATGGCCGCGTCCTGCGGCAGCACTCCCGCCAGCGCAAAAAAGCAGGCCTGGAGCACCGTGTTGACCCGGCCGGGCAATCCCGCGTCGCGCGCCACGCGCGTGGCGTCGATGACGAAGAAGCGCAGCCGCTTGGCGATGATCGCGCCCTGCACCTCGACCGGGATCTGCTCCCACACGTAGGCCGCGCGATGCGGGCTGTTCAGCAGGAAGGTCGCGCCGTCGACGGCACGCTCGAGCACGTCGACCTTCTCCAGGAAGCCGAACTGGTGGCAGCCCACGAAATTCGCCTTCTGGACGAGGTAGGTCGAGGTGATGCGCCGGGGGCCAAACCGAAGGTGTGACACCGTCATCGACCCCGACTTCTTGGAGTCCATCACGAAGTAGCCCTGGGCGAAAAGGTTCGTGTGCTCGCCGATGATCTTCACCGTGTTGCGCGTCGCGCTCACCGTGCCGTCGGAGCCGAGCCCGTAAAACACCGCGCGGACGACGTCGTCGGGTTCGGTCTCGAACGCCGGGTCGACTTCGAGGCTCAGGTGGGTCACGTCGTCGTTGATGCCGACCGTGAATGAGCGCCTCGGTGTTTCGGCGGCCAGCTCGGCGAACACCGCGGCCGCCATGGCCGGCGTGAACTCCTTGGAAGCGAGGCCGTAACGACCGCCGATCGCCTGGGGCGGATTCGGCCGTCCAGCGAGCGCGACCACGACGTCCTGGAACAGCGGCTCGCCTGAAGCGCCCGGCTCCTTGGTGCGGTCGAGGACCGCTATCCGGCGCGCCGTGGCGGGCAGCGCCGCGACCATCGCACCGGCATCGAAGGGGCGGAAGAGGCGGACCTCGAGCATCCCCACGCGCTCGCCCCGCGCGAGCAGCGCGTCGACGGCCTCCTGGACGGCGCCGGCGCCGGACCCCATCAGGACGACCACGCGCTCGGCTTCCGGGTGCCCGGTGTACTCGAAGATCCGGTAGCGCCGGCCGGTCAGCTCCGCGAAACGGTCCATCGCCGTGGTGACGATGCCCGGCACCGCCGCGTGGTACGTGTTGGACGCCTCGCGTGCCTGGAAGAAGACGTCGGGGTTCTGCGCCGAACCACGCAGCGCGGGGTGGTCCGGCGTGAGGCCACGAGCGCGATGCGCCGCGATGAGCGAGTCGGGAATCATCGCCCGCAAGTCTTCGTCCGCGAGCGGCGCGATCTTGTTCACCTCGTGCGACGTGCGATAGCCGTCGAAGAAGTGGACGAAGGGCACACGCGACTCGAGCGCAGCGCTGTGCGCGATGAGGGCGAGGTCCTGCGCCTCCTGCACCGAGGCGGAGGAAAGCATCGCGAAACCCGAAGCGCGCACCGCCATCACGTCGCTGTGGTCGCCGAAGATCGAGAGCGCGTGGGTCGCGACCGCCCTCGCGGCAACGTGAATCACTGTCGGCGTCAGCTCGCCGGCGATCTTGAACATGTTGGGCAGCATCAGCAGCAGCCCCTGGGAGGCGGTGAAGGTCGTGCACATCGCACCCGCCATGAGCGCCCCGTGCAGCGCGCCGGCGGCGCCGGCCTCGCTCTGCATCTCGACGACCTCAGGCACCGTGCCCCACAGGTTCGGCTGCCCCGCAGCCGACCAGGCGTCGGCCAGCTCGCCCATCGCAGTCGCGGGCGTGATCGGATAGATCGCGATCACCTCGCTAAGCCTGTGCGCGATGCGCGCCGCGGCCTCATTGCCGTCGACCGTGACGAAATGCTCCATGGCGCCTGCTGCCACATTGCCCGCGACCATGGCTGCAGCCCACTGCCGAACGGCCCTCGCACACTGGGTCATCCGGCGGGCAGGCGTCGTTGCCGCCTCCGCGCCGCGGGCGCACGCTGCGGCTCAGCCCGACACGATTGGAGGGCTGGCGCCATGGACACGATGAATCCGAGGTTGCGCGCGATGGTCCGCGCCGCCCCGGAGGACCCCGACCGGTTCTGGTCCAGCCGACCGCGGCCCTGCTCCTCAGGGCGAGTTCAGGCCTCCCTGCCGAGAGCCTCGTAGCCCTCGTGCCACAGCTGAAAGGCAAAGAGCGTCCACAGCTGCTTCCGGTTGTCCCGCCGCCCTTCGAGGTGCTCCTCGATCAACCCCCTGACTGGCCCCGGCTCGAAAAACCCCTGTCTCGCCATCCGCTCCTCCGAGAGCACCTCCAGCATCTGCGCCTGGAGCGGCCCGCGAAACCACTCCGCCACCGGGATGCCGAACCCCTTCTTCGGCCGGTTGAGGATCCGCTCGGGCAGCAGCCCGCGCAGGGCCCTCTTGAGCAGAAACTTCGAGCGCAGCCCGCGCAGCTTCATGTCGAGCGGCAACCGCAGCGCGTACGCGACCAGGTCGTTGTTCAACAGCGGCACGCGCCCCTCCAGCGAGGCCATCATCGACGCTCGGTCGAGCTTGACGAGGATGTCGTTCTCCAGGTACAGGCGCATGTCGAGCAGCAGCACGCGGTTGAGCGGATCGCCCTCCCCGTCCTCCCCCGACACACCCACCCCGCCGCCGCGCGACACCTCGCTCCGCACCTCGCGCGACAGCACCGCCACGCGCTCCTCCGGCGCGAAAGACCCCATCCACCTCTGGTGGCGCTCGGCCACCGGGTAGCCCGCCCCGCTGACGAACCGCTTGGCCCGAAAGTCAAAGCTGAGGTTGTCCCGCGACACCGGCAGTCTCCGCACCACCGGCTCGACCAACCCCCGTCTCACCACCCGCGGCGCCCGCAGGTAATAACCCGCGAGCCGGTGCGCCTGCAGCGTCGGATAGCCCGCGAACAGCTCGTCTCCGCCGTCCCCGCCGAGCGCGACCTTGACGTGCTGCCGAGTGAACGCGGACAGCAGGTACGTCGGGATGATCGACGCGTCGCCCAGCGGCTCGTCCAGCAGCGCGGGCAGGCGCGGGATGAGGTCGAGCAGCATGGGCGGCTCGAGGGTCAGCTCGTGATGGTCCGTGCCCAGGTGCCGTGCCACCTCGCGCGCGTGCCCCGACTCGTCGAACGACCTCTCGGCGAAGCCCACCGAGAAGCTCTTCACCTCGCCTCCGAGCTGCTTCATCATCGCGGTCACGGCGCTCGAGTCGATCCCCCCGGAGAGGAAGACCCCCAGTGGCACGTCGCTGATCAGCTCCTTGCGCACCGACTCGCGCAGCACGTCGCGCAGCTCCTCGGCCGCCACGTCCAGGCTCTGGCCGCGGGTGTCGCCGGGCGAGAGCGTCGCGGCCCAGTAGCGCCGCAAGCGCGGCCCGCCCTCGTCGAGCGACCAGGTCAGTGTGTGGCCGGGCTGGAGCTTGCTGATGCCGCGGACGATGCTGCGCGGTGACGGCACGAACTCGTACGCGAGGTATTCGTCCAGCGCCACCGGGTCGATGCCCTTGCGCAGCGCCGGGTCGCGGAGCAGCGCCTTCAGCTCCGATGCGAAAACGAGCCGGCGGCCGTCGACGGCGTAGTGCAGCGGCTTGATGCCCACGCGGTCGCGCGCCAGGAAGACGGCGCGGCGCGGCCGGTCGAAGATCGCGAAGGCGAACATCCCGTTCAGCCTCTCCACCACCGCCTCGCCCCACTGCTCGTAGCCGTGGACCAGGACCTCCGTGTCGGACTCGGTGACGAAGCTGTGCCCGGACCCGATCAGCTGGTCGCGCAGCTCCAGGTGGTTGTAGATCTCACCGTTCTGCACGACCCAGACGCTCGAGTCCTCGTTGTGGATCGGCTGGTGCCCGCCCACGAGGTCGATGATCGACAGGCGCCGCATGCCGAGCGTGACGCCCTCGAGATGGACCGAACCCTCGTCGTCCGGCCCGCGGTGGACCATGGCCGCGCACATCCGGGCCACGAGCTCGCGGCCGCCGGCCGCGTCGCCACCGGCCACGCCGCAGATCCCGCACACCTACCGGCTCCGGAGGGACGGCCTCCCGTCGGTCGCCGAGTCCTTGCGCGGTGAGCGCTCGATGATCTCCCGCACCACGTAGGTCGCCTTGCCCTGCGACTCGTGATACGTGCGGATCACGAGCTCGGCGAGCAGGCCCATCAGGATGAACTGCACGCCGACGATGGCCAGAAAGACTGCGAGCAGGAGCAGCGGGTTGTTGTGCGCGTAAGGGTACGGCGGGAGCAGCTTCTGGATGATCACGACCGCCGCGAAGACGATCGAAAGCGCCCACAGGCCGAACGCGGCGAAGCCGAAGAAATAGATCGGCTTGGTGGAGTAGGTGCCGAGCAGCTTTACCGTCACCAGGTCCAGCAGCACCCGTGAGGTGCGCGAGAGCGAGTACTTCGACCTGCCAAACGTCCTGCGCCGGTGATTGACCGGCAGCTCCGTGATCCGCGCGCCGACCCACGATGCGTACACCGGGATGAACCGGTGCATCTCGCCATAGAGCCTCACGTCCTGGATCACCTCGCGGTGGTAGGCCTTCAACGTGCAGCCGAAGTCGTGCAGCTTCACGCCGGTGACCCACGCGATGATCCAGTTCGCGACGCGCGACGGCAGGACGCGCGTCGCGTGGTCATGCCGGTCCTTGCGCCACCCGCTCACGACCTCGTAACCCTCGTCGATCTTCTCCAGGAGTCGCGGGATGTCGTGCGGGTCGTTCTGCAGGTCGCCGTCCATGAAGATGAGGATGTCGCCGCGGCTGTTGTCGATCCCCGCCTGCACCGCCGCGGTCTGGCCGAAGTTGCGCCTGAAGCTGACCACGCGCACGCGCGCGTCACGCGCCGCCAGCTCGCCGAGCTTCTCGGTGCTGCCGTCGCGGCTGCCGTCGTCGACGTAGAGGACCTCGAAGGAAAATTCGAGCGCGTCGAGCACGCCCATGAGCTCCTCATGCAGCGGCAGCACGCTCTCGGCTTCGTTGTAGACGAGGACGATCACCGACAGCCGCGGCGCGATCGCTACGGCATGCCGGACCCGCGTGGCCATTTGAGGGGATTCTAGGTGGCTTGATAAGCTCGGCACTCAATGACCGTTGAAGCGCTGCGCCTCGGCGCGGACCGTGATCGCACCCGGACGGAGACGCGGTGGCTGTTCCCCACCGTGCCGCTGCTGGCGGCCGCGATCGCGTTCGCGTGGACCCTCCACGGCGAGCTGCAGCGCCTTTACGGGATGACGGGCTCGGCGTGGGATTTCGCCTACGACCAGCAGGTGATCTGGAACATCGCCAACGGCAACGGCTTCTACTCGAGCTTCGCGCGGGCGGACTTCCTGGGCATCCACTTCGAGCTCATCTTCGTCGTGCTCGCGGCCGTCGAGAAGGTCTGGCCGAACCCGGCGGTGCTCCTCATCTTCTCGTCCGCGGGCCTCGCCGCCACGGCGCCGGCCGGCTACCTTTTCTTCCGCGCCATCCTCCCCGCCGACCGCCCGGCGTCGCCGTGGCTCGCGGTGGCGCTCGCGGCCCCGATCCCCTTCTGGGCCGCGATCCAGGAGGCCGCGCGCGACTTCTTCCACCCCGAGAACATGGCCCTCGCCTTCGCCCTGACGGCGGCCTGGGCCGGTGTCCGCGGCCATCGCAAGACGATGTGGCTGTTCTGCCTCCTGACCCTGACGTGCAAGGAGGACCAGGTGTACACGGTCGGCGTGGTCGGCATCCTGATGTCCGCCTACGGCGCGCCAGAGGTGAAGAAGCACTGGCGCTTCATCGTCTACTTCGCCGGCGCCTGGTTCCTGATCGGCACCGGCATCGTGCAGCAGCACTTCCGCAACGGCGGGTACACGGACTTCGTCTACTACAGGTGGCTGCTCGGGCTCGATCCGAGCATGCCCGTGACGGCGGCCAGCGTGCTGGGCGCCCTGGCCAGGCCGGGGGCGCTCGCCGTCCTCGCGGTGATCATCGCCGGCATGTTCGCGCTGCCGCTGCTCGCGCCGCGCTGGCTGCTGCTCGCCGTCCCGCCCTACCTCGCAGACGTGCTCAGCGGGCACAACCCGCAGAACGTCTTGAACCTGCACTACGTGCTGCTGCTGCTCTTCCCTCTGATCGTGGCGGGCGGCATCGGGGCGCGCAGGTTGCTCGAGCGGCGGTCGGTCCGCCCCGCCCTCGCGCTGGTCGCCATGGTCCCCGCCCTCGTCCTCGGATGGGGCACCGGCCGTTTCCCGCCTGCGCTCGGAGGCAGCGACACGCTCTACTCGCGGCCCAACCAGGTGGCCGAGCTGACGACCGCGACGGCGATGATCCCCGCCGACGCCCACGTGAACGCGGACGACGGCTTGGCCGTCTGGCTCTCGAACCGAAAGATCATCAACGACTTTCCCGACCGGCTGGACGGCACGTGCTACGTCGTGATCGACGACAACGCGTACCTCAGCGGCCCGACGCACCCGGACCAGCGCAACGCCGCGCTGGCGGCGCTTCCGAACAGCGGGCGGCAGCTGCTCTACGACGACGGGCACTTCCAGGTCTGGAGCCCTGTCGGGGACTGACGGAGCCCCTCACGTACTCTTAGGGGTCACCATGGCGGTGGCAACGTCAGTCCGAGAGCGACTCGATCGGCTGTTCCGGCAGCGGATCGCGATCTTCGACGGCTCGATGGGTGTGATGCTGCAGCACCGCGGCCTCAGTGACGAGGAGTTCCGTGGCGTGCGGTTCCGCGAGCACCCGAAACCCCTCCGCAACAACAGCGACGTCCTCTGCCTCACCCAGCCGGAGCTCGTGCGCAGGGTGCATCTCGACTACCTCGAGGCCGGGGCCGACATCATCACGACCAACACCTTCACCGCCACCCGCGTGTCGCAGGCCGACTATGAGCTGCAGGACTTCGCCTACGAGATGAACCTTGCCGGAGCGCGCCTCGCCCGCGAGGCTGCCGACATG
>Ga0209580_10001220_pt1 | contig 12159 bp, 7 predicted proteins | sample Coa_R1_5_FD_187153 | JGI IMG/M metagenome (GOLD analysis project Ga0209580, IMG submission 187153) | Surface soil microbial communities from Centralia Pennsylvania, which are recovering from an underground coalmine fire - Coalmine... | ecosystem: Environmental > Terrestrial > Soil > Unclassified...
TTTCATCGCCCGCTCCATCGCGGCCTTCGGATAAGCTTCCATGCTCCGCATGGTCTCCTATCCTCACCGCCCGCAAAGCGGACATATCACGTGCTATCTCAACCGGACATATCATGTGCTACCGACATTAATGGGGAGTGGCGGTTGAAGACCACCTTTTGGACTGGTAAACTCCGCTAAACACCAGGGCTCCGCTGAGCATATGCGAGCTCCACCTTCGTCCACTGTCGTTCACTTCGGCCCGTTCCGCCTCGACCTCAAAGCCGGGGAACTGCACCAGGATGGGCGCAGCGTCCGCCTTCAGGAGCAACCCTTCAAAGTTCTCAAGATGCTGCTGGAACATTCCGGCGAGGTGGTCACCCGGGACGAAATCCGCCGCTCCCTATGGCCAAACGACACCATCGTAGAGTTCGACCAGAGCATTAACGCAGCCATCAAGAAGCTACGCCTTGCGCTGGAAGATTCGGCGGAAGAGCCGCGCTACGTAGAGACTGTGGCTCGGCGCGGATACAGGCTGATAGTGCCGGTGCGGTGGGAGGCAATCCAACAGTCGGGTACAGAAGGTGCGACGGTCGAGAACGCGGCTCTACCCCAACGCATCACAGCCGGAAATCTGATCGGCATGAAGGTTTCGCACTACCGCGTGCTCGAAATCCTAGGTGGCGGGGGTATGGGCGTTGTGTATAAGGCTGAAGACCTCAAGCTGGGCCGCAGGGTCGCTCTCAAGTTTCTGCCGGAAGAGTTGACGAATGATTCTGCGGCGATGGAGCGATTCGAGCGAGAGGCGCGTGCCGCCTCGGCGCTGAACCATCCGAACATTTGCACCATACACGACGTGAAAGAACACGCGGGCCAGCCATTCATCGTCATGGAATTACTCGAAGGGCAGACGTTGCGTGAAGTGATTTCGTCAGAAGGGAGTACCAAGAAAGAGCCGCTGAACCTTGGAACATTGCTCCACATCGCCGTTCAAGCTGGTGAAGGATTAGACGCGGCCCACAAGAAGGGCATCATCCATCGCGACATCAAGCCAGCGAACATCTTCATCACGACAAGCGGGCAAGCGAAGATCCTTGACTTTGGTTTGGCTAAACTGCAGGAGTTAGAAGCTCCGGATCTGGGGCCGTCGACCCTCAGTGAGACCACGCCCCAACTAGTCTCGAATCTCAACCTCACACGTACCGGCGTTGCCATGGGGACGGCGGGTTATATGTCCCCTGAGCAAGTGCGTGGCGAGAAGTTAGACGCGCGTACGGACCTTTTTTCCTTTGGTCTCGTGCTTTACGAAATGGCAGCAGGACAGCGAGCCTTCAGCGGAGAGACCGCACCCATACTTCATGCTGCAATCCTGAAGCACACCCCGACGGCGGTTCGGGTGTTGAATCCAAGGACCCCTGCCAAACTGGAAGAGATCGTCGATAGGGCGCTGGAGAAAGACCGCGAGCTGCGGTACCAGAGCGCATCGGAGATCTGCGCTGATTTGAAGCGCTTGAAGGAGCAGATTCAGCCGAAGAGCTTAGGCCGCTGGTGGAAGCTCGCTTTGACGGCGCTCCTTCTCCTGAGCGCCAGTGTTACGCTCTGGTTTGTTACGCATCCGGCGGCATCACGGTCTGGTCTGCCTCAGCTGAAACAACGGCAGATCACCGTCAATTCCATCGAGAACGCGGTCACCGGTGGCACTATTTCACCAGACGGCAAGCATCTGGCCTATAGCGACGCGAAGGGTCTGTACATCAAATCGATTGAAAGTGGTGAAACACGGATAATCCCTCCGCCGGATGCGTTCAAAGATAGTGGCGTCGAATGGGAGATCGTCTCGTGGTTCCCAGATGGCCTCAGGTTTCTAGCCAATGCCCGTCCGGGCGGGGAGGACACTGAAAGCTGGAGCTCGCAAGACATTAGCGTCTGGATTTTTTCACTCTTGGCTGACGCGCCGCGAAAACTTCGTGATCATGCCATTGCAAGCGCCGTCTCTCCGGATGGATCGTTGATCCCTTTCGAAACAAATAAGGGCAGACTTGGCGATCGTGAGATTTGGCTGATGGAACCCAATGGAGAGAACGCACGGAAACTCTACGAGGCGGACGGAGACAGTGCGCTGGGCGGCTCCGTTTGGTCACCCGATGGGAAGCGGATCTTATACGTGCGGGTTGATGCGACCGGCGCCAGCTTCATAACTCGCGACCTTCAGGGCGGGATTCCCACCACCATCCTTACGGCACCATCCAGCTATGACATATACGATCTCAATTGGTTACCTGATGGCCGGTTGATCTATTCCATGGCGGAGCCTGAAGTCATTGGTGGGAGGACTTCTTGCAACTTCTGGGAGATGCGGCTCGATGCGCGCACGGGCAAGCCTGTCGAAAAACCCAGACGACTCACGAGTTGGACCGGCTTCTGCATGAGCGACACGAGCGTGACGGCTGACGGCAAGAAGTTTGTTTTCCTGAAATGGACAAGCCGCGTTACGACTTATGTCGCAGATCTGGATCGGAGTGGCACTCGCATCACTGCGTCAAGGCACTTTACTCTGAACGAGACTGTGGATCGGCCGCTGGATTGGATGCCTGATGGCAAAGCTCTCCTTATCGACTCAGATCGCGCAGGTCCTGATGGGATTTACGAGCAGTCCCTGAACGAGGATAATGCACACCCCCTCGATGCCCATTTGGATTTGCGAGCAAAACAGCACCCTTGGGGGTTCCCTCGCACTACTCCCGATGGCACCTGGATCCTTTATTTCCGCGCGAAACCCGACGACGCGCAAGGTCCACTACAAGTCATGCGAATCCCCATCACAGGGGGATCGTCGCAACTGGTGTCGACTGCCAGGCACAATAGTAAGATTCTCTGTGCAAGACCTCCCTCCGACCGGTGTGCGATTGCGGAGCCAAGCGAAGATCATAAGCAGCTGATCGTTACCGGCTTTGACCCAGTGAAAGGGCGCGGCCCGGAACTCGCCCGGTTTGCTCTCGATCCGATTGAAGATGGTTGGTTTTTGGACCTCTCCCCCGACGGCACGCGCCTTGCCACAATACGAGGCCCAGCAAGCCCGATCTACATATTGCCCTTACGCACCGGGGCGATCAACGAGGTCAACGTGAAGGGTTGGAGATACTTGTCCTCCGTTAACTGGGCAGCGGACGGCAAGGGACTGTTTGTTGTGGCCGGCCCGGAGAGCGACGGGACCCTTCTGTATGTGGATTTACGAGGTAGGTCGCACGTGTTGTGGAAACATGTGCTGCCCTATTCTTCGATGGCATCTCCAGATGGCCGTCACTTAGCGATCCCGGATCATATCGTACCCCGCAATTTATGGATGATGGAGGACTTCTGAGAATGAGGCTAGTATTTTGCAAGCGAATGTCTGTGCCAGCCTCGTCTACTCAGGACTGCAACTGGGCCTTCAATTGAAATCAGCAAGGTCGTCGCTCGGCGTGATTGCGTAGGAACTCCGGTCATGTGTGGCCGCTACCGACTCTCGCGTAAGCAGATCATCGCCGAACACTTTGAAGTTCTCTCCGATCACGATGATTGGACGCCGCGCTACAACAGTGCTCCCATGCAGCCAGTTCCAGTAATTCGCCATCGCCGCGTTGAAATTGCTCGTTCCGCTTGCCGCTTCCACGCATCGCTACTCTGTGAGCACTCGTGTTAACCAGGTGCAGAAACGACGCGGAGTGCGCGAGGCCCGTCGAGTTGGAATTGCCTGCGCAAGGCCAGCTTTTTGCGTGACATGGGCACGCGAAACCCGCAGAGACTCCGTCCGCGCAAGAGATGAAGACTTATTCGTCCGTTAGAGTTGGATTTTCGGCGGAGTCTAATCACCTTTTCAAGACTTACACTAATACCGCGTCGAAACAATTGAGGTCCCGGTCTCAACAGTCACGGTCAAGGCGGTTGCCCTCTGGAGAAAAAGGCCGTTACAGAGGTAATTAGCACACTCAAATGTTTGCACCTACGATAACCGAAGCTAAGACCGGCTTCGGCTCGTGTCCACACCAACATCAGGAGGTGTTTATGGCTACTACGGCAATGGCATATGGAGAACGTCGGTTCGGAGCCGCGTACACAGCAAGGATCATTGTGGTCTTAGTAGTTCTAGGAATCTTGGCGGGCGTGTGGGCATCGCAAGACGACCCGCGCATTGCATCACATCCAACTTTGCTCTGGATTTCGCTTGCGGTGGGATTCGCAGGCGTGGGGATGTGGATTGTCCTGGGCAAGAGCGCTCTGACAATCAGTGACTCTGGCTTGCGACGGGAGTCAGCATTCGGCCAGCAGGAATTGGCTTGGAGCCAAGTCGTTGAGACCCGCTATCAAGTGCTTCCCATTAATGTGTACGCACATTTCGGATTGATCGGTGCTTTGATCGCAATGTTGAGCAAAAAGTCGGCGCGAGCGCATCTTACGCTCGAACTGATTGGCCAGGATCGCCAGAAACTCAAGGTGACATCGAATTACCAGAATGCCGACGAGGCCATCGGCATCATTCTTGGCCGACTCTTGCCTTCGATGGTACAGAACGTGAAAGGTAGAGTACAGCGAGGCCAGACCGTCCAGTTCGGTGGCCTCGGACTTTCGGTGATGGCTATCACATGGAAGGGAACTTCCATCCCGGTCACGGAGATCACCAAGGCTGAACTGGCGGGAAGTAATTTGCAGATCAAACGGCAGGGAAAATGGCTCAGCGCGGTCAATGTTAGGTCGAGCAAGGTGCCCGACGTCTTGGTTTTCCTTGAGGTGCTGGATTCTCTGGCCCCGCAGCTCAAGTCGACGGGAGTGGATCCGTTGGCGCGTGTTCGGATGTAAGAACGCTACAAATTCATCCCGCTCAGCCCAATCTCGCCCGATCTCCGCCACGCGGTTATCGCCGCCGGAGGACGCACAAATCAACGCGAGGCCCCTACGCTCCATCGAGGCGCTAACCGGAGGGGCCTACAGGTGTCGCCGATGAGCAATTCAGAAAACGGCTGCTTGAGATACCGCTGGCCTTCTTGGAATTCGAAACTGGATTGAGTCGGCATACGATCGTGCGAGCGCGACGAGGTCATCCTGTACACGCGCGATCATTGCAGCTTCTCAAGATCGTTGTTCGCCGGGAGTCAGTTCGAAAATGATCTCGCACAATGCAGGGTTCCCCAAGAAACTCTTGGAGTCTATCGAGAGATCTCATCGTGTTGACAAGGTGGTGCTCGGGAATATATAGATTGCGTGTTTTTAGGCCCACCCCATACCTTGTGCGCGCCGGGGCGACGCGCAGGACTTTATCTAACAAAGAAACGCGACCCGGAGAAGTGCTCGACTGAGAATCCCACAGCGCAGTTCACAGGTGTGTCTTAACAAGAGCAACTGTCGGATTCACCCTTTGGGTTGCGGACTCAGGGTGAGTTTTTCTGCGGGGAATTTTTCAGCCGAGGCAGCCTCGCGCGGAGATAGACGAGCACGAGCAAAATGTGTTGCTCGCAAGCCAAAAGACGTGGCCAATCATACCGATGCGCGAACGAAATGCCCGAGGGGGAGAAGTGACCCTATGACGTCTCTTCGTCGTGACCTGCTTGGTGTGCTCTTTCTCTTCGCGTGTAATACCATCGCCATCCCGCAAGACGCTGCGCCATCACCGGAATTCAAGATTCCTGCGGAGAAGCTGGTCGATTTCGTCGGGCAGTTTGCTTACGACGATGACCCCGATCTTCCCCGCTCGCTGTCTCTCGCCGGCTCCCGCTTGTTCGTCGAATCCCTCCGTAGCCTCAAATCCGAACTGCTCGCACAATCCGAAGACACTTTTGGGCTTCGGCAATTTCCCGTCACCGTCAAGTTTCTCCGCTCAGCGGAAGGAAAAGTCATCGGTTTCAATCGCATCGATGCGGAAGGTAGTAGGCGCGCCACAAAGATCAGCGACCAACCTCTCCAGTTCAACAAGGTCGAGTACACGCGGCAAGAGATCATGATCCCCATGCGCGATGGCATAAAACTGCACGCCGTCATTTTGCGCCCCAAGGATTATGTCGCTCCGCTACCCTTCCTCATGGAGCGCACGCCTTATGGAGTGGATGAGAACTCGCCGACTCCAGAGTACATCAACCTGGCGGAGCCAGAACTCGCTGCCAGTCGCTACATTTTTGTTTTTCAGGATATTCGCGGCCGATTCAAATCGGAGGGCGCTTTCGTCATGTGCCGCCCCATGGTTGATCATCGCGACCCCAAGCTTGTCGACGAGAGCACTGATACTTATGACACCGTGGACTGGCTCCTCAAAAACGTTCCCAACAACAATGGCCGAGTCGGAGTGTATGGTGGGTCCTACGACGGTTTTCTCGCCATGGCCGCTGGCATAGATCCACATCCAGCGGTAAAAGCCATCTCACCTCAAGCCCCCCTGATCGACGCTTGGATGGGCGATGACTTTTTTCACAACGGTGCATTTCGCGAAACGTACGGCTACGACTACACTCTGCTAGTGGAAAGCTCCAAGAAAGGCCCATCCTACAAGCCGGATGAAGATGCCTACGATTTCTTTCTCCACTCCGGCTCCTTTGCAGCCGCCGCCCAACGCGATGATGTGGACAAACTCCCGACGGGCCTCGCATTTCTCCAGCATCCTGCCTATGACGAGTTCTGGCACGCACGTGGCTTGCAATGGCATCTTAATCAACCCACGGTTCCCACTCTCTTGGTCGGCGGATTCTGGGATCAAGAAGACATGTTTGGCCCGCAGGAAGCCTATGCCAAGCTCGAACCCAACGATGTCCATAAGGATAACTTTCTGGTCATCGGCCCATGGAATCACGGTCAGTGGGGTGAGACAACGCGTCATCTGGGAAACATTCAATTTGGCGAACCAACGACGGACGAGTTTCGCCAGCGCTATGAAGCGCCCTTTTTTGCCCATTACCTCAAGGATGAAAACGGATTTGACCTGAAGGACACCGCAGTTTTTGAAAGTGGCAGCAATCGTTGGCGCGAGTATACGCACTGGCCACCAGTCGAGAACAAACCACAGAGTCTCTATCTCTCGGCCGACGGTACACTCCTTTTTTCTTCTTCAAAGACAAAACAAAACGCATCGGAGAAAAAAGGCTCACAGAACTATCGCGAATATGTCTCTGATCCGGCAAATCCCGTGCCCTACCGGCATCGCCCGATTCAAGCTACCTATGCGCAAGGGTCGAAGTGGTACACCTGGATGGTCGAAGACCAGGGTTTCCTCTCGGATCGCCCCGACGTCGCCACATGGACCTCTCCACCCCTCGATCACGACATCACTGTCGCGGGCGACGTGTTCGCGGATCTGTTCGCCTCCACCTCCGGCTCGGACTCCGACTGGGTTGTGAAGCTCATTGACGAATATCCTGAGAAGGGTACGACAACTGCTTCCCGAGCCCTCGGGGCAACCTCCGCTTCCAACAAAATTCAGGCTGACATAGCTGGCTACCAGCTTGTTGTTAATGCAGAGATCTTTCGCGGCCGTTACCGCAACAGCTTTGCGCACCCCGAGGCCATCCCCTCTAACAAAGTCCTCGAGTATCGCTTTAGCTTGCACGCCGCCGATCACACCTTTCTGAAAGGTCACCGCATCAAGGTCCAGGTACAGAGCACGTGGTTCCCGCTCTATGACCGGAACCCGCAAAAGTATTTGCCTAACATCATGACTGCCTCGCCCCAGGATTTTGCCAAGGCCACTCAGCACATCTATTCTTCTTCTCACCTCATCCTTCCCGTCGCGCAGTGACGGCGGATCGGGCATCAAGCCTTCAGCAAGAAACATCAAGCCGACAAAGCGGCTAATGGAACCGTTGGGGTCGATCTTCATTGACGCCAACTAATATTTCGGAAATCCGCACAGGGGTGCATATTCCTTCCCTTCCTGTTCTCACCCCCTCAATTGTTTGACCCCCATTTCCCGCCACCTGTAAGATCCAGCGGTCAGGACTTCCTCGATCTATCCGTCCGTTCCGCCGGGTCGGCTTTCGGGGGCCATAGTCGGTGGCGCCGTCGCCTTTAAGAAAGAGATCAGACAGACAGTCTTTCCATCTCCATCCGTCGCCCTACCACCCCTAACGGGGTGTGGTAGGGACGAGCGTAATGGAATTGGAATTGTTACCCGCCGCCCCGGCCCCGTGAACCGCAATCAGCCGTGCAGCAACACAGATCGGTTCGACCGTTTGACCAACGACTCCGCACACGGCACTGGCGTGGACGTGTGACCGGTACTCGGCGCGGACGTGACAGGCAGCGGTCAAAAATCTTGAGGACTGAATCGTCCTAGCCCGCCGTAGCCCATTTTTATACATGAACGAACAATTCTCAATTTTGGACTCTTGTTGAGACCGTTACCCGCCCAAAGGGTTCAGAGTGTGGGAACTCAACGCTAATCACGGCTCTCGAATCTGGGCGGATGTGCGGACGATCTGAAAACACTGCTTGTTTTGACCGGCGCAGGCGGTTGACGTTCTAGAGGATGACGCCTTCGGCGACTGGGGCGTAGTTGGTAAGACGGCCAATGTGTTATAGAGATTTTGCGCAAACTGACAAAGCGAGCAATGCCCTTCGTATTACGCGCGGGCAGCAATTGAGTTGTTCAGGCCTGTACCATCCCTTCCAAGGCAGACTTGTTGAGGATCAACAGACTGGAACCCTTCGATTGGATGAATTGCTTCTTCTTGAAGTCGGCAAACAAGCGGGTGACGGTCTCGCGAGTGGTGCCGATCATTTCCGCGATTTCATCATGCGTCAGCAACAAACGCAGACGTAGAGAATGGTCTGAGTCTTCCCGCTCCGCCGACCAGCTCAGCAATACTTTGGCAAGCCGCTGCTCCGGGGAAATAGTTAATCCCAGAATGCGGATTTTCTCATAGGCCGAATAGTAATTGCAGCTCAGTTGCTGTGCCACTCGAATCGCAACTTCCCCATAGTCGTGCAGAAATTGTAGCAAGGCATCGGCAGCAATGAAGTTAGCCTGCCCCGGCTCCAGCATTTCCGCTGTGACCTCATAGGGGCGGTTAGAAATCGTCGCGTCCAGTCCCAGCACGTCTCCGTGCTCGGAGATCTTGGTAATGATGGTCTTGCCTTCGAGTGAAGTGGTAGACAGCTTCGCCTTGCCGCTGCAAAGCACAAATACCCCACGTCCCTGTTGGCCCTGAATGAACAGCATGGCGGCGCGGGGATACACGGCGGCGGACGTGATGTCGTTGAGTTTCTGTACCGCGGATGGGGAAAGACTGCAGAAAAGATGCTGCTCCCGAACGGGGCAAGTGGTGCAGTTGTCAAGGATATTAAGACCGTACGGCGACTTCATGGACGTTCCTCATCTGCTTGAGAAACCAGACGGGCATCTAACGAAGTTCCGTTAGCCGTGATCTCTGGAAAGGCAAATACTAAGGACTCCACTACTTTTGCTGGTTGATAGTCGGTCTGACAGCCATGGTTCGACTGCTCAAAATTGCTCACTTTCGGAGGGCGACGCGAGCAGGGAGACAAAGAGAAAAGCGAGTAAGGGGAAGGGAAAACACAGGGGAGATGACTGTTGACGCTATGAGGCGATTTCACGAGAGTGAGCACGAGGAAAACTATTTTTACTCACGGTAGATGGTTGGGATAGAACTCCGACGCGCCGGCTGTAGGTGAAGGGTTACCAAGCCCGCTCTTTCGATTGCGAGTTGGAATCTCATTTCCACCATGGCTACGTTTTCGAAGGCCCCCCTATAATAATGCCGGACGGCCGAATTTCCCAGGTCCGGTTTGAAGCCTTGGCTGTTTCGTCCGTGAGCCTTCCCCTTCGCCACGAGGTTCAAGCGCTGGCACGCATACGCCCCGATGCCAAATGGTTTGCTCACAGCTTAGGTTCATCTCATGCGTACGGCTCCGGTCGGCTCTGTGTCCGATCACCGCGCTGAAAGTAGAACCACCAAGTGCCCAGAGTCCCTTTGCCAGATGTCGAAGTTACCGCCATCCGAGAGACGTGTACCGCCTCCTGCGGGGACATTACTCCCCGGTCATGGCTCTTACGGACTCATTCGTCAATCCCGTTCGGCTCTCCCCTACTTCGGGCTAAGCCTCGTTCGTGGAGTCTCTGCAGGTTGCTACCAGCCCCTGCTGCCGGCGGGACTATCCCGACGTTATCTCTGCGAATCCTTCCCTGGGTGCCTGGGCCCCTGTCACGGCGGTCCCGTGGAGTGCATCTGCCTGTTTCTTCCTCCACGTCATCGGCCTTCCCCCGTTCACTATCGAGGTCGGATTCCCGCTTGTCCCCGTCAAAACGATTTCACGACGGATCTCTTTTTCGGGACTGCAGCCATTCCTTTATGTTCAGGCCCCCAAGTTTACTCGCCTCCCAGATCGTTCCTACCGCTGCGACTTATCGTCGCAGGGCAGCCGAGGCTTTTACGTCCGAGCAGAGCATGCTTCGTTGCCTCCGCATGCATCGGACATGCTAACCACCCGCCCAGGCAATTGGTGGTGTGGGGACTTACACCCCACTAGATTCGCAGCCTTGTCGGCTGCTCCAGTGATATGGAGATTTAGGCCAACTGTCAGAGTGAATCAATTACGTTGGAGAGGGCAGCGCATCACAAGCATTCTCGGCTCGTGGGACGCTTCCAGGGCGGCCACACGCAAGTCACATGAGGAATGAAGCTCTAGTCGTGGAGAACAATGTTGAGAAGTGAACTGTGAACTTGCAAATCATCACCCGCGTGATAGTCGATGAACCCCAATTTCCTAAACCTGTTCATGAAAAAGCTGACCCGCGAGCGAGTCGTGCCTATCATCTCTGCGAGGGTCTCCTGACTGATATTGGCGATTAGAGTCTCGGGCGCGCCTTCTTTGCCGAAATGAGCCAGCAACAGCAGAATCCGAGCTAGTCTCTTTTCGCTAGAATTGAAAAGCTGGTCAACCAAATCCTCTTCGTATCGGATATTCCGGCTCAGCAAATACGCCACGAACATGTCGGAAAACGCATGTTCTCGGTGAAGGACTTCCACCATGGATTTCTTATCGATTCGCATCACAGAGCAATCGGTCATTGCGGTTGCGGAGCACATGCGAAGAAGCTGCCCTCTAAGGCACCCTTCTCCGAAGAAATCACCCTCGTTCAGAATGCCGATTGTGGCTTCTTTTCCCGTCTTAGATACAACAGTGAGCTTTACCTTTCCTTTCAGTATGTAGAAAACAGCATCGGCCGCGTCGCCCTGAACGAAGATCGTCTGTTTCTTAGGGAACGCTGTGATCTTCCTACCGCCGTCAATGGTCGAGAGAAATGTCTTTGGATCAAATTTGCTGAGATTCTTGGCCGCTACGGGTGTCATGATCGGCCCCCTTTCCGAGAGTTCCGAATGCGCGGAAGTCAACTTCGTATAAAGGGATGAATGAATGCGTAGGAAAGCGAGACCAGCAACTTTGCGGGGAGCAACTTGGTCCGCGCTCGACAAAATAATGATTTCACCGCTGGTATCGAAAGTCAAACGTTCCAACAACCTGACAGTCCTAAAACTGACTGCCGCGAACTGTGACCAGAATCACGCAGATTGTTGGCCGCACACACGAGTTCACCAAACTCTAAAAGTGATTGACACTCCTCATCAGAGACTCGCCTTTACTGGTAGAAACTCCTCACGATGTTGCGTGTGTCGGGACGGAAGGCTCTGTGATGAAAAGGTGGCGCACTTCCCATGAGAGAGAGGGAGAGCTGCTGCGCCACCAAATAGAACAACACTGTTTGTGAGTGAAAAGGTACAAGACACAGCCGACCGAAAAATGGTCAAAATTGCACACCCCCAAAAGGTGAGTCGCAGCGAGATCGTTACGCTGACCGGTCAAACCTATTTGGAGGCGATGCGTACTAGCTAAGTCTTTGCTGCTGGTCACAATTGTTTGTGATCAGATCACCGACTGTCCGTGAGGGCGGTGCGATTCTCTGGAAAATTTGGGGTCAGCAAAATGGAAAAGCCTTCTTTGGTTGTGGCAATCGGAAAGTTGGCCATCGCTGGCGAACAAGCCGGATTCAGCCTGGAACAGATGATCGAGCTGCTCCTCAGGGGTCACCCAAAACCGGCCAATGAGGGTCACTTGAAAACCGGCCAACGAGAATGAGGCCCGGGACGTTGATTTCGGCGTGAGGCATGTAGCCTTCGTCGATATGAGCAACGTCTTGAACGA
>Ga0209580_10001221_pt1 | contig 12156 bp, 8 predicted proteins | sample Coa_R1_5_FD_187153 | JGI IMG/M metagenome (GOLD analysis project Ga0209580, IMG submission 187153) | Surface soil microbial communities from Centralia Pennsylvania, which are recovering from an underground coalmine fire - Coalmine... | ecosystem: Environmental > Terrestrial > Soil > Unclassified...
GGAGTGTAGGCGCTCGCCAGACGCATGCGATTCACATAGTCGCCCTGCCGAAGGGTGAACGCATGGGAAGAAAACGGGTCCCGCCATCCACCGTCGTCCCAATAATCCACGTGCTCCTCGATCACAATTAACTGCGCGCCGGTAACTGGCTGAGTGCTGTCCAGCGTTCGCAAGAAGGTATCAGCCGCAGGGCAGTCGGAGCATCCTTCCGAGGTGAAAAGTTCCACCAGGATGGGGGTGGGAGCAGCAGACACCGTTGCTGCTCGCGTGCCTCCAAGTATTGCGAACACGCAGGCTAGAGGCAGGAATCTGTAACAAATCTTTAACATGCGCATTGAGATTCGCACCCTCGGAAAAGGTTACACTAGGAGCGACCGCTGAGTGTCATCTGGCCAGAAAGATTCCAACGAATGCGCATATTTAAATTCATTTTTCTGTTCGCAGCCGTAGCTCTGATCCTGAACCCAAGCGCCATGCGGTCGCAGGATTCCTCTCACACCTGGTATTTTGCAACCTCTGGCGATTCACGCAATTGTGGCGACATAGTTATGCCGGCAATCGCGGCCGACGCCAAAAAACATGAACCAGCGTTCTACTGGCAGCTGGGGGACCTGCGACGAACTTCTGGCCCGGACGAAGACTTCGTGGCGGAGAAGAGTCACGAGGGCAAACCGGCTGATCTGGCAGAGTACGAAAAGGACGAATGGGACGATTTTATTCAGAACCAAATCCAGCCATGGGGCAATGTGCCCTACTACCTCGGAATCGGCAACCATGAGGTCACATCGCCGAAGAGCCGCGCCGCCTTCGTGGAGAAGTTTCACGCGTACCTTGACCGGCCGGATGTGCGCGAGCAACGGCTGAAAGACAATCGCAAAGACGAAGAACCGCACACTTACTATCACTGGATGCGCGACGGCATCGATTTCATTTTTGTTGATAACGCGACCGAGGACCAATTTGATGCAACCCAGATGCGATGGATCGAGGATGTGCTAAAGCGAGATCGCGAAGACGCCGCAATTCGCACCATTGTGCTTGGCATGCACAAAGCGCTTCCAGAGAGCATTTCGTTTAATCACAGCATGAATGAATCTCCAGTGGGGACCGAAAGCGGCCGCCAGGTTTATGAAATGCTGCTGAAGCTGCAGAACGAGGCGCACAAGCTTGTTTACGTTTTGGCCAGCCACTCCCACTACTTCATGGATGGAACCTTCAACACGCCATATTGGAAGGAACACGGGGGCGTGTTGCCCGGATGGATCATCGGCACCGCCGGCGCGCAGCGATATCCGCTGCCCCCCGCAGCAGGCGACGCCAAAGAGGCAAAGACGAACGTTTACGGATATTTATTGGCCACGGTGAATCCGTCTGGAGAGGCGCCGGGCACCATTAACTTTAAGTTTGAAGAAATCAAGGAAGGCGCAATTCCCGATGACGTTGCTCAGCACTTCACAAAGGCGACCGTGCACGAATGCTTCGTCGGAAATCGCAGGAGCGCGGCGATTCACTAGCGACCAGGGTCAGGCTTTCCCTTGTGGCCTTTCCTCTGTGCTCTCTGTGTCCTCCGTGGTTAAAGGTTCCATGAAACTGCGCCGAAACTGTGAACGCGAGTTCCGGCGCAGTCAATCAATTAGCTCAAGACTGCTTTAGGCCGACATGGCCCGGCGTTGCCCGCTACGGCTCTCGCGTATCGACGAAACGCCGCGACGAACATTCAACCATCCCTGTTCCTGAAACAGCCGGAAAAGGTCATAGGTGTAAGGAATTTCGCCGGTAATGATCTCTTCTCTGCCCTGATCATCAGTAACCGAGAACGCGACTTGCACGGGCTCATCCGGCGAGTTTTGTTTGGTAAAGTGGACCAGTTTTACGTTGAGCGTTTCCTGTTCCTGGGCTTGCACTGGCATAAATAGCCCTCCTCGTCTTGAGTTGTTTTCGTGATAGCGCTGATGCTAAGGAACAGGCAGAGTTCACTCAACCCCGAATGCAGAGCACGCCGGAAAAAGTTGTGGATATCGCTAAGTGGCTGCTAGTGCATTGATAGCGCGGCACAAGCAGTCAGCAGTCAACACTCAGTAATCAGTCAGGTATGGTTCATGAACACAGCAACAGTCTTCGCGAAGATTACCATCGGTCGGTAACCGACAATCTCGAGTGGCTGACTGCTTCTGCATCAGCCTGCTGTTCGAAGTATTAAGCATGCTATACTTTCGTATTCTCGCACCGTTGAAAGCGAACGGAGGTTTGTATCGACAAACGTTTTATCCGCACAAATGAGCGTATTCGCGCGCGCGAAATTCGCGTAATAGGCGACGAAGGTGAACAGATCGGCATTATGCCCCCTTTCGAGGCGCTCAAAATGGCCCGCGAAAAGAACCTGGATCTGGTCGAGATTTCTCCCACCGCGCAACCTCCGGTTTGCCGCATTATGGATTACGGGAAATTTCTCTATCAGCAGGAGAAAAAAGAACGCGAGGCCAAAAAGCACCAGAAGACGATCACGGTCAAAGAAGTGAAGTTCCGCATTAATGTGGACGATCACGACTACGAGACCAAGAAGAACCATGTGCTGCGTTTTCTGGACGAAGGCGACAAGGTCAAGGCCACGATCTTTTTCCGGGGCCGCGAGATGACGCGCACCGGCTTGGGACGCGAAATTCTGGAGCGCCTGATTAAAGACATTGGCGAGCGTGGGATTGTGGAGTTTCGCCCGCGACAGGAAGGCAACACGCTGCACGCGATCCTGGCGCCGAACGCGAAGAAGCCGGGCGAGAAACCGGCCGCCGCGGCGCAACAGCCGCGAGCAAGCCAAGCATAAAATCAAGCACTCAGCATTCAGCACTCAGTATTCAGTTTTGAAAGTACTGCGCTCAGGGACTGAATGCTGACTGCCGAGTGCTGAATGCTAAACTGGACATCAACATGCCAAAACTGAAAACACATAAAGGCGCCGCCAAGCGATTCAAAAAGACTGCGAGCGGGAAGGTCAAGCGGTCGCATGCATTCTTGCGACACATTCTGACGTCGAAAGACAAGAAGCGGAAACGCAAGCTGCGCAGCAACGTTCTGGTGAGCGACGCGGACACGCCCAAAGTAAAGAGGATGATTCCGTACTAGGGATAGTGTCGATATCTGCAGTTCTGCAGGTTGAGCTTTTAGCCCTTAGCTCTTAGCTTTTAGCTGAACCCGATCGGACTTGGCTAAGAGCTAATGGCTAAGAGCTAAAAGCTCAGCCACAGCGAGTGAAGAGGCATATCCTGCCTCCAGCCGCTAGATAGAAACTAAAAGGAGCAACAATGCCTCGTGTAAAACGCGGAACCAAACGCCGCGCCAAACGCAAAAAGATATTAGACCGCGCCAGCGGTTATTTCCTGACAAAATCAAAGCTGTACCGCTCGGCGAAGGAGGCCGTGGAACGCGGCTTGAAGTTTGCGTACTCCGGACGGAAGCAGAAAAAGCGCCAGTACCGGTCGCTCTGGATCGTCCGCATCGGCGCCGCAGCCAAGCTGAACGGCATGAGCTACAACCAGTTCATCCATGGATTGAAGACTGCGGGCGTGGAACTCGACCGCAAGATCCTGGCTGACCTGGCGGTGAACGATGCCGCAGCCTTTAAGGGCCTCGCCGAGCAGGCGAAGGCTTCTCTCGGCGGGGCCGCGTAACCCAGCCTTCAGCTATCAGCTCTGAGCCATCAGTGGTTGGCTTTCAGCAAATCAGGAATCGTGGAAGAGCGGCTCTCAGGGCGCGTCATTGATGCGTTTGATCTCGCACCCCTCGGGGCCCGCAGGGGCTGAAGCCGCAAACCAATGGGTACGCCTTACGCGGCCCTAAATGGCCGCTCTTCCACGGTGGCGATCGAGGACCGCGTTTGTTCCTCGACGCGCTGAGAGGGCATCCAGGGATCGCAGGGCCCGCGGGGTTCTCAGGCACGGCTTCAGCCGTGTCGCCAGCAATCCCTTATACTTTGTCATTCCGACCGGAGCCTAGCCGCGAAGCGGCGGAAGAATGCAGCCCACGACGTGAGCCGCGGGTGAGCGAAGTTGAACGACCAAGCCCCGAAGGGGCGCAAGAACCATGGCCTACACCGTTCCCAAACTGAAAGATTTTTCTCCGGTGGCGCTAGACAAGGCCGTGGAAAAGCTACTATCAGCTTTGGAGAAGGAATCGGCATCGCTGAGAAACGATTCTGAGAAAAAAGTCTTCCGTGACCGATGGCTCGCTCGAAACGATGGCATTCTCAAACAAGTCAACGAACTGTGGCTGAAGGCCGCTCCAAAAGAAGCCAAGCGCGAAGTCGGACAGCACGTCAACAAGCTCAAAGGCGAAGTTGAACAAAAGATCGAGGCCACCCTCGCGCAGGAGCCTGGCACAAAAGCCGGGTCTGCCATCGACATTTCTCTCCCCGGCATTCGCCGCCCGATTGGCGCCGAGCACCCGATCATCCGTACACAAAACGAAATCGTCCGCGTATTCACGAATCTCGGATATTCGGTTGCCGAAGGCCCGGTGATCGAAACCGATTATTACAATTTCGAAGCACTGAATTTTCCGCCGAATCATCCGGCGCGCGACACACAGGACACGTTGTTTCTCGCCAATCAGGAATCAAAGCCGAGGCGCGACCAACTCCTCCTGCGCACGCACACTTCTCCCGTGCAGATTCGCACCATGGAGAAGATGAAGCCTCCGCTGCGCATTGTGATTCCGGGCAAAGTTCACCGTAAAGACGCGCCCGATGCCAGCCACTCGCCGATGTTCCACCAGATCGAAGGCCTAGCGGTGGATACGAACATCACTTTCGGCGACTTGAAGGGCACGCTCGATCATGCGATGAAGGCGCTGTTCGGTTCGGACGTAAAGAGCAGTTTTCGGCCGTCGTTCTTTCCCTTCACCGAGCCCAGCGCGGAAATGTTCGTCTCCTGCTTCATCTGCGGTGGAAGCGGGAAGCGCGGGGCCGGAACGAAAGAAGAACCGTGCCGCCCGTGCAAGCAGACCGGATGGATCGAGATTCTTGGCTGCGGCATGGTCGATCCCAACGTTTTCGAATTCGTAAAGCACAATGGCTACGATCCTGAGAAGGTATCTGGCTTTGCGTTCGGCATGGGTGTGGACCGCATCGCCATGCTGATTTATGGCGTAGATGATTTGCAATTGTTCTTTCAGGGCGATGTGAGATTTCTGGAACAGTTTGGATAAAACCGTCGTCGGCTCTCGGTCGTCGGTCGTCGACAGCGACACCTTAAGGAATTGTCATTCCGAACCGCTTTTAGCAATGAGGAATCTGCAATTGCGATGTACCTGAATTGAGCGCAGCTAAGAATGAAACTCTCTCCACAATGGATTCGCGACTTTGTCGATCTTCCCGTCGATAACCGCCGTCTCGCCGAAGACCTGACCTCAATCGGCATCGCGGTCGAAGGCATTTTCGGCGAAGGTGCGAACACCATCTTCGAAATGGAGATCGGGACTAACCGTCCCGACGCGATGAATCATTATGGCGTTGCGCGGGAAGCTGCCGCCCTGTACGGCACCTCGTTGAAGCCGATCGAGATCAGGCTGCCATCGGCCGCTGGCGCTCACGGCGGTGCTGGCGCGATGCAAGGTAGCTCAGCATCAAGCCATCCCTTCGAGATTCACATTGACGACAAAGAGGGCTGCGCACGATATACGGCGCAAATTCTGCGTGGAGTAACGATCAAGGCGTCGTCGGAGAAGATCGCCAGCCGCCTCGCGCTGGTCGATCAGCGCCCAATCAACAATGCGGCCGACGCTTCGAACTACACGCTTTGGGAGATCGGCCATCCCACGCACGCGTTTGATCTTGACCTCTTGGAAGGCGGCAAAATCATCGTCCGCCGCGCGCGCGAAGGGGAAACTCTGAAGACCCTCGACGGAGTTGACCGCAAGCTCTCACCCGAAGACCTGATCATTGCCGATGCAAATAAGCCCGTTGGTCTCGCCGGTGTAATGGGCGGGTCCGACACGATGATCACCGACAAGACGAAGAACATCCTGATTGAGTCTGCGTGGTTCGATCCGGTGGCGGTTCGCAAAACCGCCAAGCGCCACGGCCTGCACACCGACGCCTCGCACCGTTTCGAACGGGGCGCGGATTACGGCGCTACCCCAATAGCCTGCGCGCTGGTAGCCGGCAGGATCATCGAGTCCGGCGGAGGCGAAGTGCAGGGCAGCGCGATTGACGCTGTCGCTCGCGAAATAGATCAGGCACCCATCGTGCTGCGGGTTTCGCACGTCGCAAGAATTCTGGGGGCCACGCTAGAAACGCACCAAATCGTCGGCATCCTGAACCGACTCGGTTTCGAGCTGATTCCTGAGCCAGCCGTCCATCCGGAGTTTTCGGTCCGCATTCCGACGTGGCGCCTGGACGTGGAACGCGAGATTGATCTGATCGAGGAAATCGCGCGGCTGCACGGCTACAACAATTTTGCTAACACGCTGCCGGCCTTTTCAGGAGCCGCAGTCGAAAATCCACGGGCGAAGAAGCAAGCCAAACTGCGCTCTTCCCTGCTGGCGCTCGGTTATAACGAGGCGGTTTCTCTCAGTTTTATCTCGCATGAGGATGCGGAGGCGTTCTCCTCCTCGCCCGTGGTAGAGCTGGAAAATCCATTGAGCGAGGAAGCGTCGCTGATGCGGAGCTCCCTTGTGCCTGGAATGCTGGACATGCTGGCGCACAACCTGAACCGAGGCGTTGAAGACGTTCGCCTGTTCGAAATGGGAGACGTGTACGAAGCCGCCGGGGTGGGCACGGTAGAGCACGGCCGCATTTGCCTGGGCGCGACTGTCTCCGCACTGAAAAACGAAATTCCCATGGGCGGCGTGCTCGATCAAGCCACAGCGGGATCGGAGCTCGACGTCTTTCGCGCGTTCAAGGGCGATATTGAGAACTTGCTGAGCGCATTTCAGCAAGAGTCACTCACCTTTGATTCGCACACGGCCGAATACTACGATCCTGGCCGCTCTGCGCGAGCGCTGCTTGAGGGCGACCCGGTGGCGCAATTCGGTCAGCTGCATTCGCAAGCGGCAGCGGGGCGGAAGCTGCGTCAGGCCGTGTTCTTTGCGGAGATCGTTGCTGACAGGCTATACGGCCGAAGTCTGCGGGAGGTTCGATACGAGCCGCTGCCCAAGTTTCCCGCGGTCGAGCGCGATTTCTCATTTTTGTTCGACGACAACGTCACATTTGAAAAGATCAAGTCGGCAGCCGAGGCTGTTGCGTCGTCTGAATTGCGCAGCTTCGTCCCAGTAGAGATTTTCCGTGGTGGCGCGGTCCCGCCCGGCCAGTACTCGATTCTGCTGCGGGCGAAGTTTCAGTCGTTGGAACGCACTCTTCGCGAGGATGAGGTCGGCGACTGGTCCGCTAAAATTGTCTCCGCGCTGAAAGAAATCGGTGGGAATCAAAGAGCGTGATGCCCCACGTATGTGGACGGGCGAGACGCCCGTCCCTCCACAGTCACCGCTCAGATCGTTCGTTCGCGCTTACCGCTCGACCGCCATCGCGACCGCATTGCCTCCGCCGAGGCATAACGCGGCGATCCCCCGGTGCACGTCGCGGCGGATCATTTCGTAGATAAGCGTCACCAGAACGCGGGCGCCGCTGGCACCGATGGGATGCCCGATGGCGACCGCGCCTCCATTCACATTGACTTTCTCGGGATTGAGGCCAAGCTCGCGCATCACTCCCAAAGCCTGCACGGAGAAGGCCTCGTTCAACTCGTACAGGTCAACGTCCGGGTTCCTCCATCCCGTCTTCTCCCAAATTTTGCGCACGGCTGAAACGGGGGCCATCATGACCCAGGCGGGATCTATGCCGCTGGTTGCCTGCGCTATGATTCGAACCATGGGCTTCGCTCCAAGTTCTTTGGCTTTCGCGGCGCTGGTCACGACGAGGGCCGCGGCGCCGTCATTCACCCCCGGTGCGTTGCCAGCAGTCACGGTGCCATCTTTCTTGAACGCTGGCTTGAGGGAACGCAAGACCTCGATGCTGGTGTCCTCGCGCGGGGACTCGTCCTTGTCGAAGATGACAGGCGGCGCGCCTTTCTTCTTCGAAGGGAGTTCAACAGGAACCACCTGCGATTTAAATCGGCATTCCTTGATCGCGGCGACTGCCTTGCGATGAGAGTTGACCGCGAACTGGTCCTGCTCTTCACGGGTGATCCCATATTTTTCGGCGACGTTCTCGCCAGTCAGTCCCATGTGGTAGTCGTTGTAAATGTCCCAGAGGCCATCGTGGACCATGGAGTCCACGATCTGCGCATCGCCGAGGCGGTATCCTTTGCGCGCTTGCGGAAGCAGATAAGGCGCGTTAGTCATGGACTCCATGCCACCGGCTACAACTAAGGTGCTATTGCCGGTTTGAATTCCTTGCGCGGCGAGCGCGACCGCCTTCAGTCCTGAACCGCAAACTTTGTTGATGGTCATCGCGCTGACTTCAGGCGGGAGTCCGCCGAAAATGGCTGCCTGGCGCGCAGGATTCTGTCCCAGCCCCGCGGATACGACGTTGCCCATGATGCATTCGTCCACCTGTGCGGGATCGACCTCAGCGCGCTTTACGACTTCGCGCACAACGATCGCACCGAGCTGCGTGGCGGTAAGGTCCGATAAGCTTCCCTGAAATTTTCCAACCGGCGTGCGACATCCTGCGATGATGACCACTTCATCTGTGCTGTTCATATAAGAGCTCCTAATGAGATCACACAGAAATTATAGGCCTGACGCGATGGTGAGTGCGCGAACGACGGCGAGTGCAGCGCGAAGGTTTCAAGGTTGCAAGGTTTCACAGATTTCAAGGCTCAACCGCTTCTCGCTTTGTTGCAGCGCGTGTCAGCAGAGAAAACGCATCCTGCTATTTACCTTGATCCGAAAACTTTTCGGCGAAGAAAAAAGTATTGATGCAATTTTCTTGAAACATGAAACTTCGAAACCTTAAGATTTCGTCGCAGTGACTTTCGTACCGCTACTTCGTTCGCCTCCACAGATCATTTTTTGCTTGACTTCGCTTTTTAATGACTCTATACATTCAGACAGTCGCAACAATTCATCGTTGCGAGATCCATGAACAATGGAAGGGAGAATAGGCAACCATGGCAACCAAAAAGAAAGCGAAGAAGGCCAGCAAGAAGAAACACTAATTGGCCGATCGCAACAAGAACTGCGGGGACGCCAAAAGCGTCCCCTAAGTTTTTTGCAGAGGAATTCAGTTCAATTTGTTTGTCTCTGGCAATTGCGAAACGCGCTTCTCAGTCTTCGGGCAAAGCAAACGATAGGCGCAGGAAGCGCATTGGATGCCGGGTTTGGGTGCAAACTCTCCGGCTGCGATTTTCGTGGCGATCTCACCCACCTTCAGCTTCGCCGCTTCAATTTCAATCTCACTGCGTTCGGTGCTGATCGCGGTGTTCCCTTCGAGGTTGTGAAAGATCAGGCGCGCGCTCTTGTATCCCCACTTTTCCTGTGCCGCCAAAGCATAGAGTGAGAGCTGCAGGCTGTCGTCGGCGTCCTCCTGCGACTTGGGCCTTCCAGTTTTGTAGTCAGTGATGATCACGCTTCCATCCGGTGCTCGATCCATGCGATCAATGCGGCCGACCAGGTTCGTCGGGCCAATCTTCACGCTGAAACGTTCCTCAGTATGTAGAACCTCAGGCGGCACCCCGCTCGCAGCCGCCAAAAATTCCTTGAGCTGGGCAATTCCCTGCTGCTCGTAGAGATCATGCTGGTACGGGTCGGCAATAGCCTCGCCGGCGAGGTCCGAGCGAAATAGCTCAATAAGAGCCGCTTCCGACAGCGTCCGGTTCCAGCGCACGGAGTCGTAATAGGCAAGCAGCACGCGATGCATAGACGCGCCGTATTGGATTGCGGCCGAGACTTCCGCAGGAATTCTCCATTCACGCTCCAGCTTGAACTGCAGAGGACATACCTGATAGCGATCGATGGCGCTGGCGTTGAGAGTCGCGGCCAGATCCGAACCTGGCGGCAATGCCACCCATTCAGCAAGGCGTGAGTGCAACGGCAGAGGTTCGGCGGCAGCAAAGATTTCGGTCTGGAATTCGCGGCAAGTTCTGGACTGGAACCACGGTTTGAGATCCTTGTTCTTGATCATCTCGCGCAGGTATCCCGGAGGTGTTTTATCTGTCTTGCCCCTTCCGAATGGGCTGTAGAGCGTCAAAGTGTCGCGAGCACGCGTCATGGCTACGTAGAACAGACGCCTCTCTTCCTGCTCGTAAAGAGTCTTGTCGTCACAGACCGCTGATGAAGCCGAATTTCGAAGCTGAGGAGGAAACTCGATCAGTGGCTCGCGGTATGCTGCCGGGAAACTGGGGCTGAAAACACGCAAAACATAGACGTGGTCGAACTCGAGGCCCTTCGCGCCGTGGACGCTCATGAGCTTCACTGCATTGTCGTCTGGGCGGCTGGTCAGTGTGATGGCCCCACGCGCTTCCCGGAAATATTCCAAGTACTCGAGAAATTCGCCGGGCTTTCCGGTTGCGGTCAGCGGAGCTTTTTCCCACATGCTGGCAAATTCAAGGACAGCCTGCAAAGCCGAATTCCGCGGCAGTTGAAACAGGCGGATAACGGTTAACAGCACTGCGTGCGTTTTCTTGCCTGACACTTCTTGCCTGGCCTCTTCCACTACTTTCAGGATCTCTGCACCACCGCCTACCTGGGGTAACACATCTGCGAGACCTTTCGTGCCATCGCGAGGGAGTGCCTTCATCGCGGCCCTGAGCTCTTCCGGGTCCACGCAGAACTGTCGCAACGCGGCCATACGAAACAACGCCGCACTGTCGGTCGGAGAGGTTACCGCGCTCAGGCACGCCAGCAGATCGCGCACCTCGGGCGTGTCCATGACGTCCAGACTTTCGATGGAAAACGGGATTTGGTTTCTGGCCAACTCGGCCGCCACCTCTTCTCGATGAAAATGAATGCGATAGAGGATCGCGATGTCCTTCCAATCGCATCGAAGGCGGCGACGCCGCTCGAGTAACGTTGAGACGAGATCCGTGGCTTCCATGAACCCACTGGTCACCAATACCGCTTCGACTGGCGCTCGTGTGCTTGACTTGCCGGGTTCCTGCTCGTCCCGCGCCGAAACCAGCGGAGTGCGGCGATAAAGATTGCCCTCAGCATTCATCGAAAAGCCTGGGTTCTGGGCCACAACTGAGTGAGCGCAATTCAGGATTGCGGTCGTGGAGCGGCGATTTTTTGTCAGCACAACTAGCTTGGACTTGGGAAAGTGCTTTTGAAAAAGCTCGAATGCGTCGCTCGATGCGCCCCGAAAACGATAAATGCCCTGGTCGGGATCGCCCACGGCAAAGATGTTTCGAAAAACAGTGTTGTCCGTGCCCGTATCGTCCAAATCGGTCGGACAAGAATGTCCGACCCACACGGTTCCCGTGAGCTGTTGTAAGACTTTGATCTGTGCAAAGTTTGCGTCCTGGAATTCGTCAACCAGAATGAATCGCGCACGAGCACGCTCGCGTGTGAGCAGGTCCGAGTCTTCAGCGAGGAGCCGGTTGGCGTGCAGGATCATGTGACCGTAGGTGCCAAGATTGCGTTCGCGCAACATGCGCTCGACGGTTTCAAAAACGAAAGCGATTTCCCGACAGCGGCCAACGGCTTCTTCGTCAGTCAGATCCTCCGCATTTTTCGACTTGCTGACCCGCGGTACTGGAAGCTCGCCGCGCTCGATCCGGCGCACATACTCCGAGTATTGCTCAGGTCCGACGAGTTCATCGTGACACCGCCGAATGAAATCGAGGAGATCGTCGAGGAACCTTGTGACGTTGGCGGCGCGGACAAAATGATTCAGGTGCAACTCGCGAATATTGCGACGCAAGAAAACCCATAGCTGCTTGTCATCAAGGACGCCAAAATTGCGCCCGGCTCTGATCAGCAGGTTGTTGCAATAGGCGTGAAATGTGGCGACTTGTAGTCCTTTGGCGGCGGAGGCACCCAGGTCCCCCTGCACACGTTTGAGCATCTCATCGGTGGCGTTTATGGTGTAAGTGAGTGCCAGAATTTCTTCGGGGCGGGCATGTCCTTGCCGGACCAGGTGTGCGATACGGCGGGTGAGGACGGTGGTCTTTCCGGTGCCGGCGCCCGCAACCACCAGCATGGGGCCGCTGACGTGCTCGATTGCCT
>Ga0209580_10001222_pt1 | contig 12154 bp, 10 predicted proteins | sample Coa_R1_5_FD_187153 | JGI IMG/M metagenome (GOLD analysis project Ga0209580, IMG submission 187153) | Surface soil microbial communities from Centralia Pennsylvania, which are recovering from an underground coalmine fire - Coalmine... | ecosystem: Environmental > Terrestrial > Soil >...
GCCTTCGGTACCCATAAGTCCGTGATGGACCTGATCTCGCAGCACAAGGTCTTTCACGGCGGAACTTACAACACCAATCCGGTTTCGATGGCGGCTGGTCTTGCAACTTTCCGCGAAGTGCTCACGCGCGAAAACTACACGCACGTAGAGAAGCTGAGCAAGAAGTTGACCGACGGCTACCGAAGGATCGTTGGGAAGTCGGGATTGCAGGCCTACATCATCAGCGCAGGCGCGAACGGTGCGCTGATGCTATATCCGAACGAGATTCGCAACTACCGCGACTGGCTAGCCGTGGACATCGACCTGTGGCGGCACTACTGGTTTGGTATGGTCAACCGCGACGTTATGGCGCAGCCCTACTGGTGGGACGAGCAGTGGACGATTTCCGTGCAGCACACGGAGAAGGACATCGACAAGCACATTGCCGCCTTCGAAGATGTTGCGCCGGCCCTTGCCAAGGCACAGCAGGAGCGCAGCGCAGCAGTGGTCGCGCACTAGGCTCGTGTAGTGGCGGCCTTCTAGGCCCCCAAAGTGGGGATGAGTTTCACGGGAGGACATGGCTTACAGTCGTGCCGAGAGTTTCAATACGAAAGCAAACGGCGCGGATGAAATCTGCCCTCCCAATTGCGAAAGTCGAAGTACGAGTACGCCTTTGTCCTCCGATGCCAACTCGCCGCACCTTAAACGCGTCCTTGGGCGCTGGGACCTGGTGTTGCTTTTCGTTGTGGCGGTGTTCAATCTGAATGTGGTGCCGTCTATCGCTGCGAACGGCGGCGTCACAATTTGGTTGTGGATCATTTCCATTCTGCTGTTTTTCTGGCCACAAGGGATCGCGGTGATCGAGCTTTCGCATCGCTATCCCGGCGAAGGCGGCGTCTATCTTTGGGCCAAAAAAGAGTTTGGTGAATTCAACGGGTTCTTTTCCGGTTGGTGTTACTGGACCAACCAGATGCTTTATGTGCCGACCGTGATGCTGTACTTCGTCGGGGTGTCCGTCTTCGTGCTTGGCTCGGGACACCAGTCGCTGGCGGACAACAAATTATTTGCGCTGTCAACATCAGTCGCATTGCTGGCGCTGCTTACGATCGTGAATATCGCCGGCCTTGGCGTGGGGAAGTGGATCAACAACGCAGGAGCAATCGGAACCGGGATTGCCGCAGCCGTTCTCATAGGCCTGGGAATTGTAGTTTCGCTGAGATTCGGTGCCCACTTGAGCGCGGGTGAGTTCGCCATTTCGTCAGATTACAAATCTGTGCTGAATTCTTTTGGCGTAATTTGCTTTGGATTGGTGGGTCTCGAACTTGCCTCGGTGATGGGGGACGAAATCCGCGATCCTGCGCAGACCCTGCCGGGAGCGGTCGCGTGGGGAGGAATTATCTCGGGCGTGCTGTATATCGCGACCACGCTGATTCTGCTGATTGCGATTGGCAAGAACGACATCAGCATATTGCAAGGCATTGTGCAGGCGGTGGGCACCATGGCGCAGCGCGTTGGCATCGCGTGGATCGGAATTCCGTTCGCTCTGATGCTAAGCGTGGCCATCGCTGGAATTGGCTCGGCTTGGATGGGCGGGGCGGCACGCATTCCCTTCGTTGCCGGGCTCGATTCCTACATGCCGGCATGGATGGGGAAGATTCATCCACGTTATGCGACACCGTACGCAGCGCTGATCGTGCAATTCGTCGTCTCCGCGGTACTGGTGATCATCAACTTCGGATTCCACGTGCAGGAAGCGTTTCAGCGGTTATTGTCGCTGGCTGTCGTTTTGCAACTGGTTCCGTTCCTGTATATGTTCGCGGCGCTGATCAAGTATGGCTGGAAATCTGATGTCAGCGGCCACTACGGCCGCGGGAAGCTTTTGTTCGCAGGCGTGTGCGGATTCGTTACGACGAGTTTGGGAATTGCGCTCGTGTTTTTTCCCGCCCAGCAGATTACGTCGCTGGTGTCCTACGAAGAGTGGATGGTCGGGGGAACGTTGTTTTTTGTTGCGCTCGCTGCGTTTTTCTTTTTCGTGTATGGCCGAAGGAAAGTGAAACATCAAATTCCCGTGGCGGCGCCGGTTCACGCCCGCCCAGTCGAGCGCAGCTCGACAACGTAGCAGAGGAGGCGCTTATGCCAGCCGGAGTGAAGGCAGATGTTAGAACTTACGACGTTTACATCAACGGAGAATGGGCGAAGAGCAGCTCGGGGAAAACCTTTCCGGTTTACGATCCCGCCAGCGAGGAAGTGATTGCGCAAGTTCCCGATTGCAATGCTCAAGACGTCGATCGCGCGGTCGCCGCTGCCAGAGCTGCATTCGAGGGCGGCGCCTGGGCCGCCACGACTCCACAGGAGCGGGGACGTGTGCTCTTCCGCCTGTCCGATAAAATTCGGCAAAATCTCGCGACGCTGGCGGAATTGGAATGCCGCAATACCGGGAAGCCGATTGTTGAAGCCGAATACGACATCAACGATGTGGCGACTTGCTTCGAGTACTACGGCGGGCTGGCGACCAAAATTCTCGGCTATGTGAATCCGGTCCCTGACAACGCCGTCAGTCTGACGATGAAGGAACCGGTCGGTGTTGCCGGTCAGATCATTCCCTGGAACTACCCGCTGCTGATGGCTGCATGGAAGCTAGCCCCAGCGCTGGCGGCGGGCTGCACATGCGTGCTCAAGCCGGCCGAGCAGACGCCGCTCACCGCGCTGGAAATGGCAAACTGGTTTTCGGAAATCGGATTGCCCTCGGGAGTTGTAAATATCGTGACCGGCTTCGGCGAAAGCTGCGGGTCACCCCTCGTCAAGCACCCTGACGTTAACAAAGTTGCATTCACCGGCAGCGCGCAAGTGGGAAAAATTATCGTCAAAGAAGCCGCGGATACCGTGAAGCGGGTCACTCTGGAACTTGGTGGCAAGTCACCCAACATCTTCTTCGCCGACGCGGATTTCGAAGCTGCGATCGACGGCGCTTTGTTCGGCGTCTTCATCAACCAGGGTGAAGTTTGCTCTGCAGGCAGCCGCATTCTGGTGCACAAGCCGATTTACAAGAAATTTGTCGAAGCCATGGCGGAGAAAGCCAAGAAAATCAAACTGGGCCCGCCGCTCGAACGTGAAACCAAAATGGGGCCGTTGGTGAGTAAAGATCAATACGACCGGGTGCGCTCCTATCAGGATCTCGGCAAGAAGGAAGCCAAGGTTGCGATCGGTGGCGGCCGCGCGGAGAAATTCGCCAAAGGTTACTACGTGGAACCGACCATTTTTTATGACGTGGACAACAGCGCCCGAATCGCGCGCGAGGAGATTTTCGGGCCGGTGGCATCGGTCATTTCGTTCGACGACGAAAAGGACGCGCTGAAGATCGCGAACGATTCGCCTTACGGCCTCGCGGCAGCCGTTTGGACGCGCGACATCTTCAAAGCTTTTCGTGTGGTCAAGTCTTTGCGTGCCGGAATCGTCTGGGTCAATCACATGCAGCCGACCTATGTTGAAGCGCCGTGGGGCGGATACAAGCAGTCGGGATTTGGCCGCGAGCTGGGGCCGTGGGGTATCGAGGAGTATCTCGAGACCAAGCAGGTGCACATTAACTTGAACGAGCAGCCAATCGGCTGGTACTGATTTGCCGAAATAACGTAGAGGGAGTTCGTGGAAGAGCGCGCTTAGTGCCGCGTACCCAGCTTTTTGATCCGTGACGCTGCCCTCAAGGGCCGCTCTTCCACCAACGCAACCAACGTATGAGTACGATCCAATTACGAACCTCAATTCCGGGTCCGAAGTCAAAAGAGCTGGCTAAACGCCGCGAAGCTTCGGTTCCGCGGGGACTTTCGCACGCTACGCCCGTCTATGTTGCGCGCGCGCAGGACGCCTGGCTGGAAGATGTGGACGGCAACCGCTACATCGATTTCGCCGGCGGCATCGGATGTCTAAACACTGGCCAGCGTAACGAGGTCGTACTCTCGGCCATAGAGGCACAGCTGCAAAATTTCCTGCATACCTGCGGGCAAGTCACGCCTTATGAAAGTTATGTTCGTCTTGCCGAGCGCCTAAACCAGATCACACCTGGAAAATTCGCCAAGAAAACGTTGTTGCTGAACACTGGCGCCGAGGCGGTCGAAAACGCCGTCAAGATTGCGCGCGCATACACCAAACGATCAGGCCTGATCGCCTTCGAAGACGCTTTTCACGGTCGCACCATGATGACGCTGGCGCTCACTAGCAAAACCCATCCGTACAAAGCCGGATTTGCGCCGTTTCCATCAGACGTTTACCGTATTCCCTACGCATATTGCTACCGCTGTTCTTACTCGCTGCAGTATCCATCGTGCGAAATGCATTGCGCCCGGCACCTGGAAGATACTTTTAAGCGAGTGGTTGCCTCCGAAGATGTCGCAGCCGTGATTGCCGAGCCGGTTCTGGGTGAGGGAGGCTTTGTTACGCCGCCGCCGGAATTCTTCCGAATAATTACGGATATCTGCCACAAGCACGGTGTGCTATTCATCGCCGACGAGGTGCAGAGCGGATTTGGGCGCACAGGAAAAATGTTTGCCTGCGAGCACTATGGAATCGAACCTGATATCGTCGTGACCGCAAAATCGCTGGGCGGCGGATTGCCCTTAGGCGCAGTGACCGGTCGCGCTGAGATCATGGACGCTCCAGGCCTAGGCGGGCTAGGCGGGACATTTGCCGGCAATCCACTTTCATGCGCAGCTGCAAATGCGGTTCTTGACGTCTTCGAACGCGAGGATCTGCTTGGGCGCGCGGATGCGATCGGAGCGCAATTCGAGCGCCGCGCCCGCGAGTGGCAATCGCGATTTGATCTAATCGGCGAGATTCGCGGTCTGGGAGCGATGCGCGCGCTGGAGCTTGTGAAGTCACGCGAAACTCGCGAGCCCGCCTCCGACGAAGCCAAACGAATCGCGCAATACTGCTACGAGCACGGGCTCATTACGATCACGGCGGGCAGTTATAGCAATGTAATCCGGGTGCTGGTCCCGCTCGTGATCACAGAAAAGCAGATGGACGAAGGTCTCGACGTTTTGGAAGAAGCTCTGGCTTCGGTTTGCGAAAAGCGAGTAATGACCGAAACTGTTGCGAGATGAATCTGCTTTCGAAATTCAGTGGTCAAAAGAAAATTGTGATTGAGCGCTGGGCGAGCGAGCACCGCCGCAAATTCTAGAATCAGGAATATTTTGCAAACGCAAGAACCGCAGACCGATCATCGCGGTCGCATGGTCCGATCCGACCGTCAGATGTCTGATCAAGACACTCGTGCATACCTTCGCGAACACTGCGTTGCGCACGTCGGCACCAGTGCTCGTTCCGGCTGGCCATACGTTGTGCCTCTGATGTACGTGTATGAAGAGGGAAATCTCTTATACCTGCACACCGGGCCACATCAAGGGCACTTTCTTGCGAATGTTCGCGAGAATCCACACATTTGTATTGAGCTCGATGAAAGCGGGCCTTGGTATCGCAATCAGCCCACCCCGTTCGACTCGTCGCTGGTTTATAAGAGCGTCATCGTGTTCGGCAAATGCCGCGTCATGCAGGATCCCGGCCTGCGAGAAAAGAAAGAGTGGTTTTTTGATCAGCTGCTGGTGCGGTTGAAGGATTCAAAGTCCAATTATCAGAAGTCATATCCTCCCATCATCGACCGCATTCATCTTTACGAAGTCGAAATGGAAATTGTGACCGGAAAGCGCAACGTGGTTCTGGGGCACTAAATGCGATCCGAGGCTCATTTCAGACAGTGCCGTGAAACATACTGTTCGCACAGACGGTACTCTAGGCCGCGCCGTCTAAATATCGTTATCATCGTCACGATCGCGTTCGCCAGTATCTTTCGCAGGGCTCAGCGCGCGCCCGTCGCCGGCATGGCGCACTTCAATGGATCCATTCACGTTGCTCAGCCTGATTTCCGCTCCCCCGCCGGCTAATTCGCCGCGCATATCGTGTCCGACCCAGCGATGATCGTTGGTGTGCAGGCCGAAGTCGTTCTCGATTCCGCCGTGCACCGTAGATGCCTCAATACTGGCCTTCGCATCCGAAGGCAAGATCAGATGAACCGACCCATTCACGGACGAAAGTTCGACCGGATTGGTCAGTTGCCCAAATTCAGCACTCAATCTGCCATTGATGGTTGCGAGCTTCGCCCGGCCGGCAAGCCCCTTTGCTACCAACTTCCCGTTGATGCAGGATGCCCGCACTTCTCCGGTAACCCCGCTTACGTCAAGGCCGCCGTTGATCAGCTTGATCTCATCCAGATGAGCATTTCTCGGGACGGTCAGCGTGTACTCCACCGATCCGGGGTTGTGATGGTTATGCCAGCCGTCTTCTTGGTCGCGGTAATGAGTCGAAATGGAGATTGAGTCGGGGTGCGCGTTGATGCGAATCTCGATATTCTTCAGCCGCTCGTCATCTCCCGCCCGCTTCACCGCGTCAACCTTAACCTGGTTCTGGTCCCAGACTGAAATGTGGACCGAGCCATTAATGTTTTCCAGCTCAATCCGGCCGTTTGCGGCGAGCGGGTAAGTCTGATGAAACTCGTCTCTCGCTACAGCATCGTCGTCATCCGACGCGTGCGCCAACGCGGCATTGAGCGCCAATGCCAGCAGAATGCCTAATCCCGTTCCTGCCCAAGTCGCAAACCGGCGGTTCCGTTGCATGTTTCCTCCTTGCTTGGGGTATAGACGCGGCTGATCGAAAATAGTGAGTCAGAGAAGTATCAAGCCAATTCGCAGCCCGGCGGTGACCGCCTCGGTGCGCGTCGAAACGCCTAATTTATCCAGAATAGAGCTAATGTGAAACTTGATGGTGTGATCGGAAACTCCTAACCGATCAGCTATTTGGCGATTGCCAAGTCCCTCAGAGAGCATAGCCAAAACCTCCAGCTCACGCGGGGTCAGCTGTTCAAGAGGGATTTCGGTCGTTGCCGAAGGGAGCCGTACGCTATCAGCCAGACCCCTGCTGGTGTCGGCACTGAGCAACACCAACCCCGAATAGGCTGCCAGAATTGCCGCTCGGATAGCCTCGGCGTCAGCGTCGCGAGGCAGGATCCCTTTGACTCCTGAGCGCAGCGCCTGTGCCGTCCAGCCGGGATTAGGCTTGTCAGCCAAGGCCACGACTGGGACCGGAAGATTCCAGCCGGCCGGGAACGAGGATTCGCCGTCCAAGTCCGCGACGAGTACGTCCGTTTGCAAGGCATCGATGTGCCCCGCTAAGTTCTGGATCTCGCGCAAACTCGCGACTAGTTTCAGGGACGGAGTCGACTTAATCAAACCCTCAAGGCCTGCGCGGCGAACGGCAGAAGCGGAGGCAACCGCAACCCGGACACCCTCGCTGCCATTTTTCTTGGCTGCGATCATCGTGATTTCGCGGCGCGCTCGGCCAGCTTTATCGCGAGTTCCTTCGGTTCTTTCGCTCTCAAGATTGTGACGCCCACCGTATCGCCAATACTCGAGTTTGCGAGAACGCCGCGTATGTTTCCCATGTCCAGAGCAGGTCGCCCTTGTAATTCGACGATCACATCGCCTAAAACGATTCCGGCCATGTCGGCTGGGCTGCCACCCTCCACGTGGAGCACAATCAGTCCGCCTGCAGGTGACGACTTCAGCTTGCCTTGCTCGCTCTCGGGAATTCTGACCGGTTGCATCGCCACCCCAAGGTATGGCCGGGCGATGTAGCCTTTCTTGAGTAGCTCATCCACGGTGCGGTTAACGGTGACCACAGGGATGGTAATAGCCCGGCCGCGTCCCAGTCCGTTGGTGTTTATGCCGAGGATTTTGCCGTCAACGCTGACTAGCGGCCCGCCAGAAAATCCGGGATAGAGACTGAGATCGAGCCGAATGCTTTGGTCGAGCCTTCCTCCCCGCCAAGTGCGTACCTCACCGCCAATTCCGCCGATAATCCCGCTGCTCGCCACAAGATTGCCGGCGCGAGTCCGGCCAAGCGCAATGGCCAAGTTGGCCAGCTTGAGTTGCGTGGGATCGCCAAATTGAGGGACTTGGGTATGCGGCGCTTCCACTCTCAAGACCGCGAGGTCGGTGCCGGGATCGTGCCCAGCGAGTTGTGCGGGGACTCTCTTACCGTCGGGCAAGAAAACCGAGATTTCGTCTTCCCGCTGCACCGTGTGATCAGCGGTGACGACCACGCCTGGGCGCCAGAGAACGCCGCTTGAGGGCAAACGCCTGCGCGCAAACACCGTTACGACGGAAGATCCCGCCTGCGCCGCCGCCGTGCTGAGTTCGTCTGAAAATTTCGCGATTGCTGGAGATGCCATTATGCGCTCCTTAGGAAACTACGAGTTCATGATGCGGCTGAAAGATTTTTTGCGCATCTGCCGAACGGCTAGGAGGGAACTAGTCGATTGGCTAGGCAAGCTTGCGTTGGCGAGAAAACGTCGCTTCTGAAATCACATAGACGATCAGAATCCCTAGTTCAGGTTCAATGGGGTGGCGATAGCGAGGGTGAGGAAAGACGAAGTAGTAGATGGTCGGATATGTCAAAATCAGCCACAGAAATAGCCACGCGCCGGGCTGGCGTTTGCGCAATGCGTGCCCTAGTCCCCAAAACGCAAGCACTGAGGAAGCCAAAAACACGGAATTCTTGAAAGGCGCGAGGGCAGGAATTTCGGAGGATCGTGGTAGTCCGCCCCAGTAGTAAATGAAGCGTTTTATGCTGATCCAGGCGAACCGGCCGTAATCGGCGCGTATGAAGTCCAGTGCCTCGCGTTTACGGGCGGCAACGTATCCAATCTCGCCCAACTGCTGGTAACGCCGCATTTCAACGACGTTTTGTGACGGATGCACCCAGGACATCCAAGTACCGTCTGCTCCCGGACCGTTGCCGAGCCGAAGTTCGGCGCCAAAGTTTGAGCGGATGAAGATGAATCTGTGAAACGCTTCGTAGTTCCGGACCAGCCACGGCGCGATCATCGCAGCAAAGAACAGGGAAGCGAGCGCCACGCCACCCAATGAACTCTTTCCTTTCCTCGATCTCCGGTACGACGCCCACAGCCCGGACGCCGGCAGAAACGAGAGCAGGGAAGAGTTGGTCAGCGCAGCCACACCCCAAAGGAGACCGAAGGCGATCCACGGCTGCACGCCGTCTAGATCCTCCAACTTCAGCGCCAGCCAGAAAATCAAAGCCAGCAGCAGCGCCGCGAGGCTGGTCTCCCAGACCCAACGAGTGGACCAATACATCACCGAAGGCAGCACTGCCCACATCCACGTCGTCCACAGCGCGACTTTCTCGCTAAAACATCTTTTTGCGATCAGGAAGATTGGAATACACGTCAGCGCGGAAAAGACGCTATTAATGGCCAGCAGGATTAGCGCCGACCAGTGGGTATAAACGCCGGTCAGCCGAAAGATGCCCGCGATTAAGTAAGGATAAAGTGGAGGCTCCCACGCGGTCGGACCTGTCATTCCATCGAATGGATCAGCAAAACCGTGGCCAGTCGCGATGGCGCGGCCAATTCGTCCCATCTCCCAGCCAAAGCTGAAGTCGTGATCGTAGGCTTTGAATTTGTAAGTGTGGGCGACCAGGATGAGGCCCAGCCGCAGCACGAACCCGATCATCACCATCCAGAAAAAAGAGGTGCGCGCGTTCGTCCACCAGCGCTGAAAACGCGCCATTGCGTTTTGGACTTGGACGGAAGAGGCTTGGGCCATCTACAGTCTAGCTTCTCATAAACTGATTTTGTAATTTGATAATTGTGTAATTTTGCAGTTTGAACACCGTTGCGTGGGGCTCAAATTGAGCCGATTACAAATTACCAAATTACTCAACCGAGAGTACGAAGCCGGCTGCAAACGACCGACTAAGGATGGATCAAATCCTTCAGCTGAGTCAGACTTGCAGGCGCAGCATCGGAAACGATGCAGAACCTCATGTCCCCCGAATGCCAGAGGATCCAGTTGTAACCTTGCCTTGACCCTGAGCTGTCAACGATTGCCTCCGTGGAACGGGCCGGCCAAACGAAGACGTTGACTACGTGCTTCGCTCGCGCATAAACCAAGACCGCCACGTTGTGACCATCCACTACATCGAGACGCCCGCCCGTAAGCGAGAAGCCTTTGTCCGCATAGTCGGCCACCGGCGGAATGAAATCCAGCTTGCCGTCAAACCACGGCTTCACCGTGTGCTGATCCGTCGATATCACATCGGTCAAATGCCCGGGCTGCAGTGAGCGCACGTGAGCGTCCACCAGTTCGGCAGTAATCTGTGCTGAATGTGAGTGCGGCTGCACCAGAAAGAGCGCAAGCCAAAATGCAACCGCCACGGCTGCCACGCCGAACGCCGGAACAAGGAACCATCGCCGCCATGAGGCGTTTTCGCGCCTGTTGCCGCTCGCCTCTAAAAGTTGCGCATGGACACGTTCGCGCAAACCTCCTGGCGCATACTCGTAAAGACCGGCTTCCCGCAGTTGAGTGCGGAGAGATTCCAGCTCTTCTCTGACCTCTCGGCATCGGGCACAGCCTTCGAGGTGGTGTTCAAATTCCGCCGCGCGCACCGCATCCAACTCTCCGTCTATATAACCGTGGAGGGTCGTCCGTGAAAATTCACAAGTCACTGGACGCCTCCTTCGCGGCCCTGCCCGTTATTACTTGTTGCAGGCGCTCCCGCGCACGAGACAGAGTGGACATGACTGTACCCATAGGCACGCCGACAATTTCCGCAATTTCTTTGTACGAACATCCTTCTAACTCCCGAAGCACAAGTACTTCGCGCGGGCGGGCCGGCAGGGACTCCAAAGCACGCATGAGCCTCTCCCGCTCATCCGACTGGACCGCCAATTTCTCCGGATCAGCACTTGATGTTCTATGGATCTCCTCATTGAACTCGGTCATTAAATCTGCTGGCCGATGTTTCTCCAGCCACGTATAGCAACTATTGCGAACGATCTGCAGCAGCCAGGCCCGGGCGTCGCCTCCGCGAAAGCGATCGAAGAAACGAAACGCGCGCAGCATCGCTTCCTGAACCACATCCTCCGCATCGGCACGGTTGCGCAAAAGCCAGCGCGCCAAGTTGAAAGCTGCATCCAGATGAGGCAGCACGAGCTGCTCAAACCGAGTTCTTTGCTGCCCTTGTTGCACGTCCCTGTGTCCTAGCCTCGCCTACATGACCGCCGAATCATGAATTCTATTCCCCCGGCCTATCGGAAGCCTATTGGAATAAAAACGAACCCCTGTGAGTCTATGCAAATGTAAGACGTCTTGTGCGGGCGGCGCCAAGAAGCAAGAACCCTGCTCCTGTGTCGCTGGCGCCGTTTCACCAGGGGGCCAATGCATGGCGGCACGGTTCCCGCCTCAAAACTGGAGATAACGAAAATGGCGAAAAACAAGCTCATCCATCCAGACGCGAACGGCGTCATTGAGCACGACCACAATAACGACGGTATCGACCGCCGCGGATTTCTAAAGTGCATGGCGTGGGCCGGCACCGGAGCTCTCTGCATTGTTGAAGGGGGCGTGCTGAAATCTTATGCGCTCGGCTCTCAGATGGGTTCCAAGGCGCATTCCCATAAAGTTGGCGGGCTGACCTTTGCGCAGATCAGCGATAGCCACATGGGATTCAATAAACCGGCCAATCCTGATGTCATCGCCACACTGAAGGCAGCCGTGGACAAGCTTAACGCCCTGCCTCAGCAACCTGAGTTCATCCTGCACACCGGCGACATCAGCCATCTCTCGAATCCTGAGGAATTCGACAACGTTGACCAAATCCTTAAAGCAACTAATAAGGAAATTTTCTTCGTGCCAGGAGAGCACGACGTTCTGAACGACGACGGGAAAATGTACCGCGAGCGCTACGCTAAGAACGCCAAAGGCTCGGGCTGGTACAGCTTTGATAAGAATGGAGTTCACTTCATCGGCTTGGTGAACGTGATGAACCTCAAGGCTGGCGGATTGGGCTCTCTTGGGCAGGACCAGTTGGAGTGGCTGGAAGATGACGTTAAGCACCTGAAATCCAGCACCCCCATCGTCGTCTTCGCTCACATTCCGCTCTGGACGGTCTATCCGCAGTGGGGATGGGGAACCGATGACAGCGCGCAGGCGCTTTCGTATCTGAAAAAGTTCGGGTCGGTGACGGTGCTGAACGGCCACATTCACCAGACCATGCAGAAAGTGGAAGGCAATGTGACCTTCCATACCGCATTTTCGACAGCCTTTGTCCA
>Ga0209580_10001223_pt1 | contig 12148 bp, 11 predicted proteins | sample Coa_R1_5_FD_187153 | JGI IMG/M metagenome (GOLD analysis project Ga0209580, IMG submission 187153) | Surface soil microbial communities from Centralia Pennsylvania, which are recovering from an underground coalmine fire - Coalmine... | ecosystem: Environmental > Terrestrial > Soil >...
TGGCGAATGGCACGCAAGGCATCGCCGACCGCGTTTCCGGCCGAGGCACAGGCCGTGGCCACCGAAGTGGTCACACCCATCAGGCCGAAATGGATCGAGACGTTGCCGGGAGCGGCATTGGCGATCATTTTCGGAATGATCAGCGGGCTGATACGGCGCGGTCCGCCGCGCAGAAAATCGTTGTGGGCCTCTTCAAACGAATTCAGCCCGCCGATACCGCAACCGAGAATGCAGCCGCAACGTGAACAATCCGCGCGCGCAAAATCGAGTGCGCTGTCGCGGACGGCTTCGATGGCAGCGGCCAGCGCGAATTGCGCGAACCGATCGAGGCGTTTCACTTCGCGCGCATTGAGGCCGGTGAGCGTAGCGGCATCGAAGTCCTTTACCTCGCCGCCAAAATGAACGGAAAAATCCTTGGTGTCGAATTGCGTGATGGGGGCAATACCGCTCCGGCCCGCCAGCAACGCCGACCAGTAGGCCGGTACGCTGTTGGCCAGCGGGTTGACCGTGCCCAGGCCGGTGATGACGACGCGCCGGCGGTTCATTTCTTATCGATCTCCCGTTGGATGTAATCGATGGCTTCGCCTACCGTCTTGATCTTTTCCGCCTGATCGTCTGGAATGGTGATTTCGAATTCTTCTTCCAGTTCCATGATCAGTTCGACGATGTCGAGCGAATCGGCACCGATGTCGTCGATGAACGAGGTATTCCGATTTACCTGCTCTTTATTGACGGCAAGGTTTTCACAAACGATTTCGATCACGCGTTCTTCGACGGAAGCCACAAGGAAACCTCCAGGATGGACACCGGGCCAGTATAGCGCGGCATCTTGGGGCCACAGCATCAGGTCAAATGTTAGTATCTACAAATCGCCCGTTCCGCGAACAGGGGGTTCGGTTAGAAGGTTGTATTCCGGCATTCTTTCTTGCGATCAACTCGCTTGAGCAATCCGGCCAGAACGCGGCCAGGGCCAATTTCGTGAAAGCGCTCGACCTCGAGTGCCAACAGTTTTCTTGTGGTGTCTTCCCACAGCACCGGCGACAGAACCTGTCGAACCAGCAACTGCCGGATTTCCGCTGGATCGGTGTGGGGAGCCGCATCGACATTGGACCAAACCGGAATGCGCGGCGGCCGGATTTCCACTTGCTCCAACGCTCTCGCCAATTGCTCATCCGCGGGCTTCATCAGCGGGGTGTGGAACGCTCCGGCGACTGCCAGCGCCACCGTGGCCGCTCCTTGCTCTTCGGCCAGCTTCTGCGCTTTCGTACAAGCCGCCTTCGCGCCGGATATCACAATGTTGCGTGGGCACAAAAGGTTGGCAATAGCCAGATAGCCTTCCGATTGGGAGGCGTCCACTAACGCTTGCACCTGCTCTCGTTCCCAGCCAATGATGCTGACCATTCCGCCTGCCGTAGCGTCGGCCGCTGCTTGCATGGCCTGGCCGCGTTTTTGCACTAGTTGCAAACCATCGCGAAAACTCAACGCCCCGGCAAACACCAAAGCAGTGTACTCGCCGAGACTCAGTCCGGCGGTTGCGACGCAATCGGTAATCGCGTCTGGATCGCTTGCTTTCAGTACTTCCAGGGCGGCCAGGCTGCCGGTGAATATCGCCGGCTGGCTGATGTCCGTCGAATCAAGCTTCTCCTTCGGTCCGTTCAAGCAAATATCGGCGAGATCGTAGCCCAGGATTTCGTGGGCTTGGTCAAACAGCGCGCGTGCGGCCGGCACCGTTTCCAGGACGGTCTTGCCCATGCCGACCGACTGGGCGCCTTGCCCCGGAAATACGCACACCACACGGGCCACGATCAACCTCGACAAATCTCTAGGCGAAAAAGCCCGTCCCATATAACGGACGGGCAGTATTTGAATTCTGAGCCCACAGCGCAAGCAAGGGAGCCGTTGCTTGCGCTGCGGGCTCCTATCGCGCCGCTTACTCCTCGTCCCCCGGCGGATTCACTTCGAGTTCCGCGACAATCGTCTCATTCAACTTCGATTTCCAGTACTCCGAGGCCATGCCCAGGGCGTTGCAGATAGCCCGGTCGTCCGAGGCGCCGTGACAGACGATGCAAATTCCGTCGATCCCGAGCAGCGGCGCTCCACCGAAGCTGCTGTAATGATATTTCGTGAGCAACCCTTTCAATGCCGCAGCGCCTTGGTCGCGCTCGGATGTTAGCGCGCCGATAACATCCCGTTTCACCATTTGCATGATGAATTCGAACACGCCCTCGCACAGTTTGAGAATAACATTGCCGGTGAAGCCATCGGTCACAATCACATCCACGGCCCCACGATGGATGTCGCGACCTTCAATATTGCCGCGGAAGTTTTCCTTCCAGGCACTGTTGTTGAATAAGGCGTGGGTGTCGCGCACCAGGTCGTGACCCTTGCTTGTTTCCTCGCCGACATTGATCAGGCCAATCTTTGGGTCGGGGCGGTGCAGCATGTGGCGGACGAAGATGCTGCCCATGACACCGTATTGGAATAAGTGCTCCGGCTTGGGGGTAACATTAGCCCCCACATCGATAATGACCGAGTAGCCCTTGGCCGTTGGCATCACGGTGGCAATGCCGGGCCGGCGAACGTGCTTCAGAAAGCGGCGCGACCGCAAGCCGCCCGCCACCATGGCGCCGGTGCTGCCGGCGCTCACAACGGCATCGACGCGCTTTTCAGCTAAAAGTTGCCAGCAACGGGAAATGGAGTTGTCGGGCTTGGCACGCAGCCCCTCCACGGGCGATTCTTCCATGCCAATTACTTGCGAGGCGTGAAATATTTCCAGTCGGTCGCGCGTGGCGGCCTGCGCAAGCTCAGTTTCGATGCGGTTTTGGTCGCCGACCAGCACAACGACCATTTCGGGATTAGCGGTCACGGCCTGGAGGGCGCCGGCAATGATTGGGCCGGGCGCTTTATCGCCTCCCATTGCGTCCAGCGCGACCCGCATGGATTACTCCTTTTCTTCTTCCTTCTTTTCCACTTCGCGGCCCTGGTAGTACCCGCAATTGGGGCATACGCGATGCGGCAACACTGGTTCGTTGCAGCGCATGCAGTACTGGATCTGGGGCGGCTTGGCGTGATGATGGCTGCGGCGGGCGCCTTGCCGGGAATGCGACGTGCGTCTCTTCGGTACGGCCATGGTACAATTACTACTTTCACGCTCGGGACGGTCTACCTTCCAAAGCACTTATGCTAGGTTTGCCCTGCGCGAAGTCAAGCGGAACGGGGACGGAGGGTAGTGGCCGCCCCACCACCCGCGACTCGGTCGGCGCTGGTCTTTCACAGTCCGATGCGCCGCGTTTCAGTTTCTATGAAGTTTTGGCCGCGCCGCGGCTGTATTGGTGCGGTTTTCCCACGGCCAGACGCGCCGCGTTTCAGATTTCACGAAAACAATGGATAACCCCGTGAAATGCGGCGCACTTCGTGAAATCCGGCGCGTGGGATGAAACGCGGCGCTGTCTTGCTCGACAAATATACAAATGTATGTATGGCGGTACGGTAACGACAGCACGTTTTGAGCCACGACCAGAAAAATGCTACTGTTATTCGAGTGACAAGCCCACGATTCGTGAGTCAGGGACATCATGAAAAAGAAGCCCACGCAAGCTCTTTCCGGTGAAGACCATTTTTTCTTGCTGAATCGAGTGACGCTAGACGAATACCTCTCGTTCATGGCCGCGTACCCGGTCGATGCGGCTTCGCTGGACCGCCGACAGCTGGCCGAGGAATGGCGCTCCGCCCATGACCTCATGGAGCAGCTGCGCGAAAGCGAAGCAACCTGGGCCGACGAGCCGGCCATTCATGCTCTACCTGAAGTCGTGCAACCGCTTGTCGAAAAAGTGCAAAACGATCCGATTTTCGCCAAAGCCTACGGCGATGCGCCTGTGGAATTCAGCCTTGTGGAACTAGATCGGCTCGTCGTTTCTCAGAAACTCGTCTGTGCGGAACATCTGGACCGGTTGCAAGCGCTCCTGGGACCAAAGCCGCAGCCCGACGCGCTGTTCCGTTTCTGCCTGCCCTACGATCATCCGCCCACGCCGTTCCGGGCTGGCCGCGTCAATGACGACGGCTTCGCCTTTCATTCGGAATCGAGTGATCTGCGCTTTCTCGATGCGGTTCTGCTTCGACCCGAGCAAATCTCGGGTTATCAGGCGATGGGACCAGTGGCCGGGGTAATCGCACTTTTTGTCGGCTTTGGCTCCAATTATCTCAACGTGATCGAAGCGGAAGGCCGGCTGCTGCTCAATAATGGCCACCACCGGGCATGTGCTCTACGCGACATGGGGCTGACCCACGCTCCCGTCGTCATTCAGCGAGCCACCAACATGGAGGAACTGGAAGTGATGGCTCCGCGCTCGGTGCGACGCAATCCCGATTTTTACCTGCGGCATCCAAGGCCGCCAGTGCTGAAAGATTACTTTGATCCCAGGCTTTGCCAGCACGTGCGGCTGGCCATGTCTACGAAGCAGGTACGGGTCGGGTATTCGGTGGAAGAGCTGGATATGCCATAAAGGCGCTTAAATGTGCCGACATTGTTTGCATTTTGGCCAAGCGTGAACTACGGTTAAACGGAATCATTTCGTTGCGGGCTGCGCATGTCTTTCGCCCGACCACGCGCAATCCGTTGCCATGCGTGGCTCCTAAGCTGCTCGCCCAAGTAGCGGGAAAAGAACCTTCTAGAAGGTCCATAAGCGCGGAGTGCGCCAGGAGAGCCTTAACTGATGCTAGAACAACCCCAGACTACGTCCCGTGGGGCAAGACCTTGTCGTCGGTCGCAGGCAGGCCGGGCAGGTAGCGCGGCCGTGGAACTCGCCATTGTGCTGCCGCTCATGGTGCTGCTCTTGTTTGGCTTGTGGGAAGTAGGCCGCATTGCCGAAGTCTCCAATGTGATGTCGAATGCCGCGCGCGAAGCGGCTCGCGACGCTTCTTTGGCCGAAGATAATCTTTCGACCGTGGCCAACAATACGCTGAGCTATCTTCAGGCCGCCGAGCCAACGGCCTTCGGCCAGGGCCATTCGACCACGATGAAACCGCCGGTCGTCAGCATACCGGCCAATGCTACCGGCTACACTTGTTGGGACAATACCGCGAATCGAGAACTATTCACTATCTATTTTCTCGACGTGTCTGCGCCAGCGGTGACGGATCCAACCGGCATGTCCAAACTGGATCACTTTCAGGTGGGCGTGTCCGTTCCGTATACGACGATCCGGTGGGAAACGTACTCCCAAATTACGGGTGTAACCCGGGCAAGCGTCACGACCGATTGGTGCTGTATGCGGGATGCACCGTTTTCGGTTTCCCCGGTGCTGCCGGCGGAATAATCGATGCCTCTTCAATTGGAGAAAGAGATGGCTCTGGCAATGCACTATCGACAGCGCCGGCGTGGGGCCGCGGCGGTGGAAACCGCAATGGTCTTGCTCCCGATGCTCATGTTATTGTTTGGCATCTTCGAGTACGGCCGATTCTTGTTGGATCGCAATCTTTTGAACAACGCCGCCCGTGAAGGGTGCCGCTACGCCCTGGCCAACAACAACACCGATCCCGCGGTGGCGACGACCGTGCAGACCATTGTGAACACCGTGATGGGCAATCAGAAGAACGCTTTCACGAATTTTACGGTGACCGTTTCGGGAACGCACAACGGGACGTCAACGCCGGTGGCCCAGTTAGCTCCTGGCGATCAAATCACGGTGACCGTTTCCGGAACTTACCAGCTTCTCAACATTATCCCGTTGGTCCCGGTAAAGCCGGCATTCACCATGTCCAGTTCCGTGACCATGATCTGTGAAGGCGGAACATAATTGCCCGCCAGATGTATAAGAACAAGATCAATACAAGGAGATGACTCCGTGATTGCAAAACATCGATCAATGGCGGCCAATGCTTCGCGCCGCAAGGGAACGATCCTGCCCTTGCTGGTAATGACTATCACGGTGCTTATCGGCTTCCTGGCCCTGGCCATCGACATTGGCATGCTGGTAATGGCCAAGTCCCAGGCACAGAATGCTGCGGACGTTGCTTCGCTCACCGCTGCCCGCACGCTGGTGGGCGACCCATCGGTCAATTACAATCAAAGCCTGGCCACGAGCAACGCCCAAGCCATTTTGACGTATAACAACATCCTGGGCGTCAAGGTTGGCTCCGCGCAACTGACGATGACCTACGGCACGTACGATTACAGTCAAACGACCCAAACTTTTGCCGCCAACTTTCCCCCCACTTCGGGGCATCCGGTGACTGTCGCCTGGGCCACGGTGACGGCGACGAATGCCGCGGCCTTTAGCAAAGTGTGGGGCTTGAACTTCCTCCCGACCGTGACCGCGCAAGCGCAAGCCGTCCACCGGCCACGCGATATTGCCCTGGTGATGGACTTATCGGGGTCCATGCGCATGGGTACCTGTTTGGGCTACGACTTTTACACGAGTTCCCGCACTTCCAATAATCCGGATTCGTTGTTTCCGACCTTCAGCCATTATTCGGCAACGGCCAGCGCTGCCATGCAAGGCCCGTCCTCGGCGCGGACCTCTGCTTATGACAATTACAACATCTCGCAGAGCAATACCACAGTGGGAAATGCCTCCTACGTGAAGAAATATGTTGACAACTTCTATTCGAATGCGGCCTTTGCCGCAACTCTTATTCGAGCCTTTGACTCCTACACCAGTACGGATGGCGGACTCACTTGGACGGCGCCCTCCGGGGGCGCGACTCCGGTTCTACCGCCGACTTCCTATGCATCGGTCCCGGGCGGAGATGTGCCGCTTTTCAAAAATGGAAGTTCGACACTCTATGCTACCAACGTAAATGACGTGGTAGCCGGCACCGGGCGCAATGCATCTTGGGAACTGGACGGCTACTCGAATTACACCAACGGCTCTGTGTCCAACGCGGCTTCAGGCCAAACCAGCTATGCGAGCGCTCCGTTTTATGGTGAGACTCAGGGACCCGGTTACTACGGCAAGTCGTTCTTCATCTGGCCGCCCGACCCCCGGAAGCCGTTGACCACAGCCAGCAACTCCACCCAGATCAAACAATTCTTAACGGACTTCGGCTACACCAGCACCGATTTCAGTGGTCTCGTCACCGGGCCGCCATTGAGCGGCATCTACAACGTCACCGCGACTCCTGGAAGCCACGCCTGGCCCTGGCCCAACGACAGTGGACTCTCGCTCAGCACTTATCTATTGACCCGCGTTTTCATTCCAGGTGGTACCCGCCTGCTGCTTCCCACCGACCAGCAATATCGCCGGATCATGCGGCTGTATAATTGGAACTACGTCATCGACAACGTTGGCACGACGCCGTGCGACTGGCGCGTGCGCTTCTTCGGCACGAATGATGACACCAAGCTCTTCAACTCATCGGGGTCGCTCAATCTGCCTGGTGGGACCACCTACACGATCAATTACAACGAAATCCTGCGCTGGATCACGCAGACGCCTAATCCGTTCCCCTCGCAGTTGCGCGCCGGCCGCGTGAAATACTATAGCGCTATCCCAACTTCAATCACCGGCACCTGGCCCAATTACGGCAGCACCGATCAGCGCTTCTGGAAAGAGTTCATCGATTACACCCTTGGACTGCGGCAAACCAGCTCGACGGGCTATCAGGACGTCAGCGCCATGGCCGGTTACGGCTCCGATTTCACCTGGGGCACCAAGAGCACCAGCACTCCGCCGTCAGCCACCCAGTACATCAGTTACACCGATAACCCGCTTCGGCCGAAGCTGCGCTTCTGGTTCGGGCCGATGAACATGGTCGATTATCTGCACAACTACAACATCTTTTGTAACGTCGGTGGCGTTTTCATGCTCCAGCCCGGCGACAGCTATGAAGCGCCGCTGTATTCCGGTAAGGAAGCTTATTTGGCGGCCGTGGACACGATGGAAATGAACCATCCGAATGATTGGTTCACCCAAATCTGCTTCAGCCATCCACGAAGCAGTTCCTCCAGCAGCGGCCGGTTTAATTGCGTTCGCTGCCCGATGGCAACCAACTATCCTTACGCCAAGGCAGCGCTTACGTTTCCATTTGGAACGATCAATGCCGATGGTTCGTGCAACAGCACGGAGATTACTCCGTACACTGCCGATCCGGCTACCGGCTCGATTCCGTCGGCCGATTTCATGGATACGCCGCGTGGCGACGGCGACACCTGCTTCGACATGGCGTTGATGCTGGCATATAACCAGTTCGCGGTCACACCCGCCTCGGACACTGCCCTGCGAACCTTTACCACCTCGTCGCCGATTACATTTCCCACCGGAATGGCCGGCGGCCAGGGACGCAAAGGCGCGCAGAAAGTCATTATCTTCGAGACGGATGGCCTGCCGAACACCAGCGCCAGCGCCACCCTGCAAACGAACGGCAGCTACAAGTATTACAAGATTCGCTACGACATGAATAATCCCAGCGCCAGCGAATTTCCTTCGGTAACGTTTTCCACCAATAATAACGCCACGGTGGTGAGCAACGTATACGCGCTTGTTCAGCAGCTAGCAACGGACTACAGCACGCAGCGGAATCCGTTCCGCCTGTACGCAATCGGCTTTGGTCCAGTGTTCAGCGGCGCCGATGCGTCGGCGGCATTAACCACGCTTCAAGGAATGCAATACAAGGCAGGCACGCAAAGCAGCGCGTCCACACCGTTGCCCAGTAATCAAATCATTACTGGTACGGATGCAACCATGTCGGCGAACATGGTTGCCGCTTTCACCGACATCCTCAACAACGGCGTGCAGATCGCGTTGATCAAATGAGAGTCCGTGGGGCACGTTTCGAACGTGCCTCACACGTTCCACCGCCCACCCGTCCTTGCGTTCGAACTTTGCGTAAGCTACAGTTGCGCGTCCGAATCTGGAGTATTCCACTCCGATCGTATCCCTTTATCGAGGCACACCGATGACGCCCGCGGTGGTCTTTGAACTCGAGCGCGTTTCCAAGACCTACCCGCAAGGCATTCTTGGCCGCCGTCGTTTGACCGCGCTCGACAATGTTTCGTTGCGCGCACAGGCAGGAGAAGCAATCGGCCTGGTTGGTCCCAATCGCGCCGGCAAAAGCACGCTGATCAAGATACTGTTGGCGCTGGCTGCCCCAACTTCGGGCAGCGGTAAGCGCTTCGGAAAACCGCTTTCCAAACGCCAAACGCTAGCACGGGTCGGCTACGTTCATGAAAGCGCTGCCTTTCCACGCTACCTTAATGCCCGGGAAGTGCTTCACCTGGGCGCCGCGTTTAGTCTCATGCAACCGGCCGATATCCCCGCTCGGGTGGCTCAACTGCTCGAGAGCGTGGGGTTGCACGACCGGCCAAGCGAGCCCATTTCTACCTTCAGTAAGGGCATGTTGCAACGTCTCGGTCTGGCGCAGGCGCTGCTGAACGATCCCGAACTGCTGGTGATGGATGAGCCGGCCGAAAGCCTCGATGCCAACGGCCGGCACCTCTTGCACAGCCTCATCCGTGAGCAGCACCAGCGAGGCCGCACTGTACTGCTCGTGTCCCATCACCTCGAAGAAGTAGAAACGCTTTGCGACCGAGTGGTGGCCCTGGTCGGCGGCCGCATTGTTCTCGACCAGCCCATGACTGAGCTGCGACGAACCGCTGCCAAACAAAAACCGCGCTTCTTGCGCGAAGTCCTGCAACCCTTTTACTCCGCGGTACGAACATGAACGCCCCCGCCGCCGTTAATGCCTTTCGCTGGCTGATTTGGGACACCATTCGGCAATCGATCGCCTCCCGCATTTTCTGGGTAATGCTGGTCGCAAGCGGCCTGTGCATTGTCTTTTGCTTCAGCATATCGCTCGAAGGCGCCTTGCGTGAACGGACCGACGAAGTGGGGCTCTATGGCGCCGACGGCAAACTGCTCACCGACCCCGATCGTAATCCTGGTGTGCTGTCACTGGCCTTTGGCGCGATCCGAATGCCGTTATACCGTACCGGCGCTTCGGAAATTCAATTCCTAGAAGCACTGCTGGGGCGTTGGGTGGCCGGCCTCGGCGGCTTATTGCTAGCCTTGATTTGGACCGCGGGGTTCCTTCCCGAATTCTTGCAGCCGGCTTCGGCGACGATCTTCCTGGCCAAGCCGATTCCGCGCTGGTGCCTGCTGACCGGAAAATTCCTTGGCGTCGCGGCGCTGGTAACAGCGATGGCGTCGTTCTTTTTCTTCGGCACCTGGCTGGGCCTGGGAATTCGCACGGGTTTTTGGCAGGCCTCCTACTTACTCGGCATTCCGCTTCTGGTGCTGAACTTCGCGATCACCTACGGCTTTTCGGTCCTGTTGGCGACCTGGTCGCGCAACACCATCACGTGTCTGTTCGGCAGCATTCTCTTTTGGCTGACGTGCTTTGGCATGAACTACGGCCGGCACGCGGCCGCGGCCTGGAGCACGCTCATGCCCGACAAGCCTGGGCTGCCTGCTTCGTTTCGATTTCTGGCCGAATGTGGTTATTGGCTGCTGCCAAAACCGGCCGACCTGGTGATGTTGCTGGACGATGCGCTTGGCTTGTCTGAGAATTTTGGGCAGATCAAGGAATTTGAATTTGTGCAGCAGCACGGGCAGTTCTATCCTGAACTTTCGATCCTCACCTCCTTGCTCTTCACCGTTGCCATGATTGCCATCGCGGCGCGGAGGCTGCGCACGGCTGAATTCTAGTCCTTCGCGCGCATCGGCTGACCGAGGACCGCACGACAACAAGTCAAAAAACTGCATTGGACAGACAAAAATCGTCTGCCCAATGCAGGGGGTAACCGGGCGAGATAGGTTCAATCAAACTCCGGCAAGTTGGCACAAGCATGAGAACTTGTCGCCGCTGCCGCGAGCGTGGCTGCCGCCGTGGTTGCTGCCCTTGGCGTGGCTGCCGCACTTGTTGCTGCTCTTGTGGCTGCCTTTGGCTTTGGTGCCACATTTGTTGCTGGCCTTCGCGTGCGTGCCACATTTGTTGCTCGCTTTCGGCGAGCACTTGTTACTGCCCTTGGCTTTGGTGCCACACTTGTGGCTGCCTTTGGCCTTGGTGCCGCACTTGTTGCTGGCCTTCGCCGAACACTTATCGCTGGCTTTCGCCGAGCACTTGTTGCTCGCCTTCGCATGGCTACCACAACTCTTGCTGGCTTTGGCATGCGTGCCACAGCCATTGCTTGCCTTGGCATGACTGCCGCAGCTGTTGCTTGCCTTGGCGTGCGTCCCACAGCTTTTGCTTGCCTTGGCATGACTGCCGCAGCTGTTGCTTGCCTTGGCGTGCGTCCCACAGCTTTTGCTCGTCTTGGCATGACTGCCGCAGGAGTTGCTGGCTTTGGCATGGCTGCCGCCAGTATGGCATACATCATGATGAGGAGGAGCACAGCAGGTAGCCGACGGTAGTACGCGGTTCTGCAGACCTTCGACTTGCAGAATGGTCTTGTTCTTGACGGGAGCGGCCGTTGGGGTACGGCGCACGAAACGAGCGATCACATTCGGAAACCAACAGTCGAGGGGGGAACTGTTCATGATTTCTCCAGGAGAAAAAACAGTAGTACAGAACGGGAAAAAGCCTCCGGAAACACAACGGAATGCGACGTGGCAGGCGCGCGGATGACGGGTCCGCTAGCGCCGGCAGCGCCGAAACTCGGGGAAACGCGAATGCAAGCCGTTGACGGTTACGGACGGCATCCCGCGTCTGGGTGGGCGTAATTCCCGCAGCACTTTCCGCGCACCCGAAACGGGAGGGCGCAACGAACGCGCAGCAGGCTGGGCGACGCGATCAAAGGAGGGCGATTCCGCGCTAAAGGGGCGAGAACAGACTAAGCGCAGCAAGGAGAATTTCTTCTTCTGATCTACAAGTTAAGCGATCTCATTTTCATTTTCAAGAGATTAATCACTTTTTTTTTGACTTTTTCGAAAAAGTAGTATTGGCCAGCTCCGGCTGAGGCCGCCAGGAACCCGCGCCGTCCGACACAGGATAGTGTTGGCGACGCGGGTGTTTGAGCTGCGCATACAGACTAGTGCCTCATCAAGTCTTGAATTTGGGGTATAGTCGCTTCAGTTTTACACGGGCGTCGTCGATGCGGAACTGCCAGTCGACTCCCCTTTGTTTCGCGTTCGTTTTCTCGGACCAAGCGGTGATCTCGTTTTGTAGTTCAGTCAATGTGCCGATGCGGCGATCGCGCAGACACTGGCTCGTC
>Ga0209580_10001226_pt1 | contig 12138 bp, 12 predicted proteins | sample Coa_R1_5_FD_187153 | JGI IMG/M metagenome (GOLD analysis project Ga0209580, IMG submission 187153) | Surface soil microbial communities from Centralia Pennsylvania, which are recovering from an underground coalmine fire - Coalmine... | ecosystem: Environmental > Terrestrial > Soil >...
TGGGTAGCGATACTGTCTGTACCATGGGTGTGATGCCAAGCGGACTGCATCGCACTTACGCTCCTCAATCACCTGCTACCGGCGGTTGCTGCGAGTTTGCCCGAAGAGTGGCGAATGAAAAGCTGGGCAAAGATTTCGTTTCACGCACCTGGTAATCAAACACGCTACCGCAGGCGGTGCCAATTCCCGCCCTTCGCAAAGAACGCGAAGGAACGGGGCACCCCTCAGTGTTGATAACTGAGGAGATCAAAAACCCGGGCACCCGCCCTCCCGCTCTAGAAAGTAGCTTAGTTCACGGATTCGGGGAGCAGATCATCCTCTCCAAAAATGGATGGGGCTCCGGCTTCGATCAGCTCATGCCCGTTGGCCGCAAGAATTTTGTTAGCCAAAAATCTGACGAATTCGCCGAGCGCACTCCGATGGGGGAAGGAGGTAAGAAACCCATGTTGCGGGCAGGAGACACTTTGAACAGTCCTTGGCCCATGGCTGTCGATCACGACAGTCTTCCCGCAACGGTTTCGCGAGCATTGTAGATTGGTCTGAAAGGTCTGGTCGGCGTCGTTGGGTATGACCTCGATCTCCAGAAAGCTGGGCTCGCGGGGCATAAAGCTCGGGGTGTTCTGCATACTTCAATTGTAGTCCTCGAATAAGGAGACGCTCCACGCATCTTGTGTAATGTTTGGTAAATCCATTCCCCTTACGTCGCGCTATTCTGGTGACGTGTCGTCAGAAGACAAACCAGCGGAAACATTCATCGGTTTGTGCGCCGGTTGCCAGCATATGCGAGTGGTCACGTCGGATCGAGGGGCGAATTTTTATCTCTGCAAGCTATCGGCTACTGACGCGAGCTTTCCGAAATATCCCAGGATGCCGGTGATTCAGTGCCGAGGGTACGAACGCAGGAGGTCGAACGAGCAAACGACCTCTTCGTAATCGATCGCGCTTTTTCCGAGTGGCAGTGATTTTCCTGAATTAACCACAGAGGGCACTGAGGGACACAGTGGAACAACCACAGAGAAGAGCCGAGGATGTATCCTCACTCGGCACCTGGAGCGGGCGCTTTCATCCCCAGCTCTTTCATCACCATTTGCAGGTCTTTCCAGGTTTCTTTCTTTTGGCGGGGATCACGCAACAAAAACGCTGGATGATAAGTGACGGCGAGCTTTGTTCCGCGGAAGTCGTACCAGCGGCCACGCAGCTCGGACATTGGAGCGTTGATGGCTAACAGCGTTTTTGCGGCGACCGCGCCCAGCGCCACGATGGCCTTCGGGCCGATGACTTTGATCTGCCGCATCAGAAAAGGGGAGCAGGTTTCGCACTCATCGCGCTCGGGCGTGCGATTCCCGGGCGGGCGGCATTTGATGATGTTGGCGATGTAAACGTCTTCGCGGCGCAGGCCCATAGCTTTGATCATGTTGTTCAGCAGTTGTCCGGCACGGCCTACGAACGGCTCGCCTTGCTGGTCTTCGTCGGCACCTGGCGCTTCGCCGATGAACATCAAGTCAGCGTCAGGATTTCCGACACCAAAGACAATCTGCTTGCGGCCTTGTTTGTGCAGACGGCAGCGGGTGCAGTCGCCAATGTCTTCGCGGATGAGGCGAAGGGCAGAAACGGGATCGGAATTACGCTCCGAGCGCATGTCTACGGAAAGTTCCTCTTGAGACAAATCTTCTCCTCTTGAGGCTTGAACCAACAAAGGCGATGCCCCACCCGATGTCTCCAGAACCACCTGCTGTTTCACGTTACCCGAATCTGCCGTTCGACGATAAAAATCGTAAATTCCCAGATCGTTGTAGTAGCGGACGCGATCAGCCAAAGCGCGGCGTAGTTGCGGATCCAAATAGGCAGACATGGTTTGGTGAAAATTGTAATACGAGAACGAATATGCTTATAGGTGCTGCTTATGGGAACATTCGCATCAGGAATTTCTTGTCGCAAACTTTTGTCACCTTCGCCAAATCAGCTTCGCACTGTAGATTATCGACATGACGACCTTCCGATCAGCCGCATTAACGCTTCTTGCGATGTCGCTTCTTTTCTCTGTACCGTCCCTCGCCGATGAGGACGGCGCTTTCTGCACTTTCAAAGGTTACCTCGGGTACGAGATGCGTGAGGGAATGACTCCGAGCGTCTCTGGACACGTGCTCAGAGTGATAAGGTTTGATGGGCAACACGGCATCTACACGGCTGGGGACGCTACCCTGCAAGATTTTCAAGTGCACCATATGACTTGTTTCGAAGATCGCGTCGAGATTTCCGGGTGGGCGAATATTTTCAAGCGCTATATCGTGTCTATCGCAGGCAAGGGCAGTCTCCAGGTCCTAAACTTCGTGGAAGATCCGGCGCGAAAGTTCGACCGCACCAAGGATGGCCCTGAACCTCATCAACTGGCTTTTGACAAACCAGGACCGCAGCCGTTGGAATCCGATGATCCCGAACACAAGTACACGCTATTGCTTACCGCGTGGGACAAGACTGTAGAAGGAGGGGTAGAGCACCACAAAAAAGCCGAAATCCTTCAGACTGATTTCCATGGTGCCGTATCGCAGCGCGTTCCGGTGTACGAGACTGCAATCGTCGAAACCATCGATTAATCATTTCGCAGCCGTGCACCCCTGCTTCAGTCTGGCCGCGCAATCGAGCACTCTTTGCGCAACTTCCCACTTCGTAGTTTCGGGAACCTGGATGGTTTCCGAGGTAGTCAGAATGGTGACGGCGTTTCGTTCTGAGTCGAAGCCGATGCCTTCGCGCGAAACATCGTTGACGACAATGGCGTCGAGCGACTTCGAGGCCAGCTTTTTGCGGGCATTGTCGAGTACATTTTCGGTTTCGGCGGCGAATCCGATTACGAGCTGAGAAGTTTTCCGGCGCGCGATTTCAGCGAGAATGTCGGGAGTGGGCTCGAGATTCAAAGTCAAATGTCCTGCTCGTTTCATTTTCTGCGCGGGCGGATTGCTGACCGCGTAGTCCGACACGGCTGCCGTCTTAATGACGATTGAAGCCTCGGGAAGCAGACGCAGCACAGCGTCCAGCATCTGCTGTGCAGATTCGACCTGAGTGACCTCGGCAGCCGACGGCGGCTTGAGCGAAGTAGGCCCACTCACCAGCAGCACGCGTGCGCCGCGGCGAAGGGCAGCTTCGGCCAAGGCGTAGCCCATGCGGCCGCTCGAGCGGTTTGTAAGATAGCGCACGGGATCGATCTTTTCGCGAGTCGGACCCGCGGTGATCAGCACAGTCTCGCCAGCGAGATCTTGCGATGCGCCAAGCGCCTCCAACACCGCTGCCACTACCGCCTCGTTTTCTGCGAGCCGTCCTGGGCCGGTCATTCCGCAGGCGAGATAGCCACTGCCGGGATCAACAATTTTGACGCCGCGCTTGCGCAGGATTTCGAGGTTCTGCTGTGTGGCCGGATGCTCCCACATGTTGACGTTCATGGCAGGCGCAACCACGACGGGAGCAGTTGTGGCGAGGTAGAGAGTCGTCAGAAAATCATTCGCGATTCCCTGCGCGAATTTCGCGAGAACATCGGCCGTCGCGGGCACCACAACGAGAGCGTCAATCGATTGCGCAACCGCAATGTGCTCGATGGCGGAATCGATGTTCGGCTCGGTGCCGGCCGCGTCAGAAAACATTCCGGTGATTACTTTCTCCCCGGAGAGCGCGGCGAAGGTGAGAGGACGAACAAACTCCTGGGCGGAGGCGGTCATTACGACTTGAACGCGAATGCCGCGGTCCTGCAGCAGGCGGACAATTTCAGCGGCTTTATAGGCGGCGATCCCGCCGCAGACTCCAAGGGCGACCTTCATAAGAAGCTAGGAGCTTTGAGCTACGAGCAAGGCAGACATGGTGTGCCGCGAATCTGTGCGACGGAGCTTGCTCGAAGCTCAGAGCTCGCGGCTCGCCTTCAGCTTTCTTGCCCGATGGTCTTATCCAACAATTCGCTGGCGACTTCGACTGGCGACGCGGGCGCTTCCGGGATCACCCATTTCACTTTGCCCGCCTTGATCTCGTCCTGCGCGATCCTGCACGGCTTGCGCGAATGCGTTTCGATTACGGGCGGCGCTCCACCCTGGAGTTGGCGGGCACGGCGGGCTGCCACCAGAATGTACCGGTAATTGCTATCGAAACCGTCGATCAACTTCATTGGATTCTCCCCTGCTCACTTGCCGCGACTGGCGGCGACTTCCCGGAACGACTGCAGAATCGGATGCAAACGTTCACGGACATTTTCCAAACGATACATATCAGCTCTTGCGCTCAAGCTTTGGTTTTCGTGCCGGTTGCGCCGGAGCCGCTCTGAAAGCACAATCGCCTCGAGTCCTTGCACGGATTCCTCCAGGCGGTCGTTCACCAAAATATAGTCGTATTTCCCGTAATTCTCAATCTCGCGGGTGGCCGCATCCAGGCGCCGCTGGATGACAGACTCCGCGTCCTGACTGCGGTTTCGCAGACGCTGCTCGAGTTCGCTGCGGTTCGGAGGCAAAATGAAAATGCTGACCGCCTCAGGAATTTTCGCCCTGATCTGTTCGGCACCCTGCACATCAATATCGAGCAAAAGGTCTTTTCCCTGCTCTTCCGCTTTGCGCAAAAAGCGTCGCGCGGTGCCGTAGTAATTGCCGAAGACGTTCGCGTGCTCCAGAAACTCAGCATTGCGAATCATGTCTTCGAATTGCTCGCGCGAAACGAAATAATATTCGCGCCCATTCTGTTCGGCGCCGCGTGGATTACGCGTGGTGTAAGAAATCGAGAACTCCAGGTTCGGGACTTTTTCTCGAAGTTGCTTGACCAGAGTTGATTTGCCCGATCCCGATGGCGCGGAGATGATAAAGACGTTGGTCATTACTCTATATTCTGCACCTGTTCGCGGGCTTTCTCGATCTCTGCTTTCATGGCCAGTCCCGCTTCGGTAATTCTAACGGCCTCGCCCGCCAGCCCGGACGTCTTCGAAAGTAGGGTATTGGCCTCACGATTCAGTTCCTGCAACAGGAAATCCAACTTTTTGCCAACCTCACCGGTGTTGGCGAGCAAGGCGAGGAAATGTTGAACGTGGTTCTCGAGGCGAACGATTTCCTCTTGTATGTCGCTGCGATCGGCGAGCATGGCGGCTTCCTGGACGATGCGGTCCTGGTCCACCGAACTGCCCAGCCACTCCTGCATTCGGGTTTGCAGGCGCTCGGCATAATTCTTGAGCACGGCGGCGCGATGTTTCTGAACTTCAGACGCGGCAGAGAGCAAGTGTGACATGCGCTCGCGCAGCTCACGTTCCATTGCTCGGCCTTCTGCTTCGCGCATTTTGTTCAAAGCGTCGAGGGCCTCTTCCAATTTTGGCAAGATGACTGGCGTCAGTTCCTCCTCGGCTGGAGCGACGGAGGCGTCGAAAGCGCCAGGCAGCCGGAGCACAGCATTGAGATCCGGCTCGGCTGCAATTCCGGCTTCCACCGCAGCTGCACGAAAAGCCTGCACGTAACCGATCACCAGCTGCCTGTTGAGCGCCATCACCGAGGACCCACCGGGATCGAACGAGAGGGTAACGTCCACATGCCCGCGTGCCAGTTTTTCCTTCAGTACGCGGCGCAGGTTCATCTCGAGAGCGTCGGTGTTCGCGGGAAGGCGGAAATGAATATCTAGAAAACGATGATTTACAGATTTGATCGAAAGATTAAACGCGAGTTCCTTGACGTGTCCTTTTACTTGAGCAAACCCGGTCATGGATCGAAGTGGCATTTAGAAGGTTCCCAGCTCTTTCACGATCGCGGCCCGCGGCGCATCGATGTCGATGAATTGCAGATCATACAACCGCCTGTAGGTACCGAGCTTCTGCATTAATTCTTCGTGCGTTCCAATGTCGGCGATGGCGCCATTTTCAACGACGGCAATCCTGTCGGCGCGGCGCACCGTGGAGAGCCGGTGCGCGATCACAATAACGGTGCGTCCGGTCATAAGGTTGTGCAGCGCTGACTGCACCAGCGCTTCCGATTCGCTGTCGAGCGCTGACGTGGCTTCGTCGAGAATAAGAATTGGAGAATTCTTCAGCAGCGCACGGGCGATGGCGATGCGCTGACGCTCGCCTCCAGAAAGCCGGACGCCCTTTTCGCCGATTACCGTCTCATATCCCTGCGGCAGCTCCATGATGAAGTCGTGGGCCAGGGCTGCTTGAGACGCGGCTTCCACTTCTTTTTGCGAAACTCCCGGCTGTCCGTAGGCAATATTGTTGCGCAGCGTGTCGTTGAATAGCACCGTCTCCTGAGTGACTACGCTGATTTGCGAGCGCAATGATGCCAGGGTGACATCACGCACGTCGTGGCCGTCAATCACGATCCTGCCGGAAGTGACATCGAAGAAGCGTGGCACAAGCGAAACCAGAGTGCTCTTGCCGGAACCACTCGATCCGACCAGAGCCAGAATCTCACCGGGTTTCACATCGAGAGTGATGTGATGAAGCACCTCGCGCTGCACGCCCTCGGAGTCGTAGCAGAAGCTTACGTCGTCGAAAGCGATCTTCTTTGAGAACGGCGGAAGCACCAGGGCGCCGGGCTTTTCGCAAATTTCGTCGGCAATGTCCATGAATTTGAAAATCTCCGACGACGCGCCGAGCGCCTGCTGAAAGCTGTTGTAAAAGAGCGCAAACTTCCGGACGGGATCGTACAACTTAAACACGGCGATGATGAAGGCCACGAAAATTCCAGGCGTCATCCAACCGTGCACGATTTCTTCGCGGCCGAGCAACAAAAGCAAGGCAATTGCAATTGCGCCGAAAATATCCATCAGCGGAGAGCTGATTGCCGCAGCCGCTACGGAACGCAGATTGGCCCGGAAGAGGCGCTGCGCGGCTTTGCGGAATCGCGCAAACTCCCATGCCTCCATGCTGAAGGCTTTGACGATGCGGTTGCCGGTGATGGTCTCGTGAAGAATGTTCTGAATGTCGGCAAGCTGGTCCTGGCCGCGGCGAGTGGTGTGGCGCACGCGGCGTCCAATTTTGCTGGCGGAGAAAATAATGAAAGGTACAAACAACAAAAGCAGCCATGCGAGCTTCCTTCCCAGCACGATCACGACGCCGGCGGTGAATAGGAAGGTGAAAAACTGCTGCAGGAATTCCGCCAGAATGCTGGACATGGCGAACTGCACCCGCTCGATGTCGCTGACGATGGTCGAAAGCAGCTTGCCAGTCGAATGCTTTTGAAAAAACGCCGCCGAGCGGCGAAGAATGGACTTGTAGAGCGAATTGCGCAGGTCGGTGATCAGGCCGTATCCGGCGTAGTTCACCAGATAGGTTCCAGCGTAATCAAAGAGGCCTTTCAAAATCGTGGACGCCACAAATGCGTAAGCGACTACCGTCCAGGCGTTATGAAAGTGCGCAGGAACAAACCGCTGCAAGTAGATCGTGTGGTGGGTGTGGGGGATGGTGAACAGCAGAATGTTGTCGGAACCCGAGGACGGATTCAACACGCGATCGAGGACGGGGCCGACCAGCAGAACGCGGAAAGCATCCAGAAAACCCACCGCCGCGAGCAACAGCACGGACGGAATGAACTGCCACCAATACGGAACCAGGTAGCGCAAAAGGCGCGTCAGTTGCCGCATGCGCAGCTCCGGATGGGCATATACGGGTGCCTAGCCGCAGGGAGGCACTGGATACAGCAGAAAGCCCCCCGGCCGCAGGATGAGGTCAGCATCGCTTGCAAGACCGTATTCTACTTGAGACTGGAAGGACCGGCTAAGGCTGAAGATGAAGACGGGGATGATACGACACTAGTGGGACAACACGCCTTCGTAGCTGCGCAACAATAACCCGAATGCGGCCTCGGGGGCGACCGGCGGGGAATAAAGATAGCCCTGCGCCATCTCGCAGCCAAGTCGATTGATTTCCGCCACCTGCTGTTCAGTTTCGCATCCCTCGGCGACAACTTTCAGGCCCATACTGTGGGCCAGCATGATGATGAGCCGCACGATTTCGTAACTATCGCGATCGTTGTTCATCTGCGCAATAAAGACGCGGTCAATCTTGAGGGCATCGACGGGGAAGCGCGGCAGCCGGCTCAACGAGGAGTACCCGGTCCCGAAATCATCAATGCTCAAGTGAATGCCCAGCGCTTTCAGTTCCAACAACACCTTAAAGGCCTGGTCGGCATCCTCCATCGCAATGGTTTCGGTGATTTCCAGATGCACGGTGCTCGGGTCGGTCGCGGTCTGCTCAATGATGCCGCCGATGTCTTTCGCCAGATCAGCCTCGACAAACTGCCTGGAACTAATGTTCACGCTGATTGCAAGGGGAGGATCGCAGCAAAATTGGGATTGCCACATCTTGAGTTGCTGAAAGGCGTCCTGCATGAGCGCGCGATTAATGGGAAGAATAAGGCCAGTCTGATCGGCAACGGGAATAAACTCAGCCGGAGACACCAAGCCTTCGGGCCGTTGCCATCGGCTTAGGGCTTCGAATCCGGCGATCTTTCCACTCTGCAAAGACACGATCGGCTGGTAGTAGACGATGATTTCTCCCCGTTCCAGACCCTGGCGCAGGTCGGTTTCGAGTGTCAGCCTGCGAACCGCGCTGGAGTGCATGGCTGGATCGAACACCGCGCAACGAGCTTTGCCGGTCCGCTTGGCCCGGTACATGGCGAGTTCCGCGTCGCGGAGCAGGTCCTCCGGCGCGCTGTAGGAATTGCTGCTTAATACGACTCCGATGCTGGAAGAGATCACGATTTGCTGCTTGCCAATGACAAAGGGGACGGCCAGTTTGTCCTGAATTCGTTGCGCGACTCGTATGGCATCGCTGGGGTCGAAGACATCTTCGAGCAGTACGGTAAACTCGTCGCCTCCCAACCTAGCCAGGCTGTCATTGCCGGGCTGCGAGCCCAGGTTTCCGGCGTCTGCTGAACGGGCAATCGTGTCTGTATCGCGAAAGGAAACGCTCAGGCGCTTGGCAACTTCGACCAGCAGTTCATCACCTACCGAGTGTCCGAGGCTGTCGTTGACGACTTTGAATTCGTCGATGTCAACGAAAAGCACGGCAAATTTGTAGTCCGAGTGACGGCGGGCGCGCAGCAAGGCATGTTGCAAGCGGTCAACGAAGAGAACGCGGTTGGGAAGATCGGTCAGGCCGTCATGAAAGGCGTTGTGGGCCAGCATTTCCTCGGCGCGCTTACGCTCAGTGATGTCGCGGTTCACGATCACGAGCCGGTCGCTTCCGGCGGCATTTTGAATGGGACTGGCGGTGGATTCCAGAATGCGCCAGCTCCCGTCCTTGTGGCGCATTCGATACTCCAGCCTTTGGCCGCGACGAGTGGTACGGGCTTTGGCTGCAGCTTCAATTACTCGCTCGCGGTCTGAAGGATGAATTTGGTCTATTGAAGAGCCGCTGCTCAGCTCCTCAGCGGAATAGCCGAGTACTTTTTCATAGGCGGGGCTGTTGTATAAGCGGTGGCCATCGCCGTCAACGACGGCAATCATATCGGCAGCATTTTCGGTAATGAGTTGAAATAATTCGTCCCGTTCAGAAAGCTGGCGGCGGATGCGTTGCAGCTGTAAATGCTGATACATCGTGTAGATGTCGAACAGCAGGACCAGGGCCGCGAGGCCGCGGACCCAGCCGCTAAGATCAGACCAATATTGCGTGGTGGCGTGATCTTCAGAAAAGGTCAAAAACACAATGCCGGCGGTCAGCGCAACCGTAACGGTTACGGCGAATCCCCAAAGCCACCACTCCCGACCTTCGATCTGATGGAATCGGGGCAGAGTTGTGCGCCGGCTTGACGTGGCAAGGTCCTGGAGCTTATTCGGCATTCGACCTAAAATTTTAGCCCGCAAATGGCCGGGACCAAGTTACATAGGTCGCTTGAGCTTTGGTTCTGTTCCGTTTTCGTAACAAAATCCAACTAGTAAACAGGTGGGTTGAAATCCGTGGCAAAGTGTCGCTAATGAACGCCGGAGGACATGAGGTGACGAATGTTAACTACGCAAGTCAGGAAGACCTACGAACGGCCAGCCCTGCGAAAGCTTAACGCCACACAAATAAGAACGAGGGCGACGAAGCACGCGAGGGAGTTCCTGGAATTGATCTTCCCCAGCCAGGCAAAGCACTCGGAAGAAGGAATGGCACAGCGAAAAAAGTACGAGAAGCCCGCGATACGAAAACTTACGCCGGAACAGGCGAAGCTACTGCTAGTTGGCTACGCTTCTGTCGGCGACCGTGGCGCCAAAGACCTATTGGAACTTATGTCCTCGGAAGCCGGCTACTCGATGGAGGACCGCCAGTAGAGAGTGTCTTAACGGAAAAGTTGGGGAAGCCGCTCTGCGGTTGACGTTGTTCGTGACCCACACCTCTTCGTTAACCCCCTCACGCGGCTTCCCCAAGTTTCTCGAATCGGTGTATGTTTTTTGAATACCATAGGCTTGCCAAGATGAATACCCTCTCTGATCCTCGTGCTCTCGTGATTACCCTCGACCCCTGGCTGGGTTCGACATTCAGCGACCTTTCAAAGGAGTTTGGTATTTACACGCAAACCAGCTCCAATGCTCGAGGTGTGCCTGAAGAATTGGGTCGGGAAAGGTTTGAAGCCTTGCTTCTGGATTTCGACACGGTCTCTGACTCGGCGCCAATCCTCATCACCCTTCGAGGCAACCCTTCGAACAAGAGTGCCGTTGTGCTTGCAGTGGCGACCGGTGACGAACGAAGGCAACAAGCGATTAACCTGGGCGTGAATTTCGTTTTTGAGCGGCCGTTGGAAGCCAAAGATCTAAGGCTCGCTTTAAGTACCGCGCACGGTTTGATGGTTCGCGAACGCCGGCGATATTTTCGATGTCCGATCGAGCTTCCGGTCCAATTGACCCGCGCCAACTCTACGGAGATCCAATGCACGACGTTCAACGTCAGCAGCGGTGGAATGGCGGTACACAGCACTATCCCATTTGATCTTGCAGAAAGCCTGGAAATCGCTCTGGAGTTGACGGAGGGAAGGATTGTGCTTGCCCAAGGCGCCGTGGTATGGGACGACCGCCACGGGAAGTCGGGCATCCATTTCACCTGCAGTCGGGAAATGCAGGAATTGCTGGATTCGTGGCTCGACCTTCGCTTCGCGCATTCTATCGCGTGACGGGACTGTGAGTTACTTCGGGCTGTCCCGGTGCACGACCTTCACGCGGTAACCCGCTTTACGCAGCCGTTTCGCGACGTCCTCCGCGATCATCACCGAGCGGTGCTGCCCTCCAGTGCAACCGAAAGCGATGGTCAAGTAACTCTTGCCCTCGTGGATGTAGTGGGGCAAGAGATAAATGAGCAAATCGGAGATGCGCTTGACGAATTCCACGGTTTGCGGAAAGGAGCGAATGTATTTTGCAACTTTCGGATGATGCCCGGTCAGCGGCCGGAATTCAGGCACGAAATGCGGATTGGGCAAAAAGCGAACGTCGAAAACCAGGTCGGCGTCATCGGGTACGCCATGCTTGAATCCGAAGCTGACGCATGAGACCAGAATGTTTCTGCCCTTTTCTTTTTTGTGAAACAGTTCGATGATGTGCGCGCGCAGCTCGTGAACGTTGAATTTGGAAGTGTCAATGACCAGATCAGCCATGGCGCGAATATGGCGCAGATGGCGGCGCTCGGCGGTGAGCGAGGACTTGACCGGAGAGTCGATGCCGAGCGGATGCGGGCGCCGGGTCTCGCTGTAACGGCGCAGCAGCACGGAATCCGACGCTTCGAGAAAAACCATCCGTGTCGCGATGATGCGTTTTACCGCTTTCACAATAGAAGGCAGTTCATCGAGTTGCCGCCCTTCGCGAACATCAACCACCAGGGCGGTGCGCTCAATTTCTGAAGACTGTCCGATGAGTTCGGCAAAGCGCGGGATCAGGCCGACCGGAAGATTGTCCACGCAGTAATAGCCGAGGTCTTCGAAGGCTTTGAGCACAGACGCTTTGCCGGAGCCGCTCATCCCGGTGATGATGACGACTTCGCCCCGCCGACGGCCGTCATGCGGCGGTTCTTTGTGCGCCAGCTTGCGCGTGGCGGCAGTTAGCTTGGTCGCGATTCGGCGAAGGGGCATCTTGAACGGATGTTAGCAGCGGGACGGGCGTGTCGCCAGTTCCGGGTGATGTACTTGAAAGCTACATAGACCCCGAAAATCACCCGCGCACCTGACACGC
>Ga0209580_10001227_pt1 | contig 12128 bp, 13 predicted proteins | sample Coa_R1_5_FD_187153 | JGI IMG/M metagenome (GOLD analysis project Ga0209580, IMG submission 187153) | Surface soil microbial communities from Centralia Pennsylvania, which are recovering from an underground coalmine fire - Coalmine... | ecosystem: Environmental > Terrestrial > Soil >...
CGGCTCTCGGAATATTCTTTGCCGGCCTACGCGTCTCACCAGCACTCTGGCTGATCACCTCGATCCCGAGATATGACGACATTGCGATCGTGATCGCATAGAGAAAGTTAGGATAGGTCGGCGAGGTTCCGAAGTGTATCGTGTTGAAACCGGACTTGAAAGAGAAGAGATAGCCGGCTATGAGCACCAAGGCGATTCCGGCGAGGTTGAAAAGGACGAGGAAGTAGGAGAATTTGGCCGATTCGGATATCCCAAATATATTGACGCCCATCAGCAGAATAATTGCTGCCGCCGTGGCCAGCCCAATGACTAGGGGAGAGTCTAGTCCGGGAATAAAGTATCCCAAGTAACCGACGGCTGCCAGTGCAGAAATTGCTGTCGTCACAACATAGTCTAGTAGTAGCGCCCAGGCTGCAAGGAAGCCGACGTTTCGTCCGAAGGCTCTCCTGGCGTAGACGAATGCTCCTCCTGCGACATGGTATAGGCTGGCGAGTTCCGCGTAGCAGAGCGCGGTCAGGACGTAGGCGATGGTTGCGAAGAGATAGGCGAATGTTGCGGCTGCGCCTGCGTAGATGATTACAAGTCCGAGTGTGAAATATATGCCCTCGGCAACGTCGGCGTATCCGAAGGCGAAGTTTCCGAGGATGCCGATGTTACGTCTGAGTCGTCGTCCTCGTCTCTGCGCCATGTGATGCGATCAAGAATCCTGCGAAACTCGACGTCGAGCTTGGACGCAGGCTCGGCCGGGCGCTAGATAATAAGATGTAGCTACGGAACCAGTGGTTCTCTCCGGGAGTCTGCTAAGCTCGCTGGATGTTCTATTCTTTGAGCTTGCCCAGTCGCTTCTCGATCATGTCGATCTGCTTTGATAGAAATGACCGGTAAGCCTTCAACAGCTTGACCTGGTGCGGTTTCGTCTGCTGATCAATGTTGGTCATGGTCCGTGTGAAGGTTTCAGACGCTTTCTCTAGCCCCTCATCTATTGAGGCGGACACTTTCGGGCTAACGTCGTGGACGAACTTGGATGTCGACTCGGCCCACGTCTTGCCTGCAGAGGCTAGATCTTTCGAAGCATGAGTAATGTCCTTGCGTATCTTATCGACTGTTGTCTTGACGTCTCGGCGCGATTCGGACTTGTTTTCAGCTGACATTCTAGTATCTACCGTACATCCTTACGAGATAAATCTTCAAAGTTGAACACTCTGGCCGAACCAATATTACCCGGGGAAGGAGGCTAGGCCCCCAACATGAAAGGCGTGAAGAAAGTCGTCTACGATGCCTGGAAGAACGGTACCTATCCAAGCTCGGCCACAAAGACGCTGGGTATCAAGATAGTAGAATTGTCTGAGGGACGATCACTTGTCGAGATGATGGTTGATCCTAAGCATCATAATATGTCGGCGACTATGCACGGGGGGATCATGGCCGATATTGCGGACGCTGCGATGGGCATAGCCATAGCCACGACTATAGCGCCTCAGGAGGATTTTACGACAATGGAGATGAAGATCAGCTTCTTCAGACCCCACATCAAGGGACCCTTACGGGCAGAGGGAACCGTGGCAAAACGGGGAAAACGAGTAGCCTTTACGGAGGCAGTGCTCACGAACGAGCAGAAGCAGGTTGTCGCTAAGGCGAACGGAACATGGCTGTTCCTAAACGCCTAAACCGTGCGAACAAGTCTCCAGACGAATGTTCTGGCTCGGCGCCGAGTGCGCGCGTGCACGGCTTCGAAAATTTTTGAAAAAAGAATGCTTTTTTCGCGCTCTTTCTGAACTGAAGAGAGTGAAACTGGCTATACTTCGAGACGGACCCGGTACTCGCCGAATGCGTCCCTCAAGGTATCGCTGATCTCACCCACGGTGCAGTCAGAACGGACCGCTCGTAGGATATCGTCAAGCAGGTTCATGTCTCTCCGTGCAGAGGTGGCAAGCTTAGCGAGAGCATTATTCACTTTCGCATTGCTCCGTTGGTTCCTGAACCTTTTCAATTGTCGAACCTGCAACTTCTCGATATTTGGGTCGATCTGCTGAATCTTCATCTTCTCCGGACTCTCTTCTTTGAAACGGTTCACCCCGACAATTATGTTCCTTCCCTCATCAACCGATCTTTGAAACTCGTAAGCGCTCTCCTGGATCTGCCGATGAACGAATCCGGACTCGATCGCCTTCCTCGCCCCACCAAGCTTTCGAACGGTCTCCATCAGCCGGCCTACCTTCTCCTCGATTGTCTTTGTCAACTGTTCGAGATAGTAGCTTCCTCCTAGAGGGTCTACCGTGCGTCCGACCCCGGACTCGTAGGCGATTATTTGTTGCGTCCGTAAAGCGATCCTAGCCGACTCTTCAGTTGGGAGACCCAACGCCTCGTCCCGGGAATTGGTGTGCAATGACTGGGTCCCTCCTAGAACCGCGGCCAGTGCTTGGACCGCGACCCTAGCGATATTATTGTCGGGCTGTTGGGCGGTCAGAGTCTCTCCGCTCGTCTGGGTGTGAAAACGGAGCTTGGTCGACTCGGGATCTCTAGCCCTGAAACGTCTCTTCATGATATCTCCCCAGATTCTCCGGGCCGCCCGGAACTTGGCAATCTCCTCAAGGAAATCGTTCCGGCAGGCAAAGAAGAATGAGAGCTGAGAGGCGAAATCGTCCACCTTGAGACCCCGAGCCAAGGCCGCTTCAACGTACTCGATAGCGTTCGAGAAACAGAACGCAAGCTCCTGGACAGCGTTCGCGCCGGATTCGCGGATGTGATAGCCGCTGATACTGATGGGATGCCAGTGAGGCATCTTGCGAGCGCAATATTCGATAAGGTCGACCGCTAGTCTGAGCGAGGCTTCGGGTGGATAGATGTAGGTATTCCGGGCAATGTACTCTTTCAAAATATCATTCTGTGTTGTTCCTCGAAGCATTTTCTGTTGTATTCCCTGTTCTACTCCGACAGCTGCGTAGAGGGAGAGTAGGATTGGAGCGGTCGAGTTTATCGTCATACTGGTGCTGACTTGTCCGAGATCTATCCTGTCGAAGAGTCGTCTCATGTCGTCGATGCTGCTGATCGCAACACCCACTCGGCCCACTTCGCCTTGAGACCTCTGATGATCAGAATCCAGTCCGAGCTGTGTGGGAAGGTCGAACGCCGTGCTGAGCCCAGTCTCCCCATGAGAGATTAGATACTTGAAGCGCCGGTTTGTCTCCCGGGCCGAGCCGTAGCCGGTGTACTGGCGCATCGTCCACAACCGGTCCCGGTACATTCCTGGATAGATGCCTCGCGTAAACGGATACTGCCCGGGTTTTCCAAGGGACCGGGTCCACTTCGCGGGGACATCACGAGCACCATAGACTGTCTTGACGGGAATCCCCGAGTCGGTCTCCGCGTTGCTAGGCATTTGATGACGCGTCCAGCCTTGCTATGATCTTCACAAGCTTGCCAGCGGCTGTCTCCGGGTCCAACTCTTTCTTTGAGACTTGTCCGAGAAGCTGATGCCACTGCCTGTCCCGCTTCAGACGGTCTACGGTCTCATTGTAAAAATCTGAAAACGCCGCCTCGACCAGTTCTGCCTCCAGCCGCCTTCTCATTCTCTCCTCTCTAAGACCATGTTCGTCCAGGAACTTTCCAAATTTTTCAAGAGCATCGACAAGCGCCGCGACTCCGGTGCCTTTCAGCGCCACCGTCTTGAGTACGGGAGGCCGCCAGCCATCCTTCTCCTGAACACCGCTCGCGACATTGAACATTGTCTTGGCAGGATTGACAATGTCCGCCTTGTTAACGACGAACATGTCTGCGATCTCGTTGAAGCCGGCCTTGAATGCTTGAACCTCGTCCCCGAGCTGAGGCATCAACACCACAACGGTCGCATCGACGGCTGTTGCTACTTGAACCTCGGTCTGGCCAGCTCCGACCGTCTCGACGATCACAACGTCCATGCCGGCCGCGTCAAGCAATCGTATAGTGTTCCTGGCTGCTCGGGCTAGGCCGCCGACGTCGCCTCGGGAAGCCATGCTGCGGATGAACACCTCTCTCTCTAGACTGTGATCCATCATCCGAATCCTATCACCCAACAACGCACCCCCAGAGTAAGGGCTTGAAGGGTCGATAGCGAGCACCCCGACACTCTTCCCTCTCCTCCGATACTCCTCAATGATCTTGTCGACCAGTGTACTCTTGCCAGTGCCGGTGGGACCCGTGATGCCGACCGTGAAGGCCTTGCCCGTCCGGGGATAGAGGTCCCGGATCAGTCTGCGACCCTCCTCGCCACCATCCTCGACTAGTGAGATTGCTCTGCCGAGAGCCTGGTGATCCCCTTTCAAGACTCTCGAGGCCAGCTCAGATACCAAAGCAACGTCTCGGTCCCGGCCTCGCTCCTATAGCGTATTTCAACGTTCAGAGAATATCAAGGGAGATAATGGAGAAATAGGAAAATCCACCCAGGTGATACTGTCCCGTGAAAGTTTTGGCAAAAGGCTACTGGAAGAAAGTCCTGGCCGAGATCAAGCAAGCACATAAGACGAGACCGTCAACATTCAACTCGTCCTATCTGAACAAGGTTAGACGGCAGAAAACCCGCTGGGAACAGAAGACGGTGAAAGACTGGACGCGGACCAGTCCAGAATTGAAGAAATATGTCCGGAATCCGTCGAACATTCTCATCGGACGATTGTACACTCCTGATGATGTAGGATACCATGACGAGATCGGCGAGGCCGGTTTTCCGGGCGAGTATCCCTACGTGCGAGGGGTCTATCCGACCATGTACCGGGGCCGTCCCTGGACGATGCGAATGTTCTCGGGATTCGGGACTCCCGAGGACACGAACAAGCGGCTCCACTATCTTCTCGAACATGGCGAGACTGGGTTGAGCATCGCGTTCGACATGCCCACACTGTACGGTTATGATCCTGATCATCCACGTGCCGAGGGCGAGGTGGGCCGATGCGGGGTGTCAGTTGGCTCGCTGAAGGACATGGAGATCCTCCTCGAAGGTATTCCTCTAGACCAGGTGAGCACGAGTATGACGATCAACGCTCCCGCTTCTGTATTGACAGCGATGTATGTTGGAGTAGCAGAGAGACAAGGAGTGAAACCGAAACAGCTCCGCGGGACCGTCCAAGCGGATATTCTGAAGGAGTATATTGCGCAGAAGGAGTGGGCGTTCCCGCCTGAGGCTCATCTGCGCATCATTCGGGACATGATGGTATACTGTAGCAAGGAGATGCCCCAGTGGAACTACATCAGCATAAGCGGCTACCATATTCGGGAGGCGGGCTCTAGCGCGGTCCAAGAACTAGCCTTCACATTGGCGGATGGGTTTGCCTATGTTGATCTGGGGATCGAGGCGGGACTAGACGTGGACGAGTTCGCGCCGCGCCTGTCGTTTTTCTGGAACTGCGGAATGGACTTCTTCGAAGAGATCGCCAAGTTCCGTGCGGCCCGGAGAATATGGGCGCGAGTAATGAAGGAGAAGTACAAGGCGAAAGATCCGAGGTCATTGCTGTTACGGACGCATGCTCAGAATTCTGGCGCGTCATTGACGTGGCAGCAGCCGCTCAACAATATTGTCCGGACTACGATCGAGGCTTTGGCTACTGTGCTTGGTGGGACCCAGTCGTTGCATACTAACTCGTATGACGAGGCTTGGGCGTTGCCGTCGGAGAAGGCGGCGACCGTCGCGCTGCGGACACAACAGATCATTGCGGAAGAGACGGGTGTCGCTGACACTATTGATCCGTTGGGCGGCTCCTACTACATTGAATGGTTGACAGACCAGATGGAAGAGAAAGCGTTCGAGTACTTTGACAAGATAGAACGGGCGGGCGGATTGTTGAACTCTATCAAGACCGGCTTCCTACAACGCGAGATCGCCGACACCGCCTACCGCTACCAGCAAGAGCTCGAGAAACAAGAACGGATCATCGTCGGAGTCAACAGGTACCAGGTCGAGGAGAAGAAGCCGATCGAGACGTTGAAGATCAACGAGGAGGCTCAGAGACGCCAGGTCGAGAGAATGGCCCGGGTCCGAGAAACCCGAGACAATGCTAAGGTCCAAGACGCACTGGACGAGTTGCGGAAGGCGTTCGAGGACGAGAAGGCCAACTCAATGTATCCCATAATCAAAGCGGTCAGAGCATACGCGACCCTCGGAGAAGTCATGGACGTCGGCCGAAAAGTGTTCGGAGACTACAAGGAACCTCCGATTCTCTAACCCGCTATCACTGCTGCAAGATAGGTTGTAGGCTGATAATGCTCGAGAAAAAATTTGTTTTGTGTCGATCCACGCTTGTTCCCTATCGCCGGTTGGGCCCTTTCACGCTTGCAGAATGGGCTGATGTAGGGGATTATCGGCCCCGCTTCCCGGTTTCATGATCCGGGCTTATTCCAGAATCCTTTCCAAAGCGTTGGTTTGTGTCGCGGGAGATCACGCTCTACAAATTTTTCGAAGAGGGTCCCGCGGGTTGAACCCATTCCTCGACTAGATCCCATTATTCCCCTTGATCTGGGCGAGTCGGCTGTTTTCGTCATGCAGGTTAATGCGCGGAGGTGAACGTGCAGAATGCGGCTAGGTCAAATCGCGTGCCCCGATCTGCGATCAGAGCTTATTCCAGGCGATTTCCTAACAAACAAATAGCGATACTCGACCATACCCCCAGGAGAACAAGACAATTGGCTAGACAAGTTCCAAAGTTTCAGAAAAACCCGAAACCATGGAAGACTATCGGGTCCAAGAAACTGATCAAAGCTGGAAACGTAGAACTCTACATAGACAAGATAGTCTCCAAAACGGGCTTTCGGACCGACTTTCTCCGTCTCCTACTCCCCGACTTCTCCGTAATAGTACCCGTACTCGACAAGAAGCGTCTAGTGTTCGTCTGGAACTACCGCCACCCGATACAAGGCTGGGAACTCGAACTGCCCGCCGGCGGAGTTGACAACGGCGAATCGCCAGAGACCTGCGCCCGGAGAGAGCTGAAGGAAGAGACGGGATACTCGGCTCGATCATGGAAAGGACTCGGCTGGCTACACACCCTACCAGGAATGTCACCGCAGAAAGTTCACGTCTTCCTAGCGAACGGATTGAGAAAAGGAAGCCTGAAACGCGAACCCTACGAACACATGAAAACCAAAGTTCTATCGATCGACCAAGCGTACAAGCTATTGCGGTCAGGCAGAATAATCCAGTCTCCAACAGTCTCAGCCCTCGGGCTGGCAGAGAAGACTCTACTTGGATAGTCTGAAATCGTCTGGTTTACCGTTAAGTTAGACGGTTGCTCCGCAAGTAAGGCACTTCGGCGAGCCCATCGTCAGCCTGCTACCACAATAGGGACAGCTGACAAGAGCCTTCGGACCCGTCCCAGAGCTAGTACCAGTAGTGTTGGCGCCACTCGGCATCTGAGAAACTGGAATTGAGGATCCAATAGTCTGCAAAGTTGGAGTGGTTGGTAACACTGCGGGCATGGATGGAGCATAACTCGGAATGTTGGTAGCAAATTGTTGCTGTGGGAAACCTGGTCGAGATGGAAAAGCCACAGGATACGACGCACTGAACGGCAGGCTTCCCTTTCCGAAAAAGACTTTCACATGATTTCTTGTCAGATAGTAGATCATTAACGACCAGAAGAAAATTCCGACAATAGCACCAGTGATCAGACCGATCGCTAGGGATGCGACCGCTCCCAGCAAGGAGAGAACACTGAAAACCATCCCGAGGGTCCAAGCCCAGCCTCTACCATGTAAGAATCCGATCCCAGTGGCAAACCAGATTATACTAAAGAAGAGAGCTATTCCTCCAATAACCAGTCCGATGGTTCCGACAATTGATCCGATTGCTGGTATTGCAGTGGCTAGTGCTGATAGTCCAATAATTGCGAAACTGATCAGTAAACCAGCTATTCCAATCAAAATCTCCAGGATAGCGAGTATGGCCACTCCGGCCGGTCGAGACGGCCTCTGCATCATGGGACGATTTCGGAGAGGCCCGGTGTGTTAAGCCGACTGTAACCAGTCTCAAGTTAAAGCAGTGAGTCTACGCAATACCGGTCAGAAAGAAACAGCAGGTCGGATCTATGATGGCTCGACGAGCTACATAGAAGGCGATTGTGGCATAGGAGTAGCGGGCATCGCGCCGCCCTTTCCAAAGAATGCTTTCACTCGAGGTCTAGTCAAGTAGTAAATTATGATGATCGGAATGACCACTCCTATAGCTCCAGAACTTGGACTCGTTAATCCAATTACAATTTCGACGATATTCACAACTATGTTGATGATGCCTACGACAATGGCCAGCATCCAAGCCCAGCCTTTGCCGCCGAAGAAGCCGATCCCAATCACCAAGCCAAGAATTCCCAGGATCAACAAGAAGGCACCGAACGCATAGAATATTGCAGAAAGAGTCGATGTGGTATATCCCGACAGCCCAGTGTATTGAGAGGTAAAGCTCGAAGAGCCGATAATGGCTGCAGCAGCCAGCAGGACTCCCCCACCTAAGAGTCCGAAAACGCCCCCCAGAATCTGTAGTACGCCTAGAACGGTTACTCCAGTGGGTCTCACAGGTTTCTGCATGGCTCTAGTCTACATTACGGCGGCGCCGCACGACGGGCATCTAGTAGCCCCCGCCGGTATGCTAGCTCCACAGTTCTTGCAGGTCATACCCATTCCACCCATCGGTGGAGGAGCCGTCCCCATCGGACCCATCGCGCCTGTTGGGTAGGATCCCATTGGCTGGCCTGGCATCATTCCGGGCGCCATTGATGGCTTGAACACGAGGGCGAGTATTCCACCGATCAGTCCTAGGAGGAAGCCGATGAACAGCCCTCCGACGGCAGTGACCCAGCTCAATATTGAAAGAACGAGAACGATGGCCCCCCACATTGTATGCGATCGTGGATTTGTGTACATCATTACTCCGCCGAGAATCATGATTATTCCAAAGACAACGCCCACGAGGCCAAGAGCGAGAAGGGTAGCACTAGCGCCTCCAGAGCCGACGATGCTTAGCGAGCCGATTACGGAGCCCAGAAAGGCTATGAAGACTCCTCCCAATATGACAAATATTCCGCCTATTAGCGAAAGAACCATTGCAGCAGTCGGTTTCTCTCCCAATTTCGGTCAGCGGATTGTTCTTCCGTACAATATTTAACACATTCTATACCGTTGCAGTTTGAGCGATTTTTCGAATTCTCAGATAGTTTCGTCGGTTTTCGCACTATCTAGGGACAGGTTCTGTCCGTTTGGACCCCCCAGCGCCAATCTCATAGAGAGGTGTCGGGACGAGATGTCCGAGAGTTTTCTTTCTCAAGAAGAAGATGTAGAGTACGAATGAAAGACCCAGAAGACTCGTCCCAAGTCTACCGATGATTTCAAGGATCGAATCGAAGAAGAGTGCCCAGAAGCCTATAGCGCCTGCGATGAGACTGAGTCTCTGCAGATCCGTGAAACCTTTCGTTGCCCAGCGACTTAACAATCGCTCGTAGCCGAGGACCAGAAACGCGCCAAGGATCATGGTCCCAATCGCATATGGGATCAGCGCGGTGTTGAATAGAAAGAAGAAAACGGCCGGCACGGAGACCCCGATAAGAACCAACGGTTTCCATGAGACCCGAAGTGTTCGCTCAGAGGGGACAATGTTGGGTATTCTCTTTGCAATCCAGCCGAGGACGGCAACTGCAGCAACGCAGCCTGCAATGGCCAAGACTGATGCGTTGTATGGAAAAGCGAAGAAACCTAGAATTATTGAGAAAACAAGGAGAGCATGGAAGAAGACTCTCGACCTTAGCGACAGCCAGACTTGAGAACGAGTCTGCGGATAAGTGAGCTCTGCCAAGAAGATAGGGATCGTGATGCTGAAGATGGCATGATAGATGGTGAGCCATTCTGCCCAGACCCAGTTGACTCCAAGCCATCTTCCGTAAGTCGCTAGTACGCCAAGGTCCTTCCATGATGGGTTGAAGAAACTGCGTACCATTATTCCCTCCTCGACGATCCCATACGCTGCGCCAAGGACCAATATCGAACGCCACCCCTTCTTCCATCTCCTAGCGTAGTCTCGCACCAGCAAGGCTCCACTGCCATAGAGTGATCCTAAGAGAAAGAGGACTCCCGGGTTGAGGAACGCGAAAGGCGGAGTTGATCCTGAGAGTCCCTCGCCGGCTAGAGGTGAGAGGAAAAAGAGTAGCAGGATGGGTTTCCGATAGCCTTTGCTGAGAAAGCTCAGGTGCAATGCGATACTGAGGTTTGAGTGCGATGAAAAAAGGGAGTTTGATACCACACGCTACGATAGCGTGTTACTTCGCTGACCGTTAGGCCACGAACAGCTGTTTACTTTTTGCTCCAGAGGCCGATGACGTTGCCGTGCGGATCTCCGATGGTTCCCCAGTAGCCCATTCCACCGCCGATGGCTTTCCTCTTCTTGAGGATGCGTCCACCGAGGCTCTTGGCCTTCTGCTGGGTCGCTGGTATGGTGTCAACGTTGACGTAGAGAGTAGTGCTTCCAGGCTTGACCTTCTTGCCGAGCATGAAGCCGCCGCCGACCCCTTTCTTGGAGGTCTGGAATGTCATGTACTGGTCGCCGAACATTTCGAATTTCCATCCGAAGAGTCTGTTGTAGAACTTTTTGGTAGCCATGAGATCCTTCGATAGTAGCTCTATGTGGCCGATTTCCTTTCCCATAGCCACGTATAGCAGAATATTCAGCTTTTAAAACATCACATTGAACCCGAAAAACGGGTTTTTGATGTATCCCGCACTCAGGCCACCGCTAGCCGCTCTAGGAACAACCGTTTGAAGCCCTGATCCACCTTTACGCACACCTCGACCCTGCTACCTCGCAATCTCTTCGCTGGCAGCGAATCACGTCGGTCAGCGATGGTCATCCCACTCGTTAACTCGCCTTTCGTTTCGATGTTGACGTAATATTCTGAGAATGCATAGAGTGATGGACGGATCGTCACGGCGACAGCCATGGGATCGTGAAGCGTAAACCGTCCGTGCATTCTCATGTTTCTCATTAGAATGCGCGTCGCAAACTTGGCAATCTTGCCTCTTGCTTTTCTGATTCTCGAGTAATCGTTTGCAGTGAGTTCCAATCTAGGAATTGTGGTGACGTCAAGTCCTACCGCTTTTAATTCGATGCCCGATTCAAAGACGGCCTTTGCAGCTTCCGGATCCGAGAAGATATTGAACTCAGCGACAGGCGTCTCGTTTCCGAAACCGTATTCTGTAATCCCGTAAGCTCCTCCCATTAAGACGATCTCTCTAATCTGTTTCCTTACGTCAGGGGTGTTTTTCAAGAGGGAGGCGATGTTGGTTAATGGTCCAGTACAGACGATTGTCACGCCATGTTTTTTTGAAGAAGACAGGGTCTCGACTATCATGTTCAATGCCGCTTTTCTTGCAACTCGTAATCTGGGAAGTGGAAGGTGAGAGTCGCCGAGACCATCACTGCCATGAAAATCGAACGCTCGAATAGGATCCCGAGCTAGCGGTTTCGATAGTCCTTCGGCAACCCAGACATCTCGTGTATCGACAAGCTCGACAACACGTAGCGCGTTCAATGTTGCCTGATGTACCGGGACGTTGCCCGAGACGGAAGTGATTCCGACTACTTCTATTTCCGGTGATCTTAGTCCGAGGATCAAGCCGAGAGCGTCGTCTATTCCGCCGTCCATGTCGATAATGACGCGAGGAGGCCTTTTCGACTTGATACCCGCCTGGTCAGGTCAGTGCCGCACATCATTTTAACCATCCTAAAACGATGACTTCCCGAGTCAGAGCGCAGAGAAATGGAAGAGAGAGCCGATGTCGTAATAGTCGGAGCGGGAATTGCGGGGATCGCGCTATCGTTTGAGCTACAGAAGAGAGGCGTCTCGACTATTCTGCTTGACAGTCGAAAGAGCCCTGATCCGACCCCTCGCGGAATAACTCTTCAGCCCAACGGTCTCGAAGCGCTCGAAAAGATTGGAATCCTCGATCGGGTGCAGCAAATGGGTACGGATGAGAGGATTCTTGAGATCAAGGACTGGAATCATAATCTTCTCCTGTTTCCCAGGGCTTCGGCCCGGAGCTTGGCGGGCTCTCAGCAGGTGCCCGCCAAGGCCTCACCGGACGCTGATCGTCCGGTTGAGAACAGAAGATAGCACACTTCT
>Ga0209580_10001232_pt1 | contig 12095 bp, 30 predicted proteins | sample Coa_R1_5_FD_187153 | JGI IMG/M metagenome (GOLD analysis project Ga0209580, IMG submission 187153) | Surface soil microbial communities from Centralia Pennsylvania, which are recovering from an underground coalmine fire - Coalmine... | ecosystem: Environmental > Terrestrial > Soil >...
ATGCGAGGCGCTCGCGGGTTGCCTTCTTGTGCTACGTCACAGGCGCCCCATATCTTGTGCTACACCCGCCCCGAAGAATGTCTTGTGCTACAGGGCGGGGCGTGGTACTATGTGGGCGTAGCACAAGACAGGGGGCGCGATGGACCGAAACAAGGCGCAGGCAAGATGGCGGGCGCTGTGCAACATGACCGTTGCTAGTGGGTGTACTGTCCATGAGGCGGAAGTAGCAGCGCGGCTCGCTAAGGCTCTGGCCTCTAAATGGGGATTCGCGGACACGCCAGTTAGCGACCGCTGGCGCGATGACTTCGACGCACGATATGAGAGGGCAGAGGCGCGGGCAGCGATGCGCTACGCTTGGGAGTATCGCACGTGCGGTAAGGCGCGTTGCCGTTGCATGAGGATAGGTGACAAACACGGCCCGTACAAATATGGCAAGGTACGGCGCGGTAATCACGTCTATTCAATTTATCTCGGGCGTTAGCTTCCTGCGGCGTTACTGAGGATTGAGAAGTTTGCTTGTACCAGGTCAATGCGGACGTTGGTGGCGCGGGTTGCTGGCAGAATTGTGCTCGCGTAATCCGTGCAGACAATCACCAGTGCGGGTGCGGGATTGTTTGGGAAATCCTCGGCCCAGGCGTGGGCGTATCCCATGATCTCCCCGTAGGCGGCCAGGGTTGCGCGGCGCTTGACCTCGAATATGGTTGCCTCGGCGCTTGGAAACACGTCATAGACTTGCTGCGCGTCCGTGATCTCGCCTTGCAGCAATGCCGGGTCAATCCCTTGCCAGCCAATCGAATCAATCCGCATCTGAGAATTCAGCATCTCGGCTTTGCGCACGGCGGGCAGGAACGCAGGGCCAGGGTCACGCGCCGGGCCTATGCGAATGTTATGGTCAAAGCGGTCATACTCCGCTTGATGCAGCAAGGCCCAGGCCCGCCATACAACCGTTTCGTCTACCAGCATTCCAGGGTAGGAAAGCAGGTCTGATTCGAGGCGCTGCGCGGGGTTAGTCACCGTTGAGAAACCTTTCAATGAGCATTCCAATGTAGAAATCTGTGCTCGACATTTGATTCACTGCTATAACTAACTCAGGGGTTCCAAGTCTCACAGCACACGTACGCAAGTATTCGTACTGAATCGCTCTCATTGATAGCATGGCTCTCAAGGCTTCACTGCACTGTTGAAGCGGTGTCGCTAATAAGATTCTCTTGAATTCATGGCCGTCAATCGTGTCTTGCATAGGACACCTCAATCCAGTAGCGATTGATAATCGCTCGGGCGTATGCGAACTCCTACATTCCTGGCCCATCCGAAAAGCAACTCTTGGCGGTCCTGCGAATCTATGCGCAGCGTCCGCAGGAATTCTAACACCTGTGGCAACTGTTGAGGCGTGTTGAATTCCTGCGGGATAATCCCTGTGGGCGATTTCGTCATTTACTCACCCGCATTTTTCTTTCTCCCTTACGGCTGCGATGGCCTCTTTCATCACAACTAGATATTCGGCAGATGGCCTCTTGTCTACTTCCTGCCCTGGGCGATATTCGCGCCACACCTTGCGCTGAATTGCAGGAGGAACCATGCGCCAATGCCGTAGGCACATTAGCAACCTGGGCGGCACTGGCGTATTGCATTCTACGGCATGGCAAGTGTGAGGCACGCTTACTCCGTTGTGACCTTGACCGATTCGACGGCCTTTTCTGCCAGGTCAGGCAGGGTTTTCTTAACCCCGCGTACGTTGCCTTCTAGCTTCCGGGCCAGCTTGGAAAGGTCCGAGAAAGTGTTGACCTCTGCGGACGTTTCTAGTTTCACCTTACCCTCAATCACAGCGATAAATGTTACTTTCATTTCTTGTGTTCCTCCTGTTTTAAGTTTTGCTTGGGCCTGGCATTCCACTTCCTCATGCGCGTACGGCTAAACTGATCTAAGCGGGTGACAACTCCGCGCATTTCTTTGATACATACCGCCATCGCGTCCGGGTCACTGCGGCGGCAGGCACCGATGTATAGTGTAAGGCCGTTTTCAAATTGGGCAGAGGCATATTCAATGACCTCGCGCAAGTCTGTGTGTTCTGTCCAAACGGCCTGCGGGTTTGTGGGGGCGTCAGGCATGATGCGGTCAACCTCTAGGGCCCGATGCTCGCGGCACGACTACGGGCGGATACTCTGCGGCTGGATTCAAGGCGCAGTTTATCCGGTCAAGTGACTCGCGGCACGCGAGTAGCGCGTACCAGGCGGCGCGTAGCTCGGATTCGTGGCCCACTCGCGGCGGCATGGCTGGATTCGACGCCAGCAAAGTGACCATAGCGCTATACACAACCTCAAGATGCTCTCTAACACGCCTGATTTCTGGATGCACAATTCACCCCGCAATCTCTACGTGGACGTGGCCCATGCCGGGCACGTAGCTTTCATCGAATACGGCCAGGCGGTACCTGGCGCTCAAGATTCGCAGGCAGAGCAACCAGCACGGCGCTTGATCTGGCGGCAGGCTCATAATCCGCAGGTCAATGGCTTTACCCTCGGCGTGCTTTGAACCGGCAACGTGGATGCTATCCTTTCCTGACGTGACAATCAATAGCTGATTGAACAGGTGCATGTGAACCAGGCCAGCCGTGATCAGAAACGACTGTAAAATCGGGTCAATGTCTTTCACGTTTACGTCAGGCGATTTTAGCTGCACGCCTGGCGGCACGACAAATACATCTCCCGTTCTGTCCGTTGCGTCAGTCACGGTAAATTCCTTTTCTCCCTGACGTGTAATGTGGCGTGTCGTGATCTTCGCGGCGGCGCAACGTCAGGGAAAAGCACGCGCCACAATCGCAGTATACCACGGCTATTTGGTCGCGCCTGCCGTCCCAGGCGTCCGTGTGCTCTTTTCGGCACTCCGGGCACTCGATTGTCACACTCGGCATTTCTAGTGCTCCCATTCATACGGCGGGCGGGTTAAATCCTGCTTTGCGCCAGTGTCCGCAATCCACAGGTCTAGCAACAATCTCCGCTTGTCTTTGATTCCACCCCACAACTGATAGCGCCGTCCAATACCGCCATCTGAAACATACAGACCAGTGTGCGGCCTAATCACAGAAAAAAGCGGCGTTGTGATTGGCTTGGGCGCGTATAGCCTGAATCCCTGCGGGCATCTTTTGGCGTCCGTGATTCACCCCCGGCGTTGCCTTCCGGCCTGTGTGCCCCTACCATGATTTTACCCGTTAGCACGCTCGTCCACGGCCACGGTGCGCAGCGTGTAGGCGTTTGGCAAAGCGATAGCGTGTTGCCCCACATCACGTACAGCCTGCGGCATCCCGTGCAGCCCGCGTGCTTGGTGAAAAGATTCTTGGTTTCCACAATCTCAAGCGGGCCTCGGCAATTTGGGCAACGCATCACCTGCATGGCTGGCCCTCGGGCGCGGGTTTCTGCGCGGGCGTGGCCACAGCCAAGTAGCGATGGCAGCGGCACCCGCAAAATTGCGTGGTAAGCCCCTGGGCGATGGCGCAATTCATTTCGTCCGCATGGGCACACGCGCAGCCTACTATTTTCTTGGCTTGCTTCCACGTCGCGGCGGTCATGGCAGCCTCTCGCCTGTGCGAACGATCTCACGCCACAGGTGCGGATTGTTTCTCTCGGCTTTCACGGCCATATCTTCACCGTGTTTATCGGCGTAGGCTTGGCGCACTGATAGTGCGTGTAGTAGTTCAATATCTGCGGGGGATGGCTTGCTGGCCTGGCCCCGCGCATGACCAGGCCGGGCCAGCAACCAACCGCCTACGATGACCCACAGCAGAAGCAACCAGACGAGTGACACCTGAAAGAACACACGCCAGGCCGCGAATCGGTAGGCCACATATCCCAGGGCGACGGCCCCGGACAACCAGACTATAGCGCGAAGCATTTTACCTCCTGGGCGCGGACAGCGTAAGGTTACGCGCCGCGAAATAGGAATGCAGGCCAGCCACGGCGCCGGGAACCATGCCGGGCGTCAACTCCCTGATCACTCGGTTGCGGTCATGCCGGAACAGCTTAAACTCAAGAACGTTCAGGCCAGTGTAGAACGCGAAACCTCCTGCCAGGCGTAGGCCCGTATTTCTGCACGAGAGCGAACCTGCGGCGGGCCAGTGTTGCTCGGGATACCCAAATGCCATGCCTCGGCAGGTTGAGTAACCGTCCGCGCTTTCGGCTGCGGCCATGATGGCCTCGCCTGCATAGAACGTCCAATCTTTTAGCAGGCGCTTTGGCCCTGCCGCTGCGGGAATCGAGAACAGGAACACGAGTACCAGGGCCGGAATTGGTCTGCGCATTTATCCCCCTTGTGCCGTGCGGATTTTGATTAACTTCCACCAGGTTGTGACTCCGTTCGGCTCAATCCATTCCTCGTAATTGTAGCCGAAACGTGTGGAATACTTTTTGATGGTCACGCCATTGTGCAATTCAGGCGGCAAGGTACTGAAAAGAGTAAGCGCGGCGCTCGGCTTTGGCGAGAGGATTAGACGCCACTCGCCAGGAGTCTGCGCGTCTCGGGCGTGTTTATTTTCAAATTGCCCTGTTAACAATGCCATTCCAGACCCTTTAACTCGGCCTGCAACCTGGACCGTTTCATCCGCAAGGCCATGAGTGACTCTGTGTATTTCACGGCCCCGCGTCGAATGTATACGGCGGCGATGTGCTCAATCAGCGGCCTCTGAAGGGAGTACCTGCTAAGGTCTGGCCCCCCGCCCCAGGCTCTGCGTTGCCCGAAAATGATGCGGCGCTCTGCGCGTGCGCATCCCTCAATCACGGCCTTAAGCCATTTCTGGCGCTCCGGACCTGGCAATACTTGTCCCATCTAATGCCTCACCCGCAACGCTTCATCAACAAGCCACTGGTCGCTACGGCGTTTTCCTTGAATCATGTCTGTGCCCAAAAACATCCAGTCCGCGCAACACTCAATGCACCGAAAATAACGCTTCCACACTTTGTCCGGTTCATGCTCTGTCAATTCAGAACCACATCGCGGGCAATCCATGCCTCTGTACTCCGTGGGTCTTCATTACTCCTGCGGCGCGGCCTCTGCAGCCTCTGCGGCGGCGCGTGCGGCCTTGATGCGCTCAATGTCCGCTCCGCACAGCATGACCGTTTGCAGGTTATAACTCTGCGTGTCCCCACAAAGCAAGCATTCAATTTTCTGGAATGTCGGCGCGGTAACCCGTAGCGGCTGCGCGGGCTGCGGGCCTGCGGCGGGCGTCATATCTTTCAGCGCTTTGCGCTCGCTCACCCAGGCGTTGACCAGCTTGGGAGAGGCTCCCTGGTCAATGGCCATGTTCAGAAAATGCTGCATCCATTCCGGCTCATCGCAGCGGTTGATGGCGCGAGCCACTTGGAAACTAATCTTACGTTCATGCAGGGCGATTGCCACTTGCTCGTAGCCTTCGAGGATTTCAGCGCGCTTATAAATAAAATCCACAGTCTTTCCGGCGCGGCGGGATAATTCGCGCTCCGTCATGCCAGGCTCTTTTAGCCATTTGGCATACAGCACGGCCAGGTCATAATCAGACGGCTCCTCGCGGACTGTATTCTCGCCGGCCATAATCGTATCTTCGGACACGGCAGGGTCCATGAACACTCCGCAACGTACCGGGTCATGCCGGGCCTCGCGGCAGGCGAGCAACCGCCTATGGCCTGCGGCCACGCGGAAAAATCCCCCGGCACGAATGTGCTCGTCTAGGTCGCTCGGGTAGGTACGCACCCACTCCATTTTTTCATTCTGTTCAACAGGAACCACGCACAGGTTTTGAAATAATCCACTTTCGCGGATGGACCTGATAAGGTCCAACATGGCTTCATCGTCCATATTGTGCCGCATCGGGTCAAGCGGCTCCTGTAGCAGTGCGAGAGGAATATCGCGCACGATAGACGGCGCTACCGAACGCGGCGGCGCGTGATTGGCAAACACGGCCCCGGCTGGCGCCTCACTCGCGGGCATGTGCAACCTCGCGGCTTGGGAATAACTCGTCAAAGATGGCAGCCACTTTTTCGCGGCTGGCAATCATACCGGGCGTGATCTTCACGGCCCACAAAACGCCATGTTGAAAATTTAGCGCCAAGTGATCGCCCGGGACCAGGCCCATCAACTCCCGAATATCTGGCGGAATGAGAATGCCCCAGGAATTCCCATGCCGATAGTATTTCGATGTGTAAACGTCTCGTTGTTTGATACGCATGAGTCTAAGGCGGCGATTGCGGCGCATAGTGCTTCTCGCAACCACGCGGCACAGTTCGGCAAGGCCCGCAGATTCAACCGCCAGGGCGGACTATACCACAGGTTTTCATGTTGCCACTGCTGTTACGGTGTACCTCCAATACCAGAAAAGAAAAGAGAACCCGTAGGAGTAGGTGCTGTGGAAAACTGGAAAGTGGTTCTGGACCCCTTAGACCCCAACAAAAGCTAATATTTATGCGGCCTCTAGCGGCATCGCGGCAGGCGCGGCGGCGCTTCGCTAGGCTATTGTTTTCAATATGCACAACCTGTGATTTTCCCGTTGACAACCGTTTGACGGCTGTGAATTTCGGGCGTAGTTTGCCCGCGAACACGGAAAGCGTCCACAGCGATGCACAGGGAATTATCAACATATTCACAGGATTCCCACAGTAGCCTCGCGAGGCGCTGAATTCAGACCGGAGGGTACACACATGCAAGTGAAAGACCCATCAGCGTCCGCGCAAAAGTGGTCCACACGCGCTAACGGCGCTTCGCAAGACTACGGCAATGGCGTTGCCAACACGCAGGCCGATCAGGCCACACTGGCGGCGAATGCCGCAGGTGTGTGGCAGCAAGCGGTAGCGGAAGCGGCCTCTGCCGGGCGATTCGCGAAGAACGTGCTCGCGGCTGGCACAGCCAAGTGGAAGGCGGGCGTAAAGAACCTGGGCGTCTCGCGCTACGGCACAGGCGTGCAGGGCGCAACCGGAAAATACACGGCTGGCGTTACGCCATACTTTGCCGCGCTGCAAAATCTGGTCCTGCCTGCACGGCAGGTCAAGGGCAACAACGCGGCGCGGTCGAATGCCGTTGTCCAAGTGTTGATGCAAACAAAAGCGAATATGTAATCTGCACGTGCCGGGCATTCCGTACTGCGGCGGCGTGCCCGGCCCCACCCATTGCCGCATGGAGGCGCAATCGTGGAACAGGATTTGAGGATTGACCCACTTACAGGCTTTCGGCTATCGGACCCGCGCAACAATGACGCCAAGCAAAACCTAAATTATGTGCGCCACACGGACAGGCGCGAAACCTCCCGCGATTACTCGCGGCCTCACACGATACCGCGCGAAGAATACGAGGCTGCGACCGGGCGCAACCATGACGAAGCAATCCGCGAGTATGAACACAACCAGGAATCAGCAGCAGAGGAAGCGGCCAAGCACGCGCATCACGCACCGGGATATTAGTTTTGTGCGGCATGCCGTCGCTCAAGTCACGCGGCAGGCTGCGCAGGCTCAAATCTGACGAAGCGAGGACACTATGGGAAAAGGTCTGGAAGTGGTAACAGGTTTTACAACGGCTCCGGGCGTTGCGGCCTTTGTGGCCCTCGCGGCGTGCACCGGAAATTCTTTTCAGGTGCGCTCGGCGGACGTAAAGAGCAAAGTAAGTTTGCTTGAGGCGTGGGCCTTCAACCAGGTTGCGGGTCAACTGCGCATCCGTTCCCCGCGCTTGCACGATGCCGTGAACGGCATCCGGTACCGCATTCCTGCGGCGTCCACACTGCCGCACTTTGGCGCGGCCATTGCAGGCGCTTTCGGGCAATTCCTGATTCCGCAAGACACCCTGATCGTGGAGAATGAAGGGTCAGCGGTTGCCGGTCAAATCGAATCCGCGTCACTCCTGGTTTACTATGACAATCTGCCGGGCGTGGCGGCGCGGCTGATTACGAATGCGCAACTCCTGCAATATGGCGTGAACCGCACTACCATTCAGGCGTCTATCGTGACGGTAATTACCGGGCAATACGGCGGCGGCGTGCTTGTCAACGCGGCCACGCAGAACCTGAAAGCTAACACGGATTACGCGCTGCTTGGCGGCGAAGTGGATACGCGCTGCACGGTAGTCCGCGCAACGGGCGTTGATTTCGGCTCTCTTGGCGTGGGATTCCCCGGCGAACCGGCGGACCAGGATTTGACGGAATCGTGGTTCCAAAACCTGGCGCTTAATCTGAATCTGCCGCTGATTCCGGTATTCAATTCCGCGAACTTTGGCGGCATCACCATTGACATTCAGACCAACCAGGCGGGCGGCACGATGATTGTGGATCTCAACCTGGTTGAACTGCAAGGCGGAAGCGTACCACCTGCCGGAAGCGGGCCATCCTCATAGACTCTGCCGGGGATATGAGGCATGGATGCGCGGGCCGTTCATTCAAGGAGACGGCCCGCGCAGTATTTCTGAGGGCCACACATGAGCAGGCAAGACCCAAACGACAAGACAAACATTTCTGGCGGCGTGTTTGCACCGTCAACGGAGCAATTCCAGGTCCGCAGCGCGTCTGCGAGTGTAGGATTTGAGACGGACGTTGTACAGCCGCCCTCAAGCGGCTATATTGGCGTTGACGACCGTATTATCATCACGGCACTTGCATGTAATGGTAACGTGCCAGTGTTCGTCAATCTTAGGATTCTGCGGCCTGATGGAATCATAGTACCCATGCAATTCTCAAACCTCTGGTCATTCGTTGGCGTTCAACAAACACAATCTTTTGAACTCATGGAAGGGTGGTTGCTATCTTGCACGGTCACGACAAATTCAGCGGCCAGCCAGGGACAATTCACATTTGTAAGCGTGGCACTGTATCGCGGCACTGCTAACTTTAACAATGCGTATATGACCCTGTGCTCTGGCATCGCTAAGTTTAATTGCCCGCTATCCTGGCCTGCGATGGTTCCGCAGCGTGACTATGACGGACCAGGGACTTTATTTTCGACATCAATAGGCCCGCCTGCGGCTGGTACTGATATTTCGTTCTTAGTGCCGGTAGGTCAACGCTGGCAGATTCTTTCGTTTCGCGCTACGTTGACGACTGCGGTAGCTGTGGCAAACAGGTTTGTTACTTTTGTAATAGATGACGGCGCTAACATAGTGGCAGAGGCGCTAACCGGGTTCACCCAGGCCGCAAGCGTAGTCAATACTTATGACCTATTCGACACGGCAGCATATGTGCCTGTGCCTGTAAACTTGACCACTTCGGCCCCAACGCCATCGGGAATTATCGCTACTGCAAACTTCCACATCAAGACGGTGACAGCAAACATACAGGCTGCGGACCAGTGGACGGCAGGCAAACTGTTAGTAAGAGCTTGGCCTGATACAGACTAGTGGGCCGTAAGATTCCAGTCGCGGCCATCGGCGCGGCTCCCGCAAGCGCCGATGAATTCCAAATCTACACGGCCCGGCCTGACGTTCGTTTCCTTTCTCGCGGAGTACAGCCCCCCTCGCAGGTATACGTCAGCGTAGGCGATGATATTGTCGTGGGTTGCGCTTCGTCTGTAGCCAACGAAACCGTAACCGTTTCCTATCGCCTGCTACGCTTCGACGGCGAGTTAGTCTTAGGCCAATTCGCCTTGCACCCTAAGAGTGACCGCAGCCTAACCGTTTATAGTGAGTCATTAGCGGAAGGATTCTTGCTTTCCGTTTCCTGCAAGGCCGCAGCGGCCACGACGCGCGGGCAAACATTTGTGCGCGTGTTTCTCACAGACCCCGCGTTTGGGCCAGGCCAGCCGTCCTACATGCTGATGGCCGATTACGTGACCACGGCGATGGCCCCGGCGCATCCCAACGGGCGCGTGCTGGCACCAACGGAAGGGCCAGGAAACATCCGATCTGTGGCCATTGCGGCCCCAGGCGCGGGCGCTGATTTTGGCGCTCCGGTCCCTGTCAATGCACGCTGGCGCCTAATATCGGCAGAGGCGCTACTGACAACCAGCGCTGCGGCGGGCGTGCGCACCGCCTTGCTTGACATACAGGTACCTGGCGGCGGCGTGTTTGTGTGCCCGCCCCAACAAAATCAAAACCCAAGCGTGGGCCAGTTTTATTACGCGCACAGCATTGTCCAGTATGCGGGTAGCGTGGCCATCGGCAACTTTTGGGCGGTATCGCCTGGCATCATCTTGCCCACTGGCGGCGCGATTGTTTCCGTTACGCTCAATATCGGCCTTGCGGACCAGTGGAGCAACATCATCCTCATGGTTGAGGAATGGCTTGACAATGTGTAGGCAAGTGGGTTAAGAGTAACCCTATGGACGGCGATGAAACCAACGGCCCGCACAAGAAGCCCCAGGGCGACGCCTATGTGCTCTTGGTATTCCACAAGGATAAGTTTACTTGTGAAGTAACAGGGCAGTGCGAGAATCTAGACCAGGCGCTCGCCATGTGCGAAATGGCCAAGCGGTATTTCGAGAGGCAACTCAATACCGCAGAGGCAAGTAAAATCTTCGGGCCGTTGCCAGCAATTGCCATGCCGTTTCCGAGAGGCGGCAGGGGATAAGGAGAAAACGATATGTCGAAATGGTGGCACGTACTGGCGTCAATCGGACTCGCGGCCCTATCGGCTGCGATTCCTCCCATTCAGGGCGTGATTATGGCGCATCCTGTTGTCGTCTCAATTCTTGGCGCGGCTTGGGCCATACTCGGCAACCTGCTGCAATCGCCTGTTAAGCCCACGACTTAGCAATGCACGGCACACCTGCACGGTGGGACTCCTGGGCGCAGTGGGCTGGAATCATTGTCATGGTTGCGGCGTCGCTCTGGCACGTCTCAAGCGACCTGGCAACCATCAAGCAATCCCTGGCCGATATGGCGCAGGCTCAACAGGAAGTACGGCAACGGCTGGACAGGCTTGAGCAAGAGCATTTTGATATTCAGAAGCGCGGCCTAAACTAGCATGTGGTTCTGGCCTTTCCTGCGATGGCTTTTCGGACTGCGCGAGGACGGTATGGGCAGACTGACGGACCATGAGGAATTAGACGAGGACGAGGAAGAAGAGGACGAGGAAGAAGAGGACGAGGAAGCCCCGGAATCGTAACCCATGCCTGGCATTTCACTGCCGAAACTGATACCCCCCGCTACATTCACGATTGACCCTCACGCGCAAACCTACACAGAAATATTCAACCAGGTTACACATAACGGCCTAGACATTATCGCACTGGAAAGCGCGATACAGAATGCGGGCGGGTACGTGGACCTGTTTGGAATTGAACTCGATAACGAAGCGGCTGCGAACTCCCTGGGCCTGGCGTTTGGATTATTCTCAGGCGTAGACCCTACAAACTTTGATTCCACCGTTGCGGGATATGTGGCGGCAGGGCCTACGGGCGACGGAATTCTAACTACGCTCGCGGGCATCAATGAACCGCAACTCTTGACCTTGCCATTGACGCCAGGCGACGGCTCTACCAATTTCCTGCCAGTGGGCCAAACCACTAAGGATTTTGGAACTGTGAAAAAAGGCTCGCCCGCGCAGGTTCTTACCATAGGGCGATACACTGAAACGGCGCTTGGCGGCGATGTAGGGGATTCCTCGATAGGCTTTGTGATTCAGGCCGCTCCGTTTACGGAATGGTTTACCTATAAAGACAACGCGGCAGGCACGCAGACAACCGTCAATTTCGGGATTACCATGAATCCGTCTTTTGTAGGCGATTTCACGGCGCAATTTGAATGGGTGCAGGGCAGCAATCGGCAACTGATTATTCTGACCTTGCATGTGACCGTTACAGCGTGAGGCGCGAAGATGCTAACTTTCAATGTGAACGGGGTATCTGTGCAGGATGTGCCGGGCCTTTCCCCAGGCTTGCAGCCTACGGTGCAGAAGCGGGTCACGTTCTACGTAGGCTCTAGCGGGCCGTTCTTTCTGACGTATGACTTGAAAGACTACGCACCTGACCGCGTGATTACCGACATCAACAAGGAAGTGGACACGCTCAAAGCCATTGCGGCTCTGGAAAGCTAAACATGGGATTCCTGCCAGGAGTAGACCCACTACCGCCTCCCGTTGACCCGCTATCTTTCGTACTCGACATTGTGGGGTTTATTTTAAGGCTATTCGGGATAGGCGGCGTCAACCTAGACGCCAT
>Ga0209580_10001235_pt1 | contig 12079 bp, 12 predicted proteins | sample Coa_R1_5_FD_187153 | JGI IMG/M metagenome (GOLD analysis project Ga0209580, IMG submission 187153) | Surface soil microbial communities from Centralia Pennsylvania, which are recovering from an underground coalmine fire - Coalmine... | ecosystem: Environmental > Terrestrial > Soil >...
CGCTGGTCGATGTTGCTGTTGACGAAAGCGACGTCGGGCTGCTGCGCGCGGGGGAAAGAGCGAGCCTCAAGCTCGACGGATTTCCCGAAAAAACTTTTCGCGGACAGGTGGCCGTGGTCAGCCCACAAGGCATTCTTCAGAACGCTGAACCCGTATTCTTCGCGCGCGTGAGCGTGGCTAACCCAGCGCAGTTACTGCGCTCTGGGATGCAGGGGCGCGGGAAAATCTCAACGGGATGGCGTCCGGCAGGGGTGGTCATCTTCCGTCGCGCTGGAATGTGGATTTGGTCCAAGCTTTGGGCCTGGTTCGGATGGTAAGGAAACGGAGTAGTCAGTCATGAAATTAAAGCTGATCGCGATTGGGTTTTGCTTGGTCGTCGGGGCCGCCTGCAGCAGTTCCCCGCCGCAGGGCACCGTGTCTGCAGCTGAAGCCGCGCCTCTCCAAACCCAGAAGAATGCGCCCGTGGCGGCTCAGGAGACCGAATTCCTGGCATCCGGTCCGCTCATTGTCGAGGACCAGATCGATGTCGGCGCTCAACGCGACGGCGTGATCGCGAGAGTGCTTGCCGAACCCGGCACCCAGGTACACAAGGGCCAGCTTTTGGCTGCGCTCGATGACCGCCAGCTCTCGGCTGACCTCGAAGCGGCGCGCGCCAAGACTCGCAGCACGGAAAATGATCTAAAAAACTGGGAAGCCGAAGCCAAGGTATTGGACGTGGATTACGAACGCGCAAAAAAGATGTGGGAAGCCCAAATCATTTCCAAAGAGCAGTTCGACCACGCAAAGTACAAAGCTGAATCAGATCAGTGGGACGTCAAACGTGTCTCCGAGATGCTGGCCAACGCGAAGGAAGTTGAACACTCGCTCGAGCTGGAGCTGGAGAAAACTCGCATCGCTGCGCCCTTCAATGGAGTAGTCGCGCGACGCTACATTCGCATGGGACAGAGCGTTTCCCGAGGCGACCGACTGTTCTGGGTGACGGCTGTCGCGCCTCTGCGCATTCGCGTCACTCTGCCGGAAAAGTTTCTCGGACGAATCAGGACCGGGGCGATGGTCGGAATCACCCCTGCCGAAGAATCGGGCTCAGAGCGCCGCTATCGCGCGAAGGTGATTCAAGTGAGCCCGGTGGTTGATCCTTCGAGCGACACTATCGAAATTCTGGCTGAATTGTACGGCGACACTGCCGGCCTTCGTCCCGGCATGCGTGCAGATGTTCACCTCTCAAACCTGCCATGAATATCGTCAGGGCCCTCGAAGTCGCGCTTCCGGAACTACCCGAGCGGATTGTCAGGGATATCCCGCCCAAACTTGATCCCAGGGTCATTTCAAAAGAGCACATGGAAAAAGGGCAGGCCACAGTCCTGGTCAAAATGCCGGGAACTGAGATGGTCTTCCGTTTCGTGCCATTACAGTGGAAGCTAGTCCAGCTCTTTGATGGCAGCAGCTCACCTGCGGAGATTGCCAAACGTTTCGAAAAGGAAACCGGAAATGCCCTTTCAGAAGAAGATGTCAAGGAATTCGCAAGCTTTCTTCAGAGCGACACCCCTCTGCTCTACAAAACCCCGCTGGAGAAGAACATTATGCTCCAGCAGGAACTGCGTTCATCACGCAAGAAGCGCAGCAGATTTCACGCGCTGGATTTCTCCGACATCATTATTAAGACCTGGTACAACGCCGACGGTTATATAACCCGGCTCTATCCCAAGGTGCGATTCCTGTTCACTCCATGGTTTGTGTGGACCAGCATCGGAATGTTCGCCGTAATGGGCTGGATGTGGGCGGACCGCTTCGGCGAGGTCTGGTCCGACAGTTTCGCCTTTTACAACTTTACTCAAAAATCTGGTTCAGATTTGATTGAGTTCTGGTTCTTGTTTGGCGCGATGGCGGCCCTCCATGAGACTGCGCACGGGCTGGTGGGCAAGCACTTTGGCGCGACGATAGAAAGAATGGGCTTCAGCCTGATGTATTTTGCACCCAGTTTTTTTTGTGATGCTACGCAAGTGTGGGTTATTGGGGGAAAATGGGCGCGCATTGCGACGGCCATCGCGGGGATCTGGCTTGATCTCGTGGTGTGCTTCTTCGCAACCATCATCTGGTGGGGCACAGCAACCGGCATGACGGTTCACGACTGGGCCTACAAGATCATGATGGTTACAGGCATCGGGGTTTCCATTCTTAACCTGAACCCGCTGATTAAACTGGATGGATATCTCATTTTCTCCGAACTCGTGGCGGAGCCGTCACTCAAGGAAAGCAGCACCGAATATCTCTCCGGTTGGGTGCGCAAGCACATTTTTCGCCTTCCCGCCGAAGTCCCCTATGTCCCCAAGCGCAAGCGGGCCTTCTTCGTTATCTACGGAATACTCTCGGGGCTTTATAGCTACCTCCTGCTTTCATTTTTGATGATCGTGACTTATCACATCCTGCGATCATTCACCCCAGAGTGGGCTTTTCTTCCGGCAGTAGCGATGGGTTGCTGGGTCTTCCGATCACGTATCCAACTCATGGTGAGCTTTATGAAAATACTCTATGTGGACAAGAAGGAGCGCGTGCGGGCATGGTTTACTCCGGCGCGAGCTGCGGTCCTGGGTGCATTAGTCCTTGTGGTTTTATTTCTGCCGGTCTGGCCGGATTTCGTGCAAAGTCCATTTGTTCTGGCCGCTTCGCAAACCGCCGTCCTGCACGCGACCGTGCCCGGCGCAGTGGCCAGTGTATCGGTGCAGGAGGGGCAAAATGTCTCGGCCGGAAGCCCCTTGCTCCGCATGCGAAACCTGGCGATTGAGTCTCAAGCGGCCCAAGCCCAGGAGGAACTCAGTAGATCCACTGCCCGAGCCACCCAAGCTGCGTTACATTATGCGGATTTCGGCGCCGCAGAGCAGCAACGTCAGCATCGCGCCGAGGACAAACGCTTGGCCGCTGATAGGGTGGCGCAGCTCACGGTGCTCAGCCCGATCTCTGGGACTGTCGTCACGGCTCACACCCAGGACCTGGTCGGCCGATCACTTGATGAGGGCGATCTGCTGTTGCAGTTGGCAGATACGTCTGAGATGAAAGCCAACATTTACATCCCTGAGTTCTCGATGCGGGATATTCGGGTGGGCGAGTCCGTGCGTTTACTGATTGATGGAAGGATTAAGCCGCTCTCGGGTGTGGTCAGCCGAATCTCTCCAATTTCTGCAATGATGACGGACGGGCTGATTCCCAAAGAACAATTGCAAGGGATTAATCCTCCGCGGTATTACCTCGGGACGATTATTTTGAAAAATGATGGCGGGCTAATGCCCGGCATGGCAGGATCAGCGAAGATTCTTGTGGGAAGGCGCAGTTTCGCGGGCTTCTGCTTCCGATTTTCCCGCGACCTGGTGAAGCGAAAGATCTGGTAGCAATGCCCTAAAAAAGTCATGGGAGCTGGTGTAATATCCAGCTCCCTTTGTGTAGCATTTAACTTCGGCCTGGTTCTTGGTGATCTTAAGCCCGACTGTTCAAGGGCAGGCGCGCCCTTACCTAGATCTTAATTCTGCTAAGGTTTGGCGTAACTCTGCCCGGGGCGACCCTGACGATGCCGGTTCTAACATGGGCTACCTTGGTAGAACCTACCTTGCTCGCGCTCGGTTTGGCTACCAAAGCTTTCTTAGTCGCGCTGCGGTTGCTGATCAGAGATTTCTTTTCGATGGACATTGCCTGCTCCTTTTTATTTTGAATTGCCGTTGGACGCCTATGCATATTGCACCGCGCATGCCAAAGTCGAAGCGTGAACCACAAATTTAGTCCAGCCAACAGAATCAATGACTTAAACGAGGAGGCGTGGCAGACGGGTGCGGTCTCCAAGGTGATGCTCCCTGTCGTCGGTCAAAAATTAACCCTTAATGGTTTAAAAATTAACCTTCAGCGGCTAGATTGCGTTTACGGCAGAGATATTTCATGCGCTGCGGATCGATGTGCAGCAGCGCCGCGGCTGCGGTCTTTCTTCCCTTGGTTCGCCGCAAAGCTGCGGTGAGGTAAGCGAGTTCAATGCGCTGCATTTCCGCGTCAAAATCCACACCTTGTTCGGGGATAAGGATGGCTTCCTGGCTGGCGTTACTCGAATAGAGCAATTGCTGGGGGAGGTGCGAGGCCCGAATCACATGGGAATCGCCCATCACCACCAGCCGCTGGATCACGTTCTCCAGCTCCCTGACATTGCCCGGCCAGGAATAATCCTCCATGATCTCCAGAGCATCCGGCTCGAGTTGCTTCACCGCCTTGTTGTTGGCAGCGCAATACACCCGCAAAAAATGATCCACCAGGAGCGGCAAATCGCCATGGCGATCCCGCAAGGGTGGAACAAAGATTGGTACAACGTTTATGCGGTAGTACAGATCTTCTCGGAAGCGGCCTTGTTTGACCAGCTCTTCCAAATTGTCGTTGGTCGCGGCGATCAGGCGAAAGTCTATCTTTTTGGTTGAGCGACTGCCGATGCGTTGTACTGTTCGCTCCTGAAGCACACGTAGCAATTTGCTCTGCAGGCTGTGATCGAGGGTCGTAATCTCGTCCAGGAAAAGCGTGCCCCCGTGGGCCGACTCAATATGCCCGGCTTTCGCGGTGTCGGCACCGGTAAAAGCGCCTCTTTCGTGTCCGAAGAGCTCGGATTCAATCAGGCTTTCCGGGATGGCGGAGCAATTTAGACAGACATAACGTTTATCTCGCCTGTTGCCACTCTGCACGATGGCACTCGCGATGAGTTCCTTGCCGGTGCCGCTCTCGCCACGCAGAACGACGGTTGTGTTGCTGTCGGCAACGGCCTTGATTGCCTGATAAACCAGCTGCATGGGTTCGCTGCTGCCGATGAGGCCGCAGAAGGCCGACTTGTTTTCGGCCTGCTCCACAAGACGCCGGCCCTCCACCTGAAGGCCACGTTTCTCGATCGCGCGAGCCAGTACGACCTGCAGCTCTTGAAAATCCAGCGGCGCGAGAAAAAACTCGTCGGCCCCGGCCTCGCTGGCTCGCAGGGGAATGCTTCGGCTGTTAGAGCGGGTTATAGCCACAAGCACAAGGTCTTCGCGCAATTGCCGGATATCATGCAACAGCGTCAGTGCTTCGGTGGGATCTTCGCCCACACTGTCCACATCCAGCAGCACTGCCCGAATGCTCGGATCATCCACTGCGGTCTGGATTTGCTTTTCGTCCTGGGCAAGCACCGCCGTGAACCTGGGCAAAAGAAAGTGCTGCATGTCGGGGAAGGCAGAGCTTTCGGCAGTGATGATGGCGACACGACAGCCGGCGACCTTCAATTCGTCGTCTCGCATAGGCATCCCGGTGGCGTAAAACTTAGGCGCTGGGATTATATGAAAACTTGGCGTCGGTTTGAAGAGAGTTCTGCGAGCGGCCTGCGGGAGTCCTAGCTTGAGCGACCCGAGGGTTGGCCGAACCTTTTGCCTCGAATACGGCTATTCTCCGGCATTTCTGGCGGCGCGCGTGATGGTCTGGCGGAAAGATCCGGCGCAAATCTCCTCTTCGGTTTTCTCTCAACTCGCGATTTCCGGGACCGGTAATTCCAGAATCCACGGCTAATGTGAGCAAGCGGGCTGCGCTCTCGCGATCACCTCCGGGACTGTCATCCAGCCTCTATATAATTGAGAGATGCCCATGCGCTTGGATTCCCTTCTGGGCGTGGCCACGCTCTTATGGACTTCAGATTAGTCAGCGATTACAGGCCCAAAGGCGACCAGGCGACCGCCATTCAGTCGCTGGCTCGGGGTGTGTTCGACCGCGAACAGCACCAGGTGCTGCTGGGCGTGACCGGCTCGGGCAAGACCTACACGATGGCGAAAGTCATCGAGCAGATTAATCGCCCCACGCTGGTAATGGCTCACAACAAGACGCTGGCGGCGCAGCTCTATCACGAGTTTAAGAATTTCTTCCCGCAGAATGCGGTCGAATACTTTGTGTCGTACTACGACTATTACCAGCCAGAAGCGTATGTTCCCGCCGCTGATCTATATATCGAAAAAGAATCCACGATCAATGATGAGTTGGATAAGCTGCGTTTGTCGGCGACACGGTCTTTATTCGAGCGACGCGACGTTTTGATTGTGGCGTCTGTCAGCTGCATTTACGGCCTGGGCTCGCCCGAAGCGTATTACGGCATGCTGCTGTTTCTGGAAAAAGGACAAAAGATCAAGCGCGAGGACATCACTCGCAAGCTGGTGGAAATTCTTTACGAGCGCAACGAAGGCGATTTCCGGCGCGGAACGTTTCGCGTGCGCGGCGATGTAATCGAAATTTATCCCACCTACGATGACATGGCGTATCGCGTCGAATTGTGGGGAGATGAGGTCGAATCGCTTTCGCAGATCGATCCGCTGTTCGGCACCGTGAGGCAGAAGTATATGCGGCTGCCGATTTATCCCAAGACACACTATGTAATGAAGCCGGAGACGAAGTCACGTGCCGTGGATTCGATCAAAGAGGAGCTGGCGTGGTGGGAAAAAGAACTTGAAAAACAGGGACGTGTAGTTGAGGCGCAGCGCGTGCATCAGCGCACCATGTACGACCTGGAGATGATCAAGTCGGTTGGCTATTGCCACGGAATTGAAAATTATTCGCGGCACTTCACGGGGAGGATGCCGGGCGAGCCTCCGCCGACGTTGCTCGATTACTTTTCTCGCGACTTCCTGATGTTCATTGACGAGTCGCACCAGACCGTGCCCCAGCTGCACGGCATGTTTCACGGCGACCGCTCGCGAAAATCTACGCTGGTTGAATACGGATTTCGCCTGCCATCGGCGCTGGATAATCGTCCGCTGACGTTTGAGGAATTTGAGCACCGCGCGAACCAGATCGTTTATGTTTCGGCGACGCCGGGGCCATATGAGTTGACGAAGTCGGCGGGAGTTGTAGTCGAGCAAATCATTCGTCCGACGGGGCTGGTGGATCCTCCCGTTGAAGTGCGCCCCGTCAAAGGACAGATTGACGACCTGCTGCACGAAATCCGCCAGCGCGTGGAACGTGGGGAGCGAGTGCTGGTCACGACTTTGACCAAGCGCATGGCCGAGGACCTCGCCGAGTATTACAGCGAAGTCGGCGTGAAGTGCCGCTACATGCATTCGGAAATAGAAACGTTGGAGCGGGTGAAGATTCTGCGCGACCTGCGTAAGGGCGAGTTCGATGTGCTGATCGGGATCAATTTGTTGCGCGAGGGTCTGGATCTGCCGGAAGTGTCTCTGGTCGCGGTGCTCGACGCAGACAAAGAAGGCTTCCTGCGCTCCAGCGGATCTCTGATTCAGACCATTGGCCGCTGCGCCCGCAACATAAATGGGCGCGCTGTGCTTTATGCGGACCGGATGACGGATTCGATGACGAAGGCGATGAACGAAACCGACCGTCGGCGAGCGATCCAGGAGGCGTACAACCTGGCCAACGGAATCACTCCGCAGTCGATTGTGCGGCCGCTGGAGATGTCATTGGCGAGGATCATCGAGGCGGATTACGCAGACTTGGCCAGCACCGAAACCGACAGCATTCCTGAATTTACGAGCCAGGAAGAGTTGGACGCGTTTATCGCGAAACTCGAAACCGAGATGCGCGAGATGGCAAAACGGTTCGAGTTCGAGAAAGCGGCCAAGCTGCGAGACAGGATTAAAGAGTTAAGGACGAAAGAGTTTTTGTTCGCATAGAAGTGCGAGGTTGGGGATGGCACTCGCTAATGTGGTGGCTGGCTGGCTCGCGATGCTGGCAGGAGTCCTTTCGGGGGCTATCGCCGGATTGTTTTTTCACCGCGACAACTGGATGGGCGGCTACAATTCCTACCGGCGCCGGCTGGTTCGGCTCGGCCATATTTCGTTTTTCGGCCTTGGTTTTGTAAATCTTTTTTTCGCGACAACTGCTCCAATCTTAGGCGTCCACGGAACTGGCCTGAAAGCCGCGTCCATTTCGTTTATAGCCGCAGTGGTCACCATGCCCGTGTGTTGCTTTCTGTCGGCGTGGCGAAAACCTTTTCGGCACCTCTTCCCAATCCCCGTCACCGCTGCATTCGTCGGGATCTCAATTACTTTGCTTGGCCGGATGCGATGAAACTCGGCCTCATCGCCATGAGCGGACTGCGAGCTCACAATCCTGAACTCACCGCCTTCGGACTGACGCTGCCTGGATTCGTGGAACGCAATCGTGTAGTGGCGATGCTCCCGAGCCTAGGGTTATTAACTCTAGCCGGTCTGACTCCACCAGAGGTGGAAGTTCGGTATTTGGATGTCCCCGATATGAGTTTATGTGCTGACGTGCCTGCCGAATTTGACGCCGTGGCGATTTCCAGTTTCTCTGCGCAGATAAAGGACGCCTATGTTCTTGCGGACCGGTACCGCGCGCTCGGAACTAAGGTTGTGCTCGGCGGACTGCACGTATCTGCTGTTCCAGGCGAGGCGCGGCGTCACGCAGATGCGGTTGTCGTCGGAGAAGGAGAACCAGTTTGGCCGCAGGTGATACGAGACCTGCTGGCTGGGAGTCCGTACCCGATTTACGATGCGCGCAATTACAACTACGATCTGCGCAACGCTTCGGTGCCGCGATACGATCTTCTCGATCCGCAACGATACAATCGCTTGACCGTGCAAACACAGAGGGGATGTCCGTTCCGCTGTGAATTCTGTGCGGCGTCAATTCAGATTTCGCCGACATACAAAGTGAAGCCGGTCGAGAGGGTTATGCAGGAAATCCGAAGCATCAAATCGCTCTGGAGCCGGCCGTTTATCGAATTTGCCGACGATAATACTTTCGTCAACAAAGGCCACTCCAGGCAATTAATGCGAGCACTCGCCAAGGAAAACGTTAGATGGTTTACTGAGACAGACTTGTCGGTCGCGGAGGATAACGAGCTGCTTCAGTTGATGCGCGACTCAGGCTGCGCTCAAGTTCTTATCGGTTTTGAAAGCACCACCTTCTCAGGCTTGGACGGCGTCGAGCGCAGATCGAATTGGAAAGCTAAAAAGCTCAACACTTACATGGAGGCGATCGAGCGAATTCAGAGCCATGGGATCACGGTCAACGGGTGCTTCATACTGGGTCTCGACGGGACGGGCCCCGAGTCATTCGACGATATCTGGAAATTTGTTTGCGATAGCCGACTCTATGATGTCCAGATCACAGTTCAGACTCCGTTTCCAGGCACACCCTTGTATCGCCGTCTTAAGGAAGAAGGACGTTTACTGCAGGACGGAGCCTGGGAATTGTGCACACTTTTCGACGTCAATTTCCAGCCGAAGAACATGACGGTGTCCGAATTGGAAGTTGGTTTACGAGAGCTAGGCAAGCGACTATATTCTGATGAGTTCACTCGCGAACGTCACGCGGGGTTTCATCGGAGATATCGGGCTCAGCGGCGCAGCATAGCATTCCAAGAAAAGGAGCTGCCGTCATGACTAGGTCTTGGATCAAGATTCTATTTGTCATAGCTGGAATCTACGACGCAGGGCTCGGGGCTGCGTTTCTTTTTTTCGGTGCCGATATATTCCGGGTTACGGGTGTGACTCCTCCCAATCACTTCGGATATATCCATTTTCCAGCGTTGTTGCTGATTATTTTTGGGGTCATGTTTTTCCGAATCGCCGCGGATCCCGTGAGAAACCGTGAACTGATGCTGTACGGCGTCGCGCTCAAGGCATCTTACAGTGGCGTAGCATTCTGGTACGACGTGCATGGAGGGATTCCCGCGCTCTGGATGCCTTGGGCTTGGGCAGATCTCGCTTTCCTTGCTCTCTTTCTAGTCGCCTGGAAGCAGACGGCGGCAGAAACGAAATGATGCACCAAGTCTTGAACTCTTCCAGTGATGTCGGGCCGGTGCCGCCAGTCCGGAATGCAGAATGTTGGTATAAATGGCACTGCGCGACGCTTCCATTTATCTGGAATATAACGTCGCTTGAGCACCTTTAAAGGTGCTATACTTCCTCGGTGCTTAACATTCCCACCGACATTCAGCCGCTCACCACTTTCCGCCGCCGCTCGGCCGAATTCCTCAAGCAGATCAAAAAAAGCAAGCGTCCCGTCGTGCTAACCGTGAACGGAAAAGCTGCAGCTGTCATTCAGGATCCGGAGGCTTACCAGCGTCTGCTCGATATCGCTGCGCAGGCGGACGCACGGGAGGGCATTCGGCAGGGCCTCGAAGATGCGCGCAAAGGCCGAAGCCGTCCGGCGAAAGAATTCTTCAAGGAATTCGAAGCCGCACATGGCATATCTCGTTAGCATCACTTCACGGGCCGAACGCGATTTGGCAGCCCTATACGGACAAATCCACGCCGCAGATTCCAAGCGCGCACGTCAATGGTATTTTGATCTCGAGGAAGCGATTCTCGGGCTTCGCGAAATGCCGAATCGCAATCCAGTTACGCCAGAGAACAAGCGCCTCAGGCACCTGCTGTATGGTCGCAAACCACATGTCTATCGTGTGATCTTTCGAGTCAAGAGCAATGGGCGGCAGGTAGAAATTCTCCACGTTCGCCACGGTGCCAGGCAGAGGTTCAGAGCGTCTGACCTGAAATAATGACGATTGAGAAATATTGTGTGAGCTCTTTCTACGAGCGCTGCAAATATTCCGCCGGACTCACAATCTCAATTTCTCGCCACGGGTTCAGCACAATCAGGCCTTGATCGCCAGTAATGATCAGGTCTGCGCGTCTATTCAGCGCAACTTCCAAGAACTTGTCGTCGCTGGGATCGCGACATTCGCGCACGAGTTGAATGATGGGAACCAGTTCGGTGACTCGGCGCAGCTCACGTAGAAATTGCTTGCGGTCTTCTACCGTAATGTATCGATCGAGCTTGCGACGCGATAGGACGTCAGCCAGTTCAAACATCGTTGCTTCCGAGACGAGCAAGCGTCCTTTTCGCCTTGCTTTCCGCACCGCTTGCGCCGGTATCGAATCAGGTAGCATAAGGCGGCTCACGAGAACATTTGTGTCAATGACAACGCGCTGGCGGATATGCGAGCGCATCAGCCTTTCAAGATGTCGGAGAGAATCTTTTCGGTGAGACCACGTTCCTTCGCCTTGGCGCCGACGCGATCGCAAAATTTCTCGAAAGCGTCGCTCCTTGCCCCACGAATGCGGTCATATTCTTCAGCCGACATAATCACAGCCACGTCGCGGTTCTGGCGGCGTATGAGGATTGGTTCGCGCTGGGCGGCATCCAAAAGGGCGGCGAGACGCTGCTTGGCGTCGGTGGCTGAAACAGTCTTCATTTGTCCATTATAGACAAAATAGACAATTTAGACAAATTGGACAATTTCAACGACCATTGCCGCTGAAGTCGTTTTACGCGTGCATTGCCCGATACGCCTGCAAGCAACGCTTCGCCGTTTCTAGTTCGCCGAAGCGGCTGCCTTCTTGTTCCAGCAGGTAGTATTCGACTCCGCCGACGCTTTCGGCAGCGGTAAAGATTTCCTTCCACTTGGCGTCGCCTTCGCCGAATAAAACCTTGTAGCCCTTCTCCGGATCGTGCGACCAGTCTTTCAAGTGCAGTGAGTGGATTCGCCCCGGGTTCGCGCGAATCCATGCCACCGGGTCTGATCCCGCCTCGACGCAAGTCCCGACATCCAGCTGCAGCATGACGGATGACTTGGTGTTCTTGGCGAGAATCTCCATTGGGCGCACGCCGTCAACCGGCCGCCACTCGGCATCGTGATTGTGATAGCCAGGCTTCAGCCCCGCTGGTTCGAGTTGATCAGCGGCGGTATTCAATTTGTCAGCGATCGCCTTCCATCCGTCGATGCCGCCCTTCGGCTCGGTGTAAGCCATGACCATGTATTTCGAGCCCAGAATTTTGTTGAGATCACGCGCACGGCTGATTTTTTCTGTACCGAAATAGTCTTCATCGTTGTGCGTCGAATAGCAACGGACGCCGAGATCGTCCAGCAGCTTGCGCATCTGCTTGGCCTGCGCGTCGCTCCATTCCAAATACGGAGCATAGAACTCGACGCACTGATATCCCATTTGTGCCACGGCGCGCACCGTGCCCTCGGGATCCTGCTTCAGCGCATCACGGACGGAATACAATTCAAGGCCAATTGGAATGGAGGAGGAGGCTGCGTGGGCTTTCAGCGCCCACGGCAGCG
>Ga0209580_10001236_pt1 | contig 12070 bp, 13 predicted proteins | sample Coa_R1_5_FD_187153 | JGI IMG/M metagenome (GOLD analysis project Ga0209580, IMG submission 187153) | Surface soil microbial communities from Centralia Pennsylvania, which are recovering from an underground coalmine fire - Coalmine... | ecosystem: Environmental > Terrestrial > Soil >...
AAGCCGCCGGGTTCGGGCTTGTCCTGTTTTCGCTGGGTCCGGCGTTCAGCCTTGTCTTTTTGTCTCTGTTGCCTGGTTTGTTCTTTCTGACGCTTGGTAAATGTTGATCGGCCTCGTGGCATACTCATCCCCTCATTGTTTCGTTCTTCATGTTAGCCGGCCTTATCAATGCCGGCGATCTTGCGCGCCGCGAGTCTGCAGTTTCGCGGACCTCCTGAATGCCGGCGGAATTACCAGCGCGGCTCGCGGCGTTCGCGCGCTTGGCCGCGGTCGCGTCCGCGACCTCCGCCGCCGCCGCCAAATCGTTGGCCGCCGCCGCCGCCCTTTGGACGATCGGTCTTCGGCTTGGCTTCGTTGATGGTCAATGTCCGTCCACCGAGTTCGGTTCCGTTGAGCGCGGCAACGGCCTTGTCCGCCGCCGTGGCATCGGTCATCTCCACGAATCCGAAACCGCGCGAGCGGCCCGTCTCCCGGTCGGTGACCAGGGTGACTTTTTCTACGGCGCCGTGCGGCTCGAACACATTGCGCAGTTCGGCCTCGGTCGTGCTGTGGGGCAGATTGCCGACATACAGATTCTTCATTGCATTTCCTCTCTCAGTAAATCGTCCAAGGTTGGTGCTGCGTTCTTCGACGGACGTCCTTCGAAGTCGCGTGGTGGCGCGGGTCTGTCCTGCATCGCTCGGGAGCGCGCAGTGCAAGCCGCGCGAACGGCGGAAATTCTGCGAGACGCTTCGAGGATGCCCCAGCGCTGGCTGAGATCTTTCAGGCTGACCGAAAGTGCGGCCCTGATGTCGGCAGCTATTGAGTGGTCGTTCGATCTCTGCAGGAGCAACGGTTCATCCTCAGTGGGCGAATCCGCCAGGTAGGCGGGCTCGCCGACCAGAAATGCGAGACGCTGCGGCGGACTCGCGGCGCGAACGTCCTGGCAGAACTTGTCGCGGCGGCCGGTTCCCCTTTCCAAATTCATCAGGACGAGGTCATACAAATTGGCTCGCCACCAGGAGCGTGCTTCGTCGATGTCGGCAGCGCAATCGACGTCCATTCCAAGCTTGCGCATGACTTCGGCGCGCAGGTCGCGCTTGCGAGAAGAGGCATCCACGAGAAGGACTTTTTTTTTCTTGTCGACGATCGGTACGTTCACCGAAAGCGGCATGGGTGCAAGGGCCGGAGTATTCATTGCGCCACCGTCTGCGGCTTGACGCGTGAGAAAGCCGCAGGTTTCTGTGGCGTCCCGGGGCGATGCAGCAAGTCCTGGTTTCGCTTGCGGCGCGCGATCTTCTGCTTGCGCTCGCGATGGAATCTGGACTTATCACCATTCCGTGCGGACATAATCGGCTCCTATTCGTTTGAGTGAAAGATGAACCGCTGGCCGATCGCAATCTTCCAGGCGGCGACGGAAACGGAACGGCGTCACCATGTACACACCCGAGCAGCGCTGCCGGCGATCGTAAAAATAGCGCGATGGCTGGGGTGAAATTATCGCCGGAATAAAGAGACGCCTCTCGATCTCTCAATCGCGAAGGCGCGAGGTGCGTGGCGTATCTTCGAGGTTAAGCGTCTTCAGTATATCCTGTTTACGGGACATTCTGCGGCGCATCGCGAATCGCGAGCGAGAAACTTGTGATTGGACGCGCGGCTGTCGGTGTTTGATCGAGTTGCGCGCATGTAGGACCCGAATTCGGTTGCTAATTCTGCACGTTCCACGTAGGATCAAAGTGTGCGTTAGACCGAATCGGTCTTGAGCAGCTCTCGCCTCAACAGCCAGTCACCTGCGCAAGTTCTCCCGAATCCCTCCAGCGTAACTATCAAAAAGGAAACAAGAGTACAAAACACATGGAACAAGGAACGGTAAAGTGGTTCAATGACGCCAAGGGCTACGGCTTTATCAGCCGCCAGTCGGGCGAAGACGTTTTCGTGCATTTCTCGGCCATCCAGGCGGGCGGATTCAAGAGCCTCCAAGAAGGCCAGACGGTACAATTCAGCGTCACCAAGGGCCCCAAGGGCTTGCAGGCCGAAAACGTTCAGGCTGTCTAAGCCGACGAATTCTGCGGAGAGGCGATATCCTCGGAGATCGCCTCTTCTCTTTTGCACGCAGTTCGGTGGTGATAGTCTGTTGACTCCATTGCAAATGGATTTCTTCTGACAAGCGACGACAACAACGCCACGTACGCCATCATCCTGCACAACGTCCGAACCTACCGGTCGGCCGGAGTGATCGCGGTCGTTCGCGGGAAACAGAAGGCGGAATCCACACTCAAAGCGTTCCAGCAATCGCAAAGCTCCGGCGACCACCATGAAGGCTGGCGGTACTTCTTCGAGAAAACCTCCGTAGCCGCGGGGACTGATCCCGCGGAAGCCACTAAACTTCGCCAGGCTGAACTCGAACTGCGCGAGTCGAAAGCGCCGCCAGAGAACGAGTAATGCTCTTCTAACTCCCTTAAAGTGACATGACGACCCAAGCCATAGGCATACAACCTGATGTCGGTGGTGGCCAGTTGTATTCAATCCAAGCAACCCAGCACTAACACACTTAGCTCCGCTCGTTGGGACGAGCCGAGGCGTCCCTACACAAACGCTCAGATACCGGCGTACCAGGCGTATCCGCCCTCGGGGGAGGACGAGCCCAAGCCCTTGCCAAACGATTTGAGGGTATCTGTGAGAGTCAGGCGAGTAATGTATTTGACATTCTTGTAACCGAGCTGGCGAGCGACGCGCAAGCGCAACGGACCTCCGAAAGGCACAGGAAGGTTGGCTCCATTCATGCGGTGAGCGACCAGAGTTTGCGGGTGCAAGGCATCGGCCATGTCAATGCTCTCCCACCAATCGGGCTGAATGGAGCGGTAGACGACATAGCGGACCTGGGGCAGCGGGTGCACCCGATCGAGAATGTAGGAAAGGGGCACGCCGGTCCATTCGGCGATGTAAGTCCAGCCCTCTTCGCAGCCGATCATGGTGATCTGCGAGCTGGTCGGGAAACTCCTGATATCCGCGAGGGAAAATGCGCTGGGACCGGCCACCATGCCATCCACCGTCATTTTCCAGCCCGCAAAATTCCCCGCTTGTAGCCGACTGAATTCGTCGCCCAAGCGATCGACTTCATTGGCAAACGGATCTTTCGAAATCTCGCTGCGGGAAAATTCCCGGGCCATCGAATGGCGGGTCAACAACCGCTGCGTGGCATAGGTCAACGTTTCTCCGGGCCCGTAGATGCCGCTCGAGTCTGGCGGAATCAGTCCGTGACGCCGGGCGAGTGTGGCCGCGACGGCTACACTCGATATTCCGGCCGCAGCCGCGATACCGCTGGTGATGAGTTTGCGTCGAGAGATCTGGCTCATAATTCACTCCGTCGGAGGCGTAGCGCGGCCCGTGATCATGGCCCTCATCCGCGCTCGGAATCCCGCAACAATAACCATCAGAACGTGAACCAAAAGAAACAGCACCAGCAAGACTGTTACGATAAAGTGCAGCGAACGCGCCGTCTGGTGACCTCCCAGGAGCCGCACCGGCAGGGGAAATGCCGCGTCAAAACCAAACGACATCGCAAGCCCTGTCCAGATCATCAGCGGGAACAACACAAAGATCACCACCAGATATGTGATCCGTTGCAGCACGTTGTACGACCACGCCTCTTCGGCCCCCGGCCGCTTTAAGCGTAGATGCTCAATGATCGACGCGCCGATTCCCTTGAAAGAACCCGGGACGAGATTGCGCCGGAAGTGTCCGTTGAACAGGCCCCACAGCAAGTAGAGCAAACCCGAAGCCACCGCGACCCATGCAGCCTGGAAGTGAAGGTAGCGGCTCCATCCGTTCTGGTCGGGCAGCACATAACCGTAGCCGGTGGGGACGGTGCTGCGCGAGGACGGAAGATGTAAATTGAGCCACGGCCGCACGTTGACGTTGCCGGTTTCTCCCCAATAAAAGCGCGGATGGGAGAGGATGATCTCGCCTCCACTCAGCAGCAGCGCGAGGAACGCCAACGTGGTGAGCCAGTGCGTCACCCGCACCAGCGCAGAATGGCGCTTGCGCGCGGTGACCGCGGGCACGGCAGTCGCACGGACCGCGTCGCCTCCGGCGATCGGCAGAGTTGCATTCATGTTGTGGGCCCCATCCCCTGTTGCTCATTCCCCCGGTGGATGGGATTCTACATCTTCGCAGCCGCTACTGCGATGGAGATCATTGAAACGTGTTCCCATGGCCCGCAACCAGCGGTGCCGCATCGAATGATCTGCAGGAATCTGCAATTTAGAACTCTGCCGTTACCTCGCCGCCGCTCTGGAGTAATGGAACGTTGCGTATATCGCCGGCCCAACTGACAGTGCGGGGCTGATCGTCTTGAAAACCAGAAGGTCCATCCCGGTCATAAACGCTGCCGCGGGATACTCCGAATGCGCTTCTTCCTTGCTGGTTCGATGATTTCTGACGGCAATCACCGTGGAGGCCCACATCCCCACATGCGCCGCGGCAAACAGCATCCAGGATTTCTTGTCAGGATGGAGTGCTCGCCGGGCATTCCCAAACGTGAAAAAGTGGTCCGGTTGCCTGTTCCAGCGCTCGGTCACATCGATCGGAGGATACCGGCCAATCAGCTTATGCACCCATTCAGGACATGGTTTCCCGGTGTTCTGAATGCAGTTCGACTCTTGGGTGGCTGACGGAGCATCGACCAGCTTCGCCGGCCTGGAGTTCTGCAGGTCTGCAACTGGGACCTGCCCATCTTCACTCGTTAATTCTGCCGCAGATGAGACGCCTGCTAACGGAATTTGTGCGGGGTCCTCTGATTCGAGATTGGGCCTTGCCCAAATACAAAGGTAGAGAAAAGTCCCAGGCACAATACAAAAAGAATTCTCATGAAACGCTCCTCAGAAATCCGGTTTCATCACGGATCGCTGTGGATCGGTGCAATCGAGACGCCGCGTGAATCGGTCCAGTCCATTCGTGCGGACATGGATCGACATTGGGATAAGCCCTGCTGGAAGTCTTCTGGGGAGTAAAGTCGTGCTCTTCCCGTTTCTAATCGATTGGTGGGAAACCAATCTGGAAACAAAAATTGCTTTACAAGTGTGTTGGCCGCTTCAACATGTCTATGATGCGTGCCAAGCCGAGCACAGGGATTGCCGTTTCGACGGGCGGCGAAGGTGTTCCCTACACATCAAAAGCCCCACTTCCGGCAACTGCGGCCAGAAGTGGGGCACCCGTTCTTGTTGATGGCTGACAGCTCAGAGCTGACAGCTTCTTAGTACATGTCGCCCATGCCGCCGCCGTGTCCACCAGGCGCGGGAGCTTCCTTCTTTTCCGGAATCTCCGCGACCAGGGCTTCGGTGGTCAGCATTAAGCTGGCGATGGAGCCGGCATTCTGCAGAGCCGTGCGCACGACCTTCGTCGGGTCGAGCACGCCCGCCTTGACCAGATCCTCGTACTCGTTGGAGAAGGCGTTGAATCCATAGTTCGATTCCTTGGATTCGAGCACCTTGCCCAGGATCACTGCGCCTTCTTCGCCGGCGTTCTCGACGATCTGGCGCAGAGGCTCGGTGATGGCGCGCTTCACGATGTTGATACCGATCTGCTCATCGCCTTCGGCTTTCACCTTGTCGAGCGCTGCAGCGCAACGGGCCAGAGCCACGCCGCCGCCGGGGACAATGCCCTCTTCCACGGCTGCGCGGGTCGCATGCATTGCGTCTTCCACACGGGCTTTCTTTTCCTTCATTTCGGTTTCGGTTGCGGCGCCAACTTTGATCACGGCAACGCCACCGACCAGCTTCGCCAAACGCTCCTGCAACTTCTCGCGGTCGTAGTCGCTGGTGGTCTTCTCGACCTGGCTGCGAATTTCCTTCACACGGCCTTCGATCTCGGCGTGCTTGCCCTTGCCTTCGACCACCGTCGTGTTGTCCTTGTCGATGGTGATCTTCTTGGCCTGGCCGAGGTCGGAGATCTGCACGTTCTCGAGCTTAATGCCGAGATCTTCGGTGATGGCCTTGCCGCCGGTGAGGATCGCGATGTCCTGCAGCATCGCCTTGCGGCGATCGCCGAAGCCAGGAGCCTTCACGGCCGCGACTTGCAGCGTGCCACGCAGCTTGTTGACGACGAGGGTAGCGAGCGCTTCGCCTTCCACATCTTCTGCGATGATGAGCAGCGGCTTGCCGCTCTTTGCGATCTGCTCGAGCAGCGGGAGCAGGTCCTTCATCGAGCTGATCTTCTTTTCATTGATCAGGATGTAGGCGTTCTCGAGGGCAACTTCCATGCGCTCGGGATCAGTGACGAAGTAGGGCGAGAGATATCCGCGATCAAACTGCATGCCCTCGACGACTTCGAGCTGAGTCTCCAGCGTTTTGGACTCTTCGACGGTGATGACGCCGTCCTTACCAACCTTCTTCATGGCCTCGGCAATGATCTTGCCGATGGTCTCATCGTTGTTGGCGGAGATGGTGCCGACTTGGGCAATCATTTCGCCGGTGACAGGCTTGCTGAGTTTGTCGAGTTCGCCGGGGAGGCGGTTACCTTCTTTGTCGAGTTTGCCGGCGATGATGGTGACGGCCTTCTCAATCCCCCGCTTTAGGGCCATCGGATTGGCCCCGGCGGCTACGGTCTTGACGCCTTCGCGGAAGATGGCCTGGGCGAGGACAGTGGCGGTGGTGGTGCCGTCGCCGGCGACATCGGACGTCTTGCTGGCAACTTCACGAACCATCTGCGCGCCCATGTTCTCGAGGCCGTCGCGGAGTTCGATTTCTTTTGCTACGGTGACACCGTCTTTGGTGATGGTTGGCGAACCGAATTTCTTTTCGATGACTACGTTGCGACCCTTGGGGCCGAGGGTGACCTTCACGGCATCGGCCAGAAGGTTGACGCCGCGGAGGATCGCTTGACGGGATTCTTCTCCGTGAACGATTTGTTTTGCCATTGCTTGTATCTCCTTATGATTCGAGCTATGAGCTTTGAGCCGCGAGCTATGAGCAAAAGCTTCTAGCTGCTAGCTTCTCGCTAAATCTCTTGTCATCCTGAGCAACGCGTAAAGCGCGATGCGAAGGACCTGACGAGCTGCCAGAACCGGCAATGCCGTTTCCGGGGTCGAATAAACCGAGGACGCGCTTACTTCTTGCTGCCCGCTAGTTCTTTCTTTGCTGGAGCGGCGGCGCCGGTGAGGATGCCTAGAACTTCATCTTCTTTCATGATGATGAACTCTTCGCCATCGATCTTGATTTCGGTGCCGGAGTACTTTCCAAACAGGATGCGGTCGCCTTCCTTGACGGCCAGCGGGAAAGTCTTGCCCTCGTCGTTGGTGCGGCCTTTGCCGGTGGAAATGACTTCGCCCTCTTGCGGTTTGTCTTTGGCCGAATCGGGGATGATGATGCCGCCGCGGGTGGTAGTAGCTTCCTCCACACGACGCACCAGTAAGCGGTCATGGAGCGGTGCAAACTTCGCCATGGTGTGAACTCCTTTCAATTAAGTAGAAGGTTAACGTGCTTTGAGTGAATCTTCTGTAACCCTATGATTTGGTTGGTGCAGACGGTGCTGTTAGCACTGATGCCTGTCGAGTGCTAATTCTAAGGAAGGGAGGTGTCCCTTGTCAAGGGGTCTCGGAGACCCACTAATTTACAAACTCTTGGCGCTGGTGAAACAACCACCGGTCACTTCCGCGGTATAACATCCGCGTTCCCGCGGGAGATTTCAGGATGAAACGCACGCTTTCCGCCCTTTGCTTTGCCATGCTGACCTTGGCCGCTGCCGCGCAAACTCCAGCACCGGCGATCACGCAGTTATTCGGATTCCCTGGCGACTCCACGCTGACCCAGTGCCCGGACGGGAGTTTTCCGCAAGGGCTCATCGAGGGCGCGGATGGAAACTTTTATGGGATCGCTTCGGAGGGAGGAACGGGACTCAATTCACCGGGGAGTGTTTTCAAGATCACGCCCAGTGGACAGTTCACCCTGCTCTACAGTTTCGCCGAGTTGCCAGATGGTAGCTTGCCGAATGGTGCAGCAGCGACCAGCCTTGTGGAAGGGATGGACGGAAATCTCTACGGTCTCACGTTGGTCGATGGTGCCAATGGCGTGGGAACGGCATTCAGGTTGACGAAGGCGGGCGTTATCACACTGCTGCACAACTTTTGCAACACGCTGACCTGCAGCGACGGCGCTTATCCTTCATTTATTACGCAAGGGGTCGACGGGAACCTTTATGGAGGCACGGGACCGCAGAATTTTCCCACGAGCGTCATCTTCCGCATGAGTTTCAGCGGCGCCTATAAGGCCGTCCACACATTCGACACGAAGGCGCAGCCGGATGGACTGGGCGTGTTCAACATGGTGCAACTGCCGGATGGAAATTTCTACGGAACAACCGTGGCCGGCGACCATCTCAAGCCGTGGAATTCGGTCTTCCATTTCAATCCTGTCACCAACGCGTACACGATCCTGCACCCGTTTAATTCTCCCAATATCAATTTGCCGAACGTGGCGGCTAGTGGACTGACCTACGCGTCGGATGGGAATCTTTACGGGTTGCGAGTGGGGAAGCATCCTGTATCGCATTACGACCTCGAGCAGCTATGACGAGCTCGGGCCGATGTCGTCGACCCAGAACATCGACGGGGATCTTATGCAGGCGTCGCATGGCAATCTGTGGGGTGACTTTTCCAGCCACCGGGGATTGTTTTCAGCTCTACGCTATCGGGATCGGTTCTTGAAAACATCACCCTGAATGCGAACGTGAACGGCGAGCAGCCCTTCGGTATTCTGCAGGCAGCTGACGGAAAGCTCTACGGGATGTCGTTTGGAAACCAAGCTCCAACGAACGGGCAGCCGAGCAATGGGGCCTTCTGGGTCATCGATGCGGGGCTTGCGCCACCCGAGGCGAGGGTCATCAATTTTCGGCCGACGAGCGGTAAGGCTGGCGCTACGTTCGTGGTGCAAGGATCGCATTTTGTCGGCACGACGGCGGTCGCGATCAACGGGACGGCAGCCACCTTCAAGGTGCTGACCGCAAACTTTATCCGCGTGACCGTGCCAGCCGGGGCAAGTTCAGGGAAGATTTCGGTCACGAATACGGGGGGTACGGCGACCAGCGCGAAATTGTTCACGGTGCAGTAAGCCAACGGCCAGATTTTTGGGATGCTTTTAGTAACAGGCACACCCGCCCGACACAGCGTATGATTAAAGAGATGCCAAATATTCAAGAACTCCTCGCCGGCCTGCGCCAGGAAATCAGTGACCTCCAAAGCATGAATGCCCGCTATGCAGGAAAGCGCGTGCACAGCGAAGTGGAGCAGACTGCACTCGAACTTCGCACCACTCGTCTGCGTGAGATTAAGCAGGAATTGTCCAAGATGCTCGACCGTCCTCAGGATGCCAAGGTCTGGTGGGAAAAATCCCGTCGATCAAGCGGTGTGGCGATCGCAGAATAAGGAACCGAGTTGAGCCAGCCGTCGCCTTGCAATTGGCTAGGTCTGTGTTGATCGGCGGACCACGCCCCAGACGGCATCGCTACCCACCCTTTCGCAAATGCGCGAAATGATGGGCGCACCCCGTCGCAAGACTCACTTGGTAATCTTCAAATCACCCCCGAGATAAACGTTGGCGCAGCCTCCGCCACGATCCGAGTGACGTAAGCGGCTCAAGCCCACTTATCGAGCCGTCGGATTTCATATTCCTGCTTTCCTACTGCGTCGGCCCCGCTTCTTTCGTCTGGTCGCACGTTCCGTTGGTCGGTTGCGTGGCGAGCACCTGCGTCCACGGCTGGCCGTTGGGAGCGTTTAGCATGGCCGGCGTCGAGAAGTCGAAGAACTCGCTCATGTCGCGCGAGGGATCTTGCCAGTAGGCGTCACGCGCGGTGAGCGAGGCGACACCGAACTGTTTCTCGATAAACGCGAGAATTGCCGTGTAGTCGCGTGGGATGTGCGAGACAAAATTCGGTTTCGCGTAGGGAGAGATCACCATTAGCGGCACGCGGAATCCGGTCAAATTGAATGTCCCTCCGTTTTTTCGAATCACGCAATATCCCGGGGAACCGTTATTCGGATCGGGGCATTGTCCAGGAGCGTAGCTGTCGGGCAGGGGAACCATGAACGGTGGAACGTGATCGTAGAGCCCTCCGCCTTCGTCGTAGCTGAGAATGAATACAGAATCCTGCCAGGCATCACTCTTCATGAGCGCTGAGATGATCGACTGCACATAAGCGGAGCCCTTTTGGACGTTGTTTTCGGGATGTTCGTCGAGGCCGCTTTTACCCGCTGGGCTATCGATGAAAATGACCTGAGGCAAGACCTGATCGGGATCGCACGCGCCGCCGCTGCAGGTGCCGGCGAGGCGGTTCATCAGATCGCTATCCGGAAAGACCCTCCCCTGGATCTTGGGATCGAAGAAGTCCGTGAAGTTCCCGAGGAACACACCGTCATGGTAGTAGTACAGCCAGCTTACGTTCGCGGTGTTCATGGCGCGGAAGATCGTGGGAGCCGAGTACAGCGGATGTCCCGAGGTGTCTGGATACTCATGACCGAACGAGGTTCCCGCGATCAGGTACATTCGGTTGGGAACTGTGTTCGCGAGGACGGGCGAGTGCCAGGCGTCGCTGGTTGGGAAGAATGTGGCGAGATCGTAATAGTAAGGGAGGTCTTGCTGGTTGTAGTAGCCAAGAGCGCGGGTTCCATTAGGATCGTACTTGTCGGCAACGGAAGTCGTGGTATCGAGAAATCCCGCCATTCCGAAATCGCCATTGGAAAAAGTAGTGGTTGTGGCCCAGGCTCCATCGCCGCCGTTGAGCGATGTGTCGTGATGGCTCTGGTACCATGAGGGCGAGAGGTTTTCGGTACAGACGGTTGGCTCGTGGAAAGGCTGCACCTTGGCTCCAGTGTGAACGTTGGTGAGCGTAACCGTGGGATCGAAAGCGTCAATGGTCTGCGTATCGGTGATGCCGAACTGCGCGAGCCGCGAGGGCCGGTACGCGCCAAGCTGGCCGAGATACATGTCGAACGAGCGGTTTTCCTGCAGCAGGAAAAAGATGTGTTTGATCACACCGGTAGTTACGGTGCTGACCGTAACCGTTGCCGATTGCGTGATGGGAGTGCCGTCGCTGGCGGTTGCGGTTGCGGTGTAGGTAGTGGTCGCGGCCGGAGTGACTGTCGCGCTTCCCTGCTGCGGCGAGCATGGACTGCACACCGAGTTGTTCGATCCATCGACGAGCGTAAATGCAGAGGCCGTGCCTCCTGTGATTTGCCAGGAGAGCGTGGAGCTTTGTCCAGGCGTGATCGTGCCGGGCGACGCGGTGAGACTTAGCGTGAACGGAACTGTCACGGTGACATTTTGGGGTCCCGCAGTGCCGGCAGGACCTGATGCGGTAAGCGAATACGTCGTCGTCCCGCTCACCGGCACCGTGGCCGAGCCAGAGGTGGGGAGTGGGCCGGAATCATCTCCGACTGGGATGGTGGGACTGATAGTGATCGAAGTCGCGTTGGTGGTCGTCCACGTAAGCGTGGTGGTTTGTCCTGTGCTCACTTCACTGGGCTTCGCGGTGAATTGCGTAATCTGCGGTGGCGCGTTCGTTGCGACTTGAACTGTAGCTGTCTGCGGCGAACTGGAGCCGCCTGGTCCGGAAGCAATTGCAGTGTAGGTTGTCGTCTGTGTCGGCGAGTCTTGTGCGCTGCCGGATGTTTGCGAACCGCTGACGACCGTTCGACTGGACGAACCGGCGGTCGCGGTGATGGTCACAGACGTCGCGTTGAAGGCCTGCCAGTTCAGCGTGACACTTTGGCCGCTGCTAATCGCGGTGGTGCTCGCCGAGAATGTGATAGTTGGAGAAGATTTTTTGGAGGAACTCGTACAGGAAGAGCAGCCCCAGATTGCAGCGATGAGAGCCCCACAAGTAACCCACCGAACCATTTGATAGTTCATCCTCAGTGTGATGTCCCCCACCTGACACAGTGGCGGAAATCAGATGCCTTAGCGGGTGTAGGGGGTTGCCTCGCGGCCTTTTCCGCAAAGAGCAATAACCACAGAGGACACGAAGGTTACACGAAGGAGAACCGGAACACGGGGCTTTGCGTCTTGTACGTTGTACTTTTCTGGACGACTAGGCCGCCTGC
>Ga0209580_10001237_pt1 | contig 12060 bp, 6 predicted proteins | sample Coa_R1_5_FD_187153 | JGI IMG/M metagenome (GOLD analysis project Ga0209580, IMG submission 187153) | Surface soil microbial communities from Centralia Pennsylvania, which are recovering from an underground coalmine fire - Coalmine... | ecosystem: Environmental > Terrestrial > Soil > Unclassified...
CCCGAGAGCCCAGCCGCTCGAGGATGAAGAGGGAGTTGCGGATGGCGGCCAGCGGGTTGCGGATCTCGTGGCCGAGCATGGCGAGGAACTCGTCCTTGCGCCGGTCGGTCTCGGCCTGGCCGCGCAGCAGCTCGCGCACCTCGTACTGGCGGCGCCGGGCGCGCAGCGAGGCCCGCACCGCGCTGACCAGGGTGTTGATGCGCACCGGGCGCTCGAGGATCGTGGCGTTGGAGCTCGGTGCCAGGGTCGCGAGCGCCCTCTCGCTCGCGTCGCCGCCGTCGACGACGATGATCAGCGGCAGGTCGGACCATGGCTCCTGCCGTCCGAGCAGGCCCAGCAGCCCCTGGACCAGCCAGCCGGTCAACGCCTCCTCGGCGAGGATGACCGTCCCCGCCCCGGCCTCGATCTCCCGCCACAGGGCGCCGGCGTCGGCGCAGGCGGCGCACGACAGGCCGGCGCCGCCGAGCACCTGGCAGGCGATCGCCCCGTCGCGGCCGGTCGGCGCCAGGACGAGGATCCGCTCCTCTCGGCGGTCGCGCTGGCCTTCAGCCATTGCCGGATGCGACCCCCTCCTCGAGCAGCGGCGCCGGGCCGCCCAGGTAGGTCAGGTTCCCGCCCAGCACGCCCTGGAAGTCGCTCAGCGCGCCGCCGACACGCGGCCCGTCGGGTCCCAGGCGGAGCTCGCGGATGCTGCGTTCATGGGCGCCGGTGCGCTTCTTGAGCACCGAGATGGCCTGCCGGACCTCGCCGAAAGCCTCGAAGTAGCGCAGCAGGATGACGTTGTCCGCCAGGTAGCTGAGCTCCATCGGCGACTCGACGATGTGGCCCACCAGGCCGTGCTGGGTCATGACCAGCAGGGTCAGGATGCCGTGCTCGTTGAGGAACGACAGCAGCTCGCGCAGGTGCAGGGCCAGGAAGCGCTCCTCGGGCATGGCGTTCTGGAACCCGTTCAAGCTGTCGATCACCATCATGCGCGCTCCCTGCTCGACCTCCTGCCGGACGGAGTTCGCGAACTCGCCCGGAGAGAGCTCGGCGGGGTCCACCCGCCGCAGCTCGATCAGCCGCCGCGAGATGAGCGGTTCGAGGCGCATGCCGAGCCCTTCGCAGCGCTCCCTCCACACCGACGGCATCTCGTCGAAGAGGTAGACCACGGAGCGTTCGCCGCGCAGGGCGGCGGTGACGGCGTACTGCGACGCGAGGGTCGTCTTGCCCACGCCCGACGGTCCCAGGAACATCGAGCTGGTGCCGCGGGCCACGCCGCCTCCCAGCAACGCGTCGAGCGCCGGGATGCCGCTCTCGACGTTCTCGAGCTGGCCCCCGTGGCGATGGTCGGCGGCCACGAGGCGTGGATACACCTCGATGCCGCCGCGCCGGATCGAGAAGTCGTGATACCCCTCGCGGAAGGCGACCCCGCGCACCTTCTGGATCCGCAGCCTGCGGCGCTGGCCGCCGTATTCGGGGGCCAGGTGCTCGAGCGAGATCAACCCATGGGTCAGGCTCTGCAGCTGAAAGTCGCCGCTGCCGTCGGGACCGTAGTCGAGCAGCAGCAACGTGCAATCACGGCCGGCGAGGTACTGCTTGAACGACAGGATCTGGCGGCGGTAGCGCAGCGAGTCGCGCGCCAGCAACCGCATCTCCGACAGAGAGTCCAGCACCAGCCGCGCCGGACGGACGCGGTCGACGACGTCGAGCAGCGCGCGCGTGGTCTCGGCGAGCTCGACCTCGGAAGGGTGGAAGAGGGTGTACTCGTTGCCGCCGCGCGGCTCACCCTGGGTGCTCTGCAGGTCGCAGATCTCGACGCCGTCGAGCTGCCAGCCGTGCGAGGCCGCGATGTCGCGCAGCTCCTCCGCGGTCTCCGAGAGGGTGGCGTAGAGCGTCGGTTCCCCGCGCCGCGCCCCGGCGAGCAGGAACTGCATGGCGAGGGTCGTCTTGCCGGCCCCTGGATCGCCCTGGACCAGGTACACGCGGTTGATCGGGAGTCCGCCGTCGAGCGCGTAGTCGAGGCCAGAGATGCCCGTCGAGGCGCGCGTGAAGCTCTTCGAATCGCCGTTCATCCTGTCGATCCTCCGCCGCCCGTCCTGCTTGAATCGACGACGTGAGCCTTGCAAGTGCAGTGCCCGGAGACATGGCCGCTCCGAGGGCGCGCCGCGACCGGCGGAAGCCGTCCCCTGCCGTCCGTTTTCGGCGAGGCTCGCGGTCCTCCGTCGCCGCCCTCGAGGTGGCGGGAATGCGGCGTAGGGACGGAGGTGTTAGGCTTGGCGAAGGGGCGCGCGGCATGGTCCGCGCGCCTCGTCTTCTCGATCGGGGACCGTCATGCCGCTCAGCCCTTTTCATCCGGCCGTCGCCGCCTGGTTCCGTTCCCGCTTCGGCACGCCCACGGAGCCCCAGGAGCGCGCCTGGCCCTCGATCGCCGCCGGGCGGAACACCCTGGTCGCCGCCCCCACCGGCTCGGGCAAGACGCTGGCGGCGTTCCTGGCCGCCATCGATCAGCTGGTGCGCGCCTCCCTGGCCGGGGAGCTCGGCGACGAGACGCGCGTCGTCTACGTCTCGCCGCTCAAGGCACTGTCCAACGACATCCAACGCAACCTCGAGGAGCCGCTGGCCGAGATCCGCCGCGAGCTCGCGGCGCGCGGCCTGCCGGACGCGCCGATCCGCACGCTGGTGCGCACCGGCGACACGCCGGCCAACGTCCGGGCGGCGATGTCCAGGAAGCCGCCGCACATCCTGGTGACCACCCCCGAGTCGCTGTTCATCCTGCTCACCAGCGAGGGCGGGCGGCGGATGCTCGCGACCACCCGGACGGTGATCGTCGACGAGATCCACGCCGTCGCGGGCAGCAAGCGCGGGTCCCATCTCTCGCTGTCGCTGGCCAGGTTGGAGGCGCTCTGCCGCGCGCACCGCGCCGCCGGCTCCGAGAACGGCCTGGTCCGGATCGGCCTCTCCGCCACCCAGCGCCCCATCGAGGAGGTGGCGCGGCTGCTGGTGGGCGTGGACGGCTCGGCCACCCCATGCGAGATCGTCGACGCCGGACACCGCCGCGCTCTCGATCTCGGAGTGGAGGTGCCGTCCTCGCCGCTCGAAGCGGTGATGGCGGGCGAGGTCTGGCAGGAGATCTACGACCGCCTGGCGGAGCTCATTCGCGCCCATCGCACCACGCTGGTGTTCGTCAACACCCGCCGGCTCTCCGAGCGCGCCACGCGTCACCTGGCGGACCGGCTCGGCGAGGCGCACGTGGGCTCGCATCACGGCAGCATGTCGCGCGAGCAGCGCCTGGCCTGCGAGCAGCGGCTCAAGACTGGCCAGCTGTCGGCGCTGGTGGCGACCTCGTCGCTCGAGCTGGGCATCGACATCGGCACGGTCGACCTGGTCTGCCAGCTCGGCTCGACACGCTCGATCTCGACCTTCCTGCAGCGGGTGGGGCGGGCCGGTCACCGGCTCGGCGCCACCCCGAAGGGACGGATCTTCCCGACCAGCCGCGACGAGCTGGTGGAGACCGCGGCGCTGCTCGACGCGGTGCGCCGCGGCGAGCTCGACCGGCTGATCATCCCGCCCGCGCCGCTCGACATCCTGGCGCAGCACATCGTCGCGGCGGTGGCCGCCGAGGAGTGGAGCGAGGACGAGCTCTTCGCGCTGGTGCGGCGCGCGTGGCCCTACCGCGGCCTGTCGCGGAGGGACTTCGACGAAGTGGTGGCGATGCTCGCGTCCGGCTTCAGCACCCGCCGCGGCCGGCGCGGGGCCTACCTGCACCAGGACGCGGTCGGCGGCCGGCTGCGCGCCCGGAAGGGGGCGCGGCTGGCGGCCATCACCTCGGGCGGCGCCATTCCCGACACGGCCGACTACCAGGTGGTGCTCCAGCCTTCGAACACCCTGCTCGGCACCGTGCACGAGGACTTCGCGGTCGAGAGCATGCCCGGCGACGTCTTCCAGCTCGGCAACGCCGCCTGGCGGATCGACAAGGTCGAGCCCGGCCGGGTGCTGGTCGAGGACGCTCACGGCCAGCCGCCGACGATCCCCTTCTGGCTCGGGGAGGCGCCGGCCCGCACCGAGGAGCTGTCGCTGGCGGTGTCGCGGCTGCGCCAGGAGGTCGCCGAGCGCTGCGCTGGCGACGCCGGCGCCGGCGATGCCGTCGCCTGGCTCCGCGACGAGGTGGGGGTCGGCGAGCCCGCCGCGGCACAGCTGGTCTCCTACCTGGCGGCCGCGGCCCGGGCGCTGGGCACGATGCCGTCGCGCACCACGCTGGTCGCCGAACGGTTCTTCGACGAGGCGGGAGACATGCACCTGGTGGTGCATGCGCCTTTCGGCAGCCGGCTCAACCGGGCGTGGGGGCTGGCCCTGCGCAAGCGCTTCTGCCAGACCTTCAACTTCGAGCTGCAGGCGGCCGCGTCGGAAGACGCGATCATCCTGTCGCTGGGGCCGACCCACAGCTTCCCGCTCGCGGACGCCTTCCACTTCCTGCATTCGGCCAGCGTGCGGCGGGTGGTGACCCAGGCGGTGCTCGATTCGCCGCTCTTCGGGGTGCGCTGGCGCTGGGCCGCCAGCCGCGCCCTGGCGGTGCCGCGCTGGCGTGCCGGCCGGCGGGTGCCGGCGCCGCGGCTGCGGCAGGACGCGGAGGACCTGGTGGCGGTGGTCTTTCCCGACCAGCTTGCCTGCCTGGAGAACATCGTCGGCGAGCGCGAGATCCCCGATCATCCGCTGGTCGCCGAGGCCCTGCGCGACTGCCTGGAAGAGGCCATGGACACCAGCGGCCTCGAGCGGCTGCTGGGCCGTCTCGAGGGTGGCGAGCTGCTCCTCGTGGCGCGCGACGTCACCGAGCCGTCGCCGCTGGCCCACGAGATCCTCGCCGCGCGCCCCTACGCCTTCCTCGACGACGCGCCGCTCGAGGAGCGGCGCACCCAGGCGGTGCGGGTGCGCCGCTGGCTCGACCCGGAGACGGCTTCCGACCTGGGAGCGCTCGACGCCGCCGCCATCGCGCGGGTGCGGGAGGAGGCCTGGCCCGAGGCGGAGAGCCCCGACGAGCTCCACGACGCCCTGCTGACGCTCGCGTTCGTCACCGCCGACGAGGGGCGGCGATCGGGCTGGGAGCCGCTCTTCGATCGCCTCGTCGAGGCCGGCCGGGCGACCCTGCTCACCGTGCCACGACCGCGGCCGCAGGTCCATCCGCCGGCCGCCGCCGGCGCCGCAGGCCCCACCGATCTCGTCGGCCTCTGGGTGGCGGCCGAGCGCCTGACGCTGGTCACGGCCCTGCATCCGGACGCGGTGCCGGCGCCGGCGATCGTGCCGCCGCCGCGCCACGCCCGGGAGTGGCCGCCGGAGGAGGCGGCGGTCGAGGTGGTGCGCGGCCGGCTGCAGGCCCTGGTTCCGACCACCGCGCGCGAGCTGGCGGCAGGCGCGGGGCTGCGTCCGGGCGCCGTCGAGGCGGCCCTGGCGGCGCTCGAGACCGAGGGCTTCGCGCTGCGTGGCCATTTCACGCCGGCAGCCGGGCGGGCAGGCGGGCTGGCGCAGCCCCCGGCGACCGGCGGGCTCTCGGCCACGGCACAGTCTCCACCGTCCCCGCCGTCCCCGCCGCCCCCGCTGGATACCGAGTGGTGCGAGCGCCGGCTGCTGGCCCGCATCCATCGCTACACGCTGGAGCGGTTGCGGCGGGAGATCGAGCCCGTCTCCCAGGCCGACTTCATGCGCTTCCTGCTCTCCTGGCAGCGGGTCGGCAGCGCCCTGCCGGCGAGCGTCGCGGAGGGTGCCGCCGCCCCGGCGAGCGACGGCGCCTCGGCTGGCGGCGGCGGGACCGGGGTCCCAGCCACGGGTGCCGCGGAGCCCGCCGCGTCGCCGGCGCAGGGCGCGGAGAGCCTGCCGGCGCTGCTGGCCCAGCTGGAAGGTTACGAGGCGCCGGCAGCGGCCTGGGAAGGCGAGATCCTGCCGGCTCGGCTGCCGGGCTACGATCCGCTGTGGCTCGACGCCCTGTGTCTCGCGGGCCGCTACGTCTGGGGGCGCCTGACACCCCCGGCCGCCCCGGCCCAGGCGGGCTCCGGAGGAACCGGCGATGGCGATACGGGCAACGCCGGCGACCGTCCGCGTGTCCGCCGGCCGGGTCCGGTCCGCGCCACGCCGATCCTCGTGCTGCCGCGCGGGGGCCTGCCGCTCTGGTTGCAGCTGGCGCCGGAGCCGGCAGCGGCACCGGCCGATGCGGCCATGGAGGACGAGCTGCCGGAGCTGTCTTCCGACGCGGCGGCCGTGTACCGGCGGCTGGTCGCAGGCGGCGCGTCGTTCTTCGACGAGCTCGCCGCCGGCGCGCGGTTGCTGCACACCCAGCTGGAGGCGGCGCTCGCCGAGCTGGTCGCGGCCGGGCTGGTCACCGCCGACAGCTTCACCGGCCTGCGCGCGCTGCTGGTGCCTGCCCACAAGCGGCCGCGCGTCGATCGCCTGCCGCGGGCGACTCGGGCCGGAGGCGCCGGCTCCCTGGCAGCCTTCGGAGTGCAGAACGCCGGCCGCTGGTCGCTGTTGCGGCCGGTGGCGGCGGCCCCGACGAGCCCGGCCGGTGCCGGCATGGGGTCCGATCCAGCCCCGGGCTCCGCGTTCGCCGCCTCGGGAACTCCGGCGGCGGCGCTCGAGGCCGCGGCCTGGGCGCTGCTCCGTCGCTACGGAGTGGTCTTCCGCCGCCTGCTCGAGCGGGAGACGCTGATGCCTCCCTGGCGAGACCTGCTGCGCGTCTATCGCCGGCTCGAAGCCCGCGGCGAGATCCGCGGCGGCCGTTTCGTGGACGGTTTCTCGGGCGAGCAGTTCGCCCTCCCGGAGGCGGTAGGCCGCCTGCGCGCGGTGCGGCGGGAACCGCGCCGCGGCACCCTGGTCTCGGTGAGCGCCGCCGATCCGCTCAACCTGGTGGGGATCGTCACTCCCGGCGACCGCCTGCCCGCCCTCGCCGGCAACCGCGTGCTCTTCCGCGACGGCGAGCCCATCGCCATCTGGGAAGGTCGCCAGGCACGCTTCCTGGTCGAGCTCGGGGTCGCCGAGCGCTGGCAAGCCCAGAACGCCCTCACCCGCCGTCCCTTCCAGTTCGCAGCCCCCCGCCTCCGGGCCTACCTCGGCCGGTCGGCCTGAGGCGCATCGCGCCCGGGGGGGCGTCCCCCTCCCCCGGTCTCATTCGCGCCGCGGAGCGTCCGTGTTCGCCGCGGCCCGCCGCTGCCGGAGAAGCCACTCCCACAGGTCCGGCGAGTTGAAGGCCGGGTCCCAGGAATCGTGGCCGACGAAGGGGTATTCGGTGTAGCGCGGCGCGCCGCCGCGCGCCACGAGCTCCTTGACCATGCGGCGGGATTCGGCGACCGGAACCACCGGGTCCTCGGCGCCATGGAAGATCCAGACCGGCAGCCCGGCGACGGCCTGCGCGATCTGCGCGTAGGGGTCGGCCGAGGGATGGGGGACCTTGACGCCCAGGAGCTCCGGCTCGCGCGGCGGCGGCAGGACGCCGCCGCACACCGGCACGACGGCGGCGAAGCGATCGGGGTGGTCCATCGCCAGCTGCCAGGCGCCGTACCCTCCCATCGACATCCCCACGACATAGGTGCGGTCGCGATCCGTCTGCCATTCGGCTGCGACCGCGTCGACGATGCGCATCACGTCCTGCTCGGTGGCATCCCGCCAGCGCGCGTCCGCCGGCGCCTGGGGAAAGACGGCGAGCAGCGGGAACCAGTGCGAGTGGGCGCGAATCGCCGGTGCCAGGCCTTCCCGCAGCTGCGCCAGGTTGTCGGCGCCGCGCTCCCCCGAGCCATGGAGGAAGAGCACCAGGGGCCAGCTGCGGGCCGGCGTATACGCCGCCGGAACGTAGACCTGGTAGTGAACCTCGCGGCTCCCCAGCACCAGGGTGCGCGCCAGGAAGCCCGTCGCCGCCGGCCTCGCCGTGGACGCGAGGGCGACCCATCCGAGCAGGGTCAAGGTCAGGGCGTGGGCCATCTGCATTCACCCGCCGGCACGAGGTGGTCCGGCGACGCCGAGGGCGGCCAGGGTCTCGGCGAGCTTCTGGTCGAAGAGGTCGGGTGCGGTGAGCATGGGGAAATGGCCGAGCTGCAGGGGGACGAGGTCGACGGCGGCGAAGTCCGCGGCGTGGCGGCGGCCGGCCGCCAGGTTGGTCGGCTGCGTGGTGTTGATCGCCCGGATCGGGACGTGGACGCGCTCGAAGGCCGCGGCCAGGTCGTAGTCGAACTGGGCGCGCAGCAGCGCCAGGGCGATCTCGGGCGGTGCCGCGGCGAGCTGGGCCTGCAGGCGGTCCCGGATTGCGGGATCGCAGTCCTTGGGCAGCACGGCTTCCAGCATCTGCTTCGCGCTGCCGGCGAAGTCCTTCTCCCAGCGTTCCACCAGGTCCTGGGCCCGTGCCGGGTCGAGCCGCCGCTCGACGTCGTGGAAGGTGTCGATCCCGATCACGGCGACCACGCGGCCCTGCAACCGTTCCGCGGCCGCGAGCGCCACCGGGCCACCCAGCGAATGCCCGATCAGGATCACTCGGCGAAGGTCGAGGGCCAGCACCACGGCGCGCACGTCCTCGCCGAGCGATTCGATCGTCCAGCCGTGGCGCTCGCGGCCGGAGCCGCCATGACCGGCGAGGTCGAGGGTGATCACCTCGCGGTCGCCGCTGAAGCGCGTGACCTGCTCGGCCCAGTGGCTGCGGTCGCCGCCCCAGCCGTGGATGAAGACCAGCGCCGGTTCGCCGCTGCCTTCGGAGTGGTAGCGGATGGGGACGCCGTCCGCGGACCCGACGGTGGCGTCCGCGGCGTCGTGCGACCGCGGCCGCGCCACGCCGGCCGGGGCGGCGCCCGGTCGAGACGTCGTGGTCCGGCAGGCCAGCACGGCCGCCATGGCCAAGGCGGCCGGCGCCAGCAAAGAGATCGCGAGTGCGCGCATCGTTCCGAGCTCCCGGTCCGGCGAGTCTGCCAAACGATAACCTACCCGCGCCCAGGTGCGCCCTGGCGCCAAGGGCACCGCGTCACTCCCGGCGACCGGATACCCCTGCCCGTTCCCGGCGGCAGCGCCGGGCGAGTAAGATACCGGCGGCCGGCGACGCCGGCCGTTCCCGGCGATGCCGGAGGAGCACGGAGATGCGGACCAGCAAGCTCGATCGACGTCCAGGTCAGCGCCGCCAGGCGCGCGGCGGCCGGATCGCGACAGCGGCGTGGGCGGTGGCCTGCGCGGCGCTCGCCGCCGCCGGCTGGGCAGCGGCGGCCACGGACGGCACCGCCGCCGCCGCCGGCACGGCGGCCGCGGCGGGGAAGACGACCCCCACCTCGCCGGCCGCCGCCCTCGCGGCACCGAGCCCGGAGGCCTACCGCCGCGAGATCGACAGCTGGCGCGCCACCCGGGATTCCAACCTGCGGGACCCGAACGGCTGGCTGACGCTGGTCGGGCTCTTCTGGCTCGACGAGGGCGACAACCGCTTCGGCAGCGACCCAGGGAACCGTGTCGTGCTGCCCGCCGGCAAGGCGCCGGCGTTCGCCGGCACCCTGGTCCGCCATGGCGGCGACGTGACCGTCCGCGCCGAGCCCGGCGCCGGGCTGGTGAGCGACCGCGGGCCGGTGACCGAGATGTCCATGGCTCCGGACGCCAAGGGCAAGCCCACGGTGCTGCGCCTCGGCTCGGTCAGCTTCTTCGTCATCAAGCGCGGCGACCGGCTCGGGGTGCGGGTCAAGGACAGCCAGAGCCCGGCGCTCGCCGCCTTCCGCGGCGTGCAGAGCTTCCCGGCCGATGCCGGCTGGCGGGTCGTCGCCCGCTTCGAGCCACATCCGCGGCCGACGTCGATCCCCATCACCAACGTCCTCGGCATGACCGAGCAGGATCCCTCGCCCGGCGTGGTGGTCTTCGAGCACGGCGGCAAGACCTATCGGCTGGACGCGCTCGACAATGGCGACGGCACCCTGGAGCTGCTCTTCGCCGATGCGACCACCGGGCACGAGACCTACGGCGCCGGCCGCTTCCTCGACACCGATCCGCCGCGCGACGGCAAGGTGGTGGTGGACTTCAACAAAGCCTACAACCCGCCCTGCGCCTTCACCACGTTCGCCACCTGCCCGCTGCCGCCACGCCAGAACCGCCTGGCGGTCGCCGTCACCGCCGGCGAGAAGAAATACGGCGAAGGTCACCACTGAAGGACGACCAAGAAGAGGACCCGCCGGCCCGGTTCTGCGGCCGATGGGAACTACTGAGGCTGGGTGAAGACGAGGAAGGGGTCGAGCGCGGTCCCCCTCCACCACTGCTTGTCGGCCGTCAGGCGAAAGATCGCGAAGTGCAGGTGCGGCGACTCCGGGGGGGCGTTGCCCGAAGTGCCCACGTAGCCGATGACCTGGCCGCGCCGCAGCCGGTCGCCTTCGTGGAGGCCGTCGGCGTAGCGCTCGAGGTGGGCGTAGTAGTAGGCGTAGGTCTCCGAAGGGTCGAACTGGTAGATCGTGTTGCCGCCCTGGGCGCTGAAGAAGAGCTTGGCCAGGCGGCCGTCCTCGACCGCCATCACCGGCGTGTTGCGCGCCGCCATGATGTCGAGCGCCTCGTGAAGGTGGCCCGCGCGCCCCTCGGAGAAGGAGTCTCGCAACTGCTCTCGCCGCAGCCCCTGGACCGGCAGCAGCAGGTGGCGCCGCCCCAGGGCGTCGACGTCGGAGCCGACTGCCGGTGGCGGGGCCGCTTCGCCGCCGGGGGGCCCGGTGCGGTTGGCTCCCCCGCCAGGAGCGGCGGCCGGAGGGGCCTCTCCCGGAGCGGCGCCGCGGGGGGGCGAGACGCCGGGGAGGGGCGGCGGCGCTCCCGCCGGGTGCACGCCGTAGACCCAGACCACGAACAGCACCGTCGCGGCGCCCAGCGCGAAGCCCCCCAGGCCGGCCAGCAGCACCGGGCCGCCGCGCCGTCTCTCGCGCCTCATGGCTCGAAGATGACCGGTGTCCCGGGCTTCACGAGGCTGGCGACGGTCAGCGCGTCCCAGTTGGTCAGCCGCACGCAACCGTGCGAATGCGTGGTCCCGATCTTCTCCGGGTCGGGCGTGCCGTGGATGCCGTAGTGCTCCTTCGTCAGGTCGATCCAGACCACGCCGACCGGGTTGTTCGGGCCCGCGGCGATCGTGGCCTTCGCGTTCTTCGGATTGGCGTCCCAGAAGAGAGCGGGGTTGTAGTGGAAGACCGGGTTGCGGGAGACGCCGCGGACCTTCCAGTTGCCGAGGGGCAGCGGGTCGTGCTCGCTCCCCGCCGTCACCGGGGCGAAGAACAGCAGGTCGTCGCCGTTGTCGACGGTCAGGGAGAGCCGTGACTTCGAGACCACGACCCGGATGTCGGAGCCGGGAAGCGTCGACGCCTTCGTGGGCACCGCGCGCACGTTCGGCGCCACGATGGTCTCGCCGGCCACGAACTGGGCCCCGGGATTGCGCTCGCGCAACAGCTTCTCGGCAGCATGGAAGCGAGCGGCGAGCAGCTGCAGCGGCGAGGTGTACCCCAGCTCCGGCAGCTTGGCCTTCTCCTCCATGTCGGCCGGGATCCGGTAGAACGGTCCCTTGGTGTCGTCCGGGGTGATGGTGTAGAGCCCCCAGGGCCTGCCGCCGCTCGCCGCCAGGAGGTTCTGCCAGGTGACCGCGTCGACCTGGCCGGTGACGGGCAGGTCGTGGGCCTCCTGGAAGGCCGCCAGGGCCTTGCGCGTGTTCTCGCCGAAGGCGCCGTCGACGACGCCGGGCGAGAAGTTGACGCGGTCGAGCAGGACCTGGACGTCCGCCGCCTGCTCCGGAGAGGGCGCCGGCAGCGCAGGTCCCGGCGGGCTCCCTGGCGCCGGCGGCGGCGCCTGTCCCGGGGCGCCCGGCGGCGGCGCTCCGGGCACCGCGGGGGTGGGAGCGCCAGGCGGCACAGGGGCAGGAGGCGCCGGACGCTGGGGGGGCGGCAGCGGTGCGGGCGCGCCGGGCGCCGGCTTGGGCGCCGGGGGCTGCGCCTGGCGGGCCGCGGCCGCCGGCGCTCCGAGCGCCAGGAGGATGACCGCGGCCAGCGCGGACGTGGGGAGAGCTCTGGAGGCGTGGACCATGGACTCCTTTCGCGGTGCGCGGCAGCTCACCGACTGCCGGCC
>Ga0209580_10001239_pt1 | contig 12055 bp, 11 predicted proteins | sample Coa_R1_5_FD_187153 | JGI IMG/M metagenome (GOLD analysis project Ga0209580, IMG submission 187153) | Surface soil microbial communities from Centralia Pennsylvania, which are recovering from an underground coalmine fire - Coalmine... | ecosystem: Environmental > Terrestrial > Soil >...
CCCTCCCGCCGCTGACGTCGTCGGTGGAAGGCAGCTCAAACAATCCGAACCGCATGCCGGAAAGAGAGCAGGCCCGGTCGCGCAGGGACCCGGCCGATGAGAGGAAACCATCCGGGTTTCCTTCTCCGGCACCTACAGCTCGATCGTCAACGCCGCGCCGCTGCTGGTGGACTGGCGGAGGCTGCAGCCGCTCCGCTAGCCAGCGTTGCATCGGCGGCCGAATTCACTTCGGCCGCGCTTGTCCCTCCCGCCGCTGACGTCGTCGGTGGAAGGCAGCTCAAACAATCCGAACCGCATACCGGAAAGAGAGCAGGCCCGGTCGCGCAGCGACCCGGCCGATGAGAGGAAACCATCCGGGTTTCCTCTCATACTTGAATTACATGCCGACCTGGCCCATAACGTCACTCAAAGAGCTGCTCGAGCCGACGCTCAACCACATGGGTTATGAGCTGTACTCGCTCGACCAGTCGGGCCAGTCCGGACGCACGCTGCGCATCTCGATCGACCACGCCGAGCCGATCACCATCGAGGACTGCGAGCGGGTGAGCCGAGTGGCCGGCCCGCTGGTCGACCGCTCCAACCTGATCCTTGGTCCCTACGAGCTCGAGGTCTCGTCCCCCGGCGCTGAGCGCCCCCTGCGCAGCCACCAGGAGTACGAGCGGTTCAACGGCAAGCGTGTGAACCTTCGCTACCGCACAGGCGAGTCCGAGACCGTCGTCGAGGGACAGCTCGTCGCGGTCGACTCGGCCGGCGTCGCGGTCCAGGCTCACGGTGTGCGCGGTCGCGCACCGGTCATCGTCCACATTGCATGGGAAGACGTTGTCGCGGGCAGGCTCGCGGTCGCCATCTGAGCCGTCAACGGAGAGCCTGGCCGAAGCGCTGACAGCGCTTTGCGCGGAGGTGGGCATCCCCTTCGAGGAGATGCTGCACACCGTCGAGGGCGCGCTGGCGGCCGCCTACAAGCGCGCCTTCAACCCGCCGGGCGAGGTGTCGGTCAGGCTCGACACGAAGACGGGCGCGCTCGACGTGCGCAGCCGCGTCGTCAAGGCGGACGGATCGACCATGGTCGAGGTCCTCCCGTCGGACGATTTCAAGCGCATGGCGGCGCAGACCGCCAAGCACGCGGTGCTGCGCCACATACACGACCTCGAACGTGACAAGGTCCTGCGTGACGTCGCCGAGCACAGAGGAGAGCTCGCCACCGGGATCGTGGACCGCATCGAGGCGGGCGTGGTGTACGTCGACCTCGGGCGGGCCGAGGGCGTGATGCCGCCCGAGGAGCAGATCCCGGGCGAGCAGCTGGTGCCCGGCCGGCCCGTGCTCGTCGTGCTGCTCGAGACGCAGCGCAATACGCGGCAGGCCCAGGTGCGCGTCTCGCGCGCGTCGCGTTCCTTCGTCCACCGGCTGCTCGAGGCCGAGGTGCCGGAGATCAAGGCCGGCACCGTCCAGGTCCGGGCCATCGCGCGCGAGCCCGGGCTGCGGACCAAGATCGCGGTGTCGGCGACCGAGCCGGGCATCGATCCGGTCGGGGCGTGCGTGGGTCCGAAGGGAGTCCGGCATCGTGCGATCCTCAGCGAGCTCGCCAACGAGCACGTCGACATCGTCCCGTGGTCGGACGACCCCGAGGCGCTGGTCGCGGCGGCACTCGGGCCGGCGCGCGCGGAATCGGTGAGCATCGACCGCGGCACGCGGACGGCGACAGTGCTCGTGCCGCGGGGCCAGCTGTCGCTGGCCATCGGCCGGGACGGCCAGAACGCGCGCCTCGCCGCCAAGCTGACCGGGTTCCGGATCGACATCAAGCCGAGCGACTCGGAGGACCAGGCGACCCATCAAGACGCATGAGCCCGTCCGGACCTGTGTGGGCTGCCGGGAGGAGGCGGGCAAGGGCCGGCTGATCCGGCTCGTCCGCCGGCCTGAGGGCGGCGCCGGGGTCGACGCCGGCGGCAAGGCTCGCGGCCGCGGCGCCTACCTGCATGCCGACCCGGCCTGCATCGAGACCGCGCGGAAGCGCCGCGCCCTCGACAGGGCGCTCAGGACTCAAATTCAGCCCGAGCTGTGGTCTGAGCTGAACTCCTAGCCACCCCGGCTCAGGTTTCGAATTCACGCGGAACGGCATAATCAGTAGTCCGGCATGAAGGCACACGAACTCGCGCGCGAACTTGGCATCAGCCAGAAGGAGCTGGTGAACTTCCTCCAGCAGCGGAGGCTGACCCGCAACGCCGCCGCGCCCCTGGCGCCCGGCGCGATCGAGGCTGCCCGCACGGCGTTCAAGCCGTCGTCGGTCGCCGTCAAGGTCGAGGCCAACGGCGACCGACGGGTCGTCCTGCCCCCGACCCTCTCGGTGAAAGACCTCGCCGACAAGCTCGGCGTGGGCCCCGTCGAGGTGATCAAGAAGCTGATGGCTTCGAAGATCCTCGCCACCATGAACCAGGTGATCGACTTCGCCACGGCCGAGATCGTGGCGGACGAGTTTGGCTACACGGTCGAGCCGGTCGCGAGCGAGGACGTCGTCGCCGTCGAGTCCGCCGCCGGCGAGGGCGACGTTGTGACCACCTCGCGCGAGGAGCTGTTCTCGCTCGCCAACGAGGACCCTGCGAAGCTGCGGTCCAGGCCGCCGATCGTCACCGTGCTGGGCCACGTCGACCACGGCAAGACGTCGATCCTCGACGCGATTCGCAAGACCCGCGTCGCGGCGGGCGAGGCGGGCGGCATCACGCAGCGCATCGGCGCCTACAAGATCGACACCGCCGATGGTCATCCCATCGTCTTCATCGACACCCCTGGCCACGAGGCGTTCACCGCCATGCGTGCCCGCGGCGCGCAGGTCACCGACCTCGTCGTCCTGGTCGTCGCGGCTGACGACGGCGTGATGCCGCAGACGGTCGAGGCGATCCAGCACGCGCGTGCCGCGAAGGTCCCGATCATCGTCGCCATCAACAAGATCGACAAGGACAACGCGAACCCGGACCGTGTGCATCAGCAGCTCGCCGAGCACGGCATCGTGACCCGCCACTACGGCGGCGAGCACGAGTGTGTTCACCTCAGCGCGAGGACTGGAAAGGGCATCGACGACCTCCTCACGACCATCGTTCTTTCGTCCGACATCCTCGAGCTGAAGGCGAACCCCGACCGGAACGCGATCGGCACCATCGTTGACGCGCACCTCGAGCGTGGGCGCGGCCCAGTGGCCACCGTCCTGGTCCAGGCCGGCACGCTCAAGGTCGGCGACGACTTCGTGTGCGGCCACATCTACGGCCGAGTGCGCGCCCTGGCCGACGACCGCGGACAGAGTGTCGAGTCGGCGCCGCCGGCCACACCGGTGGTCGTTTCCGGCATGAGCGAGGTCCCTCAGGCCGGCGACATCTTCCAGGTCGTCGGGTCCGAGAAGGTCGCGCGCCAGATCGCGCTCACCAAGCTGACGGAGAAGCGAACGCAGGAAGCGGCCCGCGACACCGCGCCGCGCATCACGCTGGAAGAGCTGGCCCGCCGCGCCAAGGAGGGCGAGGTCAAAGAGCTCAGCCTCGTCGTCAAGGCCGACGCCCAGGGCACTCTCGAGGCGTTGCTGGGCTCGCTTCAGAAGATCGAAGACCCCGTGGTCGCCATCAAGATCGTCGGCCAGGGAGTCGGTGCGGTCAGCGACTCGGACCTGCTCCTCGCAGGCGTGTCGAACGCGATCATCGTGTGCTTCAACCTCAAGCCGACGCCGGCCTCCACGGCGGCGGCCGAGCGGGCGAAGGTCGAGGTGCGCTACTACGACGTGATCTACAAGCTCACCGAGGACGTCGAGCGCGCGGCCAAGGGCTTGCGCGAGCCGACGTACCGCCAGATCCGCGAGGGCAAGGTCGAGGTCATCACCCCGATCAAGATCCCGCGGCTGGGCATCATCGCGGGCAGCCGCGTGCTGGAGGGCAAGGTCAGCCGTGGAGGCTGGGTCAAGCTGCTGCGGGGCAAGGATCAGGTCCACGAGGGCCGCATCAGCTCGTTGAAGCACTTCAAGGAGGACGTGCGAGAGATGCCCGCCGGGCAGGAGTGCGGCATCGCGCTGGAAGGCTACGAAGCTTTCCAGGCCGGCGACACGATGGAGACATACCGTCTCGAGCGGGAAGAAATCTAGCCGGCGATCACATTGCTTAAACCCCGCGAACTCCGAGCTACGCTTTGAGTTCGCGTCCCCTTATCAAGACTGCGGAGGTCGTCATGACCAGCTACCGCGCCGACCAGGTCGGAGAGCAGGTGCGCGAGGAGATCATGTCCATCATCCGGCGTGAGCTCAAAGACCCGAGGATCGGTTTCGTGAGCATCACCGCCGTCCGCATGTCGCCGGACCTGCGCCAGGCGAGAGTGCGCGTCAGCGTGCTCGGCAACCCGGAGCAGAAGAAGGAGTCGATGGCCGGCCTCGTCTCCGCCAAGGGCCTCATCCGACACGAGCTCGGGCGCCGCCTGCAGAACCTGAAGTTCTCGCCTGAGCTGCGCTTCGAGCTCGACCCATCGATCGAGTACAGCGTGCACATCTCTGAGCTGCTCAAAGAGGTGCTGCCGCAAAGTCGCGAGGATGGGGAGGAGGGCGAGCGATAGCCACCGTCAAGAGCAAGACCCGTCATCTCTATGACGAGATCAAAGAGCTCATCGAAGCCAATCGCGAGGTCCTGATCTTCGGTCACAAGGACGCGGACGGCGACACCCTCGGGTGCAGCCTCGCGTTCGCGGAGGCGCTGCGCGCGGAGGGCAAGGAGGTCTGGGTCCTGGTGCCCCCGCCGCTGCCGGAGATGTACACGTTCCTGCCGGGCTTCGATGCGATCCAGTCCGACCCGCCGCTCGACGTTGATCCGCACCTCGTGTTCTTTTTCGACTCCGGCAACCTGGAGCGGTCCGGCAGTGCGGCCCGCCGCATCGCCTCGCACGCCACGATCGTCAACATCGATCACCACCCATCGAACTCGCGGTTCGGCGACCTCAACGTGATCGACCCCGACTCCTCGGCCGTGGGGCAGATGGTGATGGACATGCTCGACCACTTCGGATACCCCATCACGCCGACCATCGCCACCAACCTCTATGTCGCCCTGCTGACCGACACCGGGGGCTTTCGCCACGAGAACACCACGCCCCGCGCGCTCGAAGCCGCGGCTCGGTTGGCGCGGCTAGGAGCCGACCCCGGCCACATCGCGACCCAGGTCTACAAGATGCGGCCGGAGACGACCCTGAAGCTGAGCGGGCTCGCCCTGGCGACGATGCGCGTGGAGCTCAACGGCAGGCTCGCGTGGGCGAAAGTCACGCGGCGGATGCTGAAAGAGGCGAACGCCGTGATGGCGGAATCGGAAGGCATCATCGACACGTTGAACAGCATCGCGGGGCTGGAGCTCGCCATCCTCTTCAAGGAGGTGCAGAACGAGCTGACCAAGATCAGTGTTCGCAGCCGCGGCGCCGTCGACGCGGCCGCGATGTGCGCCCTGTTTGGAGGCGGCGGACACATTCGCGCGGCGGGCGCGGAGATCGACAGGCCGATGGACGAGGCGGTGAGGATCGTCCTGGCCGCCGCCAAGGAGGCGATCGGTGCCGCCTCATCCGAGCGCTAGCTTTCCGACCGGGGTCCTCAACGTCGACAAGCCGGCCGGGGAGACCTCTTTCGCCGTGGTCAGCCGCCTGAGGAGGCTGAGCGGGGCCCGCCGCGTCGGGCACGCGGGCACGCTCGACCCGCTCGCGACCGGCGTGCTGCCGATCCTTTTCGAGTCGGCCACGCGCCTCGCGGAGTTCGCCCTGAGGCTTTCGAAGACCTACGTCGCGGAGATCCACCTCGGCTTCGTCACGGCGACCGACGATGCCGAAGCCGAGCTGGAGCCGGTCGCCGACCCGAGCGCGGTGAGCATGGACGACGTCAGCGACGCGCTGACCGCGTTTTCCGGTCGCATCCTCCAGCGGCCCCCCGCCTTCTCGGCCGTCAAGGTCGACGGCAAGCGCGCCTACAAGCTCGCCCGCGGTGGTGCCGCACCGGAGCCGAACGCGCGGGAGGTGGAGGTGTACGAGGCCACGCTGCTCGACTTCACGCCCGGCGCGAACGCGGTGGCGCGGGTGGAGATCCGCTGCGGCAGCGGCACCTACCTCCGCTCGATCGCGCGGGACATGGGGGCGCGGCTCGGGGTGGGCGGCTACCTGGGCCGCCTCGTGCGCACCGCGTATGGGCCGCTGACGATCGACTCCGCGGTGAGGCTCGAAGAGCTGGACACCGCTCTGGCGGTGCGGGCCCGGCTGCTTCCGGCCGAGGTCATACTGCCGCACATGGAGCGAGTGCGGCTCGACGTCGAGCAGGAGGCGATGGTCCGACAGGGCCGCGCCGTGCGCGTGCTGCCGGAGCCTGGACCCGGCCCCGTGCGCGCGCACGACCTCGAGGGAAGGCTCGTCGCGCTCGGCCACACCGACCCGCTCCGGCGCACTTTCGTGCCCGAGAAGGTGCTGAACTGATCACCCCACGAAATCAGCGGCTCGCCGTGATTTCGCGGGGACCCCTTGGAGTGATTTGAAGGTCCATCTTGGCCTGCCCACGAGCCCGATCGGGCCAGTGGCGCTCACGGTCGGCAGCTTCGACGGAGTCCACCTCGGCCACCTGGACGTCATCCGTCACGCGGTCCGGGCCGCCGCGGACGAAAAGGCCCAATCGGCCCTGATCACGTTCGAGCCGCATCCGCGCTGCGTGCTCGACCCGGCCAACTGCCCGCAGTCGATCACCACCCTGCAGGAGAAGCTGGCCCTCCTCGACGGTGCCGGCATCGACCACGCGATCGTCGTGCGCTTCGACCGCGAGCTGGCATCGCTTTCCCCGCACGAGTTCATCGACCGCCTGCTGATGACCATGCAGATCAAGAGGTGGGTCGTGGGATTCGACTTCGCGTTCGGTCGCGGGCGGACAGGCAACGCGCAGTGGCTGAAGAACTTCGGTCACCGGGTCGACATCATCGCGCCCATCACCGTCGACGGGCACGAGCTCCACAGCTCCGAGGTCCGGCGGCTCGTCACCGCCGGCGAGGTCGAGTCCGCCAATCGCCTGCTGGGGCGCGAGTACTCGATGTCGGGCCCTGTCGAGGCCGGGGACAAGGTGGGGCGGAGGCTCGGCTTCCCGACCGCCAACATCGGCATCGAGCCCAACAAGCTGGTGCCCGCGTTGGGCGCCTACGCCGGTCGAGTGCGCGCACCCGAAGGGGAGTTCGTCGCCGCGCTTTCAGTCGGATACCGGCCGACGTTCGGCGGAACGCAGCTGCGGGTCGAGGCTTTCCTGCTCGACTTCGAGGGCGACCTCTACCAGCAGCGGCTGGAGCTGCGGTTCATCAAGTACCTCCATCCCGACATCAAGTTTCCGAGCCCGGACGACCTCGTCGGGCAATTGAAGAAAGACGTGGACGACACGCGCCGCATCGTCAAGCGATGACGACCGTTCTCGTCATCGGTGGCGGCATCGCTGGCTACTGCGCGGCGCTGGCGGCCCGGCGCGACGGCGCGGAGGTGACCGTCGTCGCCCGCGCGCCCGGGGCAACCGCCCTCTACGCGGGAGGGATGGAGATCGTGGAGGACCTCGACGCCATCCTCCGGTCTGAGCCTCATCACCCGATCACGAGGCTGGGCCTCGACGCCATCGGGTTGGCGACCGAGCTCGACAATGCGATCCAGGCCCTTCACCTCGCCCTGGAAAAAGAAGGCTTGAAGTTCCAGGGGGCGTGGCGCAGGCGCGGGTTGTATGCGGACATCCACGGCATGGCCAGGCCCGCCAACCTGGTTCCGGCAACGGTGGCCGGCGGCGAGCTTGGCGCGCTGAGCGGCCGCCGCGTCGCGGTCGTCGGCGTGGCGGAGGTGGGCGATTACGACGCGGCCTCGACGGCGCAGGCACTGAAGGAGATGCACGGGATCGACGCGTTCGCCGAGGAGCTGAGCATCCCGAACCTGCCCCTCGGCGCGTCCCTGACGGACCTCTACGGCCGCCGCGCGCCGGTACCGGACGCGAGGGCGACGCTGATCGCCTACCCGCCAGGCTTCACCCACCTCCCGTTCGAGAGCTTCGAGCTGCTGGCCTCGCCTCCGTCACCCCACGGCTGGCGGCTCCAGCAGGCGATCGGCCTCGGGAACATCAGGGCCGAGATCACTTCGTTCGACGCTGCCGGCGACCGGATCGCAGCCGCCCGCGCGGGCGACAGGACTTTTCGGGCCGACTCGTACGTCCTGGCCACCGGCCGGCACATCGGCGGGGGGCTGCGAGGTGGTCGCATCACGACCGAGCCGCTGCTCGGGCTGGGCGTGTTTCACGACGGGTCGCCAGTCCAGGGTCTGGGCACCCGCCTGCAGCACCTTCAGTACCTGGATCCGGCCCAAGCGCTGAGCTCGGGTCTCGCCACCGACAAACGCCTGCACCCGCTCGACGCTGAAGGGCGCGTCGCCTACACCAACCTCCACGCGGCCGGCGCGGTGCTCGGCGGCTACGCCTACGGCGGACCGTGCGGATTCGGGGTGCCGATCCTCACCGGCTGGCTCGCGGGCCGCTTCGCGGCCCGGAAGGGCGAATGAGAAAGGAGGTCGAGGCGATCGTCGGCGCGTCCGCGCTGGACGAGCGGCCGGTCCACGACATGTGGCCGCTGTCGATCATGGACGGACGCGCGGGCACGCCCCTGGAAAGCGTGCTCGTCGCCCGGCCGCCCGATCGCGACAGCCTCGGCGCGCTCGTGCGCTGGGCGGCGTCGGCCGGCGCCGTGCTGGTCCCGATGGGGGGCGGCACCGGCGTCTGCGGAGCGCTCGCGCCGCGCGCGGGTGAGCTGGTGCTCGACCTGGGGGCCTTCGACCGGATTCTCGAGGTCGACGAGACCAACCTGACCTGCCGATGCGAGGCGGGCGTGAACGGCCTCACGCTGGAGAGGCATCTCAACGTCCTCGGCCTGACGCTCGGCCACTTCCCGAGCTCGCTCCCCGGGACGACTGTGGGCGGGCTCGTCTCGACCCGCTCCTCCGGCCAGGAGTCGAGCCGCTTCGGCAGCGTCGAGGACATGGTCGTCTCGCTTGGAGTGCTTCTGCCCGATGGCACCTTCGCCGCGCCCAGGCCGGGGCCGCGCTCGGCCGCCGGGCCTGCGCTTCATCAGCTGTGGCTCGGCGCCGAAGGCGCGCTTGGCGTCGTGGTCGAGGCGGTGCTGCGGGTGCACCGGCAGCCCGAATCGGTCATCGGACGCGGCTATGGCTTCCCTGACCTCGCGGCCGGGCTCGAATGCATGCGCCTGGTGATGCGGTCCGGAATCAGGCCGCTCGTGATGCGGCTCTACGACGCCGAGGACACGGCCTTCAACGGGTATGACCTGCCGGTCGGCGGATGCCTGCTCGTGGTCGCGACGGCGGGGCTGCCCCAGGTCGCGCGTGCCGAGGCCGAGGCGGTGCGGACGTTCGCCGCGGCCGCTTCCGACGCGGGTGATGAGCCGTGGCGACACTGGGAGCGCTCGCGGTTCGCCCTGTCGGCGGAGCGGATGACCTCGCTGCTCCAGCCACCCGGCGCCTACCTCGACACGATCGAGCTGGCAGCCTCATGGACGGTGCTGCCCGAGCTCCACCGGCGGGTCAAGTCCGCAATAGCGGTCGGCGGCCTCGCGTTATGCCACTTCAGTCATGCCTACGAGCAAGGCTGCTGCGCGTACTTCACGTTCGGTGGCTCGGCCGACACGGAGCCCGAGGCGCGGGCCGCGTACAGCCGGGCGTGGGAAGGCGCGATGAGCACGGCGCTCGAGCTTGGTGCGACGATCAGCCATCACCACGGCGTGGGCCAGGCCCGCGCGCGGTGGATCGCCGATGAGATGGGGGGCTGGATGAGCGTGTGGCGCGCGGTCAGGCAGGGGATCGATCCGGGCCGGATCATGAACCCGCGCGCCGTGGGAGGCGCACCATAGGCGGCCGCGCCGGAGCGCCGGTCCTGTTCATCGTCAACCCGGCGTCGGGGGCCGGCAAGGCCGGCCGCGAGTGGCGATCAGTTGAGGCGTGGCTGCCCTCGGCGGGGATCCCCTACGAAAGCGCGCTGACCACGCGCCCCCTCGAGGCGACCGAGATCGCACAGCGGGCCGTCAAGCAGTCACGCCCGGTGGTCGTGGCGGTCGGCGGCGACGGGACGCTCAACGAGGTCGTCAACGGCTTCTTCCACAACGGCGCGCCCATACCCACTTCGAGCAAGCTGGCGATGGTCCCGCTGGGCACCGGCGGGGACTTTCGCCGCACCCTGCGCATCCCGACGGATGCCAGGCAGGCGATCGACGTGCTGCGGAGCGGGTTGGCGAGGCGGCTGGACGCCGGATGCGTCACCTATCGGGCGTCCGACGGCTCGACCGGGGTCCGCCATTTCATCAACATCGCCGACGCCGGGCTCGGGGGCGACGTGGTGCAGTCGATGGGCAACGGGACCAAGAGGTTCGGCAGCGCCGCCTACACGCTCGGTGGCCTGCGGGCGTTGATCGGTTACAAGAACAAGCCGATGACGGTGAACATCGATGGTTCCACGCACGAGCTCGCGAAAGCGCAGCAGGTGGTGGTCGCCAACTGCCAGTTCTTCGGTGGCGGGATGCAGATGGCCCCTTCGGCGTCCCCGACCGACGGCGTCTTCGATGTGATCCTGATCAAGAACGCGGGCAAGATCGAGACGATGCGCGGCATGAACGATTTCCGAGCGGGCAAGCACCTCGACCAGTCGAACCCGAAGATCGAGCTGGTCTACGGCAAGCGGATCTCCGTCACCTCGCCGGTGCAGGTGCGCATCGACGTGGACGGAGAGGCCGTCGGGTTCCTGCCGGCCCTCTTCGAGATCCAACCGGGGGCGATCGAGTTCATCACGCCTCGATGAACATCCCCACGAAGTCCGAGCCTTCGGCGTAGCTTCGTGGGGACCCCTGTGAGATGACACGAGGGGTCATAGCGACCCCGCATCGCATCGCTTCCGAAGTCGGCGCGCAGGTCCTCCGCGACGGAGGCAACGCGGTCGACGCGGCGATCGCCGCGGACGCCGTGCTCTGCGTCGTGTACCCGCACATGACGTCGGTCGCGGGAGACCTGATGGCGTTGGTCTGGCGCGCCGGTGAGCCCGCGCCCGTGGGACTCATCGGTTGTGGGCGCTCGGGCGAGCTGGCCACGATCGACGCGGTGCGGGCGCGAGGCCACGAGGAGATGCCGCTCCGCGGCGCGCTCTCGGTGACGGTGCCGGGGACCGTCGAGGCGTGGGGCCGCCTCCTGGAGCGGTTTGGCACGTTCGGGCTTGGCGGCGTGCTCGAGCCGGCCGCGCAGCTGGCCCGCGACGGCTACGTCATCACCCCGCAGCTGTCGGAGTTCCTCATGCAGGCGGCGGGATGGCTCGGCCGCGAGCCCGCCGCGCATGCGCTCTACCCGCCGATGGAGGCCGGGATGCTGCTGCGCAACCCCGACCTCGCCTCGGTGCTGCACGAGATCGGACGAAGCGGGATCGGCGGCTTCTATCGTGGAGCGGTCGCGTCCGCGATCGTCGAGTCGATCCGGCGCCGCGACGGCCTGGTCACGGCTGCCGATCTCGCCACGCATCACTCGCAATGGGTCGATCCGGTTTCATTTCCGTACCGGGACGTCGTGATTCACCAGCTTCCACCGCCCACCCAGGGCCTTGCCGCGGCCGCGATGCTGGTGCGGCTCGAAGCCGGACAGAGCTTCCAAGAGGCGCGCAAGGCGGCCTACGCGCTGCGCGACCGCTTCATCACCGACCCCGACTTCTCGCCCACGCCGACCCGACCGTTCCTCGACGCGAGCCACTCTGGCTTCGGGTCGTCGCGAGAGACGGCGGGCGGCGACACGGTCTACCTGTGCGCCGCGGACGAGCACGGCAACCTCGTCTCGCTGATCCAGAGCGTGGCCTATGACTTCGGGTCTGGGGTCGTCGCCGAGGGCACGGGGATGCTCTTGCAGAACAGGGGCTCCTACTTCTCGCTCGACCCCGACCACGTCAACCGGCTCGAGCCGAAGAAGCGGACGATGCACACGCTGATCCCGGCGATGGCGTCGTGGAACAGGCGGCCGTGGCTGGCGTTCG
>Ga0209580_10001240_pt1 | contig 12050 bp, 9 predicted proteins | sample Coa_R1_5_FD_187153 | JGI IMG/M metagenome (GOLD analysis project Ga0209580, IMG submission 187153) | Surface soil microbial communities from Centralia Pennsylvania, which are recovering from an underground coalmine fire - Coalmine... | ecosystem: Environmental > Terrestrial > Soil > Unclassified...
TGTCTGACGTTCTCGGCGTTCTTCGAACCGAGGAACTGCTTGCCTCCGACCAGCATTACGGCGTGCAGGACCGATTCTCGCGCGTCGCCGATTTCGGATTCTCTAAGAACCCTGAGGAGACTTTCGCCAAATGGGGCGGTCACGACGTCGCTCTCGCGGACATGGTTCGGGTCATTCGAACGTTCCGCCCCGATGTGTTGGTGGCGCGTTTCTCGGGCACCGAGCGCGATGGTCATGGAAACCACCAGGCGTCAGGCATTCTGACGAAAGAAGCTTTCCACGCTGCGGCCGATCCCAAGCGTTTTCCGGAACAGATCGCGCAAGGCCTGGAGCCGTGGCAACCCAAGAAGCTCTACATCGGCAACGTGTGCCCATGGGGCTCGATGACCTGCCCCGATCCGGACTGGTCCGTGAAGTTCAACACGGGCCAACGCAATGCAGAGCTCGGGATGTCCTACGTTCAGTTCGCGATGAAGGGCCTGCGACATCAGCTTTCACAAGGCGCAGCCAACTGGACCATCGACGACGGCGACCGATTCACCTTCTACCGGCGCGTGGACTCCGTCTTGCCGGAACAGAAAGCTGGACACGAACAGGATTTCTTCGACGGGATCGATACTTCCTGGCAAGCGCTGGCCTCGCGATTCGACATATCGGAAGCCAAGCTCCCCTGGTTTCGATCTCAACTAGCAGAAATCGCCCAGCTGGTCGCCGACGCATCAAAGGCAGCCGGCGGTAGCGATCCGTCACTCGCAGCTCAGCCTCTCACGAAACTTGTGACGCAATTGACTAAGCTGAGCGCCCAAATCAACACCGGCAACGTGCCCGCTGCCACGAAGCTCGATTTGCTGACCCGCATCGCGGAGAAACAGCAACAGGCCGAAACGGCTCTGAATCTGGTGCTTGGAGTCACGCTCACTGCGAACGCCTCTTCCAACGAGGGCCTCAAAGCAGGCTTTCCGAAAGAAGACGATGCGTTGACCACCGTCTCTCCCGGACAGGAGTTCATGGTCGCGGTAACTCTGCACAATGGCTCGAGGCTGCCGTTGACGATTGATCACATCAAGCTCGAAGTGCCTGCGGGCTGGAACACGATTGACGGCAAGACCCGCCCCGAAACCGTTGCTTCCGGCAAAGATCTTCACGCCGACTTCCGCCTGCGAGTGCCGGAAGAGACACCCTACACACGTCCGTACTGGCATCGCGATGATCCCGATACCGACAGCATCCATCACGTCGACAATGAGGAATACGCGACCCTTCCGTTTCCACCGCCTTCTTTACAGGCACGCGTCGAGTATTCCGTAGTGAACGCAAAGGAAGGTCACGCACGAAATGGGATCGCCGTTGCAGTGGTTACTCCGTTCGTTGATGAGGCTGGGAAGCAGCGGTCGCGCCCACTTGCGGTGGTGCCAACATTCTCTGTGGAACTTGAGCCCGGAACGCAGGTGATTTCCACACACAATGGAAAGACCACCACTGTGACAGTCGGCTTAACCAGCGATCTCACTCACAGTGTTCACGGCGATTTGCGCTTAGAGCTGCCAGGTGGTTGGCGCTCCGAGCCCGCGCAATCCCCAGTGAGCTTCACGCATCGTGGAGAAAAGCAGGAAATCGAGTTCAAAGTTTTCCCCGCCGGATTGCAGCAGCAGGGACGCGCTACCATTCGCGCCGTCCTCGAATCGGAAGGCGAGAAATACAGCGAAGGCTACACACTCGTAGCGCGTGAGGACCTCGGCAGCTTCTACTACTACCAACCGGCGCGGCAGCGGGTCAGCATCGTAGATGTGCAGGTTCCTCATGACCTGAAAGTCGGCTACATCATGGGCGCAGGAGACGACATTCCAACGATGCTCAAACAGGTGGGGATGAACGTCACCATGATTCCTGCCGAGCATCTTCCGACCGAGGACCTCGGCAAGTTTGGAACGATTGTCCTCGGCATCCGAGCTTACGACACGCAGAAAGATGTCATTACGAATAACAAGAAACTCCTCGACTTCGTCGAGGCCGGTGGGACACTCGTCGTGCAGTACAACACCACCGCCGGAGACTTCAGCGGTAAATTCACGCCGTATCCAGCGGACTTGAGCCGCAGTCGCGTGTCGGTCGAAGATGCTCCCATCGAGATCCTTGCACCAGAAGACTCCATCTTTCATTACCCGAACACCATCACTCAGGATGATTTCAACGGATGGGTCCAGGAGCGCGGCCTCTACTTCATGAGCAAGTGGGACGATCACTTCATGCCGCTGCTGGCCTGTCACGACCCCGGAGAAGAGCCTCAGAAGGGCGGCTTGTTGCGTGCCCAATACGGCAAGGGGACCTACATCTACACCGGATATGCGTTCTTCCGCCAGCTTCCCGCAGGCGTTCCAGGAGCCATGCGGCTGTTCATCAACATTCTGAGCGCAGGCAAGCAGTGAGCAGAGGGCAGGGTCCAGCGGCTAGCGGAACCGTAAAACGGCGAGAGCAATGGCCTGCCTTACTGGATGCAGAAATGAAGAAATGGAGCGCGAAGTCTTGCGCGGAGCTTTTGTGTGAACTCTCGGACGCGCAGGCCTATCAACTTGAGTTCCAGGGTGAGCAATATACCATCGAAGTTCAGCTGCTCGAGAATACTGACACGTACGTTCACGTGGGAGTAAGCGTAGACGATGGCAGTTTTCCTGCCTCGCTTAGACCCTTGAGCTCGAGCTTTATCCGTGAAAAGGAGAAGTGAGTGTAGGCCAGCAGTAACGAGCCGTAGTGACGTAGCATGCTACAGCTTTCTTCTTCGTGGTCGGAAGACGTTGCGAGCAACGTCTCTGCAAATATGAATTCTCCTGCACAAACATCGTCCACGTCTCCAACTCTCATTCGCGGCATGGGCCTGTGGAGCGCCACCGCGATGAACATGATCGACATGATCGGCGTGGGCCCGTTCATCACCATGCCGCTCGTCATCGCGGCGATGGGCGGTCCACAGGCGCTTCTGGGTTGGATCGCGGGTGCGCTGCTCGCCGTTTGTGACGGACTGGTAACTGCAGAATTAGGCGCGGCCCTGCCCATGTCCGGCGGATCGTACCGCTACCTCCGCGAAATCTACGGTCCTCACAAATGGGGACGCCTGATTTCCTTCCTTTTCATTTGGCAGGTGTCGTTCAGCGCTCCACTCTCAATTGCCACCGGTTGCATCGGGCTGGCAGGCTATGCGGCCTATTACTGGCCGGAACTCGACACCGTGTACGCGCATCACGACGCGGCGTTGCACTTGCCGTGGGCAGGCACACTGCAAGTGAGCTGGATTATGACTCCCGGAACAGCGGTCGCCGTAGTCATCGTTTTCTTTACGGTGCTTCTGCTGTACCGGCAGATCACGGTGATCGGGCGCATGTCAAAGGTGTTGTGGTTCGCTGTGATGGGAACGATCCTGTGGATCATCTTCGCCGGGCTCACTCACTTCAACGCCGCACGCGCCTTTGATTTCCCCTCCGGCGCATTCGCGCTCTCACGTCACTTCTGGAACGGACTCAGCCTGGCTTTGTTGGTTGCCGCTTACGATTATTGGGGATACTACAACGTTTGTTTTCTCGGCGACGAGATCGAGGACCCTGGAAAGAATATTCCTCGAGCCCTGCTGCTTTCCATTCTCCTCGTGGCCTGTCTATATCTAATGATGAACCTGTGCATTCTGGCCGTCGTGCCTTGGCGCGAAATGTTGACCGCGGGACAGAACAACACAGGTTTGTATGTTGTGTCATTGTTCATGCAGCGGATTTACGGAAGCTGGGCCGCCAGACTTGTTACAGGACTCGTGATCGCCACGGCTTTTGCCTCGGTTTTCTCGCTTATGCTGGGCTACTCCCGGGTTCCATATGCTGCGGCGAAAGATGGCAACTACTTCCGGGCCTTTGCCAAAGTCCACCCGGTGCATCGCTTCCCGCACGTTTCTCTGCTTGCGCTCGGCGTTGTTGCGGCAGCCTTTTGTTTTCTGCGGCTCAAGGACGCCATCGCCGCGCTAGTCGTGATCCGCCTGATTCTGCAATTCCTGGTACAAGCAGTGGGTTCGATTGTGCTCAGGATCCGCCGGCCGGAGCTGCCCCGTCCGTTTCGCATGTGGTTGTACCCATTACCGGCGTTACTGGCAAGCGCTGGATTTCTTTTCATATTGTTCAAACGGGAAAACTGGCAGAAGGAGATGCGCTATGCGGTTGTGATCCTACTGTCGGGTGTTCTGATTTACATGATTCGAGCCTGGAAGGACTCGGAGTGGCCGTTTCGCACGGCAAAGACCTGACTAGCAACGACGACGGATGTTGCTAAATGCTCAGCGCACCGTGGAAGAGCGGCCCTTCAGGGCCGCGTTAGCGGGCTAAGGTTGAAGGGCTTTAGCCCTAGTGGATCTCTTAGAAGCACAGAGGAAGCATAGTTGGCTGATCACATCTCAATTCCTGCGGTAGGAATACAGCGGCAGCGCCCCGACTCCCCTTGGGCCCCGCTGCGTGAGCCCTTGTTTCGCTCCCTGTGGACCGCCGCCGTCGTTTCCTACACCGGCACTTGGATGCAGAACGTGGGCGCCGGCTGGCTCATGACCCAACTTACCGACTCCCCTCTCATGGTGGGCCTGGTGCAGGCCGCTGCCGCGGTTCCGGTTTTCCTTGTCGTGCTTCCAGCAGGCGCACTCGCCGACATGGTCGACCGCCGCCGGCTTCTTCTATTCACTCAGAGTTGGATGGTTCTTGCCGCCGCAGCTCTCGGTATCCTGACGCTGTTGGGCGCGGTGAGTCCATGGCTGCTTCTTCTATTCACATTCCTTATGGGCGTGGGCGCTGTTATGAATGATCCCGCGTGGCAGGCGATCACGCCCGAAGTTGTCTCGCCCCAGCGCCACGTATCCGCCGTCGCGCTGAACTCTGCGGGATTCAATGTGGCGCGTGCCGCAGGCCCCGCACTCGGCGGAATCGTAGTCGCTGCTGCTGGATCCGGATGGTCTTTCCTGCTGAATGCAGCGTCCTTCTTCGGTGTGATCTTGTTCTTGTACACGTGGAAACGTACGCCCCCCATACCACAACCGACTCAGCGGGTCAGCGCGGCGATTGGCGAGGGCTTTCGTTATGTGCAGGGCGCGCCCCAGGTCCGATCCGTTCTCATCCGTACAGGCGCATTCAGCATCGGCGCAAGTTCTCTGCTGGCGTTGCTTCCAGTCATCTGCCAACCCCATGGCGCACAGGGTTACGGATTCCTGCTCACCTGCTTCGGGCTGGGAGCGCTTGCTGGAGCTGCGATTCTCCCTCGACTGCGCGTGCAATATTCGGTCGATGGCCTCGTAGCCGGCGCGACCATCCTGTTCGCGATGATGACCTTCGCCGCCGGACAAGTCCATATCTTTGAATGGCTGTGTCTGGTATTGTTTACGGCTGGAGCCGCGTGGATTGGCATTCTGGCGTGCTTTAATGTAGTGGCTCAGACCATGTGTCCGTCGTGGATGCGGGCACGGGCGCTCTCGATGTATCTGCTGGTTCTGCAGGGAGGCATGGCTATCGGCAGTGCATTATGGGGAGCAGTGGCCGCCCGCCAGGGTGTTCCAGAAGCGCTTGCATGGTCGGCACTGGCGATGGTGGTTGGGCTTTCTACCATCCGCCGGCATCGACTGACAGCCGCAGAGTTGGAGATGGCTCCGGCGGTGGTCAGAGACTAACAGGGGGAATTATGAAAGCAAAAGTGACAGTAATCGCTTTTCTGCTCATCGCGTGTATGGCTGCCCAAGCCTCCAAGCCAAAGGAAGAGCATCGCACTGTCACGCAGATCCTTGACCGCACCGTCTACAACATGGAACAGGAGTTCATTCCCGCGGCTGAGGCCATGCCCGAGGATAAGTTCGGATTCGCACCCACCAACGGCGAATTCAAAGGCGTCCGCACTTTCGGCCAACAAATTAAACACGTAGCCGCAGTGAACTACGAATTGGGCGCTGCCCTCTTGGAAGAGAAGCCGCCCATGGACCTCAATGGCGAAGCCGGTCCCGCATCGATCACTTCCAAAGCCGACATTCTCAAATATCTCAAGGACTCTTTCGCGTACGTCCACAAAGCCATCGCGACGATCAACGAAACAAACCTCGTGGAAACAGTGAGAAGCCCATTTGGCGAAGGAAAGGTTTCGCGCCTGGGTCTCGCCTGCTCAGTTTCCTGGCACGGATACGACCACTATGGCCAGATGGTCGAGTATCTCAGGATGAACGGAATCATCCCTCCGGCAAGCAGGTAGCGCCGGGCTCAATCAAGTCTATGAAGATCGCAAGGTGCCCCATCCTTCTTTCGCGTTCTTTGCAAAAGAGGGTGGGGAGGTTGACTTTTTAAGGCAGCCTCAGAGATTCCGTGGTCGGCGAACTCCAGATTTCTCCAAACATCTCCCTTATTGCTATCATTCAGCGCATCGCATGGCCATCGACTGGCAGACATTCCGCCTGACTCTGCAACTCGCGCTCACGGTCTCGCTCGTTCTGCTGTTGGTCGGTCTCCCCATCGCCTACTGGATCGCCTTCTCCCGCTGGCGATGGAAGTTCCTATTGGAAGCTGTCATAGCTCTGCCAATTGTGCTCCCCCCAACAGTGTTGGGGTTCTATGTGCTAGTCGTTCTCGGCCCTCGCAGCCCGTTAGGACGTTGGTGGATCGCGCTCACCGGGCATACTCTTGCTTTCACCTTCTCTGGTGTGGTGATCGGCTCGATCCTTTACAGCCTTCCTTTCGCCGTGCAACCATTCGCCGCATCGTTTTCAGGGGTGGATAAGAGGCTGATCTCAGCATCGGCAACGCTTGGATCCTCCCCTCTGCGAACCTTCCTCCGCGTTATCGCCCCACTCTCCGCTCCCGGACTCATTACCGGGGTGGCTCTGTCTTTCGCCCACACGATGGGGGAATTCGGCGTGGTGCTGATGGTAGGTGGAAACATCCCGGGAATCACACGGACGGTCTCGATCGATATCTATGATCGTGTGCAGTCGTCCGATTACGCAGGTGCGAATCAGACAGCTTTGGCTCTCCTCGTCGTCTGCTTCGCTCTCCTGGCGCTGGTTTACGGACTAAATCGTCGTGCATGGGTCATTCATCCCATAAAATAGATCGCAATGAGCGACATCCGCACTGCGGACGAAGTAGCCGCGACCCCGTCTAACATTCCGCCCCCGAGTGCTGCCCTGTTGCAGGCGAAATTAAAAAAGGGACTCCAATCGCGCGGCAACGAATTTTTTCTGGATGTCGCCATTGATGCGACACCCGGCTTCACGATTCTTTTCGGCGCATCAGGCGCTGGTAAGACGACTCTGCTCGATTGCATCGCCGGACTCACCACGCCCGACTCAGGACGCATCTCGCTCGCGGACCGACTCCTGTTCGACTCTTCCCTCCGGGTCAATGTAACGACGGCACAGCGACGCGTGGGGTACGTATTTCAGAGTCTGGCGTTGTTCCCGCACATGACCGTGAAGGGGAATGTGGCGTACGGCTTAGCGCACCTGCCGCCGGCAGAACGCTCTCGCCGCGCAACGTCATTACTCGAAGCATTCCGGATCTCTCACCTCGCGGGCCGCAAGGCTCGTGACATTTCCGGTGGAGAAAGCCAGCGCGTCGCGCTGGCACGAACGTTAGTGACTGATCCCGATTTGCTGTTGCTGGACGAGCCTCTGGCAGCGCTTGACGCGCCCACAAAGGCAAGTATCATTGACGATCTCCGCGACTGGAACCGCGTCCATAACATCCCGATCCTGTATGTTACTCACAGCCGGGATGAAGTTTTCGCCCTGGGCGAACGCCTGATCGTATTGGACGCCGGACGCGTGGTCGCACACGGCACGCCACACGAGGTACTAAGCGCGCCTCTCGTCGAAACCGTCGCACAATTAGCAGGCTTTGAGAATATTTTTGATTCCGTCGTGGAGGCGGTCCGCCCAGAGCGGGGCACCATGACCTGCCGCATTGCCGGGGATGCAGGCGGAGTTGTCCTCGAAACGCCTCTAGTACGAGGTGGAGTGGGGTCGTTACTGCGCATCGGGATTCGCGCCGGCGATATTCTGCTTGCGATTTCCCCCCCGACTGGACTCAGCGCCCGCAATGTAATCCCGGGACGTATTCAATCGCTTGAGCAACGTGATGTGATCGTCTCCGCCCGGGTAAAGTGCAGGGTGGAAATGGAAGTTCACCTCACTCTAGCCGCTCGCGATTCGCTGGAACTGACGCCTGGCAAGGAAGTATGGCTGGTGATCAAGACGCACTCATGCCACCTGATGCAGCGCTGATGCCGCGGCGTTTGCTGCCGATCGCTTGACCATTTTTTGACAATTTCCAAACAATCTCTTCTTCTCTTCCTGATACTTTCATCTCCATTTCGGAGGGCTTATGACGCACGTTTCTCAGCCCGCAGCACCAACCTGGACAGCTCAACTCCTCAGCCTCATGTTCGTGCTCTCCGTCCCGTATTTGGCCGCTCAATCCCGAGCATGGCCGACCCACTCTCACGATGAGCAACACACAGGCGTTTCATCCGTGCAGTCGCAACCGCTCAGCAAGATCCACTGGAAGACGCCGGTGGACTTGGCGGTTCCTGCCGGCGAAATCTTCATCCACTACGGCTCACCATTGGTCACCGCTCGCAACACCGTCATTGTTCCACTCAAAATCGGCACGGATAGTTTTCGCGTGGTCGCCCACAACGGTGCGACCGGCAAAATCCTCTGGAAGCACGGTACGAGCTACCATGCGCCTTTTGCGGGTTTCTTGCCCGGCATGGGTCCAACGCTCTTCCAAAATCGGCTTTTCATTCCGGACAGCGGGGGGCGGGTCATGGTGCGACGAAGTCCGGATCTGGCCACAGGTCAAGTCAGCGAACTTTATTTCTACGGACAAAGGAATTTTCAGGCAGACCCGACCGCATATAAGCAAAGCGTACAGATCAACACACCTCTCACGGTTGACGCGCACGGTAATCTTTTCTTCGGGTTTCTAGCAGTTGGCCCAACGCCCATCGGCCTACAAAGCGGTCTCGCCCGCATCGCTCCAGACGGTACCGCAACCTGGGCCTCGGCTGCGTTCCTGGGTGGAGATTCTTTAATTAGCGAAGTCTCGATGAGCTGCGCACCCGCCCTTTCCCAAGACGGCAGCATTCTCTACGTCGCCGTCAGCAGCGGCGACTTCGGGTTCGGCTATCTGCTCGCCCTCAATAGCAAGACCCTGGTAGTGATCAACAAAGTCCGCCTCACCGATCCATCCTCCGGCTTCGACGCCATCATGACCGACGAAAGCAGCGCGACTCCCACCGTCGGCCCCGACGGCGACGTATATTACGGGGTCCTGGAGAATCCCTTCCCGCTTCACAACGACCGGGGCTGGCTGCTTCATTTCAATCGCGATCTCTCGCAGCAAAAGATTCCCGGAAGCTTTGGATGGGACGATACTGCCTCCATCGTAGACGCATCCCTCGTCGCAAGCTATCACGGCACCTCGCAGTATCTCGTCATGACGAAGTACAACAACTATGCCAGCATCAACACGGGCGATGGACACAATCGTGTTGCCATCCTCGACCCCAACGACACCGAGGCCGATCCCGTCATCCCCACAACTCAAGTGATGAAAGAGGTCATTACGCAGCTGGGTGTGACCCCGGATCCCAATTTCCCGACGTTCCCCGGCGCGGTCCGCGAGTGGTGCATCAATACCGCCGCGGTGGACCCATTCACCAAGTCCGTGATCGTCAACAGCGAAGACGGAAAACTCTACCGCTGGGATCTCACCGGCAACACCCTATTCGAGGTGATAAAACTGTCCAGTGGAATCGGCGAAGCCTACACTCCGACAATCATAGGAGCGGATGGCACGGTGTACGCCATCAATCAGGCAGTACTTGACGCGATTGGGAAGTAGCTTGCTCTCGACATGTAAGGCGCGTCTTTAAGGGTCACACAATTCGCCGGCTGCGATCCTAGCGGCGTGCGTTTAGGATTTCTGTCTTTTTCATTTCGATCACTGCCACCCACTGACCCTTGTGCTGTTCGGAGAACACCAGACGCCCACCAAGAATGCACGCGACAGCCTCCGGCGGCAAGTCCCTCTCATACCCAAAGAACCGCCGCTTCATTTCGGTCCACTTCTGCCATCGTTCGAGCATCGGATGTGCGGGCTCATACTTCGTGGAGAACACGAGGGCAACATCAAAGTTGGAGCGGAAATCCGCCGCCGAGAGAACCTGTTCGATCGAAAAATCTTCGATGCGCACAACCTGCATGGGTCTCGTGACATAACCTAGCCACGGACGAGCCAGTTCATCCGACGCCGGCCATGCCGTCAGCACATGCGCCATGGGATAGCGCGCTTCGAGACGGCTCTCCGCCTCTTCATGCAAAACGACATAGTCGCGATAGGCGAGGTTATCCTCTGGCGAGAATCCATACGGCGGATTCCAAAACCACGCAACCACAAATGCTCCGGCAACGAGCGCCACTGCTGCGGGCCAGTATCGGAACCGCCGGCGCAGCGTGGAAACAGCCACAATGATCACCAGCGGGACGGCAGGCAGCAAATACCGAGCCAGTTCCGCGCCGCCAATCAACGCCATCGCGAACACGTAGGCGAGGATTACGACAAAGAAACGTGCCTGAACCGGAATCGAAATTCGCGGGCGCTCGATGTCTTCATCTTTCACTGGGGATAGCCACATCGCGAGCAACATTCCGCCCGTCAGCAACCACAGATGCATGTAGCCAAACGTTTGCCACAATCGCAACATCAGCGCCAGCACAAAGCGCAGCGGATTCAGCGTGGCGGCGACGTTGTACCGAAAGAACTCCGGATTTCCAAACACATAGCCTGTGCGCGAGTAGTGGTAGCAATACCAGGCGGCGAGAGGCAGAACCGGAATCAGAAGCCCCAGAAGCCGCTTCCAATCGGATTCCGTCTCAGACGTCTGCCAGAGTTCCCTCAGTCTTTCGCTCTTCAGCGTAAGCCGTCCCGCCAATTCCCAGGTCACAAGCGCGACGGGAGCAAGAATCGCAGTTTCCTTAGCCAGCCCTGCGAGCGAAAACCAGATCGCCGTCGCTCTCCATCGACCTTCGATAAAGGCCGTGAGTCCCCAGAGCGTCAGTCCGGCAACTGCTAAATCCACCTGCGCCAACGAACTTTGCGCGAAGAAAACCGGATACACCCCCGTACACCCCGTTGCCGCAATCGCGACCGGAGTATTTGTCACGCTCTTCGCCAGTCGAAATACTCCCAGGAGGGAAAACGACGCGATCACCAGCATCGCTGAGCGTGCCACCGCTGGAGCGTAGCCCACGCATTTCCACCACAACGCGATCCACGCCATCACCAGAGGCGGATGGGCATTCGAAACGGTAGTGTGAGGAATGAGACTCCCGCCTAGAAGAAGATCACGAGCGGCGGGAACGTAATAACCAGCTTCATCCCAGAAATACGGTAATTGCAACAAAGGACCGTGCAACAGGAAGACCGCAACAAAGATCGGCAAGAATACCAGGGCAGGATGCCAGCTCGATCGCATGGGCGAAGTCATTTTACTGTAGAGACGTTGCTTGCAACGTCTCTCTGGCCACGTCTCGGCTGTCGCTTGGGTTCTGAGGTGATACTGGCGGAGACGTAGCAAGCTACGTCTCTACGACTCTAATGCACCGGCCCCGGTGCCATACGCGGATCGAGTTTGATTTCCCCGAACGTGCCTTCGTAGCTCGCAACATTCTGCTGCAACAAACCCAGCAACGCCTTGGCCTGCTGCGGGCTCAAATAAATCCCCTGGAAATTACGAATCTCGACCTGCGTTTCGCTCTGCTGCTGCAACGTGCCGAAAATGAGGAAAAAATCCCAGATGTTCACCCGCATCTGCACGCTATTCGCATAATTCTCGCGGTAAGACGGATCACTGATTAACTTTATGTTGGGTTGCGTCGGATTATTCATGGCTGGAAGTGTAAACGAGTTCGGCCGCAGAAACAGGAGGGTGATGGCTCGAATGACAAAAAGTGTCAGCGGATTGATTGTTTACGGCGGGTAACGGCCGATCCG
>Ga0209580_10001241_pt1 | contig 12046 bp, 7 predicted proteins | sample Coa_R1_5_FD_187153 | JGI IMG/M metagenome (GOLD analysis project Ga0209580, IMG submission 187153) | Surface soil microbial communities from Centralia Pennsylvania, which are recovering from an underground coalmine fire - Coalmine... | ecosystem: Environmental > Terrestrial > Soil > Unclassified...
AACTCATAGCCAATGCGGCGCGATCGAAGAACCTGGACGATTTCAAATTAGATGTTCCTCGATCCGCATTGTTCTTTGGTCCTCCCGGAACCTCCAAAACAAACCTAGCGAAATCAATCGCCACGTATCTCGGCTGGCCTATCGTAATAATTACACCATCCCATTTCTTGGGCAAAGGCTTAGAGCAAGTCCATGCACAGGTCGACGAGGTGTTTCGCGATCTCATGGATTTGCGGAAGGCCGTAGTGCTGTTCGATGAGATGGATGCGCTGGCTCAGACGCGAGAAGAAGACCCCGATGGACAAAGCAGAGAGTCTCTTGATGTTACTCGGCAGCTGTTGACAACCAGTATGTTGCCGAAATTGTCGGATCAATGGAACAAAGCAGGAGTCATTTTCCTGATGGCTACCAACCACAAGCAACACCTTGACCCTGCGATTACGCGGGCTAATCGATTCGATCTCCTGCTTTGCGTCGCTCCTCCGCCCTGGAAAGCTAAGAGGGGCGCAGAAAAGATCGAGAGGATATTGAAGATTGGCGACGCTAAGCAGGTTGAGAAGGAACTTGAACGATTGGTGATCAAAGGATCGGGAACTGAAGATCTATTGAGCCTATTTACGGTGTCGGAACTAGGCATCTTTTTCGACTATCTGCGTCGCAGAGTCAAGGCTAATGGTTTGGCCAGTGTGCTCAAGAAATATAAAACTGCATCCGAGTTCTCGACAGTGGTCAAAAAGTGGGCCAAGAGTGTCATGGCCCTTCGTAAGGGGACACCAGCAAGGGCAGAATACGATAAGGACGTTAATGAGTCACGGAGGCAATACTACCGCAAGGAGAAGTTGGGGGCACCCAAAGCAGCTCCGCCAAAGGGACCAAAAGCGGGCGTGCGCCTAAGTCGCAGCGCGAAACCTGTGAAGACGCCAACAAAACGAAGACACAAATGATGGGTTGTCTCAGGTTTTGGACTCGCCAATCAAAATCATTTCAGAAAGAGATGCAGTTTCGCATTCCCTTTGTCATCTTGATCGGTCGATATAGCTGATCATTCCAAATAATAGATCGTCGACTTGCCAGCGTAGATCCTCCAGCGTTCCGGAATTTAAGATCAGATAATCCGTGTCACCCCGAATAAATGTGGCTGTGCGATCCACGGGACTAGCGTTCGTTGGTCGTTTCTCGCCAAGTTTGGTCTTCTTGGCAAGTCGGTCTCGAATCGTGGCATCACTACAATCTACAAACCAAGTTACGACGGGTCTTGTTGGCAGACATTCACGATTGATATCGCGCGTGTCACGGATGGAGTCCACGACAATAGGGCCCTCCAATTGGACCACCAATTCAGTGAGCTTTTGTCTTAGAGGTTCCTGCCCGTACTTGTCTAAAATGACGGCACCACACTCTTGCAAGTCCTTCTCTGTGATGGCGGACGGATCGGTAACGCTCTCGAAAAGTCTGCTCTCTCTTGGGCGTTTTAAATCATCAAGCAACAGATCACGAATTATGTTGCGCGTTCGGACCCACTGGAATCCGTAGAAGACGCTGAGATAACGCGCGACTACCGATTTTCCGGCACCGGTTTTTCCAGCGAGGCAGAGTACAGGCGCAACGTCGAAGTTAAGTGGAGCGACCTTGGGCACTATGAGTTGGGCCTCGCTAGTAACTCCCATAGGCTCAAACAAGTCGGCTTCAAAATATCTGCCGACAATGGCTGAGGTAATTGCGTCCATCTCATCGTGGGATCGCGTTTCAAGACCGGGCCCCGCGAGGCCTAACCGACGAAGGCCTTCTCGCAGCAGCCCGAGGCTCTTTTGCTTGCGCGGAATGCACAGAATGTCTTGAGCGGCGCCGGGGTATGACTCAATAACACGCGGGGCCTGACTCAATTTCTCGATGGCACGCCTCAGGCGAATGCCTCGTAATGTCAGATTCTCCATCGAATCGATCAAAGACGGGTACGCAGGAATACCTATGCTGGCGAGATCGTGTTCAGCGACACGCATGATCCCCGCCTTTGGATCAATTTTGTCGCCGCCACCTGGTAGGCCCAGAGGAGAATCGATACTCACTATTCCGGGTTTGTGTTCTTCGATATAATGCAGAATCTCCTCATCAGAAAACAATGAACAGGTCTCTACAGAGAAATCATTAAGAACTGCAACTCCAGTTGCTTTGTCACCCGCCGTCAGATCAATACCAACGACTCGTGATCCAACAGGAACGCTGCGAGGCGGCTGGATGTATGCACGGAGCAATGATCGCCGTGTAGTTTTGTCCTCTTGAAAGTCAAGGCTCCCTTGTGCCGCGAGAGTGTTTGTCGGTAAATGTTGTCGTTCTTGTCTGTTTTCCCTGATCCAAGACCTGAGCTCTTCGTAGGACAAACGGTTTAGCACGGTACATTGGCTGAGACGGCGAAGTGCCGCGTCTCCAAAACGAAGATTTATAAGGTGTGATCGCGAGTGTGAGTCAGAACCGATTGAAATGGCACAACCCGCGTTAATTGCGTTCTCCAGCAATTCCAATGGCAAATCCAACCGCGAGGGGAAACAGTTGAGTTCGACCGCAACTCCCCAAGCAGCACATTTCTTGAATACTTCGGCCCAAAGCACCTTGGCTGGTTGACGGAGATAGTCTGGCACTCCCGGTGTGCCGACAACGGCTGATGTAGGATGAGCCAGAATATCGATACAGCCAGATTCAATCGCTCTAAAGAGGCGGTCGGTATTTGTTTGAGCATCTTCAGACCAGTTTGAATGCACGGAAGCAACCACCAGATCAGCAGCAGCAAGGATCGAACGGGGGAGATCGAGAGCACCGTCTCTCAAAATGTCCACTTCAATGCCATGCATAACGGGGCAAACCGGCATTGCGAGAGTCAGTGCGTTCGCTTGTCGCAACCACAGGAGTGGCGTAAGGCCTCCCTGCAGTTTACTGCTTCGGCTGTGATCGGTAACTGCAAAATACTGTAAGCCTCTAGCCGCTGCGGCCAATGCCATTGTGTTTACAGAAGCATTTCCATCTGACCACGCTGTGTGCAGATGCAGGTCAGCCAAGAGATCACTCGGATAAATTGATGCGAGGGGATCAAGGGTCTGTGCCAGTTCTGCAATAGTGTGCGATGCTCGTGGTTCCTGTTTCAATTGGACGCGAAAAACCCAGCCCATTTGATGTCGAATCTGAATGCCGGCGTCATCTAGCTGAGATTTACAAGAAAAATGCTTCTCATGTTCTAAAGCTTTTTCGACCGCGATTCCAAGTGAGTCCGATGCAGCGTTTGTCGCAACAGATACGGGTCTCTCGACGGGTTTGAATGGATCCGAAATTCCAGACAGTTCCCATCGGGCAGTGGGGAGTCCGTACTCTTGCAATTTGTTCAGGAAGCGCAACAACGGGGGGATTATGTGCGCGGTTTGCCAGGGGCCAGCGTTGTTGGTGTGGTAGAGCCGCGCGATTCGATCGCGGTCTACATCAAGGCCTGCGATAGACTGGTGCAACCAATCCTCCGCTGAGGAGCCAGGCAAGAGCGTGGCTGCGATCTTGCTTGGACCCAAACCGCGTACAGATCGCAGTCGCAAACAGCGGTCGTGTTGTTCAGTCCGGTACGAGTGAAGTTCAGGCACCGTTCCGCTGAGGCGAATATTCGTTAAATACTGTCGGATTCGTGCGGAAGGAACGTAGTCGAGGTCTCCGTCCTGTATGGTACCTTCGAGCCAGCGGTCAATCGTCGATCCGTAGCCATCGAGACTATATCCAGCACGCCACAGCGAAAATGTTCGAAATTTTGGCACTTCATTGCCCTTAGCCAATGCATCGACTTCGATCAGAAATGCCAGATCGTATAAAGGCTGTGCGTATTCAAAATCTCTGAGACGAAAGTAATCCTTGGATATTGTCGTGGCGCTATCGGGTTCTTGAATTCCCTTCATGCGTTTTGAAAAAGGTGTGGTCAATTCACCTCTTGATTAGGTGTTCGTCCCAAGCGAGGCAAGAGCAAATACAAGACTCGGCGGCCCACAAAATCCCGCTCAGCCGGCATTCTCGATTGCTTCCCCGCAGAGCGGTCGCGGAGCGCCTCATTGGCGACATCTAGTTTAACTTAGTAAAGCGGAGAAGTCGGGGCTTCCAACCTGAGTTTCGCCTGGTGCACCGTGTGCAGGAACGATGGCGTCATCCAGCGGATGACCCTCGGCAGCCCTTTGGAACTCCAACGCGATCAATGGTCGTGCCGGAGAATCCGGCTACGCATGCGCGAGCAGCGACACCAAGTGGAAGGCACCCACTTCGCGCGGTCGCCCAGCATCAATTACAACAGGCTGTCTGACTCGCCCCTATCCACCGGCCTGGACGAAATCCAATAAGCATTTACAATCTGGGTGTTCACTCAGGCGAAGCTCGTTTGATCGATGAGAGCATCCGCTCGAGTGATACCGTTGTTGCGCAACGGGCACGTTGAGTTTCTTCGAGGGCTTAATGAATCGAGAGGATGCAATTAGCCAGAAATCCGCCAAAGAGCTTGAGGTTGACAGACTCCAGCAGTTTCCTTCTGCGCCCTACTACCCACAATCGGTCCGAGGCAGTGACGGCCGTCCAACAGGTGTGCTCTTAAGTGATGAAATCGAGTTCTATTGCAAGCACTACAGACTTGTCGATCCCTATAAGCGTGACAACATCATGGCAGCGAGCTATGAGTTGCGTGTCGGCCTAAAGTACTCCGTCGGCGGAAAGCCGTACACCCTGACACTTGGAGACAAGCTGACAATTCCAAGGTTCGAAGTCGCGGTTATCGAAATACTTGAAACACTCAACATGCCAGATTTCCTCATTGGGCGCTGGAATATACGAACCCGCTGGGCATACGAGGGGCTCGTGTGGGTGGGCGGTCCGCAAGTGAATCCTGGTTACCGAGGCTTACTAATGTGCCCACTCTGGAATCTCTCCAATAGAGACTTCCAGATTGAATGCGGCGAAGCAATCGCTGTGATGGATTTTCAAACCACTACCCCCGTTACTACCGCTTCAAACCGCAACCCCGTCTGGAACAAGCGGACCAGATTCGTGTTTGAAGACTATAAGCCTGAGCAGCTAAGAAGTGGACTAATCGAGGATGCAGTTAATAGGATCAAGGATATTGAAGTTGCAATCGGTAAGGTGAGAACCGAAGTGGGAGCGTCCTCGGAGTACATTCGAAATCGCGTTGATCATGTCACTGCATCGATGTTTACTGCGCTGGGCGTTCTAACGACCGCAATTACTCTATTCGTCACAAAGCCAAACCAACTTGTATACCTTTGGGATCCAACTATCTTTTGGCTGTGTTCTGCAACGCTAGTCCTAGCCCTGTGGGCTTGGCTTAAGGCTCAATCTTCAGGCAGCTGGTGGTGGGGAGTTCAACTCTCTGTGCTGATTCTGGCATTCATATCGTTGGGTCTTCAAACATATCGCCTGTACGACCAGACACACCGACTTCATGACACCCAGACTCAACTCGATCAGCTGCGGTCAAGGATTGAGACCCTTGAGAAGCTCAAACCGTCACCGCCAAGCAAATGAAGCTGGCACGATTGTACTGCAAAGAGTAGGTCGCCCAGGGAGGCTCGAGCGCGGTGCAGCGCATCGGATGTTAGCTTTTGCACCAGCAGGACGCGCCCACAGATATCAGAGAAGTGATAACATCCTTGTAGCTCGTACGGATATTCTCGAAATTGTGGACGCTATTGTATTCCTTATATTGATATCGGTCTGACCGTCCGAACGGCAACGACAGACCTGACCTTGCCTCGATCGTGGCAGTGGCCGACCATGCCTTCAGCAACGTTACCATATGGAGACTTGAAATTGAGGCGGAAGGAATTGACAGGTCATATCTATCGTTTCTGATTGTCCCTCTTCTTCATCGAAGCGATGGACGAGCAGCAGCACCCGTTTCATTGATCACTACACGACTCGATCCAGAAGAATCATCGACCCGGAGGTCCTTCTAGCCGATGGAAATCACCCCTGAAGAGCTCGTGGAGCATTTCCCCGTGCTCTACCACATGGCGGAAGCGGGTACTTGGGCCTCGATCAAAAAGCGTGGGCTATTGAGCACATCGGCCCTCCTGGACTTGTTCGAAATCAAAGGCCAAGAGCGCCACCGAATTGAGGGTTGCCGTCGATCCGAGCCGATCCCGATTCACCATCCTAAGTATGGGACGGCAGTCATTCGAGACAACAAACCCATGAATGACAGTGCCCTGAAAAAATGCCTCATAGGGATGACTCCGACTCAGTGGTATCGACTCTTGAACGGCAAGGTATTCTTCTGGCTCACACCCGAGCGTGTGTCAGGGCTTTTGTGCGCTAGAGCTTACAGAGATCGTGAGCACACTGTTCTCGCTATCGATACCGCGAAGCTCTTGAGCAAATATCAGGCGCACGTGACGTTGTCGGCGATTAACTCCGGCTCGACCCTCTATAATCCGCAGCCACGGGGTGCGATGACATTTAGATCGCTGACCAAATATCCATTCGATCAGTGGCGAAAGAAACGTGGGTCGGCTACCAAGGCTGTTGCGGAACTTGCCGTGAAATATGAAGTGAAGGATATCGATAAAATGGTCATGCGAGTTGAACTTAGAAAACAATCAAAGGTACTCGAAGTCCTATACAATTTGGTCTCTTAGAGTTCAGACGGGCTCTGCAGTGTCATCTCTTCAACGACTCCTGAGATCTGAGGGTGCTTCTAGCGCCCTGATCGGCGGTAAGCCCACCGTTCAACCTTTGATCGATCAGTTGCAGATGCAACGCTCGGCTGTTAACATCTCGCCTTGTTCGACTTTCGCTGTTCAGAGAGAAAAATCATGGATTTGAGATCAATACTTGAGCAGTTGAAGTCAGAGAGAGACCGTATAAGCCAGGCTATCACCGCCCTTGAGGGTGTAAATACGCCGACAGGGCACGCGACAAAGCCGGCTGGGAAACGGCGTGGCTCAGGCAAACGGCGTTTATCTGCTGAGGCTCGGCGCCGAATTTCGGAAGCCCAAAAGAAGCGGTGGGCACGTCAAAGGAAACAGAAAAAATCGTAACCTTCTGAACGTGTTGTGCCTAGTTGCGTTCGAGATGGTTATGGATCATCTCCGCCAAACGAACGCCGTCAGCGATTTTTGACTGGACAACTGGAGAGAGCTTGATCTCCTCGCGATTCAGACGCACTGCGGCAATGAGAGAGGCCGCGAAGAAGAGTGCATTGTTGTTCTTGCCCTCGGCTTTGCGGTAGCGCTCACAGGAGGTATTGGGCGCTGGTGATCCCTTAAAAACGGCATCCGGTTCGTAGCGAAATGCAGACCAACAGCATGAGCATGTCACTATTAGCGCATGCTGTGGCGCCAGCTCGGATTTCTCCGGTTGAGCGTGTTCACCCTGCGGATCAGTGGCACGGCAGGTAACGACGCAGCCGCACTTCTTGCACTTCACCACCCAGGCCGTTGGCAGCCCGCGAATCTCCATAGCACCCAATATACTAGGCGAACAAAAGGTGAAAAGTCCACTCACGCCGGAATATTTTTCAGCTACACTGGGCTCTATGTGTGGACGTTATCGCTGTCATCCGGCAGGACGCAAGAGAACCAAAGCGCAGCTTCGGATTATTCCGGTGGGGCCTCATTCCCTATTGGGCGAAGGATCCGTCCATAAGGTTTAAGACCATTAACGCAATGTCCGAAACCGCAGCGGAGAAGCCTGCTTTCCGTGACGCAATGTGGCGGCGACGTTGCCTCATTCCGGCGGATGGGTTTTATGAGTGGTCGAAGATTGGCCCGAAAGAAAAGCAGCCCTATAACTTCGGGCTAAGGGATGATTCGGTGTTGCCTTTGCTGGCCTGTGGGAACGGTGGCACACTCCGGACGGAGAGATCATCCAAACTTGCACAATTCTAACCACAAACCCAAACTCATTGATTGAGGCTGTGCACGACCGCATGCCCGTCATTCTTGATCGTGAGAACTATGATCTGTGGTTGGATCCAGGAGTAACGGATCCGGCGCGCGTGAGCGATTGCCTCAAACCATTCGATCCGAGGCTAATGAGGAAATATCCGGTCAGCACGCGTGTCAACCACCCCGACAATGACGATCCTGAATGCGCCAAAGAAGCACCAGTGGTTTCGGCTTCTCAAATGTTGTTTTAAACTGCAAATTCTTCAATAAGATTCCTTTACCCGTCTAACTGGGACTAGAATTGTCACGCGAATAGCGGCATATTGACCCAGTTCAGGAGGGCACCATGCGACGAGGCAATCCCAATTGGACTAAACCGCAGTCGCTTAACCTTGGCCCTGCGAAGCCGAGCACAATGCGTGATCACAGATCAAAAAATCGGATCCAAAGAGGCGGCATATGGCGAAGCAACAGAACATTATCGTGACCGCAAACAGCGTCCGGACGGTGCTTCAAAACCACGAAGCTGTTTCTGAGGAAAAGGTAAAAGAAGCAACCGACGATCCTGTGGAGCAGGCAACCCTGGTTGCCGGCGTGAACAATGCAATTCTAGAAATTGTGGACCACGAGGAGAGTCCTGATGTCCTTTCATCGCCACCCAGCGCAATTGCTTCACAGCTACAAACGTTTTTGGCCCAGAAGGCAGCCGAGGAAGCGAAGCCCATTGATCGGGAGCTTCCAGGCGGAGCCGTTGAGGCAAAGTTTGATTCAAAAGATTGGTTCGGCTGGGCGAAGAGTTTCTTTACATGGGCTGGCCAGTTGGACAAGGCCAAGTGGCTTAGCGCCCCAGCAAACCCAGATTCAATGCCCTCAAGTGCACGAATCGCTTTGATCGCCGATTGGGGCACGGGACTTTATGGTGCTCCGCCGTCGGCCAAGTGTATCAGTTCTGACCGAAAGCCTTTCACCCATGTAGTCCACCTTGGGGATGTCTATTACTCGGGCACAAAAAATGAGATAGACGAGCGCTTCGTGGCTTTCTGGCCGCAGGTTAGAGGCGCGAAGAACCGTGCATGTAACTCCAACCACGAAATGTATTCAGGTGGACACGGTTATTTCAACAGAACTCTGCCAATGTTCGCGCAAGAAGCGAGCTACTTTGCATACGAGAACGACAATTGGCTGCTGGTGGGCCTCGATACTGCATACGAAGAACACAGCCTGAACAATGAACAACTCGGCTGGTTGATGAGGATATTACAAGATGAAGGGCGATCTAAGAAAAAGCTCGTATTGCTTTCCCATCACCAACCATTCTCGCTGTTAGATAACCAAGGACCAAACCTGATCAGTTTTCTTAGGTTGCTATTGGATGGCGGCCGCATCCACGCGTGGTACTTCGGTCATGAACATAGGTGCGTGATTTATGATCGCCACCCTGCGTGGAAACTTGCAGCGCGGTGCATAGGCCATGGGGGGTATCCATATTTCCGGGACACAGCGGTACTGAAAAAAAACAACGGCCAGCTTTCATACGGTGCGAATAGTTCGACTTGGTACCGCCTCAAGGGCACAGAACTGACTGCCGACCAGTCCCGGGTTCCGGGCGGATTAAAGATTCCAGGCGGACTGGTGCTAGATGGTCCTAACCCGTATCTGGAAGATGAGGCAGATAAGTATGGTCCGCATGGTTACGTAATGCTGGAATTTGAAGGGGAACAGCTCTTTGAGACGTTCTACACACCGACGGAACCTGGACCAACTTCGGTAGAGATTGTCGCTCGACGAGAGGTTTAGTGCCTTCATGGATGCGTACAACGATCTTTACAATCGGGCGTTGCGTGCCATTGCCGGACGTCCGCTCGAGACCGTTGTGGAACGTACGAGGGCAATTGTAGGTCCGCCCCTGAAAGATCTGGAAGGGGATGCACAGGCCGGACTGGCCGCGCTCAAACAGGGGATAAAACCCACTTCGGCCCAAGTCGCTGCGCTGCAAGCAATCGTGAGGTCGATGCGGCCCTCGGCGCTTTCTCGAGCTGGCATTGTAGATTCGCTGCCTCCGGAGGCTCAGCCAGTATTTCCGAGCTGGCCAGACTTCGCCCAATTGATCGTACCTCATCTTTATACGGTCGGACGTGTGGATCGTAAAAGCGGCGGTGCGCTCCCGCCGGATCCTTACGGGACAGGATTTCTGATTACTCCGGAACTATTCTTGACGAATCACCACGTCGTGACCCAGTTGTCTGGGGGCACAGATGTCGTTAATTCAGGCGAGGCTGAAATCCGTTTCGTTCAGGAGTATAACTCTCCGGATGAGGCAGCAGTGCCAGTGATCGAAGTGCTTCGGTTTCACGAGGAGGAAGACGCTGCTATCCTTCGGCTCGCACCAACGAAGATATTAGAGGAACGAAAGCCGCTATCCTGGAGCAATGCACTGGCTGATGCGGGGGATCATATCGCGGTGGTCGGATATCCATTTCCGGATAGCACTCGCAATCCCCTTTTCGTAGACCAAATCTTTGGCGCAAACAAGCTGGGCGTGAAGCGTCTCGCCCCAGGGGAGCTGATCGGGGCGCGCAAGGGCATCATCTACCATGACTGTTCGACGCTGGGTGGTAACTCAGGGTCGCCTGTGTTGGACATGAAGAACGGATCAGTGGTGGGTTTGCACCGAGATGGTTACTTTCTGGCGCGTAACGAAGCACTAAGTGCCGCTGCTCTGCAAGAGTTTGTCGGCAGCTATTTGGGAGTGTGATATGGCCAAGTGGGCGCTGATTATCGCGATTCAGGATTATCCAAACATGCTTGGTAAGCTTGCAAAGAAGTTGCCTGATACGAACGCAACGGCCAAAAACTTTCGAGACTGGGTGATTGAGAAAAGGAATGTGCCTGCTGCGAACATAATTGCCTGTGCAGGCACGGAGTGCACATGGAGGTCGATGGGTACTACCCGCGCTGAAATCGTTAACGCATTTACAGAATTAGTCATGAGAGCAAGGGGCACCGACGTCGATGAGCTTTATGTATTTTTTTCTGGACATGGCATCGGTTTTTCAGAGGATCCGTCGGAGCCCGCTATAGACGTACTGATTGGGTCGGATTTCACCCATCCCTCCACAAGCGGTTCAGCCTGCCTGCGATTCCAGCAGATCAAGGAGCAACTCCGAATGGCGCTGGGACCCGGAAAACACTTCTATTTCATTGATGCGTGCCGGAATCCGATGACTCCAAAAGATATCCGTCCAGCCATTCTGGACGTGGTGTGGGGACGAATAATGCGGGGAAATGCTACTACGTATGTTTTCTTTTCGACGGCACCCGGAGATGTTGCCAACGTGAGCTCGGGATTCGGCACGGCTTTGCTAGGAGGCCTGAAAGGTTCTGGGCGAGCCAAAGATTGGGTTGGCGGGAAGATGTTCGTCACATTCGAGAGCCTCAGGTCGTATCTCCAGCGGACACTCGGGAAGGATGATTTGGATCCTGAGAAAAAAGGGCCGAAAGACGGAAACATCGCAGAACTGGTGCCAATTCCGGTCAGCAACTGTGAGCTAGAGGTTATCGATGCAGGCAAGGATGACCAGTTCACACTGAAGATTACGGATCTCCGCATGGGCCAACGCGACCCAGTCTCTTTCTCAGGCCCCCGCAAGACTCTTGTGTTACCTCCTGAGGATTATCTGCTGAAGTTAACTACCGCCGCTGGCGAGACGGTCGCACAGATTGATCCGCCTGTAAGCAACGACGGCGTGGATCTATATGACGACCGCAAAATACGATTTTCCAAGCGGCTCCCGCGAACTCCTCGGCCACCGGAAGCCTTGACGACTCCCGATGCAAACCTTCGAGTTTCGGGTGTTAAGGGCACCGAGTTATCGCTACACCAGATCGCCACAGGCTCAACTAAGACAATCAAAATAGGAGCAGACGAACTACTGACGGGGTTGGAGCCAGGCTCCTATAAGGCTCACTTGAAGGATGGCAACTACAAGCTGGCTTCACGGGGATTCAGGCTCTCGCCCGGTGAAACACTAGATTTGGACTTTACCCCAAAGGTTTCCAGAGGTGCCCACCGTGCTCTCTCACACACGGTTCCAACGCGGGGGGCCGCAATCGATTTCTCGGAAACACTCAGCAAC
>Ga0209580_10001243_pt1 | contig 12046 bp, 7 predicted proteins | sample Coa_R1_5_FD_187153 | JGI IMG/M metagenome (GOLD analysis project Ga0209580, IMG submission 187153) | Surface soil microbial communities from Centralia Pennsylvania, which are recovering from an underground coalmine fire - Coalmine... | ecosystem: Environmental > Terrestrial > Soil > Unclassified...
ATCGAGAAGGTTGGGCTTCATCAACGAGTTCGACGGATCAATGAGGCTCACGCCATCCTGGACAAAGGCATAACCGTAAAAATCGGGCTGCAGCGGCCCCACTGTAACGCTCCAGACGCCCTGTTCATCCTTTTGCATGCCGGTGTGATCGCGCTCGCCCTCCAATGAAAGCTCGACCTTCCCCGCGTTCGGCGAACGAAAACGGAAAGTCACGCGACCGTCGGACTGAACGTCAGGCGAAACAATTTTTGCCGGCTCTTGCGCAGATGTTGTTAAGGACGAGAGAAACATCACAGATAAACCCACAACCAGCAGGCTCCTCATAGTTCTCCTGGAAAATGCGATTACATTGTGACGGCTCGCCGCAGCAGCAAGTCCGCGGCGATAAAAACAAAGAAAACCACGGCAATGACTCCGTTCATTGTGAAGAAGGCGGCATTCAACTTGCTCAAATCGTTTTCTGAAACCAGGGAATGCTCATAAGCAAGCAGGGCAAAAACGACGACGACGCCAAGCATTGCAATTGGCCCCAGCCCGAAAACCCACACCAGTGCGGCCAACAGGCACAGCATTGCAACGTGAAAGCCGCGCGCGATCCACAGCGCTTTGCCGATCCCGCAGTAGCGCGGAATGGAGTGCAGGCCAGCCTGCTTGTCGAAATCAAAATCCTGACAAGCATAGAGCACGTCGAAGCCCCCGACCCAGAAAGTTACAGCAGCGGTGAGCAGCAGAATTCGCGGATCAAGCGAACCGCGTACCGCGATCCAGGCTGCGGCCGGAGCGATTCCCAACGCAAAACCTAACACGACGTGCGACCAGCGAGTCCAGCGCTTGGTATAGGAGTAAAAAAGCAGCACCGCCAGCGCGAGTGGAGAAAGCAGAAATGCGATCCGGTTCAATTCCCAGGACGCCGCCACGAAAATCACTGCCGAAACGATGACAAATTTCCAAACAAAACCGGGCTTCAGCAGTCCGGCCGGAATGGCTCGCATCCGGGTACGCGGGTTGGCGGCATCAAGAGAAGCGTCGGCCAGGCGGTTGAAAGACATTGCCGCAGAGCGGGCGGCGATCATCGCGATCAAGATCCAAATCAGTTGATGGGCGGTTGGAACACCGTGGGCGGCCAGCATCGCACCGCACAGGGCAAAGGGCAGCGCAAAAATGGAGTGCTCCCACTTGATCATCTCCAGAGTGGCCTGCAGGTTTTTCACGAGGGACACGGGCTTATTGTAAAAGAAAAATCCAGACTCTCTGTCTGTCGCCTGATTCAAGTTTCGGCTTGTTCTCTCGGCCGCCGTCAGGGACCAGTCCGCGTTCAATAGCCTTCGGCGCCGATCAGCGGAACAAATCGGCAACCCTCGAGCACTTCGACAGTGTGCTGGCCGTTCTGTTTTCGCACCAGCTGCAGCTCCTGCGCGTGTGGCGGTCCCACGGGAATCACCATTCTGCCGTAGTCTGAAAGCTGATCGAAAAGGCTTCTTGGCACGCTGGGAGCTGCGGCGGATACCACGATAGCGTCAAATGGCGCATGCTCTCGTAAACCGTGACTGCCGTCTCCAACTACGACTTTCAGGTTCTTAAAGCCTAGCTGCGCCAAAATTGTCGTCGCGGAATGTGCGAGGCTTTCATGACGTTCAATGGAATATACGTCTCGCGCCAGCACTGCCAGTAGAGCCGTCTGGTATCCGGATCCGGTACCGACTTCGAGCGCTAACTCAGTTCCTTGCAATTCGAGCGCCTGCAGCGACACAGCAATAATGAAGGGCTGTGAGACGGTTTGGTCCATGCCGATGGGAATGGGATGATCCTCATAAGCTTGTGAGCGGTATTCCGGCAGCACAAATTCATGACGGGGAACCCCCAGCATTGCGTCGAGCACTCGCTGATCACGAATGCCGCGTTCGCGAAGCTGCTGCTGCACCATCGTGGCGCGCTCTTGCGCGAATGGGTCGGTTCTAATGGGGAGCTGGTTCATGGTGGCGACGCTCTAGGATGCATGCTCCAGGCGGCAGCGGCACAACTATCTTTTTCGTCGCCGAATTTTCACGTCAAAGCTGACAACGCCATATTGGTCGCGGATGGCAACGATGGAGACGTTTCGCGACACATTGTATTCTGCGCGGATGATCTGCTGCGAAGTCTGCGCCACGTCGGTAGTATAGGCAACGGTCAGATTATCTTTGACCTGCTGCTCAATGGTAACGGCCGGTCCGGTTTGCGTCGGAGAGGTTTCCGTGTCTAATCCTTGCGGATCGATCTTGATGCTACTGTTGCCAAACAGGCGCTGAGTACGATTGTTTAGTGTCGCGTTCAAGGCCGCGGTCAACATGGCGCTGGAAGCCTGTTGGCTGAATACCGATTGATTGGTCTGCTGCAACTGCGCGGACGTCTCGGAAGTCTGACCGAATGCCAGCAAAGTGATAATGTCGGCGGGGGGCAGCGGCGGCTCTGAGCGGTAATTTAGTTTCGGCTTCTCGGCGGGGCCGGTCATCGAAAGCGTAATGTCGTAGTCGCGAACTCGGGTCGTAGCCTCTAGATCGAGAAAAGGCGTCGTCACTGCCGGATTTGTAAAAGTAACGCCGCCACGCTCCAGCCGGTATTTGGTGCCGCCGAAGTAGGCCTCGCCTTCAAACACATCAGCGCGTCCCAGCAGAACCGGTTTCGCCGCGTTGCCGCGCACGCGCAGATCGGCCTCGCCGCGTAGTCGCAAAACGCTGGTTTGCATCTGCAACTCGGGCGCCGTCACCACATGCAAATCGAGGTGGATCTTATTCAGCACGGGATCGGTCTGCGGCAAGCTGGCCGCTTGCACAGTCCGCTCCAGGTAGGCTCCGAAATCGAAGCCCGGCGTAACTCCGAGCTTTGTAACGGTAATATCGCCGGACAACAACGAGCCTGCTGAACTGCCAACCCATCGCAGGTTGGCGTCAGCGGTGGAGCTTACTCCCGGTGGGTAACGCAAACGAACGGCATTCGCGGTTGCGCCGAGATCGAAGTTAATCTGGCTTCCTGCAAGTTCTGCGTGGCCGGTAAGATTTACGGCGCCGCCTCCGGTGCGCGCAGCGAGATTTTCAATCGAAATCTGGTTCTGGCTAAAGGAGAATTTACCATTAATCTCGCTGAGAGCGCTCGGCAAATTCACGTCGGCGATCGCCCCGTTTTCAACTTGAAGCCTGCCCTTCACCTGCGGAGCGTCTATCGTCCCCCCGACCTGCGCGTCTCCAGACATCGTTCCCGAGGCGGTGAAGTCCGGATCGTAGTTCTGGATCAGCCTCAAACCAACTCTTCCCGTAACACTGAAATCCAGTCTGCGCTCACCCGCAACCTGCATGGAGCCGGCTCCGGAGAAATCTGTGTCTTCGCCCAGAATGTGAAAACTGTTGATCTTAAGCTCCTGGTTCGAGAGCGCGAATTGAATCGGGCCGTTATTGCGAAGTTTTACTTTTTGGATCTCCGTATAAAGGTCGGTGAGAGTTCCGGTAAGCGTGAGTTTCTGTAGATTGCGAAGTGGGCCTTCCAATACCAGGTCTCCAGCAGCCGCGGAGTGCCCGGTGATATGTGCGTGAAGATATCCTTGCAGGAACGAGTCCACATCAAGGCGAGTGAAATGAAGGTTAATGTGTGCCGGCCACAACTCCTGAAGACGCACGTCACCGTCCATCAGCAATTCAGCATTCTGGAACTCGGAATGTCCGGTCAGCCGGAGGTTTGTGCCGTGTGTAACCGCGTCCATAAAATAATCGCCTGCCGGCTCGTCGTTGAGACTGACCTTCTTGAAATGCAGGTGCGCGTTGACGTCAGGCTCTGCGCTGTTTCCTGAAGCTCGTGCAGAGAAGTCGAGTTTGCCACCTACTCGAATTCGAGAGATCTGTGGCGGCGCAAATTCCGCGAGGTCAAAATTTGTCCCCACGATGTTGAACTGAAGGCTGCGATCGGATAAATCGTATGTTCCTGAACCGGAAAGCTGGGTTTCGCCGCGCGAGATCACCACATTTCGAAAGCTCGCCAGATTGCCATTCAATGTGACGTCAGCGCGGCCGGAGTCAAAGGCGTGCTCTTGCAGCGATGCGTTTGATAAGGCCAGAGTTCCCTGCGCGCCGGGACTGGATACAATTCCGGAGAGCTCCAAATTAGCATTCAGCTGCCCAGATGCAGTGAAGCCGTAGCCGGAGAGTCTAGCAACTTGAGCGGCGTCGAGCCCGCCGGCGTCCACTCGCATGTGAATAACGCTGTCCGGCGCAGTTTTCCATCCCCGCAGACCGACGGTTCCATCAACCTTCAATGAGGTGTTTCCAGCGTGAAAAGCGGCATTGCGCATGGACAAAACGTTTTCCGAAAGCTGCACGTCAGCATTCAGAGAATCCCAATGCAGCGATTCTGGTCTCGCTGACCTGCCCTGAATCGGAGTATCAAAATCCAGTAGCTGCAAGTGGCCGGCAAGAATCGGGCTTGCCGAAACTCCGGTGGCGCTTCCATTAAAGCCCACCCGCCCATGTATATTGGCCGGCAAACTTGCAGGAAATAGCGCAGCGATGACCGGCTGCCACTCGCGCAGGTCGGTAGTCGCAAATGAGAATCTGAGCGGCGCCGCTGGCGATAACTCGCCCGAAGCGCGCAACTGGCTCGCAGGAGTGTTCGCCGACAGATCGCGTACGCGCAGGATTTTGCTTGGAACAATATACGTCGCTTGAATATCGGCGGTCACCGGAACTTGCCCGGTAGGCAAATGCGCAGGACGTTCAACGGTAAAAGCTGCACTGATTTCCGCGTCGTGAACAGAATCCTTCCAGCGTATTTGCGACGTGCCCGAGGCGTTGCCCGCAAATTTGAGGTTGCTCACGGGCCGGAACTGAGGACCCAGGCTGGGCAATATTTCAGAGAGAGAAAGGCCCTTGAACTTGATATTGACGGTGCCGTGTGACTGTTCTCTTGAATTCCTGTGTTTGTTGGGAGTTGGGTTCGTAGTTGAGAGTTCACCGTCTGAAGCGAAGCTTCCGCGAAAAACTTGGCCCGTAACGTGTGAGACCGTGATTCGTTCGGGATCCAGTGAGAACTTTCCTGCTGCGGAAAGGTCTTTTACGTTGAATGTTGTGTCTTGCCAAGAAAAGTCGCGCAAATCAAACCCCCCGGTGGAGGAAAAATTCTGTCCCGACAAGGCCCCTTCACCCTTGGTCTCCAGCACACCTGCTCGAAGCGGCGCTTGACGAGCGATCTCTCCGGCTTGCTGCAGATCCAGCAGCAGATCGTAATTTCCCTTGAAAACAGGCTTCGCGAAATTAGTCACTGTACCCTTCGCCTGAAGCCGCGACCGGCCAGAATCTACCAACAGCGAACCTATTTGTATTCCACTGCTGTCGATCGCAAAGTCCGACTTCCCCGTCCATGCGAAAGGGCGATGATCCTCCAGTTGCGTTTCGGCTTTTCCCACCGACACATTGCCCGAATAACGGCGCCGCAAAAAAGAGTAGCCCAGCGAGGCTGAAACATCATTGGTCACAAAGCCAAAAGGAATGCGCTCGTCCTGCCACAGGAGCTCACCCTGCTCTACAGCCAGCTTGTCCACCGAGATAGCAAACAGCTGCTCGAAACTTGCGGCTTGCTGCGTCGGCGTTGGCCGGTTGGTGGTCCCATCCGGATAGAAAATCAAATGAACCACCGGGTGGTGCAACGTCAGTGCGTGAAAGGCGATCCTGGCGCCAAGCACAGACGAAAGATTCACGACGGCACTCATGCTGTCCACGTGCAGCAAGGGGGTCTGTCCGGGCGCCTCTCGTCCATGAATTGTGAGGTCACGGACCTCCACTTGAAACCGGAGCGGGATCACGTGAAAACTGCCTAGGTCCGCGCGGCCACCCGTAGCTCGCTCCATCGCGGCGACCAGACGGCCGCGAACCATCTGCTGAAAAGAAGCAGTGGTGATGTACCAGAGAAAACCTGAAACACAGAGCAGAAACAGCAAGCAGACTACAAGGAAATAGCGGCTGAGTCTGCGCAGATGCCGGGTAAAGCCGCTCATGGCTGTACCCGCGGTTCCAAGGGCTGTGAAATTAACATTCGAATTTGTGCTTGCGAGCGCATGCTCTCCAACCAGGAGCTCAGTGCCTGGTTCATTTGTTGCTGAACCAGCAATTCGCGAATTGTGGGCGTTGCTTCTTGAAGAGATGGACGCTGCCCGGCAGCGACTTTCGGCAGCAGTTCTGTTTTGTAGTAGTTCTCGATGGCGGCGTTATCCACTTGAATAGATGGCCGCAGCCTCGAGTCCACCAATCGCAGCGCATTCAGTTCGACGGCTACATGTCCGGCCACCAGTGCTTCGGTTGTCCCATAGCTTGACAGTGCCGCGTCCCATGACTCTCCCGCGTGCTCTTGCGGATATCGCTTTTTCAAGTCGCCGATCTGTTTGGCAATTTCTTCCGAGCTTGCGGGTTTGAAATCAGTAGAACTCATTTGTTCTCGCAGAAGCTCCTGATCAATCAGCCGCTCGAAAGCCGCTCGCCGGTCTTCTGTCGTGAGCGCGGCGAGCGGCCGCCCAGACATGAAAGACTCATAGCGAACCTCATCGTTCCAATCGCTCTGCAGGATGGCGTGGCCATTCACGGTTGCCACCATACGATCCAGCACTTCGCCTGCCCAAAGAGCGGGCGCGGCCAGACAGGATGCGATCACTAACATCCTAATGATCATCAAAATGCCTGCCCAACACTAAAGTAAATGTTGAAGTGACTGGTCTGCCTCGTTCCCAAGAACTCTGCAGGCGTGGTCGTGGTTGGTACTGAGAAATTCGGGAACACCGTGGGATTCAGGTTATATCCCAGGTCAAAACGCACAGGACCGACGGGCGTTTTGTAACGAATTCCCAGCCCAATTGCATGGGAAATGTAGTTGTAGTTGCAAAGAGCGGCGCCGGTTCCCGCCTTGAAGATCGTATTTCCGGCCTGGGTGCAGGACGACGTGTCCTGTTTCCAGTGCAGCAAACTGTCCAACATGCGACGGCCATCGGTGAAGACGTTCCCCATGTCATGAAAAATCGCAAAGCTCATGTTGTCCTGAACAAATGGCAACGTGGACGGAGGAAACCGCAGCTCAATGTTGTTCAAGAAAAGTCCCGCTCCACCTAAAGGGAATCCGGTTGACGGATCGCGCGGTCCGGCTTGATTCAGCCCAAAGCCGCGGTGCGAGTTTCCGCCTCCCATAAAGAAGCGCTCCGGCAGCGGGATTTGGGTTTGATTCTCGGGCGGATTGAAACCCGGCTGCGTAATCACAGTATTGGCAAACGGGTTCTCAACGCCTACGCGGGTGGAACGTGCCAGGACTAGTTCCTTCGTCGAACCGCGTTTCTTGCCGAATGGGTGATAGGTGGCATTCTGCACCAGGATGTGGCTGAAGTCTGCCTGAGAACCAAAATAGCGGCTCGCGACTCCAGCATCCACTGTGTTGTAACTCCCTCGCTTGGTTTCCAGATCGTTGTCGCGATGGTTGCGAATATAACTGAATCCTGGCTCTCCCAGACGCACTGGTTGTGACAGCAATGGAATCTGCTCGGGGCTGAAGTTATTATTCGGGTTCAGAATTGCCTTCACTAATCGGTAATTAAAGCGATAGTCCATGACTGCTGACGAGGAGCCATCCGCTTTACGAGCGATCACCTGCTCAGCCTGGGTCACGTCCTCGAGTCTCTGCGAGGTGAAGGTTGTTACTTGGACGGTATGGTCAAAGAAACCAGTAAACGTCAACTTCCAGTCGGGACTGTTGAATAATTCGGGCGCTTCGTAGCTGATCAATCCCCTTTGTTGCAAGCCGCCGATCCTCGATTCAAACGTAATGGTGTGATTGCGGCCCAGGAAGTTCAGGCGCGAGACATCGAATGAAACTAACGGGCTGACCCCGGCAGAGCCCAGTGGCTGATTGGAGCCATTTGTAGGTTGTCCGGTCTGGAATTCGAATCCGCCTCCATAATTGAACGTGTACCGCTTTGCCTCGCGCAATTGCACCAGGACATTTTTGCGGGGCTCGACTCCCTCCGGGTTCTGCACTGCCGTGTCCACCTGGCTGAAGATGCCCAGGTTGTACAGTCTCTGCTGGGTGTCGAGAAGGCTGCTTTGACTCAGTGGATCACCTGGCTTCATCTGCAGCTCACGGTTAATTACATAGGGCCTTGTGAACTCACTCCCGGCAACCAGCACGCGGTCCACATAAGTACGCTCTCCCTCATGAATCGTAAAGACCACGTCCACTCGATTGGCGCCGTCAGGTTTCGCCGTGGCTTCAAAAGTGGCATTGGGAAATCCATTGTTGAAGTAGTAATTCAGCAGGATGTCGCGGTCCTGGGCAACGTTGACATCTGAGAAAGGCTGTCCGGGCCCAGTGTTCACAAGCGCGGCGAGCGTGGGCGTGGGCTGGGTGGCGTTGCCGGTGATCTGGAACGATCCCACTAAAGTTTGCGGCCCTTCGTTAAGATTCACGAACACAGCAATCTGGTTCTTCGCGCCGCGGTAGTCGTCTTCGGCGTGGGCCTCAACTTTGATCTGTGCAAAGCCGTTCGCACGATACTTGTTCTCGATATCCCGAACGTCGCTCCGCAGAAGCGCCTCACTATATCGCCCGTGCAGGAGCAGCAGATTTTTTGCCTGAACCTGCATGCCCGGCCGCAGATCCTCGTCACGAAAATACTTGTTTCCCGTGATCTCAACTTTCACCACTTTATGTTTCTGCCCCGCGTCGATCTGGTAAGTCACTCGCAAGAGATTTTGCCGTGCGTCTGAGTCTCTTTTCAGCTCCACGCTCGCGTCGAAATAGCCGTGTGACTGCAGGTACGCTAGAAGATTTCGCCGGCCTTCGTTCAGCAAATCATCATCTAGCGCCCCCTCCTCATACACCGGAACAGTGCGTTTCATGGTTGCTTTGCTGAGGTGAAATCCCTCTACGCTGATATGCACCAATGATCCCGAATCCGCCTCAATCGTGTAGTCCACGGTATTGTTTTCGGCCCGGTATTGACGGTCGGCGACAGCGACTTGCGCCAGCCAGCGATCTTTCTTCTGATATTTCCTGCGAATACGGTCGATGGCGTTGGTCGCGGTCTGCGCAGTCACGACGTCTCCGGGATGCAAATGCCCGATGTCTTCAATCTGCCCGCGCGAGTAGATGCTATTTCCTTTGAGCACAATTTTGCCGACGTGAGCGGCAGGCCCGGAGCGAATGTGGAACGTGACAATCACTTGCTGAGTAGCGGGATTTTGCTTTTCGGAATGAAAAATCTCGGACCGATAGAAACCGTTTTCTTCCATCAGTCGATGGATATTCTGCAGCGCGCGGTCTATTTTGTCGGAAGAAAAAGACTCGCCCAATTCCAGTTTGGAGGCGTTCGCAAGCTGCGACTCCGTGGGATGAGGGGGAGCACCCTCAACGCTGACTTCCCCAACAAAAAAGTTGGGGCTGCTGACGAAGGACAAGATTGCCTTCCCATCGGCCGTGCGATCGCACTCGGCCTGGAGGTTGGCAAACCGGCCGGTGGCAAACACTGCGCGCAAACCCTCGTGCAGGTTCGTGGGTTGCAGCGTTTCCCCCTCTCGCAGGGGAACCAGATCGCGGAGCATTTGCTGGTCCTGCGAGTCAACCCCAGGAAACTCAACTCTTTCAATCACTGCACCGAAGCAGCCGGATGAGTCTCCCGCTGGCGCTTGATTCTGCGGCGCCTGCGTTTGGGTGTTGTTCAAGTCTAGGGAACTGGACCACAGAGTCCCCGGCCTTAGGCACCAGGCGATCACGAATATCGCGAACCCACGGGTAAGGCCCCTTTTAGCCAAACAGACTCCTAAATGAAATTGGGGACAGCTTCGGGCTTGCTTGCGCGCACCCGCAAGCCATGGCGGTAATCTCAAGCCATCGCCACTTATAATAAATGTCTGGTAGGCGCCGGATGATGGAGGCGCTGGTTCCGCAGCCGAGTTCCCCGATCATTTGCCTGGGTAGGGACACCCAAATGAAACCCGAACTGGAGGAAAGATACTCGCGACAGGTGCTGTTCGGCGGGATCGGAGCGGACGGTCAGCAGCGCCTGCTCGAATCCCGGGTTGCGATAGCGGGGTGCGGAGCCACAGGATCGGCGCTGGCGTCTCTGCTCGCGCGCGCTGGGGTTGGAACGCTCAGGATCATCGACCGCGACTACGTAGAGGCCAGCAATCTTCAGCGCCAAACGTTATTCGATGAAACTGATGCCGCAGAATCCTTGCCCAAAGCCGTTGCCGCGGCCCGCAAAATCGCCAGTTTCAATTCGCAGATCATTGTGGAGACGCACGCGAACGACCTCACTCCGGAGAACATCGACGAGCTACTCGGCGGCGTTCACCTGATTCTGGACGGAACCGACAACTTCGAAACCCGGTACCTGATCAATGATTATGCGGTGAAGAATTCCCTGCCCTGGATTTACACCGCCGCAGTCGGAAGTTATGCCGCAACGATGAATGTGCTTCCCGGCGATACTGCATGCCTGGCCTGTATTTTTCCTGCGAGCCCAACCGGCATGATCGAAACCTGCGAGACGGTTGGGATACTGAACTCGGCTGTCAATTTCGTAGCCTCTATCGCTGCAACGGAAGCGCTCAAACTGTTGACCGGCGCGAGGCAGAATCTGCGGCGAACTTTAATTTCCTGGGATTTGTGGAAGAACGAGCGCGCAGAGATTTCGGCCGACAAGCCTAGGGCTGATTGCCAGGCTTGTGGGAAAAGAGACTTCATACACTTGGCCGGAAAGGGTCGCCCGCATATCACTCTCTGTGGCAGAAATTCGGTACAGATTCACGAGCATCATCGCCCCATCGATCTCGGCGATATCGGCGAACGCCTCAGGCCGCATGGCAATGTGCGCCGGAACGACTTCGTCCTGAAATTCTGGAAAGAACCGTTCGAGATGACTCTCTTCCCCGACGGCCGGGCGATCATCAAAGGCACTACTGATACCGCTATTGCGCGCAGTCTGTATGCCAAATACGTGGGGAATTGATCATCCAACATGTGAAATATTCTGAAGCGAGGCCGCCATGCACAAATCACAATTGTTCATTCTGGCTTGCTTGTTTCTCCCGCTGACGATATTGCTGGGCGCGGCGGGACCGCAGGTCACCATCAAAGAATTCGACGTGCCGACGCCGAACTCGCGGCCGCACGATCCTGCTGTCGCGCCGGACGGCTCACTTTGGTACACGGGGCAGAAGGCCAATAAGTTGGGGCGACTCGATCCGGCAACCGGGAAGATAAAGGAATTTTCGCTGAAAACTCCCGACTCCGGACCTCATGGTCTTGTTGCCGACTCCCAAGGCAATATCTGGTTCACAGCAATTAGCAAGGGATATATCGGAAAGCTGGACCCGAACACTGGCAACATCACCGAGTACCACATGCCCCAGGGACGGGAAGCAGATCCGCACACTCCGGTGTTCGATCAGCAAGGAATTCTGTGGTTCACGACCGAAGAGTCGAACTTCGTGGGACGTCTTGATCCGAAGACCGGAAAAATCCAGTTGAAAGTAGTTCCGACGCCGCATGCGGTACCGTACGGGATTGTGATAACTCGCTCCGGCGTTCCATATTTTTGCGAATTCGGATCCAACAAACTGGCGAGTATTGATCCCAAAACTTTGGCTATCACCGAGTACGCGATCCCCAACACGGGTGCCCGCCCCCGCCGATTGGCGGTCGCGCCCGATGACACCATTTACTACACAGACTACGAGCGCGGATATTTGGGCCGTTTCAATTATGCGACGAAGCAATTCGAAGAATGGCGGTCGCCGGGCGGGGACGGTTCTAATCCTTATGGGATCGCGATCACTCCAGATGGAGTGGTTTGGTATAGCGAGTCCGGGCTGAATCCGAATACTCTTGTCCGCTTCGATCCAAAAACAAAATCATTTTCGAGCACCGCAATTCCTTCCGGAGGCGGTGTGGTGCGCAACATCGCAGCGACAAAGGACGGCAAGCTGTATCTGGCATGCAGCGGCGTAAATAAAGTGGCGATTGCAGAAGTGCACTGAACGAGCACCGG
>Ga0209580_10001246_pt1 | contig 12032 bp, 12 predicted proteins | sample Coa_R1_5_FD_187153 | JGI IMG/M metagenome (GOLD analysis project Ga0209580, IMG submission 187153) | Surface soil microbial communities from Centralia Pennsylvania, which are recovering from an underground coalmine fire - Coalmine... | ecosystem: Environmental > Terrestrial > Soil >...
CCACGCCGGATGCGAGTTCGACACATTCGCGCGCCGTGTCAGTGAGGTTCACCGGACACAGCACGCGGTGCAACAGGCGCTGTCCTGCGGGGATTTCTGGCCCCCTCACAACCAGCGTCGGGCACTCTGCCTCCCGAACGACATTTTCAGCGACCGAACCCAGAAGAAGGCGTGCCACGCCACTGCGCCCGTGACTTCCCATGACCACGAGATCGGGAGATCTCTTTCTCAAGCGTTGTAGCATCACGTCGACCGCATGCCCTTCGACAACGGAGACAGTGAACGAGATGCCAGATCCAAGGACCTTCTGGGCGAGATCCTGAAGATCACGCTCTAACGTCTGGCGGCGGAGCACCGCCTCGGCATCCAGTGTGCTCAGCTGCCCCTCAGTGAAATAACGAGGGGGCTCAGACCAGTCGGCATGGAGGACTTCAACACGCGATCCGAAAGCCTCTGCGATGAGTCTCGCCCAACTGAGCACTGCATTCGAGGCCGGACTGAGGTCCACGGGACAAAGGATTTGCTTCGGTGCGAACTTCAACATGGGGTTCCACCTACCGGAGCGCCGCCTGGACCGGAAGGCTGGCTCCTAACACATGAATGCAAGAAAGCAGAGACTTGTTACAGAGAAAAATGAGATTCGTACAGTGGAAACGATTATCCTCGGGAACAAGATAGGGCGGTCGTCCGCCTTTCGAGCGATCGGCGGTAACAAATCGAAGACCGGTTGCATTTATCCAAGGGTAGGAGCCGAACGGGTTGATGCCGATAGGCGATGGGGCAAAGACACATGGAGGTTGCCATGAAAGACTTTCAATATACGGTTAACAGCAGCAAGTCCTTCGATGCTGCGGTCAGCGCTGTGGAGCAGAAGACGGCGGAGAAGGGCTTTCGCGTGTTGCATACGCACGATTCCGCAGGCACTTTGGCAGAAAAGGGATTCGTACGCGAACCTCTCAAGCTCGTTGAAATCTGCAATGCCCGTTATGCAAATGAGGTTCTCAACAAGGACGTCAGCGTGGCACTCATGTTGCCATGCCCGATTGCCGTCTATATCAAAGATGGCAAGACGTTCATCAGCACCATGCGACCTTCTGCGCTTGCTGATTTCTATCCTGACTCAGGAATTCAAGGCATTGCGGCTGCGGTCGAAAAAATGGTTTTGGAAATCGTCAACGAAGCAAAATAGCTGGATCCGAGCCGGGGCGCATGTGAGAAGGGCGAATCGAAAACGCAGTTGCGCAACTGGGCTCGGGTTTTGTCTTCGTCACACGTGAAAGAGGAAAAAGACTCCTAACCCGGTCAACGCAAGTCCGTACCAACGTTCAAGCTTTGCCGCTCGCGTTTTGATCGCCAGACGAGCCCCCAGATGAGAGAAGGGGACTGCGCCCAGTGCGACCAAGCCGGTAACGAGCCACGAAATGTGGCCAAGGTAAGCGTGAACGATTGTGCCTGGTATGGCTAGGACGGAAGAAACCGCCAGCGAACATGCGAAAGCCTTCTTCATCGGCTGCTTGAGAAATTCCGTGTAGCTTGGCACGAAGAGAAATCCCCCGGCGTTCGCCAGCAATCCCGAAATAAATCCCACGCCAGTTGCGACCGTGATTAATCGTATTCGCCAGTAGGATGGGCGCAGACCCTCTGGGTTATCTGCAGCTTCTTTGGCGAGCGAACGGTCTTTGGGAAAAAACAGAAAGGAAAGGCCGAATCCAAGCACAAGAACCCCTGTTACAACCAACAACGGTCTGGGACCGACAGAGTGAGACAAGAAGGAACCGGCCACGATGGCGGGGGTTCCGATGCCTATACTCCACCAAACGATCTCCCAATCCAACAGCCGAGAGCGCCAATATTCCGCGGAAGCAACCAGGGTGCTCGGTACGGTTGCAGGAAGTGGAGATGCGACCGCGACAAACCCAGGGAAGCCCAGCAGACTGAGCAATGGAGTGGCTACCGCGCTGCCGCCCTTTCCGAAGAGGCCGCCGAGAAACCCTATGATTGCGCCTGTCAGAAGAGCTCCCAGATGTTGCCAGGTCAATCAATTCCTCCTGTTGTGTTAAGCAAGGAGTTTCACGCCGCCATGGGGGCTTGAAAAGACATTCGCTCCAGTAGTTCAGTTCCTACCTTTGTGTACTGGTTTTTCACTCCGTCGAGACTCGACAGAACAGGAGTTAGTGCGTCAAGTCGGCACACCAAGCTTGGGAAGCAGCCATTGGGTTAACACTAGGTAAGCAGCGATAAGAACGATCATCCACGCCCATTGCGGCATTTCAGTTTGCTCCTTCCAACGAACCCTTTGATCTGTGATGCCTCATTTGTGTACGGACTCCGTTCCTACGGGGTGCACCAGCAGCGTATCGTTGCACATGAGCGGCCTGCCTCGCCGTGCTACGGCACACCAATTCACACAGCTTGAATACCACCGGATCAGCAATGCTATACAAGACACTGTTACCGGAACGCTCGCGACCCACGAGCCCGGCATCGAAGAGGATCTGAAGGTGTTTCGATATATTGGGCTGATTCCCGTCCAACTCGCCGACAATCTGGTTAACGGTCATTGCACCGTCTTGAAGTGTTTGCAGGATGCGGAGGCGGCAAGGTTCCCCGAGAACCTGGAATCGGCGGGCGACCAACTCGACCATCTTCTCGTGGATCATCGTCCGCCTTCAGAACAGACAAAGGACTTATTCACTATATAATTATACATGCATATAGTTGCACATCGCCAGAAGCCAGGGAGTTGCCCGAATGCGGTCTGACATCGACGAAGCCATCGTCTTGCTGAAGCGCGGAGGCGACGGTGCGCTTGAGGGAGCAGTAGAGCTGCTGCAGAGGGCCGTGTTTGCTTTCAGTATGAGAGTGTGCGGACAACAGCAAGATGCCGAGGACACCATGCAGGAAGTCCTGGTGAAGTCGTTGCCCTACCTATCAAAGTTTGACAACTCCAGAGCTTTAGCGACCTGGTTGTACAAAGTGGCGAAGAACCGCTGTCTCATGAACCGCCGCAAGAGCACATTCGCGCCGAAAGAGGAACTTTCCCTAGAGGAGTTGATGCCTAACCAGGAGGAGTTCGAGCGGCTCGACGGGCTCACTAGTATCACTCCAGAAGGTTCGGCCATTGGTGGTGAACAGCGGCAGCGGTTGCGGGAGGCCATTCGGTATCTGCCGCCGCACTATCGCATCATTCTCGTGTTGCGTGACATGGAAGGCTTCACCGATGAAGAGGTCGGGGAGATCACCGGCTTGCGCCCAGGGACCATACGTGTCCGACTCCACCGGGCCCGCTTATTCGTCCGGAGGGAACTCTCGAAGTTGAACGAGGGAGCGAAGCACGGTATTACGGGACGATTGCAGCGAAATGTGGGAGCCCCATCTGGAACCGGTCGCTGCAGGAAGGTCTTTGCCGGGCTGTCGGACTATCTTGATGGTGAACTTGACGACTTCTCTTGTGAGGAAATCGAGACCCACATGAACGGTTGTGAACCATGCAAGAAATTCCTCCGCAGTCTGGAGTCGACCATACAACGCTGCCAGCAGTCACCGGCTGACTGCCCGGATCGGGAGAAGACGGCGGCCCTGAGAAAGAAGCTGCTCGCGACCTACAGCCGGGCACTCGCGACCAGCGGGAAGTGACTGGATCAAAGACTGTTAGGCCGCTCTACGTCGCCTCTTCATAGCAGTTCCATTCTTCTCTTTTTATTTCCTGTAACAAATTCGTGGGGTTTGCATTTATTCATGTGGCTCCCATGGAGGAGCCCGTGAGGGAAACCCATGATTTCTGCAAAAGTTGAACTGACACAGGCGCTTGCCCAGCAAAGACAATTCGTTGCTCGAACCGGCAGTGAACACTATTTCTTGCTGGACGATAGTGCGGGGGGAACCGGGCCTAAACCCATTGAACTGGTTGCAGCCGGGCTAGCTGGATGCACGGCCTTCGACGTAGTCACGATTCTCCGCCAGAAATATCACCAGAAAGTCACGGGCTACGAAGTGCGGGTGGAAGCTGACCAAGCGGAGCGCCCGCCGCAGGTGTTCACAGCGGTCCGGATTCATCATGTTGTTCGAGGTTTTGACATTGATGCTTCGGCCATCGAACAGGCGATTCGCCTGTCGGAGGAGAAATACTGTTCAGTCGGCGCGATGGTGCAAAAGACGGCCAGCTTCCACACCACGTTTGAAATCGTCGCCGAAAAGACAGAGTGGGCGAATCAGGCAGAGCCAGCCGCAGCCCAGGCATAAGGGACTGCTAATACAACCGTCTCCACACCAACTTGGTGATCCAGGTCACGGCCTGAGATCCGGTCCTGAGTGCAGGATAAAAGGAGCATACCAACTGGTTTCTCAAGCGGGTCTTATCCCTATGCGTATCTATATTGCTCCTCGAAGCTCTTTTCCGATTCTGCGATTGGTGGTCGCTGTCCTCTGTGCCAGTGGCATGATATTTGCCCAAGCGCCGGAGGCCTCCCCCCTCACGTTGCAGCAGGCCGCCACCATCGCCATGGAAAAGAACCCACTGCGCAAGGCGGCGCTGGCGGATACGAAAGCTGCATCGGCTGGCATTCAGGAGGCCCGTTCTTTTCTGATGCCCCACATCACCTTCTCAGAAACGGGGACACGCGGTAACGATCCGGTCTACGTGTTTGGCAGCAAGCTTCGGCAGCAGCGCTTCACCATGAATGATTTCTCCTTGAACCAATTAAATACACCACTGCCTTTCGGAAACTTCAGCACCCGTTTCGGTGGAACCTGGAACCTGTTTGATTCCTTTGCTTCCTGGCACGCGGTCAGTCGTGCCAAGGAGATCAATGCCGCCTCCACTCACCAGTTGGAACGTACCGACCAGGAGATTTTGTTTCGCGTTGTACAGGCGTACTACGGCGTGCTCCTTGCTAAAAAGCAAGTGGAGGTCGCCGAACAATCGGAGAAGACGGCGAAGTCGATCATGGACCGCAGCCAGGTGCGATTCGACAGCGGACTGGTTGTGGAGTCGGACTTGCTTACCGCGAAGGTCCGTCTGGCGAGCCGCGAACAAGAACTCATTCGCGCGAAAAGCAATCTGGAACTCGCCCGAGCCCAACTGAATACCGCGATGGGTGTTCCTGTGGATGCTGTGTATCAGCCCGCAGACCCGCTTGCCGACCAGAGTCTCGCGGTTCCCTCGCTGGCTGACGTGGAGCAAAAAGCACTGACGAGCCGGCCAGATCTGAAGCGGATCGAATCCGAGCAGTCCGCGCAACAACTGAGTGTCGCCATCGCCAAATCATCGTTCGGTCCGCGCCTGAATGCCTTTGCTGGGTGGGAGATGGACAATCCTACGCTGCTGGCCGGTGGTGGCGGCAACAACTGGCTTGGGGGGATTGAGTTGCAGGTCGACCTCTTTCAGGGTGGCGCGAAAAAGGCCGCTCTTTCGAGAGAGCATGCCATCGCCGAAAAGATAGCGGCGCTGAAGCAAGCGGCCAGTGACGCGGTGCGATTGGAGGTACGCCAGGCCTACTACGACGTGGACTCCAACCGCCAGCAGGTGGGTGTAGCACGCTCGTCGATTGCGCAGGCACAAGAGAGTCTGCGCATCAACCAGGATCGCTATGAGGGTGGCCTTATTACCATTACCGACCTTCTTGGCGCAGAGGAAGTGACCTGCCACAGCCAGACCGATTACTGGCAGGCGGTCTATCAGTTTCACATCAGCTCCGGCAACCTTGAGTTGGCGAGCGGGACCTTGAATCTGCAATCACCGGTGGTCAATCCATGAATCTGATTTCGACTGCGAAACAAAGAAGCCGAATGAAACTCGCGTCCGTGGTGACAGCGGGTCTCCTCTTGCTCCCTCTTGCGACCCTTGTAGGCTGCTCAAGCGACCGTGAAACCGCCAGCGCTGTCCCGGAGACGGTAAGCAACGTGTCTGTTTTGTCCGTGCAACCGGCGAAAGTTCCGGACCTGGTGGAGGCCGTGGGGACGCTCCGCGCGGCGCAGACGAGCCAGCTTGCCGGCCAGATGATGGCGAACATTGTTGAAATTCGGGTACACGAAGGGGACCGGGTCCAGCGCGGACAGGTGTTGGCCGTCCTCGACGAAGCCCAGCCACGTGCGGCTCTCGACCGCGCGACGGCGGCAGATCTCGCATCGCAGCAGGGAATCACGGCAGCCGACTCCGACCTTACCTTGGCGGAATCCACCTTCAAGCGGTATCAGACCTTGTACGAGAAGAAGTCGGTCAGCCCGCAAGAGTTCGACGAAGTAAAGGCCCGTTACCAGGCCGCGGAGTCGCGCCGCGACATGGCTCGTGCCGGGCAGACGCAGGCGAAGGCGGCCCTCCAACAGGCACATACCGCTCTCGGGTACACCCGCATCCTGGCTCCGTTCGATGGCCTTGTGACCGAAAAGAAAGCGGATGTCGGTGCGCTCGTCAGCCCCGGGATGCCAATCTTTACCGTGGAGGACCTTCACCGCTACCGACTGGAAGCCACCGTCAACGAGACCGATCTACGGTACGTCCGCATGGGACAGCAGGCTCCCGTCATCATCGACGCCGTGGGCGATAGAGAGCTCAAAGGACGGGTTGTCGAAATTGTTCCTGCGGCAGACGCAGCGAGCCGGAGCTTCCTGGTGAAAATTGAAATACCATCTGACCCGGCGCTGCGATCGGGGCTTTTTGGCCGGGCGCAGTTCTCTCGCGGGGAAAAGTCATCCCTTCTAATCCCGCGAACTGCCGTCGTGGAGCGCGGGCAATTGCAGGGAGTCTACGTGCTCGATCAGAACAAGATTGCCGGCTTGCGCTATATCACGCTCGGTAAACCATCAGGCGCCCAGGTGGAGGTGCTTGCCGGCTTGCAGGCGGGCGAAACGCTAATTTCCGATCCTGGTAGCCGGGAACTCAGCGGCAAGAAGATTGAGTCACGCTAGGAGCCATGCATGAGCACTGCTAACAAGAATTCCGGACAGGCTAACCAGCACCCAGCGCTTCGCCTGGCAGGGAAAATCGCGCATGCCTTCATTGATTCCAAGCTGACGCCTCTCGTCATCGTCGCCGCACTGCTCCTGGGTGCATTCGCCATCCTCGAAACGCCACGCGAAGAGGAACCGCAGATCGTGGTCCCGATGCTTGACGTTTTTGTGCAGATGCCGGGCGCTTCCTCCCAGGAGGTTGCCCAACGCGTGAGTCTGCCGATGGAGAAGTTGCTCCGTGAGGTGCCAGGGGTCGAATACATCTACTCGATCAGCCATCCAGGTATGAGCATGTTGATCGTGCGCTTCTATGTGGGCACGAAAGAAGAAGACGCGATCATTCAGACCTACAACAAGCTCTACTCGAATTTCGACCGAATCCCGCCCGGCGTCTCGCAACCAATCATCAAAGTTCGTTCCATTAACGACGTTCCGATCATGGCCTTAACGCTTTGGGGAAAGAATTACGATTCCTATCGTTTGCGCCGAGTCGCGGGCGAGTTGGAAAACTCGCTCAAGAAACTCGACGATGTTTCCGAAACGGCGATCATCGGCGGCCAACCCCGCCAGGTTCGTGTGGTTTTGGATACACAACGGCTTGCTGGATACGGTCTCACGCCAGGAGTTGTGGTTGGCCAGTTGCAGAGTGCAAACACCCGCGGACAGGCTGGCAGCTTCGCCCGCGACAACCGCGAATTTCAAGTGGAAGCGGGCCTGTTTTTCACTCGCGCCGATGACTTGCAGCAAGTTGTAGTTGGAGTTCACGGCGGCCGGCCCGTTTATTTGCGCGACGTGGTGGACAAGATCGAGGACGGCCCGGCCGAGCCCGACGACTATGTGCTCTTCGCAAATGCCAAGGGGACGAGTGCTCAGGCCATCACCTCTGAATATCCCGCCGTCACCATCACACTCGCCAAGCGCAAGGGCACCAATGCGAGCATCATCGCTGACAATGTTCTGGAAAAAGTGAGCGCAATGCGCGGCTACATGCTGCCTGTAGACCTGAATGTCACGGTTACGCGAAACTACGGCGAGACCGCAAAGGACAAGTCAGACGAACTCCTCAAACACCTGCTCATCGCAACGTTGTCCGTCACTGTGTTGATCGCCTTGGCCCTGGGGTGGCGCGAGTCCGGCGTAGTGCTGCTAGCCGTGCCGGTGACTCTGGCTCTTACGCTGGCAATCTTTTATCTGTTCGGCTACACGCTGAACCGGGTGACGCTATTCGCGCTTATCTTCTCCATTGGAATATTGGTCGACGATGCCATCGTGGTGGTGGAAAACATTGTCCGTCATTTTCGGTTGCCGGAGAGTCGCGGGCGTTCGTTGGTGGATGTCGCAGTAGAGGCCGTAGACGAAGTGGGGAATCCCACGATTCTGGCTACCTTCGCGGTGATTGGCGCGATTTTGCCGATGGCGTTTGTGCGCGGTCTCATGGGGCCTTACATGCGGCCGATCCCGGTCGGAGCGTCGGCAGCGATGATGTTCTCGTTGATCGTAGCGTTTGTGGTCTCACCTTGGGCGGCATTGCGCTTGTTGCGGCATTACGCCGGAGACGGTGGACACGGCCACCATGAGTCCGAGGGATGGACCACGCGCTTCTACCGCAGGATCATGAACCCTCTGATTCTCGACGCGCGCCGCCGCTGGATGTTTTTCGGCGGAGTAGTAATTCTGCTGCTCGCGGCAGTAGCTTTCGTCCCGTTGAAGTGGGTACGCGTCAAGATGCTGCCCTTTGACAACAAGAGCGAGTTTCAGGTCATGATCGATATGCCCGATGGCACGCCGCTGGAGCAAACTACGCGGGTAGCGCAGACGCTGGGGCACTATCTTGCGCAACAGCCGGAAGTCACGAACTACCAGATCTACGCGGGCACCTCAGGGCCCTATAACTTTAACGGCCTGGTCCGACACTACTTCCTGCGACGGCAGCCCAATCAAGCGGACATTCAGGTGAATCTGTTGTCCCGTCATGACCGTAAAGCGCAAAGCCACGAAATCGCGCGCCGCTTGCGTCCGGAGTTAGACAAGCTCGCGGCGCCCTTTGGCGCTCGCGTCAAAGTTGCCGAAGTGCCGCCCGGTCCGCCGGTGCTGCAAACTTTGGTCGCCGAAGTGTACGGACCCGACTACAAAGGTCAGATTGAACTGGCAGCTCAAATCAAGAAAGTCTTTCAAAAGACACCGGGCGTCGTGGACGTGGACTGGTACGTCGAAGACCCGCAAACCAAGTACGACCTGAAAGTGGACCTCGACAAGGCGTCGCTGCACGGAATCTCCGCCGCGGATGTTACTCGTACATTGCAAGTGGGACTGAGTGGAGCCGATGCCGGGCTGCTGCACGATCCCCAGTCGCGCGAGGATGTTCCGATTGAGGTGCGCCTTTCACGGCCCGATCGTTCCGGTATTCAGGATCTTGAAAACCTCAAGCTCCCGACTCCTTCCGGTGGTCAAATCGCGCTGCAAGAAGTGACGAATCTGCAACAGACCACCATCGATACCAGTGTGTATCGCAAGAATTTGCAGCCAGTGGTCTATGTGACGGGAGATGTGGCGGGTGGTGAGGAAAGCCCAGTGTACGCCATCATGAAGATGAGCGACGCGATCGACAAGATCAAGTTGCCCGATGGCTACGGGGTGAAGCAATACAAGGGCACGACCATGCCGGAACGTACCGACCGCTTCTCCATGAAGTGGGATGGTGAGTGGCACATCACGGTGGAAGTCTTCCGTGACCTGGGACTGGCTTTTGCGGCTGTTCTGGTATTGATCTACGTTCTGGTAGTGGGCTGGTTCCGCTCGTTCATTACGCCACTGGTCATCATGGCTCCGATTCCGCTCACTTTGGTCGGCATTTTGCCGGCCCACGCCATGATGGGCGCCTTCTTCACCGCGACCTCGATGATCGGATTTATCGCCGGTGCTGGAATCATCGTGCGCAACTCAATCATCCTCGTCGATTTCATCGAACTGCGGCGCTCGCAGGGCATGCCGCTGGAAGAAGCCGTCGTGGATGCCGGAGCGGTGCGCTTCCGCCCCATGCTGCTGACCGCCGCTGCGGTAGTCGTGGGCGCAAGCGTTATCCTGTTCGATCCCATTTTCCAGGGGCTCGCTCTCTCCCTGATGGCAGGCGAAGTAGCTTCCACAGTGCTCTCGCGCATGGCGGTGCCGGTTCTCTACTACATGAGCGAGCGGCGCAACCAGACGAAACTGGGCGCCGCGGAATCTCACTTACAGGAGGTACAAGTATGACGGTAGAACGTGGTCTTCGATTGATGGCGGGTGCGTTCATTTTGATCTCGCTTGGTCTGGGATACTGGATCAGCCCCTACTGGTATCTGTTCACTGCGTTTGTTGGACTGAACCTGTTCCAATCCGGACTGACGAACTGGTGCCCCGCGATGTTCGTGCTTCGAAAGCTAGGATTGCGCGAGTCGCTACCACTTGTCTCGAAAGGCTGATAGATCAAACGATTCGATGAAACCAATGACATCTATCGTCCTAGTCGAATATCGACTCAGTCTAATGTCGATTCGCCAAGAGATTCTCGAATCGCTTGGGCACCCAGTGATTTCTGTCGTGGGTTCGTGCGCTGCACGGAATCTTGATCTCTCGAATCGATCGCCTGGAGTCATCGTGATCGGGCATGGCGCCTCTCGGCAAGAGCGCCAAGGCCTTATCAATTACTTCCGGCAGTCCGCGCCGGGCGTTCCGCTGCTTGCACTTCTGCGCAGTCGCGATGACGACTTTAGCGCCGTCGATTACAACTGCCGGGCAGACGATCCACCTCTCTGGGTGAGGACAGTCACGCAGGCTCTTGCCGGAATCGAATAGCAACTGCCCACTCCAATCGGAGTTCTGGAGGTGATGGCCCGCAATGATATCGAGTTGAAAGTGACGACTACATACCTCGAGCCGTGAGGATGGGGTGAGTAAGACCGCCGAACAGTGAATGAGGACAGATGATCATTCGAATTTCGTGGAGTTCTGTAAATCTAAGGAACCTCTGAAGAACTCCCCGATCCACAGGCTGAGCGTATACGGTGTAAGTCGAGGTGAAAAGGCGAGTGCGACAACAAACTCTGGCGGCGCAAACGGGCTTCGAGAAGTACGGGCGGAAAACGAAGCGGGAGCAGTTTCTCGAGGAGATGGAGAAGGTGGTGCCGTGGGCCGAGTTACAGGGGTTAGTGGAACCGCACTATCCGAAGGGAGAGAACGGGCGGCCTCCGGTAGGACTGAGCATCATGTTGCGGGTGTACTTTCTGCAGCAGTGGTTCAATCTGAGCGATCCGGGGGCGGAGGATGCGCTGTATGAATCGCCGGTGCTGCGACACTTTGTGGGAATCGATCTGGGGCGGGCGCCAGTGCCGGACGAGAGCACCATCCTCGGGTTCCGTCACCTGCTGGAGAAACACGAACTGGGCGGGGCGATGCTGAACGCGGTGAACCAATATCTGGAAAGCCGAGGCATCCGCATCACCACAGGAACGATTGTGGATGCGACCATTATTCATGCGCCCTCGTCGACGAAGAACCGGACTGGGGAGCGCGATCCGGAAATGCACCAGACGCGCAAGGGAAAGCAGTGGTACTTCGGGCTGAAGGCACACATCGGAGTGGACTCCAAGCAAGGCCATGTGCATTCGGTGTGCACGTCGGCGGCTTCGGTGGCGGACAAGCACATGCTGCCGGATCTGTTGCACGGCGAGGAGCGCAAGGTGTGGGGCGACGGTGGATATCAGGGACAGGGAGAAGCCATCCGGCAGGCAGCTCCGCGAGCGCAAGATATGACCAGCCGGAGAGTGCAATTCAAGAACTTTGTGGACGAGTTACAAAAGGCCAAGAACCGAGTGAAGGCCAGAGTGAGAGCGAAGGTGGAACATCCGTTCCGGATTCTGAAGCGCATCTTCGGCTTCGAGAAGGTCAGATATCGCGGGATTAAGAAGAACCATCATCGACTGTGCGCCAGCTTCGCGTTGGTAAACCTGTATCTGCACCGCAGAAGGCTGGCAGTGGCCAGGGCGTAGTGTCTCTGAACCTCGCGTAAATAGCGGGTTCCGGCAAGGTCGCAAGCAATCCAGGGGAAA
>Ga0209580_10001247_pt1 | contig 11998 bp, 10 predicted proteins | sample Coa_R1_5_FD_187153 | JGI IMG/M metagenome (GOLD analysis project Ga0209580, IMG submission 187153) | Surface soil microbial communities from Centralia Pennsylvania, which are recovering from an underground coalmine fire - Coalmine... | ecosystem: Environmental > Terrestrial > Soil >...
CGGGCCAGCGGAAACGTTGGCCAGCGCCCGGTCGAACTCTTGCAACAGATCACGGCGGCCGGTCAGCCGCTCCAGCGGCACATCGGCCGAGAGCGTGAATTCCGGAATTTGGAAATTCGCTGAAGCCGGCTCGCAGCGAAACAACCAGGGGTCGCTGGCACGGCCAAGGAAACCAGCATCCTGCCCTGGCCAGACCGAGCTGTCGGTATTGAAGATGTGCATCGGCAGGCGGACGGCCGCGGGCAAGCCGCCCCGGTCGCCGCGCAATCGCCGCACCACAGCGCCGAGCGTCGGCCAGTCATTCGGTGCGCCGGGGTTGGCGTTTTCGACATTTAGCGGCGTGTGCGGCACCCCCGTAAGCATCTGATAGCCGCTGGAAGAATGCGCGTTGTCGCCGGTGGAAACCGCGCGCAGGATGCACAGCTTGTCGGCCTGGCGGGCGAGTTTCGGCAATAACGACGAGATTCGAACCCCCGGCACGTTGGTGTCGATCGGTCCGAACTCGCCACGAATCTCGGCCGGCGCATCCGGCTTCGGATCCCAGGTGGAATGTTGGGGCGGCCCGCCCATTAGGAAGAGCACAATGCAGTTCTTCGCGTGGCCCGTCGCCTTCGGCGCTGCGCTGGCGCGCGCATTCAAAAGAGCCGGCAATGAAAGGCCGAGCGCGGTAAGCCCGCCGACGCGCAGCACTTCCCGCCGCGAGAGGCCGTCACAAAGTCGAGAGGAATGATCTTGAAGGGAGAGCATACTCATCCCTCAATGGTGGGCAGAACGTACGATTAATGTAGCTTACCGGGGGGCAGAATTCCATGCGAGGTTGGCCAAAGTTTGCTTTGCTGGCGCAGAAGCGGACCTAAATATCCAACCCGAAGGCATCACCCACCGCAAAGTTCTCGAAGCGCATGAACTGCTTCAGGTAGGTCAGCGTGATTTCGCCGGTGGGGCCGTTGCGCTGCTTGGCGACCAGAACTTCGATGATATTGTCTTCCTGGCCGCCCTCGTACTTGCCGGGTCGGTGCAGCATCATCACGGTGTCGGCATCGGCCTCGATGCTGCCCGATTCGCGCAAATCCGCCAGGCGCGGCCGGTGATCCTGCCGATCTTCCGAGGCGCGATTGACCTGAGCGAGGGCCATCACGGGAATTTTCAGCTCGCGGGCCAAGGCCTTGAGGCGGCGGGAAATCTGGCCGACTTGCTCGTGGCGCTGTTCCTTGCGGTTTTCCGGCTCGATGAGCTGCAAGTAGTCGATTACCACGAGACGAATGCCTTCACGCCGTTGCAAGCGCCGGCAGTTCGCCGCAATGCGCATGAGGTTTTGGATGGGCTGGTCGTCGATGAAAAACCTGGCCTTGCGCAGCTCATCGCCCGCATCAATCAGCTTATCCATGTCTTCGGAATTCAGCTGGCCCTTGCGCAGCCGATGGCTATCCACGCGCGCCTGGCAGCAAAGCAAGCGCTCGGCCAATTCAATGCGCGATTGCTCCAGGCTGATGAACAAGACCGGAATGCGCTCTTCCACCGTGATGTGGCGGACCATGTTCAGGGCGAAGGCAGTTTTGCCGATGCTCGGCCGAGCGGCCAAGATTACCAGCTCACTGTTTTGCAGCCCGGCCGTCTTTTCATCCAGATCCACAAAGCCCGTCGGGATGCCACTCACCGATGTGTGCAGATGTTGTGCCCGCGAGTCGATGCGGCGATAGGCGTCGTCGAGGGCTGCGCGCAAGTCCACGCTTTCGCCCACCACGCCCATCTGACTGATTTCCAACACCTTGCGTTCGGCCGCGTCGAGCAGTTGTTCGGCGGGTTCCGATTGATCGTACGCGTCTTTGAGGATTTCGGTGCTGGCGTGGATCAGGTGGCGCGTAATTGCTTTGTCCCGAACGATGTGAGCGTAATAGACTGCATTGGCGGCCGTTGGAGCGGCTTCCCATAATTCGGCGATGTAGCCATAACCGCCAACGTCTTCCAACTGGCCGCGCGTGCGCAAGTCGTTCGATAGAAGCACCATATCCACCGGATGGCCCTGATCGTAACCTTGCACAATGGCCTGATAGATTTTCTGGTGCGCGTCGAAGTAAAAGTAGTCGGCTGTGAGAAGGGGAACTATCTCAGAAATGACGTTGTTGTCGCGAAGCATGCTGCCGAGGACGCAGCGCTCGGCGTCGCGATTTTGCGGCGGCAGGCGTTCCGAACCTGGGTCTGCCACTATCGGAACCCTCCGCAAACCAGACATCAGAGGTCAGAAATCAGAGGTCAGAAAGGGCCTACAATCGGTTCTGACTTCTGACTTTTGACCTCTGACTTCTGACCTCTGACCTCTGGTTTTTACTTCTTCTCCGTAAGCCTCACAACCGTCACGTTGACTTTCGTATCAATCTCATACCCAAGGTGAATGGGGATATTCTCGTACACGCCGCATTCCTTCATCACGCCTTCGATGCGGACCATGGCCGGCTCAACGCCCAAATTACGCGCTTTGAGTGCCTTGCTGATCTCTTCCGGCCCGACCGAGCCGTAGAGATGCCCTTCCTCAGTGGCATTGGCTTCGATGGTGACGTTGATGCGCTGAATCTGCTCGGCCAGCACCTTCAGGTCGGCGATCTTGGCTTCACGGGCCTTTTGCACGCGCTCTTTGTACTTATCCAGGCGGCGCAGGTTGTGCTCCGTGGGAATCGTGGCGAGGCTGTTCGGCAACAGGTAGTTGCGGGCGTAGCCAGGCTTCACTTCCACCAGCTGGCCCTGTTGGCCAAGGTGCGGCACGTCTTCGATCAGCACGAGTTTGACGTTGCCGTGATTGCCCTTAAGGAGCGCCTGTTTTCGAGTCGGCATAAATATCACCTTTGCGTATGAACCTACAACCGCTTGCGGCTTCGCGCTGGCGGAATCTTTCCACGAACGCGAAGCCGCAAGCGGCGAGACCCGATCAATCTTCAAAACGGTATGTTATCACCCTCACCAGCAGCGGGCGGCTCGGGCGGGGTGCTGTCGTAGCTATCGCTGTAACCGGAATCGGCCGGCGGCGCTCCATTCCCTCGAGCCAAGGCCGGCGCCACTTGCCGGGTCGTTCCACCTGCGCCTTCCGGCGGCCGGTCCAGAAACTGCACGGCATCCACGACCAATTTCAACTTGCTTCGCTTCTGGCCCGAGGTTTTGTCATCCCACTGATCCAGTTTCAAGTGGCCTTCGAGATAAGCTTGCGAGCCTTTTTTCAAGTAGCGTTCGACGGTGTCAGCCAGTTTACCAAAGTCGCCACGGTTGAAGGCGTCACAATCGATGTAAACCGGCTCCTCTTCCCATTCTCCAGTCTGTTGGTTCTTCTTGCGGTTGTTTACGGCAAACCCAAAATGAGCCACGCGTCCGCCGTTGGCGAATGTGCGCATTTCCGGGTCGCGGGTCAGCCGACCGATCAGCATTACTTTGTTCAAGTTGGCCATGGATGAGGCTCCTGAGTAGTGCGCTCCCCCTTAGGTGAGAATTGGAACGCGGGAGGTAATAAAAAACAGGCACCTATCCGGGCAGTATACACCTGTGCGCAGGCAACACAAGGTCGGTAGGATGCTTTTTGCCGCGCGCTCAATCCTTGCGCGAGCCCATCGGTTCGTAGCCTTCTACGGCGTCGAGGCCCTCGTCGTGAGCCGTTTGCAGCGCCAGAGCCCGTTCATCGCGGGCCACAGCTAGCATTTCCTCTTCCAGCTTCGGCTCGATGTGCAGGATCAAGAGCCGCATGATAGTCTCATTGAGCTTGAAGTCGTGTTCCAGCTCAACCAAGTTTTTCGTATCGCACCGGAAGTAAATCAGGTAGTACAAGCCCTTCTTCTGGTTGCGAATCTGGTAGGCGAGTTTGCGATCATCCCAGGGCCGACTGGCGAGGATCTCCGCTTTGTGCTTTTCCAGCACGGCATGGAGCTTGGCCACATTCCCGGCCACGTCGCCCGACATTTTGCTGGTGTCGAGCAGAAACATCCCTTCGTACAGATTCACTGGCATGGAAAAAGTCTCTCTTCTAATGCAGAATGCGGAACTCGGAACGCGGAATGAAGACAGGTGAACTAGCAGAAACTTCGTCCCTCGCCTGGCTCCTTCTCCTCGTCTCCTTGTCTCCTTGTCTCCTTGTCTTGACTCTTCTGCTCGCGGCTAACCTTCTCCGGAGCGTTTATCGTATTCATGCAGACGGCGATGCCCTTGTTCGCCCAAATCATCACGGCCTGCGCTGCTTTCTCAACCGCTTCGTCGATCACATTCTGTTCGCCGGGCTTGAACCGGCTCAGCACGTGATCGACCGTGGCTACATCGTGCTTCAGGCTCGGGGCATCCACGCCGATGCGAAGCCGGCCATACTCGGCCGTGCCGAGTTGATCCTGAATGTTCCTCAAACCGTTGTGCCCGCCGGCTGAACCTCTGGCTCGCGCCCGCAGCTTTCCGAGCGGCAGATTGATGTCGTCGCAAACGATCAGCAAATCTTCCAGCGGCAGCTTGTAAAAGTCTATAATCTCGCGCACGCACCGGCCGCTCAAGTTCATGAACGTTTCCGGCTTCACCAACAGCATTTGCAGATCGCCTTCGCGCAGCTCTGCCGTCTGGGCCTGAAATCGCGAACGAAACGAGCTAATGCCGGGGCCCTGGGCCAAATAATCGATGACCGCAAAGCCCACATTGTGCCGGGTGCCTCGATACCGCGGCCCCGGGTTGCCAAGGCCCACTACTGCCTTAACCATCAAATCCCAGGTTCAACAAACAGAAATCAGAAGTCAGATGGAAAGCAACCTCTCGGCGCCGATTCCCGTTCTAACTTCTGACCTCTGATCTCTGACTTCTGGTTTTACTCTTCCGCTTCTTCCGTCTCGGCCACCTTCTTGCCGATGACTTCCGGCTCGGCGGTTTCGCCTGGAGCAGCTGCCGCCGCGGCCACCGTCGGTTCTGCTTCCACCTTTTGCGCCCGCACTTGCACCACGATGGCATCCGGGTCGGCCTTGGCAGTCACGTTGGGTGGCAGCGTAAGGTCCTTCACATGAATGGCCTCGCCCAGGTGCAGTTTGTCGATCGGCACGCGAATCACTTCCGGAATATTGGCGATGGTGCATTCGACCGAGAGATTGTGAATCGGCTGGTCCACCACGCCGCCCTCGCCGATGCCCGGCGAGACGCCGCGCAACTCGATGCGCACCTGCACGATGGTTTTTTCATCCAGGCTCACGCGTTGGAAATCGGCATGGAGAATATCCATGCCGAGGTGGTCCCATTGCAGTTCCGCGAACTTCACGGTTTCGGCCTTGCCGTCAATGTCCAGCTGCAGCACGCGGATGCCGCGGCGGACCACTTTCTCCACCTCATCGCGCGAAACGACTACAGAGAGGTCAGCTTCTTTATGCCCGTATACGACGGCAGGCAAAAGACCTTGATTCCGCAGTCGCTTGGCATTGGCACTGCCAAAGTCCTGGCGCGGTTGGGTCTTAACCAATACAGTCTCGGCCATGATTCGCTTCCTGTAAACGTCAGCAAAAGGCAAATAGGAATTATGGCAATCTCGCCGGTTCGAAGCAAGGGGTGCTCCGCCACAAGAAGTGATGGAATGAAAAGCCCGCCGCCAATATGTGGGAACCCCGATTCTCGCGGGCCGGTCCATCCGGCTGATGTTGGCTAGTGACGATTTGCCCGGCGGCGGATGGACGACGGATTCCCAGTTAAACTAAATGGCCCTTAACTTCGAGTCGCCGAGGGTCGGTCAGTCTGCGGGTGATTCCGCTGTCCTTCGAGTCGATGAAGTTTTTCGGCCACCGCCGAGAAATCATGGTGAAGGCGATTCAGCTTCCTATAGAGGAGGAACGCTTCCCATTTGAGAAATTCACTTCTCAGTCGTGGCGAGGAAGATTTCCCCAGATTTCTATTATCGGTCATGGTTGGGCACCTCAATTTGATGCGAACCATGGTTTTTTCGTGCCAAGACACCTTCTACTTCAGTTAGCAAACAGTGTGCCAGGAAATTTGGCCCGCACTTTGCAATTCATCTCCGAATGTTCGCCAATGTTGGCCCAGGAAGGCCCCGAAGGAGGCAACTTATGCTGAACGTTATCTGTTCGCACTGTCAGCAGAAGTTCCAATTCGACCCGACGACGATTTGGAACTCGCCGGGTGGCATCACCAACTTGAAAGGCGGCACCAAGGTGGTCATCCAATGCGAGCAATGTAAACAGTGGCTGACCTTGGAGCTGACTGTCGCCAAGCTGGAAGAGAAATCAGGCCAGGACGTTGACTAGCTATAGCTCCAACCCCGGAGAGGATGAAGCAAATGTTTGCGCGCGTGAGGTTTGCGATGCTGCGACCGTCCGCAGGCTCGTGCGCGTTCCCGCTCATCCTCTTTGGTTCCGTTCCATTAGCACCGTGCACGGCCTTGTTCCGGCTTTTTTTTGGGGATGAAAAAATTTTTCCGTCCCGATCCGGATATCGTCTACCGTCGCAAGCATCTGTCGATACGGAAGTACCGAAACGCGCGAACCGGTGCCAATCTTCGATTGTGAAAAAAAATACTTAATTTGCCGCGCGCTCCGGCAGCGCGGGATATCATCCTCACTCTACTCTCCGAGTTGACAGCGTCCGCGGAACGGTTTCCCCACCCCAGGCGGACCATCGACCTCTCTTGACGGAAACGCGCGTCTCGCGACGGATGCGCGCCTCAGGGGTAGGTTCATGGAATTCGCAGCTGCTTTGGAGAAAGCGCTCGTCGAGTGCATTGGCTCGCAACGGTTCCAGCTCTGGTTTCGCGGCCGAACGAACTTCCAAGTGGATGGTGACGCGCTCGTAGTGGGCGTTCCGAATCTCCATCTTCAGGATTGGCTGAAGAAGGAGTATGCGGAGACCCTGCGCGCGGCGGCGCTGTCGGTCTTGAACCGGCCCGTGGAGCTCCGCTTTCGCATCGATGCCGAGCTGTTCCGCACCACCCGCCAGGAGCTGAAGCAGGCGCCGGTGAACGGTACGCCGGGACAACCGAAGCCGCCTCCTCAACCTCAGCGCACCCTCTTCGATGGCATCGACAAAAAGCTGGAGCGCCGCCGGGCTCTCGCCGAGCAGCCGAAGCGGCGCTGGCGCAACCTGGCCGAATTCGTGGTGGGGCCGTGCAATCGCGTGGCGTTCGCTGCCGCGATGAGCACCGCCGAAGAACCGGGCCATGGGCCGAATCCGCTGGTGGTGCATGGTCCGGTGGGCACGGGCAAAACCCATCTATTGGAAGGCATCTATGCAAGTATTCGGCGGCGCTATCCCCAGCAGCGCGTGGTCTTCGTCACGGCGGAGGACTTCACGAATCGTTTCGTTGCGTCGGTGCGCTTCGGCAAGCAAGCGGGGTTTCGCAAGCAGTTCCGTTCCTGCGATGTGCTTTTGATCGACGACGTGCATTTCCTGGCGCGCAAACGCGCGACCCAGGAGGAGTTTCTGCACACGCTCGACGCCTTGCTCGATGACGGCCGGCAAGTGGCGCTCAGCTGCGATTGCCATCCACGGCTCAACGAGGATTTCCAGCCGGAACTGCTTGATCGCCTGCTCGGCGGCGCGATCTGGGGCCTCCTGCCGCCGGATGCCGATACGCGGCTGTCCTTTCTCCGCTCTCATACGAGTCGGGAGCGCAAGCGGCCGGACGAGCGCTTTTCCGTTCCTGACGAGGTCTTTACATTCCTCGCGCACCAGTTACGCGGCAACATGAGGGAGCTGGAAGGGGCCCTCCATTGCATACGCCATTTTAGCCGGGTGACGAATCGCCCGATTGACCTCGCTTTGGCCCGTGAAGCGCTCGGCGACTTGCTTCGCCATGCGGTACGCACCGTCCGCGTGGCGGATGTGGACAACGCGGTCTGTGGTCTGCTCCAATTGCCTTCGGGCACGCTGCAAAGCAAGCAGCGCAACTGGTCGGTGAGCCACCCGCGCATGCTGGCGATCTACCTGTGCCGTAAACACACGAGCGCGAGCTTCGGCGAGATCAGCAAACACTTCGGCAGCAAGAGCCACAGCACGACCGTGGCCGCAGAAAAGAAAATCCGCCAGTCGCTGGAAGGCAACGGCCAGCTCACCGCCGCCGGCCGGGAATGGCCCGTGCGCGAGTTAATTGAACGCATTGAACGAAAACTCCTCAGCTGATTCAACTTGACACTGTCACGTAACACTGTTATAATCCGACCATGAAGTCGGATTCCCTGTATACGCTGGACGAACTTAGCGCGCAAGTCGCGCTGGCGTTGGCGGAAAATTACGACGGCGCGCCGAATGACCGCATTCGCGAGCTGCCGGACCGCCGCACCATCCGCTACTACACCACGCTGGGCTTACTGGATCGGCCACAGATCGACGGCCGCATTGCCCGATATCGTCGCCGACATCTGCTGCAGCTGGTGGCGATCAAGCGGCTACAAGGGCACGGGCTATCGTTACACGAAATCCAGCAGCGACTCCTCGGTGTTTCGGACCGGGAGCTGGAGAAAACTGCTCGCTTGCCATCTTTGGCGAACCTCGGCCGTAAGGCCAGGGTTGATGCGAAGGCCGAATCGCCGAAACGACGCGAATTCTGGAAAGAGCCGCCATCCGCGCCAAGCGCCGAATTAACCGAGGCGGAGCCTGGTCCAGAACCTGTCCTGGCCGGGCTGCGTCTTTCGGAAGATGTAACGTTGCTGTTGCCCCTGGCCCGCGCGGCGGACGAGGCGGATCTGCAAGCGGTGCAAGCCGCCGCCGCCCCATTGTTGAAGCTTTTACGTGTACGTCGATTACTGAAATCCTGATAGCCGCTTGCGGCCAAGCCCAACCGAGGAGACCCCATGCCCCCAAAACCGATTCCGATTTTGATGGAAGAAATCCCTGCCGAGGCCGAGGCCGGCTTCGGGGCGTTGTCGACGCCGCTGGGCAACCTGCCCCTGAAGGCAGTCGAAGTGCAAACGCGCATCGACGGCTTGAACTTCCGCACCACGATGCGGCAATCGTTTCGCAATTGCCACAGCGATGCATTGGAAGCAACGTACATTTTCCCGTTGCCGGATCGCGCCGCCGTCGGGCAGTTTCGCCTCACGGTGGCCGGCCGCGTGGTCGAGGGTGAATTGCAGGAACGCGCTAAAGCGCGGGAAATGTATGAGGAAGCGATCAAGAAGGGCCACCGTGCCGCCATTGCGGAGGAGGAGCGGCCCAATGTATTTACCATGCGCGTTGGCAACCTGCCGCCCGGTGAAGACGCCGCGGTGGAACTCGTGCTGACCGGTGCTTTGCCCATCGACCATGGTGAAGCGACTTGGCGTTTTCCGCTGGTAGTAGCGCCGCGCTACATTCCCGGCCAACCGCTCGACGGCGAATCGGTCGGCAGCGGCATGGAACTCGATACCGATGCGGTTCCGGATGCGTCACGCATTTCGCCGCCGGTGCTGTTGCCTGGTCAGCCGAATCCCGTTCGGCTCAATCTGAGTGTCGAAGTATATCCCGCCGGTCTACCAGTGCACGATTTTCGCTCCAGTTTGCACGGAGTAGAAGAGCAAAACCTGCCCGGCGGATTCCGTTTCTGTCTCAAGCCCGGCGAACGGCTGGACCGCGATTTCATCCTGCGCTTCCGCTTTGATGATGTGCAGCTGCGAACATCGCTACAAACTCAGTCCGATCCGGCTGATCCGTCGCAGAGCATCTTCGCACTTACGGTCGTGCCGCCGCAAGACTCGGCACGCGCCAACAAACCACGCTTAATGGTCTTCGTGCTGGATCGCTCCGGCAGCATGCAAGGTTGGAAGATGCTGGCCGCCCGCCGGGCGCTGGGTCGGATGATCGATTCGCTTACCGACCGCGACCGCTTCGCCATTCTGGCGTTCGACGACCAGGTGGAGTCGTTCCCACCCGAGGGCAAAGCCGAAAATGCTGCCAACCGGCAGCGCTTCCGCGCCCTGGAATGGCTCGGCAAAATCGAGTCACGCGGCGGCACGGAGCTGGCAAGGCCGCTCGCGCGCGCATTCGAGATTCTTTCGGCCGACAAGGGTGAAGCCTCGCCGGGCGTGGACCGAATCGTGGTCCTGGTTACGGATGGCCAGGTCGGCAACGAGGACCAGATCCTGAAAGTGCTTGCCGACCGGCTCCAGGGCATTCGCATCTTCACTTTGGGCATCGACCAGGCCGTGAACGACGCGTTCCTGAGGCGCCTGGCAGGTCTGGGCGGCGGCTACAGTGAGGTCGTGGAATCGGAAGAGCGTCTCGATGACGTGATGGATAAGGTTCATCGCCGCATCCGCACCCCACTGTTGACCGGATTGAAGCTCGAAGGCAACGTGGAGTTGACGGATGTCGTCCCGGAGCGTCTGTCCGACTTGTTCCCCGGCACGCCAATCACGATTCTGGGGCGGATACGAGCCGGAAGCGTAAGCGACGGAGCAATCCGCGTTCGCGCGAGCGATGAAGCCGGCCAACCCTGGCTGTGGGAGGCCAAGGCTCAGCCGGCCGAAACGGTCGCGCCCGTTTGGGCCCGCGGCTTCGTGCGCGAATTGGAAGATCGCTACGCCATTGGTCGCGGCAAATTGGCGGAGATCGAAAAGCGCATCGTCGAAGTTTCGCTGAAGTACCACGTGCTTTGCCGCTTTACGGCCTTCGTGGCCGTGGATGTGAAGGAAGTGGTGAACCCTGGCGGCCATCTGCAGAGAATTACGCAGCCAGTGGATCCGGCCGCCGGCTGGGACATGCTGAAACCGCGCCGGCAGCCAGAAATGATGGACGCGATGTGTTGCATTAACCTGGGAACCACTCCCCCCGGTTGGGCCGCCGCCGCGCTGCCGACGGAAACCGAATCGGTCGATTCCATGTTCGCCGATTTCTCCGATCCCGGCACGACCGAAACGGACTATGACGTCGGTAAACACCGAAGCGAGATTAAGAAGTTTGCAAAACGATCGGCGAGTTGTGAACCCGCAGCGCTCCGGCGAGCCACGCCGGGCCTCGACCTCTCTGCTTACCGGCAGCGCGCTGAAAACCTGCGGCAGCGCTTGGAACAAGCTACTGAGCGACTGCGCGAACTCTACGTGCTGGCCGTGCGGTTGGAAGAGTTAATCGACGACCTGAAGTCGATCAACGCGCCGGAAGCGGAGTGGCAGCCGCTGGCGGACCTGCTGACCGAGCTGCGAACGTTCCTAGGCAAACCAAAACCGAGCCGGGACGAGATTCACGCGACGGGATTAAAATGCAACGAGGTGCTGGACGCTTTCTCCGGTGCCAAGAAAAAAGCGGCGCGCAACAAGGCGTTTTGGAAATAGAAAGGAAGGACACAAAGATCACCAAGGAGATATAAAGATCACCAAGAGGAATTGATAATCGAATTCTTCTTTGTGTTCTTTGTGCTTCTTGGTGCTCTTTGTGTCCTTTCTTCTTTTTACTTCACATTTAGGCTCGTGAGATAGCCGTCCAGCGCCTGGCGGGCTTCGAGTTCCTTCGATTGCAGCGACTTCTGCTGTTTCTGCAAGTCTTCGATCTCCGTCTCCTGCTTGTCGAACTTTTCCAAGTAGCGCTTGTAGGCCGCGGCGGTCTGCGGCATCTCACGCAAGTTCGCTCGCAAGCGGCCCTGGTCATCCGTGATGACCTTCAGTTGCTGGTTCACATTGCCCAAATCCTGCTGCGCCTTCACCAGCGCCGCCTTGAACTCGAGCGCCTTCGCCAAGGCCTGCTTCACTTCCGGAGTCGAAATGGCGTTGTTGATGAAGAAGCGAATCGTATCGTCATTCGTGTTCGAAATGGCGATCGATTGGCTCAGGTTCTTCTCTTCCACGATCGTCATGCTCACCGACTTCTTCGCTTCGGCCGGCAGCTTCATTTCGAAGCGACGGAACTCCTGCGTGCGCTCCACCGGTTGCTCTTTGCTGACGAGTTCGAAATCGGTCCGGTACGGATGCTCGATCCACAGCGTGCGCTCGGCTCCCGAGCGATTCGTCGCAGTGTAAGTCTTCTCCTCGCGAATCTTGTCGGTCTTGATAATTAGCCCGCGTTCGATTCGGACCGCGATCAGACG
>Ga0209580_10001248_pt1 | contig 11994 bp, 4 predicted proteins | sample Coa_R1_5_FD_187153 | JGI IMG/M metagenome (GOLD analysis project Ga0209580, IMG submission 187153) | Surface soil microbial communities from Centralia Pennsylvania, which are recovering from an underground coalmine fire - Coalmine... | ecosystem: Environmental > Terrestrial > Soil > Unclassified...
CGAACGCAGTACTGTTTGGACCGACACAGTAAAGCGTGGCCCTATGCTGCGCCAAGTACGTGGTTTAGGTTCCTTGATTCCAAGTCAGGAGTTCACCCGTCAAATCCCTGCCGAGACGGAAGCGACAGTGGTTCGAATTCTCAAATTGCCCGGATCCCAAGTGAAAGCTGACACCGTTCTGCTGGAGATGAGCAATCCACAGGTCGAACAAGCTGCGGTTGACGCCAATCTACAGCTGAAAGCGGCTGAGGCCGAATACCAGAGTTTGAAGGTGAAGCTGGAAAGTGACCTCATGACCCAGAAAGCTGGCGCCGCCACGGTCAACTCCGACTATAACCAGGCCAAGCGCCAGGCCGACACTGACAAAGGACTTTACGAGCTCGGTGTCGTCCCTGGAGTGCAGGCCAAGAATTCCCAAAGCAAGTTTGACGAGCTATCAACGCGGAACAACATTGAAAACGAACGCCTGGATATCGCGCAAAAAGCCATTCAATCGCAACTTATTCAAGAACAGGCGAAAGTCGATCAGATGCGTGCGCTCGCTGAACTCAAGCAGAAGCAGTTGAACGACCTAAAGGTCCGAGCGGGAATTGAAGGCGATCTCGTAGAAGTGCCGTTGCAGGTCGGACAACATGTGCTGCCCGGCGCCGAGTTGGCAAAGATCGTCCAGCCGAATCACCTGATTGCGCAGTTGAAGATCGCGGAAACGCAAGCGCGCGATGTGCAGATCGGCCAGCCGGCATCGATCGATACTCACAACGGACTCGCTTCCGGCAAAGTTTCGCGCGTCGATCCAGCTGTGCAAAACGGAACCGTCACGGTTGACGTGACTCTCGAAGGTGAACTGCCAAAAGGCGCACGGCCGGATTTGAGCGTGGACGGAACTATTGATCTCGAGCGTCTCGACGATGTGCTTTACGTGGGCCGCCCTGCATTTGGGCAGGAGAACAGCACCATCAGTCTTTTCAGGCTCGATCAGGATGGCAAAGGCGCCGTACGCGTTCCGGTGAAAGTCGGACGCGCTTCGGTGAACTCGATTCAGGTCCTGGAAGGTCTGCATGTAGGCGACACCGTCATTCTCTCGGACATGTCGCGCAACGACAACACTGACAGGATAAGGCTGGACTAGTGACCAGCCCTTAGCCGTTAGCTCTTAGCCCAATAGCCAAACTTATCCTGGGGAGGCTCTCGATTGAAGCTAAGAGCAAACAGTTAGGAGCTGGGATAAGCAAAATCACAACTGAGGAAGATCAAATGAGCGAAGCAGGGGAAACTCTGATCCAAATTGAAGATCTGACGAAGGTCTTTTACACCGACGAAGTTGAAACCCATGCCCTTTCCGGAGTACATCTCTCTATCCGCAAGGGTGAGTATGTGGCGATGTCCGGTCCGTCGGGCTGCGGCAAGTCAACGCTGCTCTCGATTATCGGATTGCTCGACACGCCGACCGGCGGAAAGTATCAGCTTAACGGCAAGCCGGTCGAGAGCCTGGATTTCGGCGCGCGTTCGCGCATTCGTAATCAGGAGATTGGTTTCATCTTCCAGAGTTTTAATTTGATCGGCGATCTCACGGTGTACGAGAACGTCGAGTTGCCGCTGACCTATCGGCAGCGGATGCCATCGGCCGATCGCAAGAAACGCGTGATGGAATCACTCGAGCGTGTCGGCATGGCGCACCGCGTGCGGCATTATCCTTCACAACTCTCCGGCGGTCAGCAGCAGCGCGTTGCCGTGGCCCGCGCACTTGCCGGACATCCTTCTATATTGCTCGCTGACGAGCCGACTGGAAACCTGGATTCGCGCAACGGCGAGGCCGTAATGGAGCTCTTGCAGAATCTCCACGCCGACGGCGCGACCATCTGCATGGTGACGCACGACCCTCGCTTCGCCAAGCATGCGCAGCGTGAGGTTCACCTCTTTGACGGCAAGGTCGTCGCAGAGGAGGAGCTCAAGAAGTTGATGGCCGACGCGCACGCGTGAGCCTCAGGTATAAGCCTGTTTTTCATTACTTCGAGCGTGTGCCGCATTGAAACGAGGGTCCAGAGATGAGCGGTTTGCTGCAAGACATCCGTTACGCTTTTCGTCAGCTGCTAAAGAGCCCGGGAGTCACTGCTGTCGTTGTCCTAACCCTGGCCTTGGGCATCGGCGCGAATACGGCGTTATTTTCGGTGGTCGATGGTGTTTTGCTGCGGCCACTCCCCTATAAAAGCCCAGACCAGCTGGTTGCCATCCACGATGAAATGCCCGGAGTAAACGCGCACGACGCCGGAATGTCCGTTCAAGAGAGGGACGATTTTCAGGACCGCTCGGGAGTGTTCGATCAGGTTTCCGCAGTTTGGGCGTTCGATGTAAATATCACCGGCGGCGACAAACCTGAACGCCTCGAGGGCATGGCAGTAAATCCAAACTATTTTGAAATGCTGGGCGCGCATGCCGCTCTCGGACGGGTTTTTACTCCAGCTGATTACCGTCCGGGATTTTTTGAAGGAGCTGTGATCAGCGACGCGCTGTGGCGACGAATGTTCGGCGGCGATCGCAACGTGCTCGGCCGCGCCTTACGGCTGGACAACGATCTCTACACCATCATTGGTGTAATGCCGCCTGACTTCCGGCATCCTGGCCGCACGCTGCGGGTTGACTCCGATATCTGGCTCACGGCGGGGTACGTCGCGTTGCCATTTCCTCAGCCTCCAAAGCGGGTGATCAGATTATTTCCGGGCGCCATCGCACGGTTGAAGCCTGGAATAACGCTGGAACAGGCGCAGGCCAAGCTCGACAGCTTTGTCGGCCAGCTTCAGCAGCAATATCCGACTGACTATCCGGCCGCCGCTCGTTGGTCGGCGCGGATTACCCCGCTACAGCTTGATATCGTCGGCAGCGCACGGACCATGCTCATTGCGCTGTTGACTGCCGTCAGCATGGTTTTGCTTATCGCCTGCGTGAATATCGCGAGCTTATTGCTGGCGCGCTCGTCCGTCCGGCATCGCGAAATGGCTCTGCGCCAGGCACTCGGGGCAAGAACGGCGTTGCTGATTCGCCAGTTGCTTACTGAAAGCGTGCTGCTATCCCTGACCGGCGGAATTCTTGCAATCATTTTGAGTTTCTGGCTGAAGAGCGTGCTCTTGCACATGGTTCCCGCCAGCCTGATCCGGGTGCAGGAAATCACGCTGAATTATCGCGTGCTCGGCTTTGCCCTTGGCCTTGCCGTGTTGACAGGATTTGCCTTCGGGCTGGCTCCGGCGTTGCAACTGGCCAAACCGCAGTTGATGGATGAACTCCGTCAGGGGACCCGCGGCAGTGCAGTGGGCGTGAACCAGCATCGATTCCTTAGCGCTTTGGTAATTTCTGAGTTTGCCTTGTCTCTGGTGTTAATGGTCGGGGCCGGCCTGCTACTGCGAAGCTTTTGGAAGCTGTTGCAGGTCCAGCCCGGATTCCAGACGAGCCATCTTGTGATGGCTCATCTCTGGTTGCCGTATCCGAATAATCCCGATCAGAACCCTTATTTGAAAGCAGCGAAGCGAGCTGTGTTCTCGCGAGAAGTGCTGCGCAGGGTGAAAGATTTGCCAGGCGTGGAAAACGCAGTTGTTGGTTCGGGGAGCACGCCGTTCTCAGGCCAGAGGGGGCGAATCAGTTTCACGATTATGGGCCGCGCCGCATCTCCCGGCCAGTCTCCCAACGCAGAAATTGGGTCTGTGACCCCCGATTATCTTCGGACGCTCGGAATGACGCTGGTGCGAGGGCGTTCGTTTACTGACGCCGACAATGAAAACGGCGAGCGGGTTGCGGTGACAGATCAGACTGCCGCGGAACAATATTGGCCGAATGAAGATCCCATTGGCAAGCAAGTTCAATTGATTCTTCCGGGAGCCACGGTCGATCCGCCCCGTCCAACCACGATTATTGGAGTTTTGGCCCGGACGAAAAGCGAGGGATTGGACTCGCCGTACAGCCCTCACATTTACTTTCCTACCTATCAGGGCGTGGGATTCGCCATGAGCATTTACGCGCGAACTTCGGGCAACGCGGAATCTTTACAAGAGTCGATCCGCACCGCAGTGCAGTCGGTTGATCCCAACCTTCCCGTGTTCGACGTGCACACCATGGACAACATCGTGTCCGAGTCGCTGGCATCTCGGCGGTTTGCGCTTCAGCTAATGAGCTTGTTTGCTGCGACGGCGCTGGTGCTGGCCGCACTCGGCATTTATGGAGTCATGGCGTACTTCGTATCACAGCGTGTGAGGGAGATCGGAATTCGCATGGCCATCGGCGCGCAACGTGGCGATGTGTTGAGAATGGTCGCTTCGCGCGGAATGGTTCTGGCGGGCATCGGTGCCGCAATTGGGGTCGCGGCGTCGTTGCTTGCGACGCGCCTGATCTCTGGAATGCTGTTTGGCGTGAGCCCATACGATCCGCTCACCATTGTGGCATTTGCGGCGATCTTGACCGGAGCTGCGCTGGCGGCGAACTACTTTCCCGCACGGCGGGCGGCGAAGGTCGATCCCATGGTGGCATTGCGATACGAGTGAAGAAGAAACAATGACCGGACTAATCCAAGATCTCCGTTATGCAGTGCGGCAATTGCGCAAAAGTCCCGGATTTACAGCCGTAGCAGTGCTTACCCTTGCGCTTGGTATCGGTGCGAACACGGCAATTTTCTCTGTCGTGAACGGCGTGTTGCTGAAGCCGCTCGCCTACCGGGATCCAGGAAGACTTTATTTGATCCAAGAGATCGTGCCGCAAATGACGAAGTTTTATCCGTCGATGCCGGCCAATGTTCCCGATTTCCGCATTTGGCAAAAACAGTGTCATTCCTTCGAGGACATTGCGATTGCCGAGTCGGCGAGCGCAGACCTGACCGGTCTGGGCGAACCCGAACAAATTCACGGCGTGCGGGCGTCAGCAAACATCTTCGACGTCCTCGGTACTCAACCCAAGCTGGGGCGGCGATTCTTACCATCCGAAGATGAATCCGGTCACGGACGCACGGTCGTTCTCACCGACCAATTCTGGCGCGACCGTTTCAATGGCGACCGGGATGTGGTGGGACGCACGATCACACTCGACGGCGGCGCCTACATAGTTGCGGGCGTGCTTCCGCCTTCTTTTCATTTCCCCACGCAACTGGGGCAGCTAGTGAATTTTGGCGCGCGACTAGATTTTTTTGAGCCATTGAACGGGCTCAAGGACGACGAGCAAGATTTAATCGGAGAGTTCGATTTCGCCGCTATCGGACGTTTGAAACAAGGCGTCACTTCCGAACAGGCGTTGGCTGAACTGAATGTGGCCCAGGCACAGATTGCGCAAAGCGCCAAGGCGGGGTTGGACTTGCAAGCGTCCATGACACCACTCGAAGGCGAAGTTGTGGGGTCGGCGCGGCGCGGCTTGATTCTGCTGGCGGCAGCCGTGGGCGCGGTTTTGCTGATCGCGTGCATTAACGTAGCGAACCTTCTATTGGCCCGAGTTCCCAACCGCATGCGAGAAGAGGGCATCCGCGCGGCTTTAGGAGCCAGCCGTTGGCAGCTTTTTCGTCGCGCGCTGACGGAAAGTGTCGTTCTGGCAATTGTCGGGGGGTTGCTTGGCATTGCAGCTGGCCGATTTGGTGTTGTCTGGCTTCTCCATGTTGCACCTGCAGGTTTGCCGCGTCTCGACGAAGTCCATATAGACGCGAGAGTTTTGTTCTTTTCCGTCCTGCTTTCGTTTTTTACGGCGGCACTGTTCGGAGTGCTTCCGGCGTTTCGCATGGCGAATAGCGATCCGATGAACGTTCTCAAGTCAGGCACTGCAGGATCTGGAGAAAACTGTCGTGCCCGCCGCTTACGCAGTACGTTGATTGCTTTCGAGGTGGGAATGAGCACGCTGCTGCTGATTGTCGCGGGTTTGCTGACGTCAAGCTTGCTGCACCTCCTCCGCATCAACACAGGCTTCGCGACAGAGAATGTCTGGGCAGCGGATGTTGATTTGCCGCCGAACCAGTACTCGAACGATGCAGTGAGTCTGCATTTTTACAACTCGGCGCTGGACCACATTCGGGCTCTGCCGGGCGTGTCGGCGACTGGTTGGGTGAGCATTTTGCCTCTTCACGGCGAGGGCAGTGTCACGGGAATCGATGTGCCGCCGGGACAGCAAGCGTCACAACCTATAGCGAATTATCGCGCTGTGAGCCCTGATTATGTGAGTGCGATGGGTATTCCACTCATCCGCGGCCGGATGTTCAGCGAGAGCGATCGCGGGCGCAAGGTCGTGGTGGTGTCCGAAAGTGTTGCACGACGATTCTGGCCTGGACAAGCCCCGATCGGACGCACGGTCCTGGCGTATTGGGGGCCAGAACAAGCCGAAGTAGTAATCGGCGTGGTCGGTGACATTCATACTGTCAAGCTGGATGCGCCGCCAATCATGATGGTCTACGTGCCTGACTGGTTTCGAGTGCCTCATTCGGTTTCGATTGTGGTGCGCGCGTCCACCAATCAATCGGGCATGGCCACGGCCATCCGGCAAGCGATCCACGCGACTGATCCTGAGGTGCCAGTTGTGGCATTGAAGCCGATGACCGAAGTTGTGTCGCAATCGGTGGCGCCGCGCCGCTTTCAAATGGGTCTGCTGCTGATGTTTGGCGGGTGCGCGCTGTTTCTGGCATCGCTCGGGATTTATAGCGTGATCGCCTATTCGGTGGCGCAACGGCATCAGGAGTTGGGAATCCGCACGGCTCTGGGCGCCCGGTTCTCTGATCTGCGGCAAATGGTATTGCGACAAGGGATGACCCCGGTATTGGCGGGGCTTGCGGCCGGGGTGTTTGCGTCCCTTCTGACCGGCCGACTGATCGAGAATCTGCTGTTTGGCGTGCATTCGCTGGATCCGCTGACGCTCGCAGTGGTCGCGCTGCTTGTGCTGGCGGTCGCGCTGGCTGCCTGTTACGTGCCGGCACGCCGCGCCGCGAAGGTCGAGCCGATGGTGGCCCTGCGTTACGAGTGAGAAGGAGACATGACGACAATAATTCACGATCTGCGTTTTGCCTTCCGTCAGCTGTGGAAGAGCCCCGGTTTTGCGGCGGTGGCAATCATCACGCTTGCGCTCGGTATCGGCGCGAATACGGCGATCTTCACGCTGGTGAATGCGGTCATGCTGAAGTCTCTGCCGGTCGACCATCCGGAAGAATTGTATGGTCTGGGAGACTTCCGCGTGTGCTGTGATACGACCGGTCCGCAAGAGGATGTTTCGCTTTATTCCTACCAGCTCTATAAGCAACTGCGCGAGAGCACGCCAGAGTTTTCACAACTGGCAGCGTTCCAGACTTGGATCGACAACTGGAGCGTGCGCCGCGCGGGGGCACCAGGGGCGCCTGAGCCGCGCTTCGGACAATTCGTTTCTGGGAATTATTTTTCGGCATTCGGAGTGCCGGCCTTCGCGGGCCGCACGCTCTCGGCGGCGGATGAACAGCCGGGCGCGCCAGCTGTCGCGGTGATGAGTTACCGCGCATGGCAGCAACACTACGCGTCAGACCGAAGTGTAATCGGCGAAACCTTTTCAATGAACGGCCAGCCGGTGACGGTCGTGGGAATCGCGCCGCCCAGTTTCTTCGGCGATACCTTGCGTCCCAACCCTCCTGATTTTTGGGTGGCGCTCACTGCGGAACCAGCGATGGATGGCGCGAGCGCGCTGTTGAACTCGCCCGGCGAATACTGGCTGTACAGCGTGGGCCGCCTAACCACGGGAGCACAAATTCCGTCGCTGCAAGCGCGGGTAACCGCGCAGATCAGGCAGTGGCTCACTGATCACAGTATTTCTTCGGCGCAGGACCGCGAGGCTACGGCCAGGATGCGGATGAACATCAGCCCTGCGGCTAGCGGCGGCACGCGTCTGCGCACGAGTTACGCCGCTGGACTGCGTTTGTTAATGGCGGTTTCGGGATTGGTATTGCTGATCGCGTGCGCCAATGTTGCCAACCTTCTTCTGGCACGCGGAATGAGTGCGCGCGCGCAAACAGCGGTGAGAGTGGCCATCGGCGCCAGCCAGGCGCGGCTGATCCGGCAAATGCTGACTGAAGGCATTGTGCTGGCGATTGCCGGCGGCGTCGCAGGAGTCGCGGTCGCATTTGCCAGCACGCGGACGATATTGGCGCTGGCATTTCGCGGCGCGACGTATGTGCCGATCAATGCCGTTCCTTCCGCCACGGCACTTGGGTTTACCTTTGCCCTATCACTGCTGACCGGCGTGATCTTCAGCGCGGTGCCAGCGTGGATCGGCTCGCGCACGCAACCGGCGGAAGCGCTACGCGGCGCGGGAAGGGCCACTCGCGATAACTCTGCCCTGCCACAAAAGGCTTTTGTAGTCCTGCAAGCAGCGTTGTCTTTGGTATTGCTGGCCGGTGCGGGACTGTTGACGGTGAGCCTGCGCAATCTGCAGAACCAGCAGTTTGGATTTGAGACTGCGGGGCGTGTGATCGTGCGCATCAATCCGGCGCTTGCAGGATACACACCGGAGCGTTTACCCGGTCTGTACCGTCAGCTGCAAGATCGCTTTTCGCATCTGCCCGGTGTGCTGAACGCCAGCCTTGCTCTGCATACTCCATTCGACAACTGGAATTGGAACACGAGCGTACGCGTTGCCGGGCGGACTCCGTCGGCTAATACCGACGACGACAACGCCCAATACGATTTCGTGAGCCCTCACTACCTGGAGACGATTGGAACTCATGTTTTGCGTGGGCGCGGTATCGACGAACACGACACGCCCGATGCGCATCATGTCGCGGTGGTTAATCAGGCCTTCGCAAAAAAATTCTTTTCGAATCAAGACCCGATCGGCGGTCACCTGGGCTGGGTCGATGGACATGCGGGCGACTACGAGATCGTCGGGATTGTCGAGGACACGAAGTACAACAATCCAACCGAGCCGGCTGCTCCCATGTTTTTTGTTCCTCTGCTGCAGACGGTGAAATACGAACATGCCGACGATCAGCGTTACCAGACTTGGGGCAACTACATCGACAGCATTCAGTTACTCGCCGCCGGCGATCCGCAGAACTTGCAGGCCAGCGTAAGGCAAGCACTGGCGGAAGTGGATCCCACCCTCACGGTTATTCGCTTCAGCAATCTTGATGAGCAAGTCGGAATCGTGCTGAACCAGCAACGGCTGGTTGCGCGGCTCACGACCTTATACGGAGTGCTGGCGCTAATTCTGGCGTCCGTCGGCCTGTATGGCGTGGCAGCTTACACGGTCGCGCGCCGCACCAGGGAGATCGGCATCCGCATGGCGCTGGGCGCCGACCGCAGAAATGTGGTGGCTATGGTAGTTCGTGGGGCCATCGCACCGGTTGCCTTTGGCTTGGTCATCGCCATTCCGGCATTGCTGGCGGGAGGGCGCGCGATTGCCAGCCAGCTTTATGGCGTAAAAGGCTACGACCCGAGAATTCTTTTCGTAGCTATTGCGGTACTTGCTATCTCGGCAATGCTTGCGGCGATTGTGCCGGCGCGCCGCGCCGCCAAGGTCGATCCCATGGTGGCACTGCGATACGAGTAACGCCGCAGCGCAGGTTAGGAAATGAAAATGAACGGTGTGCTTCAAGATCTTCGCTACGCACTGCGGCAGTTACGCAAGAGTCCCGGGTTTACCGCCGTGGCTGTGCTGACGCTCGCGCTCGGCATTGGTGCGAACAGCGCGATCTTTTCGGTGGTGAACGGTGTTTTGCTCAATCCATTGCCCTTTCGGAATGCGAGCCGCATTGTCGCGATGTTCCAGGACAAGCCAGACTTTCCCCAAGGCTCGATTTCTTACCCCAACTTTCTCGACTGGCAGCGAGACAATCATTCGTTTGAAGCGATCGCTGCATATCGTTGGGCCGATGGCAGCATTACAGGAAGCGGGCAGGCAGAAGAGGTACCGGCACAGCATGTGTCTGCGACGTTCTTCCCCATTTTGGGTGTGAGGCCGGCACTTGGGCGGAACTTTAATGCTGACGAAGATCGCCGCGGAGCAAATCCCACGATTCTGATCTCAGAAGGTTTATGGAAGCGCAAATTTTCTTCGGATCCGAACATTCTTGGCAAGCCGATTACTGTTGCCGGTCAAGTGCGCACGATCATTGGAGTGGTGCCCGCTGCATTCCGACTGAACATACAGAATTTCCGACCCGCTGATCTGTATTTACCCATTGGCGAAGAGATCGACCCCGGATTTCACCAACGAGATTCGTTCTGGGGCACAGATGCGATTGGTCTGCTTAAGCCCGGTGTCACTCTGCAACAAGCCCGCGAAGATATGCAGCGCGTCAACGCCGGACTTGCCGCCGCCTATCCCGATATAGACGCGAATATCAAGACCAACATCATGACGTTGAAAGAAGTCATCACCGGCGACATTCGGCCGGTGCTCCTGGTCTTGCTGGGAGCCGTTGGTTTTGTGCTATTGATCGCCTGCGTTAACGTAGCCAACCTTCTACTTGCGCGATCCACGGCACGACAGCGGGAGTTCTCGATTCGTGCTGCCCTGGGCGCCGGTCAGACGCGTATCCTCCGGCAGTGGCTCACTGAAAGCGTGTTGATAGCCTTCGTTGGCGGCGCGCTGGGACTGGCGATCGCGAAGTGGGGAGTAGTCGCAGCCCTGGCGGCTGCGCCGACCGGCAGCTTTATGCCCACAATACCCCGGGCAGAGGAGATCGGTCTTGATGCTCGTGTTCTCCTGTTTACTTTTTTCGCTTCGGTCCTGACCGGGATCGCCTTCGGCCTGGTTCCTGGGTTGAAGACATCGCGCAACAATCTCGGCGACACTCTGAAAGACACGGCCCGCAGCATCTCCGGGCACCGTTCTCGGATGCAATCGGCGTTCGTGATTGGCGAAATGGCGATGGCCTTAGTGCTGTTGGTGGGCGCAGGACTAATGCTGCGCACGCTGGTCCAACTCTGGCAGCTTAATCCAGGTTTCGATCCACACTATGTTTTGAACTTTGGCATCACTCCGCCGACCTCGCTGGCCAGCCAGTCGCTAGATGCGATTCGAGCAGCATTTCGGCACATCGACGCGGTGATTCGCTCCGTCCCAGGGGTACAAGCGGCGTCATTGAGTTGGGGTGCAAGCCCGATGGAGAGCGACAACGAAAAACCTTTCATCGTCGAAGGGCAACAACCCACCTCCCGGCAAGCTGATCTTCCGCTCACTCTCGAGTACATCGTGGAACCGGACTATTTGAAGACCATGCGCGTTCCACTGCTGCGCGGCCGATTCCTGAACGATGGCGACGATGAACAGTCCCCGAAGGTCACCGTCATCGACAGCAGTTTCGCCCAGAAATATTTTCCTGGACAGGACCCGATCGGCAAACATGTCAGCGTTTACGACTTCGGCTCCGACTCGACGCAACGCGTGTGGATTCCCTTGACCGTTGTAGGCGTGGTTGGACACATGAAGCAATTCGGGCTCTCCAATGACGCGGTGCTTCCGTTGCAAGCTCAACTGTACCGATCGGTGATGCAGGGCGGAGGCGCCATGGCCAAGAGCGCCGCCCAGGGCGTGAATGTGTTCGCGCGGTTCGAGTCTCCTCTTAAAGCCGAAGCTGTTTTCCAAAGCATTCGCAACAAGCTCGTCGCCGATAACGATCAGATGATCGTGTCAGGAAACGAAGCCGAAGAAGACGTCGTTGCCCGCTCCATTGCGAGCCAGCGGTTTGCACTTGCCCTGCTCGGCGCGTTCGCTGGCTTGGCTCTCATGCTGGCGAGCATTGGAATTTACGGCGTGCTGTCCTATCTGGTGGGCCAGCGCACACCGGAGATCGGAGTCCGCATGGCTTTGGGGGCGCAGCGACGAGACGTGTTGCGACTGATTCTGCGGGACGGCGCGCGTATGACGATGGCTGGCGCCGCAATCGGAATCCTGGCCGCACTCGGATTGACGCAGTTGATGGCCAGCATGCTCTTTGGCGTCAAGCCAACTGATCCCTTGACGTTCATCGCCGTCGCATTGGTGTTGTGTGGGGTCGCGTTGTTCTCCTGTTACATGCCGGCG
>Ga0209580_10001251_pt1 | contig 11984 bp, 8 predicted proteins | sample Coa_R1_5_FD_187153 | JGI IMG/M metagenome (GOLD analysis project Ga0209580, IMG submission 187153) | Surface soil microbial communities from Centralia Pennsylvania, which are recovering from an underground coalmine fire - Coalmine... | ecosystem: Environmental > Terrestrial > Soil > Unclassified...
GCCGGGAGCGCCGGCGGCGCGAGAGTCCAACCCGCCGGCGCAGGTGCTGCCGGCGGCTCCACCCACCGCAACGCGTCCCGAGAAGGCACCGGCGACGCCTCCCGCCGCCGCACGCCAGATCAAGCCTCCAGCCTCCGGCAGGCGCCAGATCAAGCCACCGGTCTCCAAGCCACCGGCTGCCGTGCGCTGACCGTCGATCAACATCTGGCCAAGTGACCCTTTCACTTCAAGGAGAAGACCGGCTCTTACACTGGCTGCGGCGCCACATCGATGGACCACGGCGACAGCCAGGCCTCAGGCGATCGCACGCGCCATCGCTGCTAGGCGACGACGCCGCGGTCCTGCCTGCCCGCGGACCGTTCGCCGTCACGGTCGACAGCCAGATCGCCGGCGTGCACTTCGTGCCGCGGCTGGACGCGGCGGTGATCGCCGAGCGGCTGCTGGCGGTCAATCTCTCCGATCTGGCGGCGATGGGAGCGACGCCGGAATATGCGTTCCTGGCCCTGACCGCGCCGCCCCGGTTCGATCACCGGCGTTTCTTTCGCGCGCTGCTCGCGGCCTGCGCCCGTCACCGCATGCGGCTCGCCGGCGGCGACCTCTCACGCGGCCCCGGCGCCGAGGACACGCTGGTCGCGACGCTTACCGTGCTCGGCGGCCATCGCCGCGGTGCGCGCTGGTTGCGCCGCTCCGGCGCCTCGCCGGGGCACCTGCTATGGCTCGGCGGCACCATCGGCGAGTCGGCGTCCGGGCGGCTGCTGATGGGCGCCGGCGCGAGCTTCGTCTCGGGACGGGTCGTGCTGCCGGCGGGTTGGGGAGGTTGGGAGAGCCGGCGCGCGCTGGCGGCCGCGGCGCGGCGCGCGGTGCGCCGCCATCTGCTGCCGCGGCCGCAGCTGGCGCTCGGCCAATGGCTGGCAAGGCAGGCCGCCGGAGGAGCGATCGACGTCTCGGACGGCGTCGCCCGTGATCTCCACCGGATGTGCGGCGAGAGCGGCGTCGGGGCGCGCATCGACGCCGCGGAGCTGCCGTTCGCGGCCGGCTTTCGATCGCTGTGCGCAGCGCTCGCGGTCGCACCGGGCGCGCTGGCGCTCGGCGGCGGCGAGGACTACGTCTTGCTGTTCACGCTTCCCGGCGGCGTCGAGCCACCGGCGCGATTCGGTTGCCGCCGGATCGGCGTGATCACCTCGGGCCGGCGGCTGTCCCTCGTCGCGCACGGCCAAGCCAGCGAGCTGCCGCCGCACGGCTGGGATCACCTGGAACGAGAATCCACCTGAAAAACCAAAACCCCGGTCCTCCCGCGAGCGGACCGGGGTCGAGGAGGTCGCGGCGATCGGCGCTCAGCGCAGCTTCTGCAGCCCCTTGACCAGGTCGCCGAAGCGCTTCTCGACGTCCTGGCGGAACTTCTCGAGATCGCGAACGCGCTGCACGAGGATCGCTTCGACACGGCTGGCGACGCTGCCAGCCGCCGACTTCGGCGGACGTCCACGACGCGCCGTGCCGGGAGCCGCACGCCGGCCCCCACCCGCCCGGCGGCCGCCGCGGCCGCTCTCCTGGCGCAGGCTGCGGAACACTTCCACCGCCTCGGGATAGAAGCGCCGCGCGCGGCCCTTGCCAGCATGCGGCAGGCGGTTGGAATAGAGACGCACGTAGCGCACCAGGGTCGGATAGGAGATGCCGGTGGTCTTGCTGATCTGGGTCAGGGTGAGCAGACCTTCGGTCTTGGCGCGGCCCGCGGCGCGGCCCGGACGCCGGCCGGAGCCGGGAGGACGGCCCACGCGGCCACGGCGCGCCGGCACGGCGCGGCGTCCCGCGGCGGCCTTCCGCGGCCGCCCGGGCGGCCGGCCACGGCGGGCGGGCGTCGCGGGCTGGACCTTGCGCGGACGCCCGGGGCGGCGAGCGGTCTTGGCGGCGGCTCGCGCGGGCTTCGCCGCGCGGGCGGCAGCCGGCCTGCCGCGGCGGCCGGCGGTCTTGGCGCCGGCGGGCCTGCCCGGACGGCGCTTCGGGGCCGCGGTCGATCTAGCGGAGCCAGAGCCAGCGGAGCCGGTGGCGGCGGCATTCTTGCGCGGCCGGCCGCGCCTGCCAGCGTTCTCGCTGCGGAGCTCCGCGAAGACCGGCAGCGCATGCTCCGGATAGCGCTGCTTACGCCCGGCGCCGACCGATGGGAGGCGGTCCTGATATGTCTTCTTGTAACGTTGCAAGGTCGGCATCGAAATGCCGGTGCGCTGCGAGATCTCGGACAAGGTGAACAGCTTCTCTTCGGCGGGGGCTTGCTGGGCCGGCGTCTGGGGCTCTGCCATGTCTGTCTTCATGCCTCCTCTGCTGGTAATGGCGATGAATGCGCGAGAACTGGATGTGGTGGTCTTAACAAGGCGCCGTCATTATCAAATGTGTGGGGGCCATATGTCAATACTTGAAATGGCTTGCGGCCATGCCCCGCCCTCCCCTGCCAGGAGAGTTTCGTTCGAGTTGTCACTACCGGCCGGCCTCCCGGCGGCGCGAGATTGTCGCTGCAATGGGGCTTTCGTGGACTGCTGGAACGTCGATTTGATCGCCCATTCGCTTCGATCAAGGCCCCGGCCCGGGTTGTCATGGCGAGTCTGGCCGCGCGGTGATCGAAGCGCGGCCGCGGCCACGCGGCCGGCGATGATCCCTGGGCGCACGGCGCCGATCTGACGTAGAATTCGCGTATGGACAACCTCGAGAAGGCGGCTCTCTATGCCGGCGTCCTGCGCGACCTGGAGGCCGTTCTGGCGGGCATCGGCGACGACGTGACGGCGATGGCCACCTGCGCTTGCCTGCTGCACGAGCGGCTGCCGTACGCCAGCTGGACGGGCTTTTATCGCGTGGTGGCGCCGGAGCTGCTGCGGGTCGGCCCCTACCAGGGACCGCTCGGCTGCCTGGAAATTCCCTTCGCCCGCGGCGTCTGCGGCGCGGCTGCCAGGCTGCGTGCGACGCAGGTGGTCGACGACGTCGAGCGATTCCCGGGCCACATCGCCTGCGATGCCGCGGCGCGCTCGGAGATCGTGGTGCCGATCCTCGACGACCGCGGCGAGCTGGTCGCGGTGCTTGACATCGATTCGCATCAGCCGGCCGCCTTCGACCAGGAAGACCGGGCCGGTCTCGAGCTGATCGCCGGCAGGCTGCGGGCCTATCTTGCGAGCGGCCGCGCCGCGCCGGGTTAGGGTGTCAATCCTCGCACTACACGCGGTGCGGTACGGGGCTTCGTCTCGATGCCGGCCCCATGTTCAACGTAATCTCAGCTGACGCACCAGGTATGAGAGCGCCTGCCGGGATATCCCGAGGCGGCGCGCCGCTTCTGCATGGTTGCCAGCGGCGGCGGCGATGGCTTCGACGACGAGCTGCCGGCGCAAGCTCTCGACCTGTTGATGATAGGAGCCGGCCGCGGCGGGCGGCCTGGCACCGCCGTCCCCGCAACGATCGGCTTCAGCGGCAGCGGTGTCCGCCGGCGGTGCGCCCTCGGCGGCGCGCGGCAGCTCGAGGTGCTGCGGCTGGATGATGCCGCCGCCAGCCAGCGCCGCCGCCAGCCGCAACACGTTCTCGAGCTCCCGCACGTTGCCTGGCCACGAGTAGGCGCGCAGGCGATCGCGAGTGGCGGCCGCCAGCCGGGGCGGCGGCGGCGGCCGGTGCCGGGAGAGGAAGAGGTCCGCGAGCTGCAGCACGTCGTCGCCGCGCTCGCGCAGCGGCGGCAGATCCACGGCGCCGACCTTGAGACGATAGAAAAGATCTTCTCGGAAGGCGCCGCCGGCGACCGCCCGCTCGAGATCACGGTGAGTGGCGGCCAGCACCCGCACGTCCACCCGCCGTGGCAGACTCTCTCCCAGCCGCCGCACCTCGCTCTCCTGGAGCACTCGCAGCAGCAGCCCTTGCGCGCCGAGCGGCAGGTCGCCGATCTCGTCCAGCAGCACCGTTCCGCCGCGCGCCGCTTCGAAGACGCCCACGCGGTCGCGATCGGCGCCGGTGAAGGCGCCGCGCACGTGCCCGAACAGATCCGACAGCTGCAGCGATTCCGCGAGCGCCGCGCAGTTGACTGCCACGAACGGACCGTGCGCACGGGAGCTGGCGCGGTGGATCTCGCGCGCCGCCAGCTCCTTGCCGGTGCCGCTTTCGCCTCGGATCAGCACCGGGATGTCAGCCGTGGCGACGCGGGCGAGGCGCGCCACGGCGGCGCGCAAGCTGGGACTGGAGCCGACCAGGCTGGCCGCCGTGCCGCGAGGGCGGGGCTCCTCGCCGGCATCCTCCCGGGCTCGCTCGGGATCTTCGCCGGCATCGGGCTGCGGCGCCTCGCCCCAAGGCCGGCCGGCAGGGATCGGAAGCTCGCTGGCGGCCGCCGGCAGCAGCGGTCCGCCCGCCGCGAGGTCCCGCACGGCGAGGGTGAAGCAGGCGGTGAGAGCGGGATCGAGGTGGTGGCCATGCAGCTCCAGGCGTCCAGCCGGCAGGCCGGCGGCCAGCAGGGGCGGCGCCGGCGATGGCTCGCCGCCGGCCGGCGTCTCGCGCACCTCTCCCGCCGGGATCCACGAGACCCGGGCCTCCGGATCGCCGGATCGCCGCAGCAGGGCGCCGATGGCCTGCAGGTCGCCGGCAGGCCGCGCGGCATAGGCGGCGAGGGCCTGCCAGGGGCCAGCTTCGCGGCTCTCCAGCCACTCCGCCATGCCGGCGGCACCCACCTTCCGCAGGGTGGCGATCGCCGGGCGCCGCCAGGCGGCGGGAGCGAGCAGGGCGCCGGCCGCCGCGCGCTCGAGGTCGAAGACCAGGCGCGCCGCTCGGTAGGGCTCGAGCCCGGCCAGCGCCTCCCAGGCGTCGACCGGCACCGGTCCGCCCGCGAGCACCGCCTGCCACAGGGCGCGCAACGGCGGACCCAGGGACGCCGCGGCCCGCAGCGCGGCCGCGGGATCGCCGGCATGTGCCCAGAGGGCGGGGCGCTCCTCGGGCTCGAGGTCGGCGACCGCTTTCTCGCCGGCGAGCGCCAGCTCGGCCGCCGCCTCGGACGGCCGCGCCAACCAGCCGAGAGCACGGGCGTTCAGCACCGCCAGCGCGTCGCGCCGCCAATGCGACCGGCGGCGTTCGAGGCGCGCGGCCGCGGCGCGGCAGAGAGCGGCGGCTTCCGCGGGCCGCCCGAGCACCAGCTCGAGGCGCGCCCACAGCTCCGTGTCCTGCGTCAGCCCGCGCAGGTTGCCGCCGCTGCGGTTCTCCGCGGTCGATCGCGCCAGGATCTCGCGCACGCCGGCGGTACGCCCGCGGCGCAGGCGCACCTCCGCCAGGTTGTGCAGCGCGAGCGTCGTCCGCCGCGGACCCTCACAGCCGCCGAGCAACCGCTGCGCATGCAGGAAGGCCCGCTCCGCCCGGGGCAGGTCGCCGGCTTGCACGCGACCGATGCCGAGGTCGTTCCACAGCGCCGCCGCCTCGTAGAGGGTGAGGCGGCGCCGGCCGCACCGCAGCGCCCGCCCCAGGTGCTCGACCACTGCCTCGCCGTCGATCCCCGTCATCGCCCGTAGCCCGCGGGCGTGATGCCATCGCCAGAGCGCCTGGACGAAGGCGGCGGAGCCCGGGTCCGCACCTGCCGCCGGATCGCCGCCGTCGTCGAAGAGCGCGGCGCGGGCCGCCTCGAGCGGCGCATCCATGGCGGCGAGCTCCTGGCGGTCCCAGGCCGCCACCGCAGCCACCAGGAACGCCCGTGCGCGCTCGGGGCGCGTTGCCGTCCGCGCCGCCGCCTGGGCGCGGCGGACCCAGAACGGCACATGGATCGGCTCGCCGCTGTTGGCGAAGATCCGCACCGCCATCTCCGCCGCCTCGATGGCCATGTCCGGCGCCAGCGGCAGCTCCGCCAGCCGGCGCAGCGTCGAGCGCGCCGCGCCCAGACGGCCGAGCTGCTGCTGGCAGCGCGCCCGGAGGAGGCGGGCAGCCGGCGCCCGGCAGGCCGCCAGCTTTCCGAGCGCGGCGTCGAAGCGCCCGAGGCCGGCGAACGCGGCGGCAAGCTCCAACCGGGCGGCCTCGGAGACCGGGGCTTCCACGCGCGAGGCCGCGATCCGTGCTCGCCATCCTGCCGGAGTGCCCGCTGCCACCGATGCCGCCGTCCCTTCCCACCACTCGCGGGCTGCGGCTCCCGCCAGCCGGGCAGCGAGCTCGGCCTTCCCGGCGCAAGCCGCCAGCAAGCGCGAGCGGCTGGCGCTCGGGCCCGCCACCCAGAGACGATCTCCGGCCGGGCCGAGCAGCTCTCCGGCCAGCGACCGGCGTGCCGCGGCGAAGGCGGGCATCCAGAGGAAGGGCGCGACCGCCAGGATTTGCGCCACCGCGTCGTCCGCGGGCAACGGCACCAGCGGCTGCCACCACTCGGCGAGCAGCTCCCGCGCCGCCCGCCGGGCCTCGCCGCGGCCGGCGAGCAGGCCGGACCCCGGTGCGGCCCCTCCCTCGCCAGCCTCGCAGCTCCATGCCGCCGCGCCGGGATCTCCGGCCGCGGCGCCGAACAGCAGCAGCAACAGCTCCCGCAGCTGCTCCTGGGCCGGGCGGGGCGAGCGTCCCGGCACCGCCTCCGGCGGCGGCAGCGCCAGGCGGCCGCCAGCCGCGACGCGAGCCTCCGCCCATCCCCGCGGCAGCCACCAGGCGGCACGCTCCAGCAGCGACAGCAGCGCCGCGCCCTCGAGCAGCACCGCGAGCCGCTGCCGATCGGTCAGCCGTGCCGCCGCCAGCGGCGACGCCGCCGCCGAGCCGGACGAGCCGAGAACCGGGTGCATCACCTGCGTTCCTTCGCTCATGCCGCCATGCCGCGAGAGCCAGGTGCGTGATGCTGAACAACTACCTCAGCAACCCCAGGAAGTCCTGCCAGAAGGCGGGATAGGACTTGGCGACGACCTGGGGCGAGTCGACCAGGACCCCGGGCCGGCGCAGGCCGACCAGGGCCAGGCTCATGGCGATGCGGTGATCGCCGTGGGTGTCCACCGCCACCCGGTCGTCGGGCGGCGCCGCCTGCCACCAGGTGCCGGCGATGTCGAGGCGGTCCATCCCCTCCTCGACCTCGGCGCCCAGCCGGCGCAGCTCGGTCGCCATGGCAGACAGGCGATCGCTCTCCTTGAGGCGCAGGTGGGCGACGTTGCGGATGCGGGTCGTGCCGCGCGCGAAGGGAGCCAGCGCCGCGAGGGTCGGCACCTGGTCGGGCATGGCCGAGAGATCCGCCTCGATGGCCTGCAGGGGGCCGCCGCTCACCGTGGCCTCGTCGCCGCTCCAGGCCACCCCCGCGCCCATCCTGGCCAGCAGGTCCAGGAAGCGCCGATCTCCTTGCGGCGAGTCGGCGCTGAGGCCCTCGAGCAGGACGCTGCCGCCGGTGAGAGCGGCCGCGGCGGCCGGGTAGCAGGCCGCCGAGGCGTCGCCTTCGACGCGCAGGCGGTCCGGCGGCAGCAGCCCGGGAACCACGCGGTATCGCCGCGTCCCGTCCTCGTCCGGAAGCGTCTCGATGCGGCCGCCGCACCGCCGGACGGCGGCCAGGGTGACCTCGACGTAGGGGGCCGAGGTGAGCGCGGAGACCTCGACGACGAGCGGCCGCGGCGCCGCCAGCCCGGCCATCAGCAGGGCGGACACGAACTGGCTCGATTCGCCGGCGTCGAGGCCCGTGACGCCGCCGCCCAGCGTGGCGCCGGCAATCTCGAGCGGCACGCGGCCCGGGTGGCCGAGATAGCGAACCTCGGCCCCCAACCGGCGCAGCGCCTCGACCAGAGGCCCCACCGGGCGCTCGCGAAGCCGCGCCACCCCGTCGAGGAGCCAGCGCCCCGGCAGCGCCGCCAGCGAGGCCACCAGGAAGCGCAGCATCGTCCCGGCATTGCCACAGAAGATCTCGACCGGCACGCCCGATGGCACTCCGGCGGCAGGCGGCGCCAGCCAGATCTCTTCCCCGGACCGCTCCTCGACCGTCCATCCGCACCGTGCGAGCGCGGCGAGGAACAGGCGGGTGTCCTCGGCCAGCAGCGGCCGCTCGACGATCAGCGGCCGGCGGGCCAGCAGCGCCAGGTCGAGGTAACGATGCGTGATGCTCTTCGAGGGCGGCACCCGCACGCGGCCGCGCGCCTGGCGGCCGCTGGGGATCGGCTGCGGCATCTCCTGCGCCATGGCCTGCGCCATCGCGTGAGCCTCAGGGGAGGTCGACGACGAGCCCGTCATAACCGAACTCGACCCCGGGAGGCAGCGCCACCGCCGGGGAACCGTGATCGATGTCGTGAGCGAGATGCGTGAGGAAGGTCTGCGCGGCGCCGATCCGCGCCGCGACGGCCAGCGCCTCGGGCACCGAGAAATGCGTCGAATGCGAACGGTAGCGCAGCGCGTCGAGGATCAGCACCTCGACCCCGTCCAGCAGCTCGAAGCTCTTCTCGGGAATCACGTTGCAATCGGTGACATACGCGAAATTGCCGAACCGATAGCCGTATACTTCGAGCTCACCATGCCAGACCGGGATCGGGATCACCTCCTGCCCGAGGAGAGCGAAGTTCCCCTGCACCTCGATCAGCTCGAGCTGCGGCTTGCCGCCTCCCGCCTGGCCTTCCTCGAACACGTAAGCGAAGGTGCGGCGCAGCGCCCGCAGCGTCGCCGCCGAGCCGTAGCAAGGGATGGGCGAGCGCTGCCGGAAATTGAAGATGCGGACGTCGTCGAGGCCGAAGACGTGATCGGCGTGAGCATGAGTGAACACCACCGCATCCACCCGCGGCAGCCCGAACCGGAGCGCCTGCTCGCGCAGGTCGGTCGGGGTGTCGACGAGCACCACCTGGCCGTCCTTCTCCAGCTTGAGGCCAGGCCGCCAGCGCTTGTTCCGAGGGTCCTCGGAGGTGCAGACCGGGCAGGTGCAGCCGATCACCGGTACCCCGGTCGAGGTGCCGCTGCCCAGCATGGTGACACGGAGCGACATGGCGCCGGCAGTCTAGCAGCCGGACCCCGCGGCGGGCGCCGGCGTGCGGGGGCGGCCGGCTCCGGAACCAATGCATTGACCCCGATCGACGGAAAACGTTTACCCTCCGGACTACTGACAATGCGTAGGGACGAAACTGCAATCCGGGGGCTTGAATCAGGCGCATCGGCGCGGTTCGTCCCAGATGGTGCGACCCTTGAGGATCCGCGGTTCCCGCGACCGGCCATGACGGCCGCGCGCGAGGGCCGCCAGAAGGAGTGCCTTGCCATGCCCCGCAAGAACCGTTGCACAGCTCTCGTCCTTGTCCTTGCCTTGGCGGCCTGCCTTGCAGGCCAGGCCGCGGCCTTGCCCCTGATGGGAGGTTCCCGAGCGGCCGTCAACGACTCGACCGCAGGGGACCTCCTGAGCGCCGTCTGGGGGTGGCTCACCGCCAAATGGGCCGCCATCGGACACGTGGTTGCGGGCCCGGCTGGGCATGCGCCCGCGCCGTTTGAGAAGACCTGCGGGAGTAGCGATCCCAACAGCGCCTGCAAGTAGCGGCAACGGTCGATGCAAAGGTAGCTATTCATGGCGCACCACCAGGCTTGTCGCTGGTGGCCAGGAGCTTGGGGGAGATCTTCTGAGGGAGGCGCCGGTTCTCGGAACCGGCGTCCTCCGGTCACTTCTTTGTCCCGCTTTGCCCCTTCCGCGTAACCTTTCCTTAGTAGAAGTGGTACTCTGGTTACCACTGTCATGGACCGAGTCGATGACATCCAGCGGTCGGCTGGCGCTTGTCGAAGCTGCCCTGGAACGGGCACCCACCGCCTGAAGGCTTGTCCTGAAGGCGGCGAACGTCCCGAGCGAGCCTCCAAGCCTGAGTAACGGGCGGCTTTCCGCGCCAGGCTGATTGGCTCTTGAGAAATGTCCTCGAACGGTGTCAAATGTTGTCTGGGGGGCGACACTGGTGAAGATCCACCCTAGCGATTTAATTCTTGAAGAGATACTGCTATCGCTCCACGGCGAGAAGCACCGACTCTTCCGTCACCTAGCCGGCTGTCCCTCTTGCCGGTCGAGGGTCGGTGGACTGGCTGGCCGCTTCTCGAGTCTCACCGACCTCCTCAGGGATCTCTCGGGAACACTGAGCACCGGAGTGTTTCGGCTAACAACCCGTCCGGGTCCGGGCGGTCCTGGTGATCCTGCCGACTACGGACCGGCCATCGAGAGGAGCGAGCAAAGGTACCTCGAGCACGCCCGCGAGCTTCATCGGGAGCGGGCCGAAGCCCCGGCCCTCTTGGCCGAGCTGCTGGCGCGCAAACAGGAGAGGCGCATGCTCCTGCTGGCCAACTCGTCGCGGTACCAGACCTGGGGACTGCTCGAGAGGATACTGGACCAGAGCTGGGATTGCCGGGGCGCCAGCCGCGTCCAGGCCAAGGAGCTGGTTGGCCTGGCCCTTCACCTTGCCCCCCACCTCGATACCTCCTATTACCAGCGTGAGATCATCGAGGACCTGCGAGCGCGGGCCTGGTCGTACATGGCGAATCTTCGACGGATCACTTCGGATTTCGATGGAGCCGAGGAGGCCTTCCAGATCGCTTATGCTCACCTCAAGAGCGGCACTCGTGAACCCCTGGAACGGGCGCTCTTCCTGGATCTCAAAGCCTCGCTACGGGGGGCGCAGCGGCGCTTTGCGGAGGCCCAAAGGCTGCTTCATCGGGCGATTGGCATCTTTCTTTCCCAAGGCGACCAACATCGTGCGGGCAAGAGCCTGGTCAGCTTGTCCTTGTTACACTGCTGGGCCGGCGAAAACGAAGAAGCGACAGCGGTATTGCATCAGGCCCTGACGTTGATCGATCCTGCCCAGGATGAACGGCTGCTCCTGTGCGCGTGGCAGAACCTCATCGACTGTGTCGTAAACTCCGGCCGGTTCATCGAGGCTCAGGGACTCTACCGCAAGGCTCGACCGCTCTATCGAAAGTATGCCGAGGACTGCGAGTTTGGCACCCGGCGGTTGTGCTTGAAGGGCAGGATCGCGCGCGGCCTGGGCCAACATCTCGACGCGGAAGCGCTGCTCCTGGCAGCTCGCGAGCGCTTCCTTGCCGAGGAGATCCCCTACGACGCCGCCTTGGTTTCTCTCGAGTTGGCGGTCCTCTACGCCGAGCAGAAGCGGACCGTAGAGCTCAAACAGCTAGCTGCCGAAATGCTGCCAATCTTTACGTCCTTGCAGATTCATCGCGAGGCATTCGCGGCGCTGATGTTCCTCAAGCAGGCTGTGGATGCGGAGCGGTTGACCGTCCAGACGGCCATGGGCGTGGCGCAGTTTCTGCGGCGTGCCGAGGTCGACCCCAGCCTGAAGTTCCAAGCACCGACTTAGTACCTCCCGCCGGAAATACGGTGACGCATCGAGGGCGCCGAGACGCCGCCCCAGCAAGGCGCGCGACTGAGGCATAGCCAAAGCCTATGCCGCAGGGAGCGCAACGCCGCTGGGGCGGATGGATCGGCGACCGAATGCCATCGTATTTCCGGTGGGAGGTACTAAGCCTTAACCTACCGGCACGCTGAGCTCACCGCGGACAGCCTTTCTAAGAACTTCAAGCTTGACCGGCGCCCTTCTTGCCTGAAGACGGCCCCCCCGGCAGCCACTCCACCGCCCGCGTCTTGAACCAGGCCTCGAGCAGGCGGACTTCTCCTCCCGCGACAGGCCAGGTTCGGGCGACGTGGAAGTGGCCCAGGAGGAGAACGTCGTGGCCTTCGGCGAGGCGGCGCTCGGCGTAGTGGCGGATGGCGGCCTCGGGGAGGCTGCGGCGGTGCCTGAAGTTGGTGCGGGAGAGGCGGCGCTCGGTGGAGCTGACGAGGCGGCGGGCGAGGGAGGTGGGGATGCGGCTGGCCAGGAAGCGGCTGAAGCCGCTCTTCGCGAGGCGCCGCCAGGCGTGGTACTGCCAGTCGTCCGCGATCAGGCCGTCGCCGTGGACCGCCAGGTAGCGCACGCCGCCGTCCACGAAGGCGATCTCGGCCGCCACCTCGTCGAAGGCATCGGCATAGGGGCTGCCGGCGAGGAAGAAGTCGCGGTTGCCTTCGACGTAGTCGACGCGCAGGCCGCCCCGCC
>Ga0209580_10001252_pt1 | contig 11979 bp, 8 predicted proteins | sample Coa_R1_5_FD_187153 | JGI IMG/M metagenome (GOLD analysis project Ga0209580, IMG submission 187153) | Surface soil microbial communities from Centralia Pennsylvania, which are recovering from an underground coalmine fire - Coalmine... | ecosystem: Environmental > Terrestrial > Soil > Unclassified...
GGCCCCCAAGCTTCCAGGTGCGCATTGCTCAGACCGAATGACGTGAGCTGGTCCCGAGTCCATTCATTCGCGCGTTTCATGTTGGGGGAGCCGGTCAGGCGCTGGCCGATGCCGTCCATCAGGCCGGTCGCGAGTTCCATGATCTTGGAGTCGCGAAACCCCTCGTAACGGATGCGAGTGATGGCCCCGAGGTCAACTTTTTCTTGCGACAAAGCGGGAGCCGCAAGCAGGAGGATTAAGGTCAGACGGCAAGAAATCTTAAGAGTGCGCATGAGATCTCCGTGCGACGCGATGACAACGAAAGCGCGAATTATATCGCAGTGGAATGAATACCCGCGCTTGGTGAAAAGCGCCGGTTCAGACACCCACCGCTTGCACACAATCGACACAAACTTGCGCACAAATTCGCAAACTCGATCGGTCGCGGTGTTTATTGACAAACTCTTGACAATTGACATCCAGGGTTGATGTTGAATGGCTCGTCTCTTCCGGCGGCCCGCGGCGTCGAAGTTGGCTGTAACGTCCGATCCCGGAAAGCGTTCCGCACGAATCTCTTTTTGGATAGAGAGGTTCTTGCGTTCAGTCAACTCAGGTTCTGCTCGGGGGAAACCGGTGAGAACATCAAAAACCTACGCAGTACTTTTTTGTTTGTGTTTGTATTTTTGTTTTGGTCCGTCTAGATCGTCTGCCCAAAAACTTAATCCGGCACAAGAGGCGGAGCTAAAGTACTTGCTGAACTTCGAGAGCCGCCTGGGCCCATTGCAGCGACAGCATCTTTCGCGCGCGACCCTCGATGCAATAGCGCTGGCACACCAGCTGTTCGATCCCCCGGACCAGGCGGGCGGTAATGACGACGGCGGTCTGCTGAATCTCGGTCTGCACCCGACCGGCGACGACTCGGTCAAAAGCTCGGCGTTCACGCTCAATCAAAGCTTGCTCAATTCTGCGAACGGCCGCGCGAGCGGTCTGCTGGCGCAAGAAGTGCAGGGCGGCCTGACCAGGATTTCACACCCGGAAGTCGGCTTAGCGTTTTCGCGGCTGGGCGGGTTCACCGACATGGGCTCTTCCAGTGCGCAATGCGGGCAGAACGTCGTGACCACATTTTTCAGCGACACGGCCGCAGATTTCTCATCGGTAATCCCGTTCCTGCAGGACCCAAATGTGATCACCGCCGGCAGCCAGATCGGTGCAGCATTTTCGACCGACGGCGGAAGCAGCTTCACCGAGCTGCCTTTCTTGAATGCTGGAACATCTGTAGATGTGAACCAGCCGGCCGGGGCGACTGCGACATTCTTTGCTGCGGTGGGTAATCCGGTGGCTGCGTGCACGAGTCCGCAGAAGTTTTACATTTCAACAAATCCGTATTTTGCTTCGCAGGCCACGTTTTTTGGTCCGCAAATTTTTAGCTTAAATATTCTGGGTGGAGTCGGCATCAGTATTTCTTCTGACGGCGGACAAACCTGGGCTGATCCGGTTCCGGCGGTGTTGAAGAACGAGAACCACTTGCTCGATTCGGCGTGGTTCACCATTGATCCGGGTAATCCGAACCGCCTGTATGCGTCCTATCTCGATAACGATATTGAGGCGCTGCCTTTTCCGATCATCCCTCTGACCGCGCCCCCGCGCTGTGTGTTTAATACCGTGCGAATCGCGTCGGAGCTTGTGACCTCGGCAGACGGAGGCCACACCTGGAGCTCGCCTTCCATCATTCGAGAGGACTGTCTTCCCATCCAAAACGGCGTCGCCCAGGGATTTCAGGTTGGCTCTACCCGGCTGACGGTCGGCGCCGATGGCAAATTGTTTGCCGCATTCTTGCTGTTCCATCCTCTTTTCGGACCGGATGGCGTCACCGTAGTGGACTACAAGCTCGAAGTCCACGTGCGCTCCTCTTCCGATCACGGCAAGTCTTTCGGTTCAGATATTGAAGTCTCAGACCTGGTGCAAGTCGGTGATGGGAGTCATTCCTCCCGCCCGGTTCTCCAGGGCTTTTTCCAAATCTCCACCATTCCGGTGATTGCTGCTGATCCGGCAAAGCATGGCAAGAAACAGAATCTGTACATGGCCTGGGCTGACGGTCGCGATAATCAGATTCCCGACGCAACCGCCTTCTTCGGGACCTACAATTTCGGAGACATCGTTCTCAGCCGCTCTACCGATGGCGGCGTCACGTGGTCGCCGCCGCACGCCATCAGCCCGACGCCCAGGGAATTCAAGGGCGCGGGACGGGATCAGTTCGTTCCTTCCATCGCCGTCGATCACGATGGCACCATCGCGGTTTGCTACTACGATCGCCGAAACGATCCGAAAAACAACGCTCTCGACCGTTACTGCTCGCTCTCCCAAGACCAGGGTCAAAGTTTCCACGATGTGCGTCTGTCCCCGAAAAGCTGGATGTTTGCCGAGGACTGGGATCGCTTGACTTTTTGGCTTGGCGACTATGACACCGTAACGCCCTCACTAACCGGTGGAGACGGTTTCTTCGGGGCGTTCGGCATCAGCGGTGACGACGTAACCGGAATCTTCGGAAGGAGCCTGCCGCGTGAATAACTTTCTGAGTAAATCGAATTTCATCCTCGTTCTTATCAGCTTCGTTCAGGCGGTGCTTTTTGTTCCCCGCCTCACGGCGCAAAACCAGGCCACGGATAAAAAGCATCCTGGATTGGCCCATCTGCAAGATCTGGAAAAGCGGTTTGGCCCCCATTTCGCCGAACGTCTTTCCAGCGGCGGCGCTAACGCTTTTCAGACCGCAAGAATGATTTCCAAGCTGCAAGCGCGAGGTATCCCTCAGCGGCCGCAAGCAGGCAGCGACGAGATGATGAGCAAGTCGCGCGCGAAGCTGCTGGCCATGGGCAACGCCACGCATGGTCCGGGGCGGGCCGCATTCCCCGTCATGGTGAACGACCCCAATTTCGACTACGATTCGACGCGCTTCACCGGCTTCAGCCAAAGCGAAACTTCCAGCGCCTGGTGCGGAAACACCGTGGTTGTGGGATTCAATGATTCGGCGGCCTTCGTTCACACTGATGTCGATCACCAGGCGGCAGCGATTTCGTTGAACGGCGTCGCAGTGTCGCATGACGGCGGCAACACTTTTGTTGGACTTCCGTTTGTGAATCCAGGTCCTGCGATAAATCCAGGGTCACCGTTTTTCGATTCTGAATTGGCCGGCGACCCGGTGCTGGTTTGCAGCGATCCGCAGCACTTCGCCTACGCCTCGATCCAGGAGCAAGTTCCAGTGGACGCGCAAGGAAACGTAATCGCTGCGTTCGCGGAAATGGCCGTGAACCGGTCGACCGACGGCGGAGTGACCTGGGACGATCCCGTGACGGTAGTGTCGAAGGACCTGAATTTCCATTTTCTCGATAAGGAATGGCTGGCGATCGATCCGCATAATCCGAACAATCTGTACGTGACGTACACCGATTTCCAGGCGCATGCAACGGAGCCGGACTGTGTCGGTGGAACCGTCGGAATTGGGTCCGGACCCGATGTCGCTCTGGAAATGGTTGCATCGAGAGATGGCGGGATAACCTGGAGCGCTCCCACGCGCTTCGGCCGCCGCTGCAGTCTCGGCCTCGGAGAAAATCTCTCGGGAACACAGGTGGCAGTGGGCCGGCACGGCGAAGTGTTCGTTGCTTATGCGACGGTGCTGGATGGCGGAGCAGATGGCCAAATCCTGTTTCGCCGCTCTAATGACGGCGGCATGACCTTTGGACCGGAAATCGTCGCGGGTACCACAATTCCGGCAGCAAACCCGCTCTCCCCGCAGTTGCAGGGCTTCTTTCGTACTAACGTATTCCCCACGCTCGCGGTGGACAATTCGTCCGGGCCACGGAGCGGCAGCTTGTACCTTGCTTGGACAGACGCTTCGCAGAACGTCATCGAGGACTTGTTGATTGATTTCTTTAACGATGACACTAGTTGTGTTGCTGACGGATGCGGCGGTTACGGCTTTGGCGACATCGTTTTCAGTCGCTCTTTTGACGGGGGCAACAACTGGTCTCCGCAGGCTTTAGTGAGTCCGACACCGGCAAATTTCCAAGGCGCGGGCCGGGACCAGTTCATGGCCGGAATTGCCGTGGACAGGACCGGAAACCTGGCGGTTTGCTACTCCGACCGGCGCAACGATCCGAATAACTTTCTCGTCGATCACTTCTGTTCGGTGTCGCAAGACCAGGGAAGCACATTCGCGGACATTCGCGAAACACCCAAGAGTTGGGTCCCCAACGCGTTCATGGATGCACTCCTCAACCCCGTGTACATGGGTGACTATGACACGGTCACGTCGGATTCGACCGGAGCCAACTCGGGATTCTTTAATACTTTCCAGATTCAGACTAACGGGAATCCCGACGTGTTTGGGTTCAAAGTGCATTAGCAAAAAAATTGTGGGCGGAACTATTGGAAAGATGACTGTCCGAGGAATAGTTGAGGTTTGAGAAGGCTGGCCGGCGATGGCGCGTGTCCAGTAGATCAAGAATTAGGATTTCAAGAGCTTCTCCATCGTGCTCTCATCGATCACGCTTACCCGAAGCTCCTTCGCTTTGTCGAGTTTCGATCCCGCGTCCGCACCGGCGACCACGTAATCCGTCTTCTTGCTCACGGATCCAGTGACCTTGCCGCCGGCGTCTTCAATCAGCTTTTTTGCTTCGTCGCGGCTGTAGTTGGCGAGAGTGCCGGTGAGAACGAACGTTTTTCCCGCCAGCTTGGTGCCGCGCTCCTTCTTCTTCCCGCGCAAGGTGAGTCCGGCGGCGCGTAGTTCATCCACCAGTTCGCGGTTCTTCGGCTCGGCGAAGAACTCCACAATGCTCTTCGCGATCCGCGGCCCGACTTCTTCTACTTGTTGCAGCTCTTCTTCATTGGCTTTTACTAGTTCGTCCAAAGCCCCGAAATGCTCCGCAAGAAACTGCGCCGTGCGCTCGCCTACGAAGCGGATGCCTAGACCATAAATCACGCGCTCCAGGGGCAGGTTCTTCGACCGGTCGATTTCGTCCAAAACATTTTGCGCTGACTTCTCGCCCATTCGTTCGAGGCTTAGGAGTTTGTCCTTCGTCAGCTTGTAAATATCCGCAACATCTTTCACGATTCCGCGATTGGTGAGCTGATTCACCAGCGCTTCACCCATGCCATCAATGTTCATGACGCCCCGGGACGCGAAATGCAGAATCGTCTCCCGCAGCTTGGCCGGACATTTCTGATTTACACAACGATGGTCTGCCTCTCCCTCGGCACGAACGACATGTCCGCCGCAGACCGGACACTTTTCCGGCATATGAAAAGACTTGCGCCCGCGCGGATGATCTTTGTCATCCACCACGCGGGTGACCTTGGGGATTACGTCGCCACCGCGCTCCACTTCCACCCAGTCGCCGATCTTCACTCCCAATCGCTCGATCTCATCCATGTTGTGCAGGGTGGCGCGGCTGACGGTGGTTCCTCCGATGGGAACCGGCTTCAGTTCCGCAACCGGCGTGAGCTTGCCCGTGCGCCCCACTTGCACGTGAATGTTTTCGATCTGCGTAATCCCTCCCCGCGCCGCATATTTGTATGCGATGGCCCAGCGCGGAGCTTTGCCGGTGAACCCAAGCTGGCGTTGCAGTGCGATCGAATTGACCTTGATCACGACACCATCAATTTCGTAGGGCAGGGACTCACGCTTTTCTTCCCATTCGCCAATGAACTTCCAGACTTCGTCAAAGTTGTCTGCCAATGCGCGCCGCGGATTGACTTTGAAGCCGGCTGAATCGAGAGCGTTCAGAGTTTCCCAATGCTCGTCAAAGACATTTCGGCCATTCGCAATCAGCATGTATGCGAAGTAGTCGAGCCGCCGCTGCGCGGTGATGCTTGGTTCGAGCTGACGCACAGTCCCCGCGGTTGCGTTGCGAGGATTCGCGAACACGGACAAACCATGCTTCTCGCGCTCCTCATTCATTTTTTTGAAAGAGGCGATCGGCATCAGCATCTCGCCGCGAACCTCGAAATCCGGCGGAATGCCAGCCTTCTTCAGATTCTCTCGGGAAATTGAAAGCGGCACTGAGCGCACGGTGCGCACGTTTGACGTCACATCTTCTCCGGTTGAGCCGTCTCCGCGCGTGATCCCGCGCACCAGCTTGCCATTTTCATAACGAAGGGCCAGCGACATGCCATCGAGTTTCAGTTCGCAGACATACTCAATGTCCTTGCGCCCGCTGAGTTCGTGCACCCGGCGCTCCCAATTGCGCAACTCGTCTTCGCTGTAAGCGTTGTCCAGCGAAAGCATAGGGACCGAATGGGCGACTTTAACAAACCCTTCGCGCGGCTTGCCGCCCACGCGCTGTGTAGGAGAGTCCGGCGTGATTAGTCGGGGATGATCCGCTTCGAGCTTCTTCAGCTCGTTCATCAGGCGGTCGAATTCCGCGTCGCTGATCTTCGGATCATCGAGGACGTAATAGCGGTACTCATGATGCCGAATCTGCTCGCGCAAGGATTCGAGGGCCGCTTCGACATCCTGGCCAATTGATTTCATTTCAAGACCATTCGAACCATCTCACCACGGAGACACTGAGGCACGGAGAAAATAACTCATAAAACCCTTCTCACAATTGCATTTTTCAGAACCGAAACGTTGAAGTTGATCAGCAGACCGACTTTCTTTCCGCTCAGGCGCAAATAAGTGAGCAGTTGTGCAAGGTGGACAGGGAGTATTTGCTCAATTGACTTTAGTTCAATGATGACGGACTCCTCTACAACAACATCGATCCGATATCCGCAATCAAGGTCGAGGCGCTTGTAGGCGACAGGCAGACTTACTTGCCGCTGAAACTTTAAACTCCGCAAGTGTAGTTCGTGGCAAAAACACTCTTCATAAGCCGATTCGAGTAGGCCTGGGCCAAGCTCGCGGTGCACCTCGATTGCGCTGCCGATGATCTGTTCCGTCAGTTCTTCGTGAATCAACATGAATTGAAGAAGCTTTGCTCCGTGCCTCTGTGTCTCCGTGGTGAGCTGGGGTCTACGTTCCCGGCTTGCCCTCGAACAAGGGCCATAGCTGGTCACCGATCACGCGATAGACCGCAAACGCATTTCCCGAGTCCCAGGTTTCGCGGAACAGCAACTCGCCAACGCCGTCGCCATCCGCGTCGACGGCGTCGATCAAATGATAGCGGGGCAGAACATCTAAATGCCTATCATCCGTTGTCCTGGCAAAAACTTTGTGCAGATCGGCGTAAATGTCCTGCCGCGCCACCAGCGCAACCATAAAATCAAGATCGGGCGCTAACGCGATCTTCGCCTGCGTCGTGAGCACCAGGACAGGCTCGTTGGTATTCGAGAGATCGAACACACGCAATTGGGTGTCATGAAATTCGGGGGCAGGCGCAACTTTTGACTTTTTCGTAGCGACCTTAGGTTTCTCAGCGCTGCTTTCCGGACCAAGGTGTGTGGCCCTTGCGCGCACTTCGTCCGCCGCCATCGCCAGCATTTTCTTCAGTAGGGCCTGCTCCTCCTCCGGCTTCAACTGATACGCGTAGGGCCGAGGCTGCGGGCCATCAGCGTCGGAAATCGCAGGGATGAAGTCGAGCGGCCCTTTGAGCGGCTCGTCTTCATTCCCAGCTTTCGTCTGTTCGTGAATGCTGTCAGACGGAGCCTGATGCCGCAAAGTCGGGCGATTGGGATCGTCGTTCGAAGCCGAAGCAGAGGATGTCCGCTGGTCCGAGTCTTGACCGGCCGATTTCGAAGGAGAGGGTTTGGAACTAGGCCCGGTCGAACTGGGCGGAGAAGGGGACTGCGTGGGTGGCGTAGAAGTCTGCGATGGCGCACTCTGCGCAGAGGTATCCGGAGCACGCTTCAGCTTTGGAGGTCCGCCAATGTCCTGATCAGCCGGGGCCTTTTGTGCTCGCTTCTCGGCTTCTGCTTTAGCCTTTGCTTTCTCGGCCTCAATATCAGCCGCTGATCGCCATTTACCGGCGCCAACCCACGCACGTTTTACGCGGACAGCTCCTGCCACGGTGAATAATCCTTGCGAGACGCCGGTCTTCAGCGCTTCGTACACAATGTCCGACTGCAGCGCCATGGGAACGGGATCTGCTTTGTAAGCTGCCGCGTCATAGAACCTGCCGTCGATCATGATGGTGACCGGAACCAGATGCGCCTTACCATTGCCCGCCAACTCGATGAGGCCGAGCGCGCGCGGGCCTTTGTCAGCCGGACGGCGTTTCGCGATCTGAGCGAAGGCCGCACTCAACAATATGAGGCCAAGGGCGGCGATTGTGACCGAGTGCGTCAGACTTGGCTTTGGCTTGAGCGAGCGGCTTTGGCGTTCCGGCATGGTTTTGCGGTATAAACGAGGACGCAGGAATGGAGAGATTCCCATGGACATCAATGATAAAGCCCCTGAGTTTACTTCGCTTGACCAGGACGGCAATAAAATCGCTTTGAAAGACTTCAAAGGGAAGTGGGTCGTGCTGTATTTCTATCCTCGCGCAGACACGCCAGGATGCACGATTGAGGCTTGCAGCTTTCGCGATTCGTTTAAGCGAGTCGAGAAAATTGGCGCCGTCGTGCTGGGCGTTTCCCCGGACACGCCTCAGGCGCAAAAGAAATTTGTAGATAAATTCGACTTGCCATTTACGCTCGTCGCCGATGCCGACAAGGCCATTTGTAATGCCTACGGCGTGATCCAGGAAAAGAACATGTACGGCAAGAAAGTGATGGGCGTGGCGCGGACAACGTTCATCATCGGCCCGGATGGCAAGATCAAACACATTTTCTACAAAGTGAAGCCCGAGGGCCACGCAGAGGAAGTGCTGGAGTGGTTGAAGGAAGCGCAGAAAGGCGCGGCGTAATCTGGCCATTTCGCCCAAGGCACAAATATGAGTCGCTGGCTCCTCGTTATATTGCTGAGCTCGCTTGCATGGGCCGCGACGCGAAGCGTAGAGATACGTAGATCCGAAGTATGGGTCATCACCGACGGGGCTGCTAGGCAGCTTACAAATGATGGCAAGGCTAAGCTCCAGGCAGTTCTTTCCCCGTTGCAAGATCGCGTCGCATACTACAACGAGTGTCCAGTACAGGAGCATTGCGTGCCCTCCCTGGTCATCCTTGACTTGGCTGGACGGAAGCTTGGCTCGTTTATGCCCCAGGGAAAGTCCGAGGGGCAAGGTGAGAGCAGGGCCTGTACAAGCATTCTCTTTATCTGGTGGACGAAGCCATCGTCGATTGCCGCTGAGTGCCACATCGATCCTTCACTTAGTGAATACATTGAGACGAACATCGGAACCGGCAAAACGACGCGTGACCTGATGGGTTACTGGTTTGTGCCTTCCCATGATGGCAACATGGTTGCCCACGTGGGATGGGTTCCGCATTTCGCGCCGCCTTTCGCTCGAAGCAATTATCTTCAGATTGGCGATCAGACGATTTATCCGGTGCCGAAAGACGATGACCATCCGGTGAAACAGAATGGTTTTCCACCCTATGAACCACGCCAGCGCGGTTTATCTTACTTTGGAATTCATGAATTTGAGACTGCGCCAGCATGGTCGCCAGACGTGAAGCATATTGGGCTGATTGACTGTGTTTACGATTGGACGGCCGCCGGCCCAGAGTTGACAACCGGTACGGAATCAAATCGACGTTGCCTGATAGCAGTTGTTTCGCGAAGGGGTGAGTCGAAGTTGATCCCGTTGGAAAGGCACCCGTTTCAGGGCGTACAGCTGCAATGGACGGATTCCAAACATCTTCAGCTAACCGTGGCTGGCAAACGAACGAAACTTTTAAACCTTCCTGCGCTGGAACACTAACAGACCATAAAACGACCAATTACGAATGCTCCTAAGCCAATTGCGTCGTGGCTTGATTATGCCCGAGTTGCTGGCCGCCTCACGACAGTGGACTCCGTGAGATGATTCGTTTGTGAGCCTGTAGTCTGGGTTCGCGCACAAGAGTGTCCGCGCCACACCGACGGATGGGATTTCGTATTCTTCCTCGCGCATTCTTCGACCGCGATCCGCGGCTGGTCGGGCCTGATCTACTGGGAAAAATTCTTGTGCGCCGGCAAAGTCGCAAGAAGCTCACTGCGCGCATCGTAGATGTCGAGGCTCATCTCGGTGCAGTCGTTTGCAGAGGATGGATGACGCGAAGGCTGTTAAGCCGAGCACGGGTTCTAATCGCGCGATTCGACGCCTCCCGAACCCACCATTTACACTAATCCAACTTTCTACAACTTCTCTCAACACCGGGAAACCCTGAATGAACGCGCTAGATCGTCGCATCTTCACATGCCTTGTGATCTTCTTTTTCGGTGCTGCCGGCAACTCCGCGGAAATTTCGCCTGACGTCCAAAACACCGCTAAACAACTCGCCGGGTCCGTCTACACGGGGCCGTCGATGACCACCTTGCGCGAGTTAACCGACAATTTCGGAGGCCGCTTAAGCGGTTCGCCGGCATACAACCGCGCGGTTGCTTGGGCAGTAGCGAAATTCCGCAGCTACGGCATCCAAAATGTCCACACCGAGTCGTTCATGTTGCCCAATGGATGGCAGCGCGGTCCGGCCCACGGCGAAATTGTTTCCCCGATCAATCGTCCGCTGCACATCGAATCGCTCGGCTGGGCGCCGTCCACGCCACCGGGCGGAGTGAAAGGCGAGGTCGTTCTCGTTGACGACCTTTCAGCCGATGCCATCAAGGCCAAGGCCGCCCAGATCAAGGGAAAGATTGTGATGCTGGATTTGTCCAAAATTTTCGAAGAAGGCGAGTGGAAAGCTTTCACCGCACTCACCGCCTCCGCCCAGCTTTTCAAGGATGCAGGCGTGCTTGCGGTGCTCAATCCTGGTCGTTCCAAGAATGACATAATCGGCGCCTTCAACCTGGATTGGCTGTCGCACGAGAGTCCATTACCGGAAGCGCAAATGGGCATGGAAGATTCAGAGTTGATTCGCCGCAAACTGCAGGAAGGTCCAGTTGTCGTTCAGTTTGAGCTTCACAATGTCACCTCGGGTCCGATACCGGTGAACAATGTGATCGCAGAGATCCGCGGCAGTGAAAAACCCGACGAATGGATCATCCTGGGCGCTCACTTCGACTCGTGGGATTTCGGCACGGGAGCCGAGGACAACGGCACGGGCTCGGTTTCCGTGCTCGAAGTTGCGCGCGCCATGGCTGCTCTCGGCAAACCACCCCGCCGCAGCATTCGCTTCGCGCTGTGGGGCGGGGAGGAGCAAGGGATTCTAGGTTCGTATGCATACGTACAGTCGCATTTGAGTGAGATCAAGAATTGTGTGGCCGTGCTTAACACCGACAATGGCCCGGGCCATCCTAAGGGCTGGAAGGTGGAAGGACGCAAGGATCTGAAAGCCGCGCTGCAGCCGATAAGCGATTCGCTTCTGAAAGACCTAGGCGGTGGCGCGATCTCGATGGAGTTCAGTTACGACACCGATCACGGTCCCTTTTTGCTGCAGGGAGTGCCGGCGCTTGATCAACTCGTCGACGACAGCGCATATGATGAATTGCACCACAAACCCGCCGACACCTACGACAAAGTAGATCCAGTTGACTTCAAGGCGGGCGAGTCGATTCTTGCCGCCACCGCGTGGGTCATCGCCAACGATCCGAAGCCGCTCGCGTCGCACATTGACCACGCTGCAGTTGCGGAAATTCTGAAGAAGCAGGAAGGCGTGACCGAGGTGCTGACTAGCATCGGACAGTGGAAGCCGTGAGCTGATCACTGTAGGAAATGTGTATTCTTGACCGCGCGGACAAGAGTGTCCGCGCCACACCCGGATGGGATTTCGTATTCTTCCTCGCGCGTTCTTCGACCGTGATCCACGGGTGGTTGGACCTGATCTGCTGGGAAAGATTCTGGTTCGTCGGGAAGGCGGAAAAAAGCTCACTGCGCGCATCGTAGAAGTTGAGGCTTATCTCGGCGCAGACGATCCCGCGGCACACGCATCAATCGGGAAGACTGCCCGCAATGCCGTGCTGTTCGGCCCTCCCGGGCACGCGTA
>Ga0209580_10001253_pt1 | contig 11978 bp, 29 predicted proteins | sample Coa_R1_5_FD_187153 | JGI IMG/M metagenome (GOLD analysis project Ga0209580, IMG submission 187153) | Surface soil microbial communities from Centralia Pennsylvania, which are recovering from an underground coalmine fire - Coalmine... | ecosystem: Environmental > Terrestrial > Soil >...
GTCGAGCTTGAGCTTGAGCTTGAATTGCTGCGCACCGAACGCGAACTTCTTGCGCGTGTCGTCGCTGCGCGCCAAGCCGAACAACTCGGCGAGGATTTCGTCGGCCTCGACGACCGCCGAGTCGTCGGCGCCATGCGCGGCCCGGATCGGAGAGCCGCGTGAGAGCGTTCACCGCCGCACAGTACGGCAAGATCGACCTGGACTACCTCGACCGCAACGCATGGATGGTTCGCGAAATGGTCGCGCGCCAGTATTGCAAAAACGAACACAGCCCAACCGAACGCGAGGTAAAAGAAGGCTGGCGAGTCGCCCGCACCGTTGGTTGGAAGATAGTGCCCGTCAATGTCATCGAGGTTGGCAAGTGAGCGCGTACATCGACGACGATGAAGCTAAGGTCTATGAGCCGTATCACGGCCAGCCTGGATGGAAGCCGCCGTATGAGCACGCACAGTGGCAGCGGTGGCGCGATCAGAATTGGGAGCGGCACAGCAAGGGCTATGGCCCGACCGTCGCGCAATGGAAGGCGGCTAAGTACCCACGTATAAATTGGGGTGTTGTGCTCGCGCTCGGCTATCTCGCCGCAATCATCATTGGAATAATTCACGGATGAAGTCTCCGATGCCTGATTGCGACCTTCACCCGTACTGCCAATCGCAAGGCTGCACCGCCGATCCGATGCACTGTCAACGCGCGCAGGACATTCGCGACCTACGCGCCGGCAATGCGAGCCGCGCCGCGCTCGCGCGCATGAAGCAGTTTGATGCGAACAAGCCGCGTGAGGGTGCATGACATGGCCGCTGTGGATGGCGTTGTTAGCTGCATGGGGACCGAGCTTGGCGGTCTTTGCGGCAATGTTCGCGCTCGACTTTGTTTGGATATTCTACACCAAGGCAGTGCAGCGGCACTTGCCGCTGGCGGCTGCACTGTGGGCGACCGCGCTACTCGCGTTCAACGGCGCCGCGCAAATCGGGTACATCAACGACCCCTGGCTTCTCATACCAACTGCCGCCGGGGCATTCACCGGAACCTACTGCGCAATGAAATGGAGCAAGCGCCATCATGAGTGATCCCTTCCCGTACACCCGACAAGAAGCAGCGTACTACAAGCCATCTGAATTCCCTCGGCGAGCGAGCGTCGGCTTCCGACTGTTCATGATCGGCGTCGCCGGCTTCATCACATTCTGCATAGTGATGGCGGTTCACGCCGCGCGCGCGGAAGGCTACATCGTGTCGTGCGACACATCGGTCGGCGTGACGTGCTTCGCCGGGCCGCTCACCGATCCCTACATCCGGCAAGTCCCGCAGCCGACCACGGCCGACGAGAAGGCCGCCGCCGCACTTCGGGACAAGCTGTGGGTTGAACGGTGCAAGCCGAGCATCGTATTCGACCGCTACGGTGTCGGCCGGTATCAGTACATCGCCGCCGGCTGCGAATTCGGCCGATGACGATCACGTACACCGACATGCGCGACTCGCTTCGAGGCCAACGGAAAGCCGACGAAGCGATCTTTTGGTTTTGCTACGCTTGGCATTCGGGCGCCGACAGCGATCTTTATCGAGCGATGGTCGAGAGCGACTTCCATCCCGACCAGCATCGGCAAACGCAGATCGCTGACGATCCCGAAATCCTCTATTGCTTCGATGTGCTCGGCAAGACGTTCGGGCCGTTCATCGAAGCGCAGATGCAGCCGATCAAGTTCGGCGACGTGAAAGAGAACGACGTGCTCACGACAAGCGAGATAACACAGCCGGCGTTCCGACTCAAATACGGCGAGCGGTTCGTGTGCATTGAGAGGGGCTGGCCGTGCCGCGTGTACAAATGGCACGGCGATCTTGGCGTCGCGTGCGCAGAGGACGGGCACGGTAAGTCGTTTCACAAACTCGAAGTCGATGAAGCTGGCTACGTCGTGGGCTTTGTCCGCTAAAGCTATAACTTCTTCCTTATCGAAACCGATCACGATTATAAGTTATAGCTTATCGCTTGCGACCGGATCGGACGCATGGTAGCGTCCGCCCATGTCGAAGCCTCGTACACGCAAGGACGGCTACAAACAAAGCAAAGACGGCGACTGGCAATACCCGGTCATGCGGGTGCCATCGTTCGTGTCATGCTGCGATTGCGGACTCGTTCACAAGCACATCATCCAGATAACGCCGGACGACTTCCTTGTTCGCGACAGTCGAGGGAAGTGGCGCCGCGGCCGACGTGTGCGTATCAAGGTGTCACGCGACTATCGTAGGACTGCGCAAATTCGTCGCGGCAAAGCGCGACGCAAAGAGCTTTACACGACCAAAGATGGATGGTACGTCGCTGCATTCGCGATCAATGTACGAAAGAAGCTCAAGGTAAGGAAACCAAAATGAGTGCTCACACCGGACGATGTTTTCGTGCGTGGCGCCGACTCAAGGCGCGTAGAGTGCGGCAAGGTGCACCCGCTCCCGTGATCCCGATCCGTCAGAAGGTCCCGCTCATATTGCAGCCGTTCATGCTCACCGCCGGCCGCCGCGCCGTCGCTGCCGAAATGAAGCTCGGGCTGACACGCTACGTCGAGCATCAAGCAAAGATCGGTCATCGTCCGCAAGGGCGTTAAACCCCGGTTGCCCAAACCGTAGGGTCCTGGTACAAGCGGGGTCGTCCCCTCTCTGTCGAATTTTATATTCGGGAGAGTGCTATGGCCGTCTTGACCACCAAAGCTCGCAAGCACATGAAGCCGGGCACGTTTGGCCTGCCCGGTCAGCGCAAGTATCCAATGCCGGACAAGAGCCACGCGGGCAACGCCAAGTCGCGCGTCTCGGCGGCTCTCGCCGAAGGCAAGATTTCACCGTCCGATGCCGCGAAGGTCCGCCACAAGGCCAACGTCGTGCTCGGCGAAACCGACTCGACCTACCCCGGCAGCAAGTAACCGGCTGTTAACCAATCGGGCGGTTCCTCGTTGCCGGCGGCACCCCGCCGGCTTACCTTTGAGGCACTACCGGAGAGTGCCATGAAAGACGCAAAAGGACACGGCAGCGACGCGCGCGGGATGGCGTCGGCGGCAACCGCCGGCAACCATCAAAGCGGCGTGCTTCGCCTCGGGCGTCCTGGCGGTGCTATCCGTGTCAAGGAATTGAATACGCAACGCGTCGGCATCGGCAACTCGCCGTGGCAGACGGTCGGCCGCTATCGCAACCAAGCCGTCGCCGAGCGGCAAGCGCAATACGCGCGAGTCGATAAGGGTGAGACGTTGGTGCGGGTCACTCCCCCACGCGACACGTTCGCCCGCGTGAAGAACCTCGGAAGGACTGCGCCATGAAGGATGCAAAAGGTCACGGCAGCGACGCGCGCGGCGGCGACGCCACACGCACTCAGGGCGGCAAACAAATGTTCGGCCGCAAGCCGACGCCGAACGAGCGCGCACAGCTTGGTCAGATGACCAAGGCGTTCTCTGCGTTCGCTGGCGAAATGAACAAGAGTGGTGACGTGGGCGCGGCTCACCAAGCCGCGGTCAATGCGGTCGGCCAGCCGGCGCCCGCGCCGAATTTCCGCATGAACAGTTACACACATGAGATTGTCGATCCGCAGGGCAACGTCGCCGCTCGGCTCAATCTCGGCAAGACCCGCGGCGTCGCGGTCGATTATCCGCCGCATAGCAATGATCGCACGAACAGCGGGACCGCCGGCATTTCCCGATCAAGCGGACCATCCATTCACGACGCTGTTTCGATGGCGAACTATCGAGCGCGCGGCACGGGCAGCTTCCCGGCCGAGCACATCGGCGGCGCGCTTCACTTCCTGACCGGCAAGGACTTCGCCGGCCACACTGTCAACCGCGTCACGACCGGCGGCAAGAAGTACGGGCACCTTGAGGAATAAGGCCATGGCAAAAGATGCAAAAGGTCACGGGAGCGACGCGCGCGGCGGTGTTCAATCTCGTCTCGAAGCAGCCCGACAAAATCCAAACCACCCTCTAGGCGCCCTCACTCGCGCCGTCTCGGGGTCCGGCGGCCCGTTCATTGGCGAGCAACCTGCGCATGGTCAGGGTGTTGCTCAGGTTGGGCAAACGCCGCTCGATCCCCTTCAAGGCATGACCGGGCAGAAGTGGGACTCAATGTCGCCGGCCGAACGCGACCGCGTGCGCGACAACAGCGGCCTCACGCCACAACTGAAAGGGCTTGAGGGCCACCGCGTTCAAGTCACGGATCACGGCACCAACGAGTCACGTCGGTTCATCGTCGGCAAATCGACCGGCTGGCGTCCGGCACATCTGGAAATCAAGACGACGCGATCCATGGGCGGCGGCACCGCCTCGTCAAAGGGATACGCGAGCGTTCGTGATCTAGGAAAAGTGCGATGAAAGACGCGCGCGGACATGGATCGGACGGTCGAGCCAACAAGGGTATCCCCCTCGCGGCCGGCTTTCGCGCGCCAATGTCGGGCGCCGCGATGCGACCGGATCACGACTTCAAGACGGATGCGGATCGCACCGTAGCGGGTTTGCGAGCGCGGATGGTCGGCACGGGGCCGGGTCACCAAACAGGTTTGATGCAAGGCATCAAGAATTTCATCGGCGGGAGATAAGCCATGGCGAAAGATGCAAAAGGCCACGGCAGCGACGCCCGCGGTGGACCAGCCTCGTATCAAAACGTTTCCGACAAACCGCTTCTCACGAATGCAGCGCGTGATCGGCTCGCCGCTCACGCGCAAGGCGTCGATCAGGTCGGCGCGCAGCCGAAAGTTCTTCCGCCGGAAAGCCCGGAGTCGCGCGAGCTTCGCTTGTTCGCCGACAACGATGCCAACCTGTATCGGCAGTCGATGCAGCCGATCCGCGACAATCTCGGCAAGAAGATGGACAAAGGCGTGTACGATCCTGAGAAGGCTCAGACGCTCTATAAGTATCACGCCGACCGCGCCGCACAGGCTTACGGTGAGCAACACGGCTCGGGCCGCGGAAGCGGCAAGCAGATGTTCTCGCCGGCTGTTCGTCGCGAAGCCGCGGCCCATTGGGAGGCGGACGAGCGCGACGATATTAAGAGCGGGTCGAGTCGATCCTACAAAGGGAAGTAAGCCATGAAGGACGCACTCGGTCACGGCTCGAACGGCAACGAAGCGCCGCCGGCTCCCGAAGCGCCGCGAGCGCGCGAGGCTGCACAGCGGCCAATGGCGAAAGAGGCGGTCGTGGCGAAAGAGGCCAAAGAAGCCGCACCGGATAGTCGCGTGCGCGGCGTCGGGCGACCGCAGCCGGCGACCGGCGACTTGCCGCCCGGCGCGCAAGGCGCCAAGATGATCCTTCACGCGCTCGGTCAAGGTCACCCGAAGTCGGCGCCCGTTCCTGTGCATAGCGGTGCGGCCGGCCGCTTGAATGCGTGGGGTCAGAATTCGCAGACCGCTCGACAGGTGCGTTCGCAGTTGCGCGACTCGCGCGCACAGCAACTACACAAGCCGCCAAGTCAGCGGCGCAGCTATCCGTGAGGATGCCATGGCGAAAGATGCAAAGGGTCACGGATCAGAAGGGCGCGGCGGTAAATTCGAGCCGAGCGCGACCGGCAACAAGAAATTTCTCGGGCAGGGTGGTAAGGCCGATCCCAACCGGCCTGTGATCGAGCGACACGACGCGCCGTTCGGAGTGCTCGGCTACTTCCATGCGCAGACTGGCGCTCCGGTTGCGCGTTCGGTTGCCGAAGATATGGCCGGCCGCGGACAGGCACAGATCAGGGCGATCCCGGTTCGCGATCAGGATCACAGCGAGCAAATTCGTCAACTCGGCAGCGGTGTGAGCGGTGGCCCAACGCGACTCGGCAAGGGGAAGTGACATGGCGAAAGACGCAAAGGGCCACGGCAGCGACGCGCACTCGTCGGGCGTGAATGCGATCCCGCAACCGCAAGCTCGCCAGTCGCTTGAATACGGCAAGCAACAGACGAAGCCCGGCAGTAACGCGCGAACGATCAACGTCAGCCAAGGCGGACAGCCGTTCGGGCAGCTTTGGACATTCCGCAACACCGCAACCGACACACACCCCTGGCACGCCAAGCCGCTCAATGGGCCGCACGCTGCATTCTACAAAGAGGACGGCGGCCTCAATGCAGCGAAAGCGCACATGGAAAAGTTCAAGAAATGAAAGACGAGAAGGGGCACGGGAGCAACGCACGCGGCGGGAGCTACCCAAACATCGAACGCTCGGCGTTCCGCAAAGGCCAGCATGTCGGATACGGGGATGGCACGTTTCGCATCGCTAGGTCCGGCGCCGGCTATCGCGCTGTAGAACAGCGCAGCGGCGAGTCGTTTTATGGTCAGAGCTTGGGCCATATCTCGGCGCAACTTTCGGATCGCTCGGCGGCGAAGCAACTTGCCGGCGGCGGCGCGAAGTCGATTGTCGTGCCGGTTCATCCCGGAGCACAGGGACGCAAATGATCGAACGTAAGCCCGGCACAGTTCGCGAGGGCAAGATTGAAATCTTCGATCACAAGGGCCGGCCGCGCGGGCACGTCGGCCCGAAAGCTACCGCCGTGACCGTCGCTCGGTTCATTGGGCTGCATGGTGCGAAGCTCGGCAAGAAGGACGGCAAGCCGGCATGGCTCGGGCCGAAGCCCCCGCCGCCAAAGCCGCCGACCGCAGACCCGACCGCCGTCGCTGTCGCCAAAGAACAAGCCAAGAGCGGCGCGGGAACGAAGTCCGCGCAGAAGCATTCTCTTGAAATCTCGCTCAAGGCAGACAAGGGCAGCGTGAGCAAGCCGGCGGCGAAAGCGAAACCGGCGGGAGCGAAGAAGTGAAGGACGCAAAAGGTCACGGAAGCGACGCGCACCAAACTGGCGTGAACAAGGTCGGCAAGCCGCTCTTGCAGAAGGTGCTCGATACGATCCGCAATAACCCGGAAGGCTTCTCGGTGACGCTTGAAGGCGATCAGCCGAAGTCTGGATACATGGTCGCGTTGCCGGGCCATTCGGAAATCCTCAATGCCGGCGATCTTCACAGCGAACGTGGGCCGTCGATCATCAATGGATACGTGGCGGCGCACGCGGGCGCGCTCATGCAGCCGGGCGCGCATATCGGCGGCTGGCACGATCCCGACAGCGGTAAGGTTTACTTGGACGTGTCGCACAACATCCCTGGTCGCTTCCAGGCGATCCAAGCCGGCATCACCCGCAATCAAAAAGCGATCTATGACGTGAAACGCGGCAAGGACATTAAGACGGGTGGGACCGGCGAATGAAAGACGCACAGGGCCACGGCTCCGATCCACATGCTGCGCACCAAGAGGGCGTCGAGAAGCAAGTCCCGCGACGTTTCAATACGCTTGCCGGCGGCGTGACAGTAGGCACCAAAGACCCGTCGCAGATGACCAACGGCGAGCTTCAAAAAGAACATGAGAACTTGACCATGCACGGCAGCGCAGTCGGGCGCGAGCTTATCAACATGGGTCGCGGAATGGAGCGACCGATGGATATGAAGCCGGACGATCCGATGACCGTGAAGTATCGAGCGATCAATGATCGTGCGTCGGCGCTACGCGACGAAGCCGAGTACCGCAACAAGATGGGCGGTCGGCGTGTCGAGTCGCCGGACGGCCGCGTGAAATTCGTTGGCAAACAGCCCGGCCGCCTGAAATCGGGTTACTTCCCCTGAAAAACATTCACGGCGAGGGTGTCCGTAAACCCCGGTTGCGCTAAGCTCCGAAGATTGCTACACCATCCCGAACATTCGGATCACACGTCTGTCCCCCCAAACGTGTACATATTTCGGACAGGGAGCGTGCCATGACAAAGGTCGTAGTGAACGACGGCGGCGGACAGCCAACTAGCGACGCCGATGCCGCGGCGGCTCTCGGTCAAGGCCATCAAAAATCCGCGCCGGTTCCGACCGCGTGGGGCCAGAAGAACCGCACCAACGACGGCGACGGCAACGATGACGACGCTCGTTCGCAATCGTTCGGCAAAGGCGACAAGAAGCTGTAACGTGTCATGCCGGTATCGAGTCGCGCGCAAGCGGGCTATATGGGCATGAGCAAATCGGCGAAGGGGCGTGCGAAGCTCCGCGCCGAAGGCAAGAAGCCAGTTCCGACAGATGTTGCCACCGAATTCTTGCAAGCCAGCAAGGGAATGAGTTTCAACAAATTGCCGGCGCACCATCACGGTATCGAGAAAGCGACCAAAGGCAAATCGCTATGAACCTGACCACGACAACACTGTAACTACCGCCCCGTTAGCTCAGCGGTAGAGCAGTCGTGTCGTAAGCGAAAGGTCGCGGGTTCAAATCCATGCACGGGGCACCAATTATGTTCGCTTGGTTCTTTGGCTTAGGCCAGATGACGCGAGTCGTCACGTACATCGGTGCGATCCTCGGCGCTATCTATGCGGCACTCCAAATCTATATGACGATCCGGCCGCTCATTAGCGGCTAACCCAATCTGAAACCCCGGTTGCGCCTATGGTTAACGGCGTGGTAAGACCCACGCTGCGAATTCTTTTGGAGGATGTGCCATGGCTGTCAAAGGCTCAGGGTTGGGTGCCGGCCCGGATACGGGCGAATTCAAAGATCAGACGAGCTACGACGCGCGCAAGGGCGCGGCCAAGAAGCCGCAAACGTCCTTCCCCGTCAAGGACGGGATGACGGATCAGAATGCGCCGAGCGGCGTGACAAGTTCGGTTGGCCCGATCCATCCAGGCGTCGGTCCCGATGCTTCGGCGGCCGACGTGATGGACCCGGAAACCCCGGCTCAGCGCGGCAAAGTTCTTCGGCGCCAGCCCGATCCGCTTGCTGCCAAGTGGGGCATGAAGGGCGGCATGGGTCAAGGTGTCGATCAGAATATCGGCGGCAAAGTTCTCGGCGAGGCGATCCTGTCCGGTTCGACTTCACTGCCGGGCTTTACGCAGACGAAGGCCGGCTCGCCGGTTCGTCGGCCGGGCTAACCTGTGCGCGCCTTTCACGGTGCGCGTCAGGGTACTCAATCGGCTGTTGCGAACCAAGCACCGGGTTTCGTCGATCCGACCAATCCGGCGCGCACAGCTAAGTCGCCGGCCAACACCGTGACGCCAGTCACGGCCGCGGCGTCGATGCACGACGGACTCGGCGAGGAAACACAACGGCTCGCCAACGGAAGTCGGAACGTGCCGCTTCACCCGGCGATGGTGCCGAGCGAAGGCAGCGACACGCAAGAGACAGAAGGTGACGGGTCGGTTCGTGATCCTACAGGCATCGGACGCGGGACATGAGCAAACAACGTGGCACAGGATACTCGGGTCCAGACTCGACGCGCCCGACACAATCGCAAGAAGGTGCCCTCGCCAGCACAGGCGGCACAGCACCGGGAGGCACTGTCGCGTTCATGGGCGCGGCATCACAATGGAGTGCATCAAACGCGGCGAACCGCAATAACTTTCCGACCGGGCAACCGAACATCGACCCGTTGAGCGCCGCAAAGATGCAGCATTATGGTTTGAAGGACGAGTCGCCTGACGAGAAGGGCGACGTACCAGTTCACCCCGGACTTGCTCCGGGACTTTTTCGTACCGCGCGCGACGCGAACTATCAGATGCCGGACGGTATGTCGAATGATCCGACTGCGAATGACGGGCGTCCAGCGTCACCGAGTACGGGCTATCATCGCGGCGAGTCGCCAGAAGTTTTGAAGCAAACACGCGGAGCGTATCGGCCGTGATGGATGTAGTGAAATCGCTTTTGTGGATACCGATCTTGATCGTGTTGTTGGGTCCGGTGTGGCCGGCGATCTTGTTCGCACACCCATGGTGACCGCCATGCGTAAGTACGAAATCTGAGGGAGGCCGTCATGGCTCAGGATGTTGTTGGTTCAAAGATGCCGTCGCTTGCAAGCGACGCATTGAAGCCGTCGAAAGTCGGCTACGGCCAGAACGGTTATGGCGGCGCGTCGAGCGACTTGCCGGGCGAGAATACGCGCAGCGGCTTCCTGCCGGAATGCGACATTACCGACGCGGCTCTCCGCGTCAACCCGAAGGATGGCGCCTACGCTGGCGGCCGATCCGGTAAGGGCAATCCGCCGGCTCCCGCGAAGGGCGGCGATCAGTTCCGCTCTCCGCAGACCCGGACCATTTCGGACGCTGGTATCAAGCCGAGCTTCGGCATGGATCAGCGGACCCCGCGCAACAAGTAATGTTGCCTTGAGCTATCGTTAACCCGGTTAATGTGCCCTTGAGAGCATCCCATGGCCTTCAACCAACCCCCGAACACGCCGCCCGGCCCGCAGGCGCCCCCGCCAGCGCCGCCGACGCCTGCCAAGATGACCTTGGCGCAGACGAGCGCCATGGGCACCACGGCCGGCGCCCCGGCCATACAGACCAGTAAAGGACCGCCCGCCGGCTCGGGCCTGCCCGGCTCAGGGCCGCCCGCGCCGATGCCCGGAAACAACGCCGCACCCCCGGCAGCGCCGCCGGTCGGCCAGCAAGCTCGACCCACGGTCGCGCCGCACGTCGGCCAGCGATCAGTCGGTACTCACAATTCACGTTCGCCCAACAAACGAGTCAATCCGGCTCATGGGATGGCGAAATGACCAACACATGAGGCATAGGCCGCGCGCCTATACCTCACGCGCGAGGCAGCGATGAAAACTCCGGTCGTCTTTGTTCACACCACGGAAGGCCGGCCTGTCGCGTTTCACGTGGGAAAGGATCGCATATTCGCGACCGGGAATGGTCCCGTCGAGCTTGTGCGAGATACGGATCGCCTCACGCTCAAAGAGAGCAAGAGCGAAATTGAGAAGATCATCCGGGACTCGGATGTGTAACTGCCGCGCGGATGGCCGCGCACGTCGGGATGGCCTGACGAGTTGAAGATTTTGGAGTGCTGTCATGGGACAGGATGAAACGCCGCGCCGTGGCGCGGGCGGACGCGAGCTTGCAAAGCGTGCAGCGTCCTTGAGCGTGGTCGGTCGCAAGAATTCGCCCGAACGCTTGACCCTCATTCTCGATTACTTGCTGCAATTTCCGCACGTGACGCGCGCTGCGCTGTTCGCGGGCATCACCTATCCGACTCTGCGCTATTGGCTTATGCGCAGTCGTGAAGGTCAGCCGGGCGACGGCTTCGACCTGGAATACAATGACGTAACCAAACGATTTCATGAGCACTTCGCCGACGCACAAGATGCGTCGGTGCAGCAAGTCGAGGATGCGTATCTCGACCGCGCGATGCGGGGCTATTTTGAAACGCTCCATGACAAGGGCCGCGTCGTTTATCAAGTTGACCCGGACCTTGATCGGTTGGGCCTTACCGGACCCGATGCCTATCTTCTCGACGATGACGGCAAGCCAATCCCCGAACGGATCGAACACCAAGACCCCGAAGTTATGCGCGACGTGCTTGAGAAGTTGCGTCGTGAACGTTGGGGTCGCAAGGATAAACTCGACGTGAGTGTGCGCGGCGGCGTGATCGTTGTCGGTGTGCGCGCAAAGCCGGGCGAGCTTGACGAACGAGAGAAGCGCGCAATCACCACGCCCGAACCGACCGATGTAGAATTCCGGGAGGTTGAAGATGATTGACACGCTCGGCGCCTCACCGATCAAAGGACCGAAGAAGTGGGACCCGTCATACGCGGGTCAGGTCGTTGCGTACCGCAAGGAATTCAACGAGTACCTTCCCATTGTGGTCGATGCTTACGGCAACGAAGTGAACGCTATTTGGGCGCCGCTCCCTAATCTCTGTGATCGCCATAGCGGTTCGTCGCAAAAGTATTTCCTCGAAGCGCCCGAATTCGAGGCGCTGTACGAGGGGACTCGCGGTCCCGGCAAGACGCTCACGCTTCTCATGGATTTTTGTCAGGACGTGGGGAAGGGTTGGGGCGCAGAGTGGAAGGGCATGATTATCCGACGCACGTACCCGGAATTGGCGGACGTGATCGCCATGAGCAAGAAGTGGATCAAGCGCATTTGGCCGGACGCCTTCTACAACGAGATTAAATACTTTTGGCAATTCCCCGATGGCGAGCTTCTGTACTTCCGCCCGATTGCGACGGTCGATGACTACGACGCGCAC
>Ga0209580_10001254_pt1 | contig 11971 bp, 11 predicted proteins | sample Coa_R1_5_FD_187153 | JGI IMG/M metagenome (GOLD analysis project Ga0209580, IMG submission 187153) | Surface soil microbial communities from Centralia Pennsylvania, which are recovering from an underground coalmine fire - Coalmine... | ecosystem: Environmental > Terrestrial > Soil >...
CTTGATGGTGGTATTGCGGAGGAGAGAGAGGTCCATTGGCGGAAACTACTTTCGCTGGACAGCGAGCGGGTCGGGGCGTTTGTTGCTACCGAAAGCGGCAATCTGGTTGGGTTTGTTTGCGTTTTGCTGGACGCTAGTGTGGGGTGCTCGTCTGGATAACATTCATGTGAGACCCGAAGATAAAGGCAAGGGAATAGGTCGCTTGCTGTTCAAGCACGCTGTCGAGTGGGTTGTGACGCAAGGACCCGATTGGCCAATGCACTTGTTTGTTTTTGAAGAGAATCATTCCGCTCGTCGGTTCTACGAGGCCTTCGGCGGCGAGGTCGTGGAACGGCATGCGCAGAAGACCTCGGCTGGAGTTGTAGTTCCATCACTTCGTTTCTTTTGGCGCAGCCCCAGCGCAATAACCAATATGTGAGGCAGAACCCAGCTTCCGTTATATTTGAGGACGAAATGTCTCACGAAAACTCTGTTGTGATCCGGCCAGCGAAAAGTGTTCAGGGATCGGTCCGTCTGCCCGGCGACAAATCCATTTCGCACCGTTGCGCGATGTTGGGTGCGATTGCCGAAGGCACGACGAAGCTGGAAAATTTTTCTACCGGCGCCGACTGCGCCAGCACCCTCGGTTGCTTGCGAGCTCTGGGCGTGGAATGGGAGCGGAAGGATGCATCGGTCACCATTCGCGGACGAGGTCGGAAGCTTCAACCGCCGAGTACGGCTCTGGATTGCGGCAACTCCGGCTCGACCATCCGCATGCTGAGCGGCATTCTCGCAGGACAGGAATTTGCCGGCGAACTCGCGGGCGACGAGTCCCTGTCGCGGCGGCCGATGGCGAGGATCATCAAGCCGCTCGAAATGATGGGCGCACGCATTGAATCCGCCGACGGGGCGCGTCCGCCGCTACGAATAACCGGCGCAAGGCTCAAGGCGATTGACTACAAGCTGCCGGTCGCCAGCGCGCAGGTGAAGACGTCATTACTGTTTGCCGGACTCTACGCCGACGGGACTACGCGTATTGAGGAGCCGATTCAGACCCGCGATCATGGTGAGCTGGCGCTGCAGGCGTTCGGCGCGCAAATTGATCGCCGTATGCGCGAAGTGAGCATCAGTGGAGGCCAGACGCTGCACGCGATCGAGGCGACCGTGCCTGGCGACATCTCCAGCGCGGCTTTCTTTCTGTGTGCGGCGGCGCTTTTTCCCGACTCTCAATTAGTGATTCCCGGCCTGCTCTTAAATCCAACCCGCGCCCGTCTGCTGGATTTTCTGATAGGGCTTGGTGTGCGCATTACCATGAGCGAGCTTCAGGAGCAGCACGGCGAACTGGTGGGGACGCTGCAGGTGCAAGGAGGAAAGTTGAAAGGTGCGCGTGTCCTCCTCGAAGATTCCGCGGCGCTAATAGACGAGATTCCAGTTCTGGCGGCGATTGCGCCCTACACCGCGGAAGGAATTGAAATCCGAGATGCCCGGGAGCTGCGCGTGAAGGAGTCTGACCGGATCGCGAGCGTCGCGAGTAACCTGCGCCTGATGGGAGCAGAGGTCGAAGAATTTGACGACGGCTTACGGATTCATGGGGATCAGAAACTGCGCGGCGCATCGCTAGAGTCGTTTGGCGATCATCGGATCGCGATGGCTTTCGCGGTCGCGGCCCTCCGGGCAGAGGGAGAAACGGAAATCAAAGGAGCGGATGCTGCAGTAATTTCGTATCCCGAGTTCTTTGACACACTGGCTGGGCTGACTCAGAGGTGAGGAGAACAGGCGCCAGCTCAGCATCAAGTTTGGAGTGGACGCGGCCCTTTTGGGGGCCGCTCTTCCACCCCCCCCGACAATCCGGCTATTGGATCTTTTCCGTCTTGCTGTCGTACTTTACTGTGCCGTTCTTCTGGTTTTCGTTTTCCACGTCCTGGTTGGTAATGGTGCGGGTGGCGCGCTTACCGGTCTTCGCCGCGCCTGCAGCTTCGACGGGGCTCGATGTTTCTTCGGTTGAGGCAAAGTAAGTCCAGGCCCTGGGCGCAGCCTCCGCACGTTCGCGTCGTGGTTCTTCCATCCTGATTCGTCCGCCGCGCAGCGGCCGCGGATTGAGCGAGACTTCCGGCGTCGCGATCACCGGTGACCCTCCGCCTGAATACCAAACCGGTTGCGTGTACTCTGAGCTGGTGTTGCCGTTAATCATCGAGAGGGTCGAATTTCTCGCCCCGGCGAGCAGCCCGGAGGTCGCATTCCTGGCCCCGACTGGCGAAGACGAAACCGCCTGCAGAGAAATCTCCGGGGTCGTGATCAGGGGAACGTACGGTCCATACCCGTAGGCGCCGCCCTGGCGTTCTGGCATCTGGCCGAAGGCCACAGCAGAAAGAATCAAACTCGCGCAAATAGTCGTGAATAAACGCATTCCTACCCTCCTGGGACGAACGTAGCTGAGAAAACATTTGCAGGTACTTTGCCACATGGCTGGTGCAGCGCGGGTTCCGTGAGATTTACCTGTCTTTGCCACTAAATTAGCGGCTTTTGGGGTCGCCGGCGTCCGTGCTCGAAAGTTGCAGTGCAAACAGTTGCGCAAAAGCCGCAGCGAAACTGCAGTTCGAATCGCTTTGCGGTATCTCCGGTTGGGTTCTGCCAGCCCGCCAACCCCGGCTTTTCACCAAACGCAACCCTCCATTACCATAGCTGGTCGTTACTTTTCCTGAGCTCAAAGGTCTAAACGTGAATATGCAGACGAAGATTTGTGTTTTGTCGATTGCCCTCATGCTGAGCGTTCTTGCCTGCGCCCAGATGTCCGCGCCTCAGTCCTCGCAACCAGCGGCGATGCCCTACACCCCGAGCCTGGACGTGAGCGCGATGGACAAGTCTGCCGACCCTTGCGTGGACTTCTATCAGTACTCGTGCGGCGGCTGGCAGAAGAACAACCCCATCCCGCCTGACCAGACTTCGTGGGAGGTCTACGGAAAGCTTTACCAGGACAACCTCAATTTCCTGCGCAGCATTTTGGAGCAGGCCTCGAACGCGACCCAACGCGACGCGGTCACACAAAAGATCGGCGACTTCTATGGCGCGTGCATGGACGAAAGCGCGGTGCAGAAGCGCGGACTCTCTCCGGTACAAGGTGACCTTGATGCTATAGCTCGGCTGAATTCCGTGAAGGGGATCACTCCGCTGATCGCCCGCCTGCAGTTCGCTTATGGGCGCAGCATCCTCTTCGCGCAAGGATCAACCCAGGATCCTGACAACGCAGAACAGCAAATCGCTGAGCTTGATCAGGGCGGACTCGGACTTCCTGACCGTGATTACTACCTAAAGACAGATGCGAGGTCTCAAGAAACTCGCCAGCGCTATGTCGAGCACGTGCAAAAAGTCTTCCAGTTGATGGGCGAGAGCGCCGGCGCGGCAAAGAAAGACGCCGATACCGTGATGCGAATGGAAACCGCGATGGCGCAGGCACAGCTGACCCGGGTAGAGCGACGCGATCCGTATAAGCTGAAGCACAAGATGAAGGTTGCAGATCTTTACGCTATCGCGCCAAATATTGAGTGGAAAGCCTATTACCAACAGATGCAGTATCCGGCATTCGACATCGTCAATGTGGCCACACCCGATTACCTGAAAGAGGTCAATGGGCAACTGGCCAGCGAGCCGATCGCGAACTGGAAAACTTACCTGCGTTTCCACGTGGTTGATTCCTCCTCGCCGTATCTGTCATCGCAATTCGTGGATGAGAATTTCGATTTCTATCGCAAGTATCTTCGCGGCGCGAAGGAACAGCAGGCGCGGTGGAAACGTTGCGTGCAATATGCCGACCGCGATTTGGGAGAAGCGCTCGGGCAAGTCTACGTGCGGACAGCGTTCTCTCCTGAAATGAAGGCCAGCACTCTCGACATGGTGCGCCGAATCGAAGATGCCATGGCAGAGCGCATTCGCGCGCTCGACTGGATGTCCCCCGAAACCAAGCAGCAAGCGTTGAACAAGCTGACCTCAATCCGAAACAAGATTGGATATCCCGACAAGTGGCGCGACTATAGTTCAGTTGATATTGCCCGCGCGGATTTTGCCGGAGATGTGTTGCGGGCGAGCGAATTCGAGCGCCGCCGCGACATCAATAAAATCGGAAGGCCGGTGGATCGCGGTGAGTGGGATATGTCTCCGCCAACCGTCAACGCTTATTACAACCCTCAGATGAACGACATTAATTTTCCCGCAGGCGTGCTGCAGCCTCCGCTCTATGACGCCAAACTCGACGACGCGCCCAATTACGGCGACACCGGCGGCACGATTGGCCACGAACTGACCCACGGCTTCGACGACGAAGGCAGCCAGTTCGACGCCAACGGAAATCTGAAGAACTGGTGGACAAAAGAAGACCGCGAAAAATTCGATGGTCGCACAAAGTGTGTGCAGGACCAATACGCGCAGTATGTGGTCGTTGACGACATCCACATCAACAGCGCGCTTACGCTTGGCGAAGACGTCGCCGATCTCGGCGGAGAAATTCTGGCTTACATCGCATGGAAGGACGCAACCAAAGACAAAGAACTCACGCCCATGGACGGATTGACTCCCGACCAGCGCTTCTTTGTGGGATTCGCGCAATGGGCGTGCGCGAATGATCGTCCGGAGGAGCTGCGGGTGAGGGCCGCGACCGATCCGCATTCTCCGGGCAAGTATCGCGTCAATGGCGTGGTGGTAAACATGCCGGAGTTCTCTCAGGCATTCTCATGCAAGGAAGGCCAGCCGATGGTGAAACCCGCGGACAAGGTGTGCAAGGTATGGTGACCAGCGATCACCCGTGATGTGTAGGGCCGCCCCACATCAAGATCTGTCATTTTCGGCGAAGTCCGGAGACTCGGAACGTAGCGAACGAAGTCGAAACCTGCATTTTGCTTCTTCAATTTTCTCCATCTCAATGATCCCGACCCATTGGCCGTGACGGCGCTCGACGTAAACCATGCTTCCGCCGAGCACCGAGGCCGCCGCTTCGGGGCTCAGGTCCTCGTGATAGCCGAAGTATCGTGATTTCCATTCCCGCCACAAGCGCCAGCGGTCAAAAAAAGAATGCGGCGGCTGGTACTTGGTCGAAAACACCAGCGCGACATCGAAGCGCGAGCGGGCGTCGGCGGCTGAAAGCAGTTCTTCTGCGGTGAAGTCTTCGATTTTGAGCACTTGCAGTGGCGTTGCAACGTATCCCAGATATGGCCGCGACAGCTCGTCGCTGGCTGGCCATGCAGTGAGAACGCGCGGGTGCGGATAGCGCGATGTGAGGAAAGCCTCCGCGCGCTGATGCAGCCGAATGTAATCGCGATAGGCGAGGTTGTCTTCAGGAGCAAACCCATAGGGCGGGTTCACAAAAATGGACGCGATAAACGCCGCAGCCACGATCGTCAGCACGGCTTTCCAGGCTCGCAAACGCCGCCAGACGGTGGAGACGCAAATCAGAATCCACAAGGGCACGATGGGAAGCATGTAGCGAGAGAGAACTGCACCTCCGACTACGGAGAGGGCGAGAACATACACGACCGTGATTGCGAGGAAGGAGAACTGAACGGAGAGAGCGATGCGCGGCCGAGATGCATACTCGTCGTTGGTTGTCAGCTCTAGGTCGTCGGCAACATCTTCTTGTTGCGATGGGCGGCCGTCAGCAGTCTGCGCCGGATATTTCATGGCCAAAAAACAGGCGAGCGTCAGAACGTAGAGACCGAGATAGCCAGTGGTCTGCCAGATTCGCAACAATAGAGCAAGCATGATGCGGAGAGGATGGAATGTCGCCTGCACGTTGTAGCGGAAGAATTCCGGATTCCCGAAAACGACTCCGGTGCGAGCGTAATGAAAGGCGTACCAGAGAGCGAGTGGAATTAGTGGCAGGAGCAGCCAACTCGCACGCGCAGCGGAACGCGCAACTCTGACCACCAATTTCTTGTCGCTCGATCGTACAGACCCTGGAAGGGCACGACTTCCAGTCGTGCCATCCAACGCTTCTGAATCCTTACGGCACGGCTGAAAGCCGTGCCCTTCCAGGTCTCCCGTTGGCCAAACCCGGGAGTCTGAAACCGAATCCCACAAGAACAGCGCAATCGGCACCAGAATCGCCGTTTCCTTGGCAAGCGCCGCAAGCGAGAACCAGACAACCATCGCTCCCGAGCGCCGCCGAAAATATGCTTCCAATGCCCAAAACGTCAGGCCGGCGGCGGGCAAATCAATTTGTGCGAGTGAACTTTGCGCAAAGAAGACTGGATAAATCGCGGTCAACAGTGTGCTGGCCGCTGCGAGGGTCGTATTCGACACAGCCCGCGCCAGCCGAAAAAATCCCACAAGCGCGAATGCCGCCAGAAGCAGCATGGCGCAGCGAGTGACGAGGTGATGTTCGCCAAATATCCGCCACGCCAGCGCCAGCCACGCTAAAACCAACGGCGGATGCGCATTCGAAGGGGTGGAGTGCGGAATCAACGAGCCGCCGAGCAGATCGCGGGCGGCGGGAATGTAGTATCCGGCTTCGTCCCAGAAATACGGCAGCCGGAGCAAGGGAGAATGCAAAGCAACTAACAGCGCCGCAATCAGCAGAAACAAAGCCGACGACCGCAGCGGCCCGAGTTGGGAGTCGCTCGCCAGAGCTTCAGTGGACCGGGCCGGCCGCGGCCACTCGAGGATCGAGCTTGATTTCGCCAAAGGTGCTCTCGTAATTGGACACGTTCTGCTGCAGGATCGCGGCCAGTGCCTTCGCCTGTTGCGGGCTCAGATAAATTCCCTGAAAGTTTCGCACTTCGACCTGGTTCTCGGTTTGCTGCTGCATGGTGCCAAACACCAGGAAGAAATCCCAGACGTTGACCCGCACCTGCACGCTGTTGGCATAGGTCTCGCGATACTCGTTGGTGTTTACGACGGTAAAATTCGGCTGCGTGGGGATAATCATAGCGAGAGTAGTGTAACGCGAGACAAGTGAATCGGTTGTAGGCTCGGGATTCAGGCTCTAGGCTTTTGGCTTTAGGCCTTGGATCACAGTGTCACGATCCTAGTGCCTGGATCCGAGAGCATAGACCCAGAGCCTAAAGCCGTTTTTCTCCGCCTGCAGTAGAATAGACTCAATCTCATGTCTACCCGCACTTTCACTCTCGACGAAGCTCAGGACCTGCTTCCGGTTCTGGAATCGCTGTTGCGCACCGCGATTGACGGCAAGCAGCTGATTGAGTCGGTAGATGCCGAGTTTCAGGCGACTGCTCATAAGATCTTCCTGAGCGGGGGTATGTCGCTGAACATTGTGCATCTGGCTGGGCGCAAGGCGCAGCGCGAGAAAGCGATTCAGCGATTGAAAGACGCCATGGCCGAAATTGATGCCATGGGCGTTGAGGTCAAAGATCTCGACATCGGCCTGCTCGACTTTCCCTGCGAGGTGGACGGACAGCTTGTCCTGCTGTGCTGGAAGCTGGGCGAGAAGGCGATTACGCACTGGCACGGCGTCAGCGAGGGATTTGCCGGCCGCAAGCCCGTGGATGACCGCATCGGCAAGGCCAAGCGGGCGAATTGAAAGCGGCTCTGGGCTTTAGGGCGTAGGCTTCTGCTGTCTTCATCCATCCGGGATGTTAGCTTCCCTCCATTTTGCGAATTTTGTGACAAAAGTGGAAGAGCGCCCTTCAATCGCCGCTCTTCCACTGTGGATTAAAGCTGATTTTTCCTGCAAGTCTCCTGTTTACCATCGTTCTAATCCCAAGCAGGGATGTGTCACACGTTGGTACAGGTACCGATGGCAGGCAGAATCTCTCTGCTACAATTTTGTAAGCTGATTCGGGTGGAGTTCTGACGTCCTTCGTTCAAAGGTTTGCAATTATGCGGAGTTCCAAGCGGAAATGCGGGTTGGTGACGGCGGTCATCCTTCTCACGATTGGCATCGGATGTAAAGGCTTTTTTGTGAATCCCACGGTAAGCTCAGTCACCGTGAGCCCGTCCACCAACAACCTGCAGGTCGGAGCTACTCAGCAGCTTACCGCCACAGCTAATAACAGCGACGGCAGCACGAAGGATGTGACTGGGCTGGCAATCTGGGGCAGTTCAGACACTGCTGGAACATTCGTGACCGTCAGCAAAAGCGGCCTCGTTAAAGCAGTACAAAATACGACCAACTCCGTCACGATTACAGCCACATACAAGGGTTTTAGCGGAACGGCCACAGTGACCGTTGGGGCGGCTCAGACGGTCACCATTACCTGCGCAAGTTGCTCCGGAAACAGCATCAGCTTGACAACGAATGGGGGCACGGGATCAAGCGTTAGTCTCAGCTCTAACGTTGCCGCCAATTGGAACTCGAGCAACTCTTCTGTCATTACGATCAGCGGCACGAATACCACCGCTCCTTCCGCAACACTTGGCGGGACCGTGGGCACCGCAACCATAACCGCTACGGCCACAACCGGCGGCGGCAGCGGGACTTTGCAGATTACCGTCACTCAGTAAAGCGAACCATCGCGCAGGGGAGGTCATTTACACCTCCTCTTAGCGTCCACGTGTCCACTTTAGTGCAGTCTCCTTTCGTAACCTGTTGCCCTTCTCATTAACGCAGTAAAGTCCTGCCTAGTTCGACGCAAGCACTCCCACAACGTTGAGGCTGTAAATGAAGTACGCCTTTGTGCTCTTGATATTGGTGTCGCTCACTGCGTGCGGCACAAACTCTCTGAACTCCGCCGCGCCGAATAACGCTGGAAGTCAGCGACAGAACCAAACTCCGCCATCGCCGCAAACTTACGACATGCTTGCGTGGATGACGATGGACCCGACGCTGGCTGCGTCTCATCACATGTCCGGCAATCACAATCCGATTTACACGACCGTGCAGTCCGACCGATTCTTCTGGACCAAGACCGGCCAGGGATATCCCTGGGACATTCAGCTTTATGACAACAACTACATTTATCTTTGGGTGACGGAACTCAACTGGCAGAATCCCAACACGTTTAAAGTTTTTCACGATCCTGTGCTGGGGAATTTCAACCTCCCGCTGGTGCCGCGATTTGCCCAGGCCGGATTCCCCGGATCGAAAGTCACGATTCCGCCGTCAAACTCGACCTACGAAACTCACACCGACTGCAACACCTTCACATCGCAAAAACTCGGCGGTGTGGTGAATACGGTTTGGGGGCCTTACACGGAATCACTCGGCGGCGATCTGCCCGACAATTTGCAGACACTGGTGATCAGCTATCAATACAGTTGCGACAGCAGCCTGCAGAACTGCAAGAACAAAGAGGAATATCACTTGGCCAAGCCTTACGGCCTGGTGAAATGGCAGCACGAGGCGTTGCAGTCCGATGGCACATACGCTCCGCCGGACAACGTGACGGTGCTGAACAAAGTCTCGACCGGCCAGGTGCAGCCATTCACGACGTGCTTTTGAGGGCTCCATGTCCCGCACATCAGGGAACCCGACCGTGGAAGAGCGGCCCTTCAGGGCCGCGTTCCTCGTCGCTTGATCAAAGCGCCCTTTAGGGCTTGCTGGGCTAAAGCCCGGATATAAAAAGCGAATTCTTCGCGGTCATAAATGGCCGCTCTTCCACGAATGAGAGCTCTGCAGGACGAAGAAACTAGCATTGTTCTATCGTAATTCAGTGAGTTCGCTGGATACGGCTGCTTTCTTCTTGCTGCGTCCGGGCGAAAACTCCCGTAGAATTGAAGCATGCGTATCGATCTACTCGCGCTCTATGCCGGCCCCGATCAGGTGATGACCGTCACCTCAGGCCTCGCCAGCATTCTTGGGATGTTGCTCATCTTCTGGCACAAAGTTGTGGCGGCGTTTGGCAAATTGATGAATAAGTTTCGCGGCTCTCCGGCAACCCCCGTTGCCCCGCAGAAGGACGCACCCCCGAAGAATTCCTAGGTCCCTCATTGCCGAAGAAAGCAATCGTCATTGGACTTGATGGGCTGGAGCCCACCATTGTCGAATCCATGCTCGAACGTGACGAGCTTCCCAATCTTGCTCGGATTCGCAAAGCCGGGTGTTATTCGCGACTAAGAACCACCTATCCCGCGCAGACGCCGGTCGCCTGGTCGTCCTTTGCCACTGGAACCAATCCCGGCGGCCACGGGATTTTCGACTTCATCTCGCGCGACCCAGCCACCTATTTGCCGGATGCCGCGCTAAGCCGCTTTGCGAAGCCGAAGAACGTATTTTCCCCGCCGCAGGTAGTCAACAATCGCAAGGGAGTCCCGCTATGGTGCACGCTTTCGCAAGCCGGCATCCCTAGCGTGGTACTGCGCTGTGCCTGCACGTTTCCTCCGGATGAAATCAACGGGCGCATGCTGGCAGGAGTCGGCGTTCCCGACTTGCGCGGCAGCCAGAGCAAAGGGACTTTCCACACCCAGGAGAGCAATGTTCAGGCGCAGGAGAACGAGCAGGTTGTGGTCCTCGGCCCGGGGTCGGAAGTGAAAACGCGCGTGATCGGTCCGCGCAACACGCGACAATCTCCACCCAGCGACACGACTTGCGAGATTCGCGTGCAGGCGAAGAATGACTCTCGCGCCCTGATGATCGAGACCGGAGGAACGCCGGCGCGAATCGAAGTTCGCGAGAACTCATGGAGCGAGTGGGTCCGATTCAAATTCAAATTTTCGATGCTGCAGTCGGTCACCGGCATCGCGCGATTCTATGTGAGAAAGATCGAACCGCACATTGAGTTTTATGTTTCGGCGATGAATTTTGACCCCGCCGCTCCAATGTTTCCGGTGTCCTCCCCGGCGTCATACGCGAAGGATCTCGCGAGTGGAATCGGTTTGTTCTCCACGTTGGGAATGGCGGAGGAACACAGCGGTTTGAATAATGGCCGCTTCAATGAAGCCGCGTTTCTCGCGCAGTGTGAACTCGTGCTTGAGGAGCGAGAGCGCCTGATGCGGTTTGAATTGGATCGCCTTACCGAAGGTTTCTTCTTTCTTCTCTATGACACGCCGGACCGCGTCCAGCACATGCTCTGGCGGTTTCGCGATCCGGAGCATCCAGGTTACGAGCAGGATCTCGCCCGCGAATACGGAGGCTTGATCGAGCAGCATTACGCTCGCTGTGACAAGCTCCTGGCTCCGGTTCTCGACAAAGTTGACGAGAATACGTTGCTGATCGTGCTCTCCGATCACGGCTTCAACACATTTCGCCGCGCCTTCGATACGAACACGTGGCTTTGGCAAAATGGGTTGCTCGCACTCAAGAATGGCGGGAATCCAGGCGAAGATTCCGGCGAAGGCTTTGCCGCGGTGGACTGGTCGAAAACTTACGCCTATGCGGTCGGCCTTGGAGGTATTTACCTGAACTTCAAAGGCCGCGAACGCGAGGGCATTCTGGAAGAGGGCACGGAAGCCGAACGCGTGCGCAACGCCGTTCAATCCGGCCTCGCAGGAATTGCGGATGCCGGCACTCAAAAAATTGCGATTGGTAGTGTGTCACGAAAAGAGGACCTCTATTCCGGCCCGTATGCTGCGTCTGCGCCCGATCTGCTGGTGAACTTCTATCCGGGATTTCGAGTGTCGTGGCAGAGCGCGGTCGGAGGATTCGCGAATTCGCTCATCGAAGACAACAATCGTCGCTGGAGCGGAGACCACATAATCGATCCCGAGGCAGTTCCGGGGATTCTATTCGTGAACCGGAATCTGGTTGCCCCACCACTCTCGCGTTCTTCGCGAGAGGGTGGGAGTGTTCCTCACATCATTGACCTCGCGCCCACAATACTGAATTATTTAGGAGTTCCCGCTCCCCAGACCATGGAAGGAACTTCCTTACTCTGAAATGAAGATCTGCGTCCTCGGACTCGACTGCGCTGCGCCGGAAGTCATCTTCGGCGACGAGCGCCTGGTGAACCTTCGCCGACTGATGGACGCGGGCGTTTACGGGCGGCTCGAAAGCGTCATTCCGCCTATCACCGTGCCGGCATGGATGTGCATGTGCACCAGTCAAGACCCTGGCTCGCTCGGCGTCTATGGCTTTCGCAATCGGGTTGATCATTCTTACGACAAGCTCGGT
>Ga0209580_10001257_pt1 | contig 11944 bp, 5 predicted proteins | sample Coa_R1_5_FD_187153 | JGI IMG/M metagenome (GOLD analysis project Ga0209580, IMG submission 187153) | Surface soil microbial communities from Centralia Pennsylvania, which are recovering from an underground coalmine fire - Coalmine... | ecosystem: Environmental > Terrestrial > Soil > Unclassified...
GCGCATGGCGCTGGGCGCTGCTCGACAAACGGTGGTTGCGTTGATTGTGAAAGAGGGAATGGTTTTGGCGCTCGTAGGATCCGGGTTGGGATTAGTGGGGGCTCTTTTCGTAGGCCGAGCCATGAGGAGCATGTTGTACGGCGTGGGCGCGATTGACCTCGCCGCTTTCGGCGCAGTGGCAATTGTGCTGCTCGCGGCGGCGTTGCTGGCATGCTTCATCCCTGCACGCCGCGCGGCCAAAGTCGATCCCATGGTGGCGTTGAGGTACGAGTGACTTATGAATCGGACGATTGAAAACCTGCGCTACGCTTTCCGCAGATTGCGCCAGAATCCTGGCTTCACCGCGGTGGCTCTAATTACGCTGGCCCTGGGTATCGGGGCGAGTGCGGCCATTTTCAGCGTGGTGTATAGCGTCCTGCTGCGGCCTTTGCCTTATGAAAAGCCGGACCAGATTGTGCGCCTTTGGGAGTCGAACCCCGAACGGCCGCAGATGAATTTCGCTGACCCCAACTTCGAGGATGTTCAAACACAGAGCCAGTCATTTCAAGCTCTGGCAGAATTTGGCAGCGATACCGAGTCAGTTCTGGCTGGTTCAACCCCGGCGCGCGTGCCGGTTTCCTGGGCCTCCGAGAATTTCTTTTCCGTGATGCGCGTCCAACCGGCGGTCGGACGTGAGTTCACCAAGCAGGAGCATCGCTTCGGGGCTGCTCCAACGGCGATGGTAGGTTATGGGTTCTGGAAAGAATTCTTGGGAGGGACGCGTGATCTCTCCGGCGTCAAGTTGACGATTCTGAGCCGGCCGGTTTCCGTCGTAGGTGTCCTTCCGCCGCAATTCGACTTTCCAGAACATGCGCAGGTCTGGATTCCGCGCGGAGTGTTTGGAAGACCTCCCTCTCGCACCGCGCACAATTGGCGGGTCATCGGCCGCCTCCGTGACGGCGTTGCCCTAAGCCAGGCGCGCGCCGAACTCGCCACAATCGGGCACCGCTTAAAGGAGCAATACGGTCGAGACATTGACCTCACCGATATTGCTGTTCTGCAACTGCACGACGAACTGGCAAGCCCGGTGCGGCCGGCGTTGATCGTGCTGTTCGGCGCTGTCGGCTTTCTGCTCCTGGTCGCCTGCATGAACGTCGCAAATCTACTGCTCGCGCAGGGAGCGGCCCGACAGAAGGAACTGGCGATTCGCATTGCAATAGGAGCCAGCCGCTCTCAGCTCATAACGCAATTCGTCTTCGAAACTCTGCTGCTCTCAGGCATTGGTGGAGTCCTCGGTTTCGTCTTGGCCCGTACCTCCCTGGCCATGCTGCTGAAGCTTGCGCCTGCGGAGCTCACTCGCATCGGCGACATTTCTGTGAACTTGCCGGCGCTGGCTTTCGCCTTGGCGACTTCGCTGATCGCAGCGATCGCTCTCGGCGTTTTCAGCGCACTGCGTTCACTTTCTTCCCCCCCTCAATCCGGCTTGATTGAAGGCGGCCGTTCTCAGACTGGCACCGGCAGCAGTAAGCATTTGGGCCGCGCGATTGTCATAGGGCAACTCGCCATCACTTTGACTCTCCTTACAGGCGCAGGCCTGCTCGGAAGGAGCCTGCTTCGCGTGCTTTCGGTTGATCCGGGCTTCCGCACCGAGCACGTATTGACCATGGACTTGTCCCTACCGTTCGTGGACGAGAAAGAAAAAACTCAGCGTGCCCAGTTCCTTGCTGAATTGCTCGATCGCTTGCGTGCTGCTCCCGGCGTAATCGAGGTAGGAGGCACCGCTGCGCTTCCGTTATCCGAGGGGCCAGCGGATGGCGGATACATTGCGCTTGCGCCAGGCCAGCAACCTCCTCACACCATCGAGGAGTATGAAAATCTGCTCCACACGTCACCCCATGTTGGGTACGCGAATTACTGTCCCGCCAGTGCGGGATTCTTCCGAGCTCTGCGAATCCCCCTGTTGCAGGGACGCCTCTTCAATGAAGGTGACACGATGGATGCGCCGCAGGTCGCGCTGATCAGCGAATCGCTCGCGCGAGAAAGATGGCCGAATCAGGACGCGCTCGGTCAAACCCTTGAATTCGGCAATATGGATGGCGATTTCCGCCCATTGACTGTGGTTGGCGTGGTTGGGGATGTCCGCGCTGACAGCCTGGAAACGGTTCCTGCGCCCACGGTCTACGTTTTCTACCGCCAGCGACCACAAGCGGCCCATGATTTCACAGTTGTGCTTCGCGCGGCAGGAGAACCCACGGCGCTGATTTCCTCAGCCCGCGAGGTCCTGCGCATCTTGGATCCAACGGTACCTCCGCAGTTCGGAACATTCGTCGGCGTGGTTTCGGCGTCGCTGCAGGCAAGGCGGTTCAACCTCGAACTGGTGGGAGTCTTCGCGGGCGCCGCACTGCTTCTGGCGGTAGTTGGTCTTTATGGAGTGATGGCGTATTCGGTCACGCGCCGAACTGGCGAGATTGGCGTCCGACTCGCCCTGGGCGCAACTCGGGCAAACATACTGGGACTCATACTCTCGCAAGGTCTGCGCGCCGCATTAATCGGCGTGGGCGTCGGAATCGCTTGCTCATTCGCGCTGAGCTATACGATTCGCGCGCTGCTATTTGGCCTGAGCCCTGCCGACCCGCTCACGTTGATTGGCGTCTCGTTTCTGCTGGTATTTGTTGCGCTGCTTGCATGCTGGATCCCCGCACGCTGCGCGGCGAAGGTCGATCCCATGGTGGCGTTGAGGTACGAGTGAAAAGGAATAGCTAGACCATGAATACTTTGATTCAAGATTTTCATTTTGGAATCCGGCAGCTTCGCAGAAATGCTGGTTTTGCGACTATTGCGATCATAACCATCGCTCTGGGCATTGGCGTGACCACTGCAATGTTCAGCGTGGTGAATGCCGTACTGCTGCGGCCACTTCCTTTTGTCCAGCCCGAGCGCCTCGTTGCAATCGGCGAATATGACACTCGCTACGGGGTTCAAAAGGATGATTTAAAGAGCGTCTCCTACCCCGATGTGGACGACATTCGCAAACGTAATCGTTCCATCACCAATATCTCCGTCTACGACTGGGACCAGGCAACGCTCACCGGTTTCGGCGAAGCGCAACATGTGAATGTTTCGCACGTGAGCGCTACTATGTTTCCGATCCTGGGCGCTCATGCCTATTTGGGCAGGATCTTCACCCCCGACGAAGACCAGGCCGGACATTTCTCTGCGATCGTAAGTCACAAATTTTGGCGTGCGAACCTAAACGGGAACAAAGGCGTCATCGGCAAACCGGTGAACCTTAACGGTCACGCGTACACAATTGTCGGAGTGATGCCGCCCGGCTTTCAGTTCCCAATTTCATCGGACGCCCGTGACTTATGGATAACGCTGGCGCAACTCCAGCAAGCTGATAGTCCGGGAGACACGCCGGTCACCGCACAACGCGGCTTTCATAAGTTCAATGCGATTGCTCGTCTCAAGGATGGAGTCAGCCTCGAGCAAGCCAATGCTGATTTAAATTCGATCGCTCAGGCTCTTGCTCGGGAGTATCCCAACCAAAATTTGCATAGCGGCATTGTTGCCCTTCCGGAGCTAGAATTCTTGATAGGCAACGTTCGCACGCCGCTGATCGTGTTGTTGGCTGCGGTCGGCTTGGTCCTGCTGATCGCATGCGCGAACATTGCCAATCTGCTTTTGTTACGCGCTAGCGAGCGGTCGCGTGAAATTGGGGTCCGTGCGGCGCTCGGAGCAACGCGCCTTCGCCTGGTACGGCAATTGGTGACGGAGTCCGTCGTGCTTTCGATCACGGGCGCAGCTGTGGGAATATTACTGGCTTCGTGGATGCTTTCCGGCGTCTTGCGTTTATATCCAGAAAATCTTCCACGCGCTGACCAAGTCGGAATCGATCTTCGTGTCTTGCTGTTCAGCGCGGGGCTGGCAATCGTAAGTGGAATACTTTTTGGACTGGTGCCTTCGCTGCATAGCGCATCTTCAGTGCTCGCGGCCAACATACGCTCCGGCAATCGCACGGCGACTGCTAGCCGCGGTCACAACCGACTGCGCGCCGGCCTTGTGATCGCGGAAACCGCGCTTGGCGTGACTCTCTTGATTGGGGCCGGATTGCTGCTCAGAAGCCTCTATCGGTTGGCGCATGTTGATTTAGGTCTCGTCCCGAACCATGTGCTCACCGCCAATTTCGACCTGTCGGATGTGCGCTATAACCCAGACCAGCAGGATCGCTTTATCAATGACCTCATAGCACGCCTGAACCACCTGCCGGGAATCGTTTCGGCTGCAGGCGCATTGCCCTTACCTCTCAGCAGCAATAACTACAGCATCTCTTTCAATTTCGTTGACCATCCGGTGCCCGAGGCAAACGAGCCGGTTGCTGCTTTTCGCGCGGTCACACCGGGTTTGTTTGAGACTCTTCGTATGCCTCTGGTTCGGGGCAGATTCTTCGATGATCGCGACCAGCGTAATTCGGCGCCGGTGATGATCGTAACCGCCGCTTTCGCACACAAGTTTTTCTCCAACCAGGACCCCGTAGGAAAGTTCCTCAAGATCGGTGCCGGGGAAGGCCCTGCTCGTGAAAAATATAAGACGCGTGAAATCGTAGGTGTAGTCGGAGATCTTCGCACAGCCAATCTGGAAAAGGATCCAACTCCTACTTACTACGTCCCATTGTCGCAACTCATGTTCGGGCCCCCGACTTTGGTCGTGCGCACCGCCGGTGAGCCTATGGCGCTTGCTGCCGAGATTGGCAAAGTGCTGCGGTCGATGGACCCGGAAGCGTCGCTCTACAATGCCCGCACCCTGACTGACTACCTGGCCCTCGATCTCGGGCGCGCCCGTTTCCAGACCGTACTGTTGGGATTGTTTGCAGGCATCGCTCTTCTGCTCACTGCGGTGGGACTTTACGGAGTGATGGCGCAATCAGTCGCGCAGCGCACCCAGGAAATCGGCATCCGCATGGCCATGGGCGCGACACGCGAAGACGTTCGCGCAATGGTTCTACGTCACGGCACATTCCTGAGCTTGGCTGGAACTGCGATCGGACTCGTGAGCGCGCTGGCACTAGCGCGGGTTATCGAGTCGCTGTTGTACCAGATACCTCCGCGCGACCCCATGACCTACGTCGGAGTGTGCGGAATTCTGGCGCTAGTCGCATTGGTGGCGAGTTATGTCCCCGCTCTGCGCGCAACCCGCCTCGATCCCATGGTGGCGTTGCGATACGAGTAGGAGTGAGGGAGAGCTTGCGAAAGGTGAGGAAAAGAAAATGAGCGGCCTAATCCAAGACCTTCGCTACGCCGTGCTTCAATTGCGCAAGAGTCCGGGATTCACGGCTGTGGCAGTACTCACGCTTGCCCTGGGCATCGGGGTAAATACGACGATTTTCGGTCTGGTAGATTCCGCATTCCTGCAAGGCTTGCCTTTCCATCAACCAGAACGCTTGGTTCACGTTTGGGCGATTGAATCCGACGGGGAAACCCACACGCCAACGACGGCGGAATATCAGGCTGTTCGCGAACAGGCGAAATCGTTCGAGCAAGTGGCTGCGGCAGGTTGGGCGGATTATTTCCTTGATGCCGACGGCCAAGTTTCACAAACCTTGCCGGGGCGTGTGGTAACTCCGAACTGGCTCCCGACGCTTGGGATTCAGCCGTTGTTAGGCCGCAATTTTCGAGAAGAAGAACAGGTTGCCGGCCAGGATGCGGTCGTGATGCTTTCCTATCAGTGCTGGCACACCCGATTTCAAGCCGACCCACACATCACCGGAAAGCAGATCGTTCTCAATCGCCGCCTGGTCACCGTGGTTGGCGTGTTACCGCAGTCGCTGGGACCGTATTACGAAGACATCGAAATCTTTGCTCCTCTGGTTCTGGACTCTTATGCAAGCCAAGGGTACATCAGAGCGGGAAAGGCGAGAGTCGAAATCATTGCGCGCTTGAGGCGGGGAGTCGCTCTGGGGCAAGTACGTTCGGAAGCCGAGGTCATTGCTGCGCGCCTCAGAAACCCAGGTATTCCTGCTGACCGGAGTGACCGTTTGGTAGTGGAAGACTTTGGAGAAATGTTCCGACACCCCGGGCCAACCAGGCTAAACGCCCAACGCGGCCTGTGGATGACGGCGGTGGCGGCGGGCGTTGTGCTCTTGATCGCGTGCGCGAACGTGGGGAGTTTGCTTATGGCCCGTGGCGTGAAGCGCCACCGGGAGGTTGCTGTGCGCGGGGCATTAGGCTCGTCGCGTGGGCGAATTATTCGGCAGCTTCTGACCGAGACGACACTGCTGTTCCTTTGTGGCGGGGTTGCCGCCGCATGTATGGCGCGATGTTGTCAGGAGATTGTCACAAAGGTGGCCGCCGGCCTTCTGCCGGGCGTGTATTTGCACGTTGACACCCGCGTGTTTGCCGTGACTTTGGGAATTTCACTTCTAAGCGGGTTTGCATTCGGAATTATTCCGGCCTTGCAGGCGAGCCGCGTGAGTTTCAGCGACAACCTGAAAGACGGGGCCTTAAACGTAACGGGTGGAGCGCACTCGCGGCGGCTGCGAAGCACGCTGGTGATGGGCCAAATTGCCCTGGGCATGGTCATGCTCGTGGGCTTGGGCTTGTTAGTGCGTAGTTTTCTGAACGTAGAATCCTCTCGTCTGGGGTATGACCCACGCAATGTCTTGACCGCCACCTTGCGGCTGCCTCCTGCACGTTACTCAGCTCCAGCTGATCGCGCTCGCCTCATGCGCGTTGCAGTGGAAAGAATGCGCGCGATGCCAGGAATCGAGTCGGTGGGGATCGCGGATTCGCTCCCGATGCAGGGCGCGGAAAGCGCCGAACTAAGGATCGAAGGGCCTACGCCCACTGCGACACCCATTGAGAACGAAATAAATTTTGTCTCGGTAAGCCCCGAATATTTCTCAACTTTGAAGATACCTATGCTGTCGGGACTTTCTTTCCGGGAAACGGACGGCCCAGAGGGGGGCCTGGTTGCGATCGTTAATCAGACTTTCGCGAAGCAATATTTTCCGGGAAAGAACCCCATTGGTCATCACCTGGCGTTCGCGGATTCACCCCAGATTTGGAGAGAGATCGTGGGTGTAGTCTCCGATTTCCGGCAGCGCAATCCCGAGGAGGATCTAAGGCCGCTTGCATACTTTCCTGCGGCACAAATTGCGCCACCGCGATGGAGCATGGCCATCCGAGTTCGGTCGGCGGCCGACATGGGGACGCTTGTGACGGGTATTAACAATTGGCTTCGTCCTGTGGACCCACAGCTTTATTGGGAATTGGGAAGCATGCAGGCACAAATCCACGATTCCGAGTCCCTAACCCTACGCCGCCCAATGGTCGCGCTGCTAGCCTCTTTCGGAACTTTGGCGATTGTGCTCGTGATTGTGGGCATCTTCGGCGTCACCGCGTATTCCGTCGCTGAACGTACGCGAGAGATCGGTATTCGAGTGGCGCTCGGCGCGGCTCGCGGAGAAATCGCAGGGATGGTCTTGCGCGAGTCGCTCGCAGTTGCATCCTTTGGCCTCGCCATCGGTGGGTTCTGTGCATTCGCGATGTCGCGCTTTTTTCCCACGGAGGGTATCGCTTGGAGTGGGTCGGGGATCTTTTTGTACGGGGTTTCTCGAACGGACAGCGTGACCTATCTTTTGGCGGCCGCAATGCTGACGAGTGTCGCGCTGGCTGCATGTTGGCTGCCCGCGCGACGCGCAGCAAAGGTCGATCCCATGGTGGCGTTGCGCTACGAGTGAGGAAATTATGAACGGTCTATTTCAGGATTTTCGTTACGCCGTGCGTCAATTACGCAAGAATCCGGGGTTCACTGCCGTCGCGGTACTCACTCTGGCTCTTGGCATCGGCGCAAACACTGGCATTTTCACTCTGGTCAATGCGGTGATGCTTAAGTCATTGCCGGTGCCAGATCCCGAGCAGCTCTTTCTAGTGACTGACAAAGAGTCTCAACCGGGCACCTCCCGTTTTGCATACCCCACGTTTCAAACCGCACGTGCCGCCGTGCCGCAGGGCTCCGAGGTTGCGGCGGCATCGTGGCCAGGAGACCTTTATGCGTCGTTTGGCGGTGGCGAGCCCGAGATGGTTAAAGGGCAGTTGGTTTCGGGAAACTATTTCCAAACACTCGGCACCCGTTCCGAGAGGGGACGTTTGTTGGGCGAAGAGGATGATCGCGCCGCCGGCGGCAGTCCGGTCGCAGTGATCAGCTATGGATGCTGGGAGCGTCGCTTTGGACGCGATCCGAACGTGGTCGGACGCAAGCTCATCGTGAATGGAATGCCGCTTCAGGTGGTCGGAGTTGCCGCGCAAGGCTTCTTTGGCGCACAAGTAGGCGCCGCGCCGGAATTTTGGCTGCCGACCGCGATGCAATCCGCGGTTCGTTATCAGCAGCATTACAGCCAGGACACTAACGCCAAGACTGAGGCGCCATGGGTCTTGCAGCCAGATATTCGCTGGTTGCAATTCATCGTTCGAGTGACAGATACGAAGCTAGTCGCGCCGACGTCTGCGGTCCTGAATCAGGTTTTTCGCCGGGGTCTGGAGCAAGCTGCGGCACAGGAGAAAGATCCATCGGAACACCAGGCCATGTTGCGAGCGCATTGGGACCTGATACCGGGCGGACGCGGCTTACCGAACCTGCGCAGTCATTTTGCGCAGCCTCTTCTCGCGTTGATGGCAATGGTCGGAATCATTTTGCTGATCACCTGCGCAAACCTCGCCAATCTATTGCTGGCGCGGGCTGCGGCCCGAGAACGTGAAATCGCCGTGCGGCTCTCTATTGGCGCGAGCCGGGTGCGACTGGTGAGGCAGCTGCTCGTCGAATGCACTTTGCTGTCAGTCTGCGGGACGGTTCTCGGAAGCACGATCGCTTTTTGGCTGAGCGATATCCTTCCAAAGTGGGCGTCGAGTGGAAGCACGCCCATCCCGCTGAGCCTTGCTCCTGACGCACGTGTTCTGCTATTCAGCACGGTTGTCGCATTGCTCACAGGGATTGCTTTCGGGCTCGCGCCGGCTGTGCAAGGCACACGTATTGAACCGATCCACGCTTTGAAAAGTGGTGGTCGAGCCGCTTCCGGTGGAGATGGATCGCGCTGCTCCTTGAAGCAGAGCCTCGTGGCGTTGCAAGTGGCGCTCTGTCTGGTGCTGCTTGTGGGCGCCGGATTGTTCGTGCGAACGCTTCGCAACTACGTCAACCTCGATGGCGGTTTCGACCGCGATCACCTCTTGACGGTGCAAGTAGAGACACATCTCGTCGGTTATTCGCAGGCACAACTTTCTGCTCTGTCTCGACAATTGATTGAAAAAGTGGAGGCTCTACCCGGCGTCCGCTCGGCAGCCTTGGCGAGCTGTGAGCTTGCCTCCGGATGCGGAGACGCTAGTGACATTTTCCTGCCCGGCGTTCCCCATACCAACGGCGAAACTGACGCGCAGGAGCGCTGGGTGAGCCAGGAGTTCTTTGCGACCACGGGTATTCCTCTCATTCAAGGCAGAAGTTTTGCCGATTCGGACACGGAACGCAGTCCCAAAGTCGCCGTAGTCAATCAGACTTTCGTCCGTCAATTTCTGCCGGGAAAAAATCCTATCGGCCAGTATTACGGTTACGAAGCTGAAAATCCGCGTCTCTTTCAGATTGTTGGTGTAGTCAAAGATTCGCGGGTAAACGATATCCGTGAAGAAGTGCCGCCCACGATTTACCACTCGCTTTCGCAGCATGTCATGGATGTGGAAAGTGTTAACGTGCGGACATTCGGTGATCCTGCGCAATTACTACCGCACGTTCGTAATGCCGTGCGAAGTATTGATCCCAAGTTACCGGTCGGCGCTTCAACCACGTTGACTGAGGTCGTGAGCGACAGCCTGTGGGCGTACCGCCTGATTGCTCGCCTGACTTCAATCTTTGGCGGACTGGCGCTCGGTCTTGCTTGCCTCGGTCTGTACGGGGTGTTGTCGTACACGGTCGCGCGACGGACGGCTGAGATAGGCGTCAGGCTGGCGCTTGGCGCTTCACGCGGCGCTGTCCTTTGGCTGGTGCTGAATAACTTGCTGGTTTTAGTGGGGGCCGGATTGTTTGCGGGGCTTGCGCTATCGGTGGTCAGTGTTCATGCAGTGAGCAGTTTGCTTTTCGGCTTGAGTCCGTACGACCCGGCAACCATGCTCGGCGCCGCATTTGTGCTGGTAGTGGTTTCAATCGTTGCCGGTCTGAAACCTGCATGGCGAGCGGCCCACGTCGATCCGATGGAAGCCTTGCGAGTGGAATGAAAACAAGAATAGGGGACCTATGATTCAATTCAAAAATCTCGAACGCAGTTACAAGTCTCCCGCCGGACAATTTTTCGTCCTTCGGCGAGTGAACCTGGAAATTCAACAAGGCGAGTTCATCACCATCATGGGCCCGTCCGGGGCAGGGAAGTCGTCCTTGCTGAATGTGCTTGCATTGCTCGATGACGGATGGGACGGCGAATACTGGTTTCGCGAGCAGGCTGTCCACAAAATGAAGCGCAAAGAGCGCGCCGATCTTGCCAAGAAAAACATCGGCATGGTGTTTCAGAGCTATCACCTGCTCGACGACCTTACGGTGCGCGAAAACATTGACCTTCCGCTTTCGTATAAAGACATTCCGCACAAACAGCGGCAAGGCATGGTTGCGGACACCCTCGACAAATTCCAGATTGTCGCGAAGAAAGATCTTTTCCCCAGCCAGCTATCTGGCGGACAGCAACAATTGGTCGGCGTCGCGCGCGCGGTGATTCACCGGCCTGCGTTGTTGCTGGCCGATGAACCCACCGGTAATCTCCACTCTTCCCAGGCGCAGGAAATCATGGAACTCTTTCGCGAACTCAATCAGCAGGGCACAACCATCGTCCAGGTCACGCACTCCGAAGTGAACGCCGGCTATGGCTCACGCACGATTCAGTTGAAAGATGGCTGGATCGTCAGCGACACCTCCAATCCCGAACTGCAGCCCTACGAGGCGGTGAAGCAATGAGGACCAGCTTGCGTGCGGGGCACGGAAAACAGTTTCTGGCGTCTCTCCTTATTATTTGCTTCACTGCGTCGGCATCAGCGCAAAACAACGCCTCCGTGTCTTTGGAGATGCCGAAATCACGCAGTCCATTCAGCGCATACACACCTAGTTACGTGCCGGAACCGCAACTGGCGAACTCTGCGCTGCTGGCCCAACTGATTCGAGACGGCAAGCTGTATTTGTCATTGAAAGACGCGATCCGCCTCGCGCTGGAAAACAACCTCGACCTTGCCATCGCGCGATACAATCTGCCAATCGCCGACACTGACATCTTGCGTACCAAAGCCGGCGGCGTGTTCCGCGGCGTCAATGCTGGAGTTGTCCAGAACACTCCCGGCGGCGGGGTTGGCGGATTTGGAGCCGGTGCCCCGGGAGCGGGCGCAGGAGGCACGACCGGCGGCGCGGGCGGTGCGGGAGCGGGCGCATCGGGCTTGGTGCAGTCGACATTGGGCGCAGGTACCCCGGTCGCATCGTACGATCCTGCGATCATCGGCACCGTGGGCGCGGAGCATCAAACCACTCCATTGGCGAACCAGCGAAACTACGGCGTTCCTTTGCTGCAGCTCAACACCGGCCAGGCCAACTTCGGCGTGGCGCAATCCTTTGCCACCGGCACTACCGTTTCTTTTCTTTTCAACAACTCTCGACAGACGGCGAATAGTCCGTTCTTCAATCTGTCCCCCGTACTGAATCCTGCGTTTCGGTTCAGTTTTCAGCAGGAGTTGTTGGCTGGGTTTGGACTGGGTCCGAATCTTCGCTATCTGCGAATTGCGAATAACAATAAAAGGATTTCGGATATTGCATTTAAAGATCAGGTCATCGCCACGGTTACGCAGGTCAAAAATATTTATTGGGACTTGGTGAACGCATACCAACAGGCGCACGTTAACGAGCAATCCGTGGCGTTCGCGCAGCAGGCTTTGGATAATGCCAGAAAGCAGCT